>Ga0214473_10009105_pt1 | contig 11746 bp, 10 predicted proteins | sample RVTome_7_FD_203509 | JGI IMG/M metagenome (GOLD analysis project Ga0214473, IMG submission 203509) | Soil microbial communities from uranium-contaminated site in the Upper Colorado River Basin, Wyoming, United States - RVT98D197 | ecosystem: Environmental > Terrestrial > Soil > Contaminated >...
AAGTAGTCGGTCACTTGGCACGCCGACTCGAAACAGCATGCGCCGAGGGTTGTCGCAGGCGGAGGATTTTGAAGCGGTACAATCGCAATAAAAAGGGCGTTAGCTTGGTGAATGAATGTAGCGAAAAACATGGCTGCACCTATCGACGCTGACCGGAGGTAAACATGCTAGAACTACGTCGCCAGAAGAACACGAGTAACCGACGCCACCGGTCCCGATTTGGTATCGGGACCGGTGAACCGTCGTATTTATTCCGCTTTATTGCCCAAAGGCGGCCACCACGCCCTCGTCCACGTTGATCGAGGGCCGGTTGCCGCTGACCCAGCTCAGGTTCAGGTCGCCGTTGGTGTCAAAATCGGCGTTCAGGGTGAGCTTGCCTTTCTGGATGGTTACGGGGCCGGTCAGTCCGGTGCAGGCGGCGTTGACGATGATCTCGGCGCTGGCGTGGGTGGTGAGCAGCCACTGGCCTGCGCCGCTGACGGCCACGTCCACGACCATGCGCCCGATTTTACCTTCCGCCGCATTGTTGCTGGCGATCCAGTAGCCGCTGCCGCTCTTGGCGTTGGTGGACAGACGCAGGTTGCCGGTGTGCACCCCCGGACCCGTGTCGCCGTCGTCGGCGACGACGTAGGCGTTGTTCACCAGGGCGCTCTGAATGTCCACGCAGCCTTTGAGCACGACGCACTGGGATTGCGAGCCGTCTCCGCCAGGATCGCATTCCAACGTCAAGGAGTAACTGCCGTTGACGAGGGCCGCCGTCCCGGTTTCCGGCGGGTTGGCGTAGTCGCCGCCGATGATCTGCCCGCCGTTGCCGGTGATGGTCAGATCGGCCTGGGGCGTCAGGTGGGATTCGTCAAAGATCAGACGAAGCTCGCCGTCAACCTGGGAATTGGCGTACAGCTTGAGCGTGCTCTCGTTGGATATCTGCACCTTGCCGCGACTGGAACCGTCGCGCTTGATCCAGACGGCCTCGGCATTGGCGACATAGGGAGTTCCATCATTGGGAATGATGGCCGTCTTGCCGGCGGGTATGCAGGCTACGAGACTGCTGTTAGGTTCTCCGGCAGTCCAATTGTCGTCCTCGCTCCAGTCGCCTTGGTTTCCGCCTACTGGCGCAAAAGTCGTTTCACAGGTTGGCTGAGCGTTGGCCACACTCGTCAATAAAGCGACAAAGACCAACAGTGTTACTGTCGTGATTGAGTTCAGTTTCATGATTTTTTCCTTCCCTGAATATGGAGTTGCTTACAGATTTGCGCGGCCGCGCGTGCGCAGTTGCCGTGAGCGGTCGCGCACGCCTTCTTACTCGGTCACCAACGTCGTCCTGGCGCCCACGCTCAAGCTGATGGGTCCGTACGTCGCATCCAAGATCAACACCGGAACGGAGAGTTCATAGGTGCCCGATCCGCACGAACCGCCCAGACAATCGGAGTTGGAGTCGCAGGCCATTCCCGCCCAGGTTCCCCCGCTACAGGTGCGGGAAAAGATGCGCAGCCTCTGGTGGTCGCTCGTGGCCGCGGAGTTCGTCGTTTCGATCGTCAGGGTGCTGGTGACGATGTTCTCCGTCAGGCGAATCAGCAGGTCGGTCTCGACGTTTTCGCACGTGCCGCTGGGACAATCCCCGGATTCACTGCAAGGATCACCGTCATTCGTCCCGCCGTCGCAGTGGCCCGTGTTGCTGTGCGGGATATAGGGGTTGTCGTCGGTGTCGTCCGGATAGCCACTGCCCCAGCCGGTTACCCAGTTGTCGGCGTCCGACCAGTCGGCCTGGCACCAGCAATCGTTGCTGCTGGGCCCTTCACCTCCTCCCCCGCCCGCTCCGCACACCAATCCGTAGTCCGGCGGCGTATCACACGGGTGCGTCCATTGGTGCGAGTAATTCTCCCCTTTTGCCACCCCCATTGTCAAGAGAACAGTTAAAGCACCCCCCCCCATAAGATACATCCGTACTTTCTTTCCATGGGAAATACTCCTTTGTGGTTGGAACGCGCGACGGCCGTCGGCTACCGCGCCAAAAATACACGATCGCCGCGGTCGTTTTCTCAGAGTTGAAAATGAACTTGGACGTTCGGCCCATGTGCACGGCCTCGAAAACGGGGTGATTCCCCCTGGAATCACCTCGCACTTTCCGTGCCAAAGTGATCGGACGAAAACCGTTTTTTGAAGATATTCGTCCCCGTGATCGGCCTCCGGGGGCCAGCCGCGGGTCCGGCGGCTTTTGAAGGAAACCCGTATCCGTGATAGGCTCCGCTCCCTCGGGCCATCAAGACGGCGGGCAACCATGGAAAAACGGGAGGATCGGGTCATGACGAGGAAGGCATCTTCGGGGTCGGCGGGACTGGTAATCGGCGTGATTTTGACGGCGGCGGGCTGCGCGCTCATTCCCGCCGGCGGCGGCAACACCAACGATAATACCGACGACAACACGAACGGGAACGACAACACGAGCGGGGCCAAGCTGGTCGTTTTCGATGATCCGGATTCGGACTTTGAAACCTCCGACGTGCGTGACGTGGAAGGTGAGATCGTGCAATTCGACGAGGAGGCCCAGGCCTTGATCTGGGCCGAGGACGGCGCCTCCTTCGAACCGGGAACCTGGGTCGCCAACGGCAACCTGCTACGTGGCGTCTTTGAGGTTCGCTTCGGAACGGAGGCGGGAGAGCGGCGAGCTTATTTTACGGAGGAGTCCAACGGCTTCATCTGCAACATTGAACCCGCCGGCACGTCGTTAAGCATCTCCGGCACGACGGTTCCCGTTCCGCAAGAATAAGGCCCGGCGCTTGAAGTCATGTTCCCCGAGCGAGCCGCGCGCCACGCCGCGCACCACCTCCGTCGGAGTGGATACGCGGCCGGTATTCGCGTCGACGAACGTGGTCCGCGTCTCTTTTCGAATAGCGACGGCCTCTCTTCCAAAGAGTGCCTATCGGTACGATCCGGCGGCGGTTTCCACCAAAGTCCCGGGGCCTTCAGGCCGATAAACCCTCACGTTAACGCGTCCCGTTTTGGGGAAAAGGCTGTTGTCTTCTCATCAGACTTGCTTTACCATAGTCTTGACATGCTTCGGGGAGCGCGGCCCCGAAACTCACACAGGTTACCTTTCAGGAGTTCACCAATGCGACAAGAGCGTCAAAACAGCGTCCGAGGGTTGAGTCTTGTTTTCACGTTGCCGTTGATTGCGCTGGGATGTGCGCCGAGCATCACCTCGATCACGCCTTCCACGGCCGATCGCCTTCAGCCCATCAAGATCAAGGGTGACAATCTTCTGCTCGCCACCGTCAGCATTGACGGCGGCAATCTCGGCACGTGGTTCGTGGCCGGCGAGAATCCCGATACGACCAAAGGTTCGGTGATACCGGCTAAGCAGACCGACGGGACGACGTTGACTATGGCCGCGGCGTCCGTCAAGGCCTGCAACACGTGGGGGTGTGACACGGAAATCGTGAACATCACCGCCGGTCCGGCGTCCGGATCGACGCCGACGATTGACATCGCTCCGCCGTTCAACACCTTCGAGTGCAACTTTTTCGGCACGCCGGCGGAGTGCATCACCGTCACGGGGTCGGATCTTTATCCGGGTGAGTCGTCGCCGCTGCGCCCTCATGCAGGACCGAATGCACGGGCGATTCCGCAGGGTTCAGGCGCCCTGACGAACGCCCTGGGGTCGGAGATGTTGGCCGAAAACGCCGTGCTCGTGTTCTTCCCCGATACTATGCCCTCGGGGTCATACAAGGTCGAAATCACCAACATCGCGCGTTTTGGCGGTCCGGGCGGAATCACTGGCAGCAATTTCACGCGGTAAGCGGCGTTCCGGCGGATGGGTTGAGATTCGCGCTCCGATCCTTCGGCGATGGCCGACGGATCGGGGCGTTTTTTTATGGAAACCGGGGCCGATTCAACCCGCTGGCCGCCCAATCCTCACCGGCTGAATTGCCGATAATCCAGAGCGTAGCGCGCCTCCAGCTAAAACAAACTCCTGCGTACGGTGCCTGGGCCTGGACGTGTCGGCGCGAGTTTCGCCCCAAGCCCGGTTGCACCAAACTCCGCGCGAACGCGCACCGGCGGTGGGCGGCCTCGTCCTATGGTAACGCGATGATGGTTTCCACTTTCTTGGCCAGGAATTGTTTCCTTCGATCGCATGAGCGGCTGCTGGGACGCCCGACACTGGCGGTATGCCGCGAACTGAAGGACTCGCAATGGCTGTCGCCTGCCGAGATTGGCACCCTGCAACGCCGTAAGCTGATCGACCTGTTGTGCCACGCCGAGGCCCATTCGGCGTTTTATCGTAGCCGACTGGGTTCCGTGATGGCTTCGCCTCGCCTTGAGGCCGGCGATCCGTTGAACCTCTTACCCGGCATTCCCTTACTGACCAAGCAGGAAATACGCGCGTCGATCGACGACCTGATCTGGCGTGACGCACCGGGCGGTTTGATCGCCTCCAGCACCGGCGGATCGACCGGCGAGCCGTTGCAGTTCTACGTCGACCGGAGGCGGCAGGCTTGCGACCTGGCGGCGCGGTTGCGAAGCCATGAGTGGTTCGGCGTGCGACCCGGCGATCAGGAGGTCTTCTTGTGGGGGTCTCCGATCGAGAACCGTCGATCAACGCGGTTTCGTCGCCTTCGAGACCGCCTTTTCAATCAGCGCCTGCTCGACGCCTTCGACATGTCACCGGTGCGGATGGACCGGTATCTAAGCGAGTTGGAGAGTTTTCGTCCGGCCGCACTCTTCGGCTATCCAAGCAGTCTCGCCCTCCTCGCGGATCACGCGCGGTTACGCCAGCGCACGCTGCCTCTCGACGGTTTGCGCGTTGTCTTCGTAACCGGAGAAGTGTGCGACGAACCCACGCGGCAGAGAATCCAATCGTACTTCCAAGCTCCGGTGGCCAACGGTTACGGAAGCCGGGAGGCCGGCTTCATCGCCCACGAATGTCCACAAGGCGCCCTGCACGTGACCGCTGAACAGGTGATCGTCGAGGTCGTCGATGAGCGCGGTTCACCACTTCCTGCGGGCGAAACGGGCGAACTGGTCGTCACGCATCTGGAATCCCAGGCCATGCCCCTCATTCGTTATCGCACCGGCGATCGCGGTCGACGGCGCGCGGGACGCTGTCGTTGCGGGCGAGGGTTGCCGATGCTCGATGTCGTCGAGGGGCGGGCGACGGATTTCCTCTATCTGCCGGACGGCACGATCCGTCATGCCTTGTCGCTGATTTATCCCTTGCGCGAACGCCCGGAAATCAAGCAGTTTCGGGTCTTGCAGCACGACGATTACAGTGTGGCCGTGGAGGTGGTCGCGGACGGCGCGGCGCAACAGACGATGCGCGAAGTCATTACCCGCGACGTGCGATCCGTGCTGGCCTGCGCTGTGCCCATCCGCGTGACGTTCAGCGACCGAATCCAGCCATCCCCCTCGGGAAAGTACCGGTATGTCGAGTCGCGGGTGCGCAAGACGCCCGCCGCCGTGGATTGATCGGTATCGACCCATGACCGAAACGCTGATGCGACATCCGGTTGCACCCGCCAGGTGTCCGACGACGGAGGTCGTGGAGGCTCCTGATTCCACTATACGACCCTCCCCCCGTATTCTTCGCCTGGGCGATGATCGAACGAGGGAATGGGATGAGTTTGTGCTTTCCCACCCGCAAGGCACGCTTTTTCACACGTGGGGATGGCGGCAGGCGGTACGCGAGGTCTTCCCCCACGAACCGGTTTATCTGGGCGCTTCGCGCGGCGCACGCCTTTGCGGAGCGCTGCCGACGTTCTTTATACGCAGTCGATTGTTCGGCAGGATGCTGGTGAGCGTGCCCTATGGCGTGGGCGGGGGGATACTGGCGGATGACGATGAGACCGCAGTTATGCTCCTGGAGACCGCCCGCCGGGAGGCGCGTGACCGCGGTTGCCGCTTCCTTGATCTTCGCAGCGAACGCGCGGCCGTCGCCGGCGCGCCGATCGTAGATCGCTACGTGGGGTTTCGCCGGGAATTGCCCTCTTCCGTCGAACAGGTGGCCGCGTGGATTCCGCGGAAGGCTCGGGCCGCGGCGCGGAACGCCCGCGAGAAGTTTGGCGTCGAGATTCGTTACGGAATCGAGCAATTGCCCCTCGTTTGGGGGCTGTACACGAAGAATATGAAGCGACTGGCGTCCATTGCCTATCCATTCACGTTTTTCGAGCGTCTGAGCGCGGCCTTCCTTAATCATTGTTGGGTTTCCGCAGCGGTTTGGCGGGGGAAACCGGTAGCGGGATTAGTGACCTTCCTGTTTCGAAAGGACGTGGTGCCCTATTTCATCGGGGCGGGCGACGAGGCCCGAAAGTGCAGTGCGGCCAATCTGCTTTATCTTGATGCCGTGGAACGCGGAGTGGCTGAGGGATTTCGGTACTTTGACTTCGGGCGCACCCGGAGGGACAACGCGGGGAGCCTTGATTTCAAGCGCTTTCATGGATTTGAGCCCCATCCGTTGCAATATCAACGGATTTCTCTAACGAAGGAAGACGCTCCCAATCTATCACCCAACCAGAGGAAGTTCCAGTTGGCGCGGGCGGTTTGGCGCAGGTTGCCCTTGTGCGCGACGACGAGCTTGAGCGCGCGGCTCGCCGCGCACATTCCCGGTTAAGCCCATGAAGATTCTCTATCTCGCTCATCGGATTCCGTATCCGCCCAACAAGGGTGAGAAGATCCGCGCCTGGCGGCAGGTTGAGCATCTGGCGGCCCGTCATGACGTGTGGTGCGCGTGCTTTGCGGATCGGACGGAAGAATTGCGCTACGCCGGGAAACTGCGTGAAGTTTGTCGGGACGCGGTGGTGATCCCATTGCACAAACCTCGCGCGCTGCTTAAAGGGCTAGCCGGTCTGGCTTGCGGATCCACCGTGACGGAAAACTACTTCCGCTCCCCCGCGATGCGCCGCGCGCTTTCAACGTGGTCGAGGGAAATCGGCTTTGACGTCGTGGCGGCGTTTTCGTCGAGCATGGCTCCCTATGCTCTGGGCGTGGAGGCGCGGCGCCATGTGCTGGACCTCTGCGACGTGGACAGCGCGAAATGGGCGGAATACGCCAAGCGCTCGAATCCGATCTTGCGGGTCTTGTACCAGGAAGAGTCAAAGCGCCTTGCGCGGCGTGAATCGCTTTGGGTCAACGCCTTTGATGCCACCCTCGTGATTACGCACGAAGAAGCCAAAGTCCTTTCATGGGATCATCCGGACGGTCGATTGCACGTGATCGGCAACGGCGTGGAACTTGTGGATGACATGAGTGTTGGGACTGAATCTTCGACGCCGACCGTCGGCTTTGTCGGGGCGCTCGACTACTTCCCCAACGTGGACGGCCTGGAATGGTTTGCCCGCGAAGTCTGGCCCGCGGTGCGTCGCTCTTGTCCGCAAGCCGAGTTGCGGATGGTGGGGCATTCGCCCGTGAAGCGCGTGCGGCGATTGGCGAAGATCGCGGGGGTCAGGGTCATCGGGCCGGTGGAAGACGCGGCGGAGGAAGTGCGCACTTTTCATGTCAGCGTCGCGCCGCTGCGCATTGCGCGGGGATTGCAGAACAAGGTGCTGGAGGCGATGGCGGCGGGAAGGCCGGTGGTGCTCACGTCGAACGCAGCCCGGGGCATTAGGGCGAATCACGGGGCGGAATACCTCGTGGCAGATGATCCCGCGGACTGGGCCCGGCACGTTGTTCGGTTGCTGGGAAACGCTGGAGAACGTACGCGGCTCGGAGAGGCAGCGCAGCGGTTTGTCGAACGCCATCACAACTGGAAGCCGATTTTGCGGCGGTTTGAGCAAGTGGTGACAGGAATCGGGCCAAGTCGCGCCGCGCGGTCCTTGTTGTTGGGGGAAGCGGCGGGGAGCTTGCTCCAGGCTGACGACCCCCCACGAGACCGCAGGCCACTACCAAGTCCCGCCGTGATCGAGTGAGGGCGACGAATGGATCATACTCGTCGACATCGGAAGCAGCAGCGGATGGGAAGCAGGCGGGAGGGGACGAAGCGTTCCTGCGTGATGTTGAAGTGCTGCGAGAGCAGCTCGCGCATTTCGGGGATTGACCAGACGTGGAAATGATATCGATCTCCGCCCCAGGAGATTCTTCGAAACGGCGGCAGCCAGCCCAGTTGCAGGCGGCGGATCAGGGATTTCACTCTGGTGACCAGATGGTCGTTGGGCAGGGTGACGATGATCCGCCCGTCGGGGTGCAGGAGGCGCTGCATTTGATGTAATTGCTCCACCGGATTGACGACATGTTCCAAAACCTCGGAACAAACGATGGCGTCGAATGATTGCGGCGGCAGATCCAATTCGCGGAGTTCGCCTTTGAATAGATCGGTGCGGAGGCCCTGAAGATTGCGCCGTGCCTTGGCCAGCATTTCGCCGGAGACGTCCACGCCGGTGAGTTGGCATTCGGGGAACAGGCGCAGGACGTGGCCTCCGCCGCAGCCGACTTCGAGCAGCCGTTCTCCGGGTTGGGGTGCGACCAATCTTCGGATGGCCGTCAGGCGGCGGCGCTCAATCCAGCGGATCAAAAAACCGGAACGCTCGTAGTAGGCGTCGATGTCGTGCTCGCGGGCGAACGAATCGTTCCAGCGTTCGACATTGAGGAAGGATATGGAAGTAGGTGCGGACATGATCAGGACCCGGAGGGGGAGGCCATCGGTACGGTGGAGGACGGCATCGACTTTTCTGCGACGATCGTGGGAACGGCGGAGCGACGTGTTTCGTAACGGAACTTGAACATCTCCCACAAGATGCACGAGGAGACGAGAATCGGGAAGCGACTCAAAAAGGATTTCCCGGCGTGGCGGGGATCGAAGGTGGTCTCCACTTCCGCGATGGCGTATCCGGCGGCGCCGGCGGCCACGCCGACAAAACTCTGGAAATAACGGTAGTGACAGCGGTGGCGCAGCATTCGCTGGAGCACGTCGCGGCGGCAGAGGATGAACCCCGATTTGCTGTCACGGAGCTTCATACCGAAGGTGACGTTGAGCAGGCAGTTGAGTCCGCGGCTGAACAACTTGCAACGGGTGACGCCGCGGGCGGGGCGGCGGACGCCCTGCACGATATCCGGAAGGGTTCGCAGATACGTTCGGTAGAGGCGTTCGATGTCTTCCGGGCGGTTCTGTAGATCGGCGTCGATCAGGCAAATGAGATGGCCACGCGCGTGGGCCAGTCCGATTCGCCAAGCGGCCTCGATGCCTTGATTCACGTCGTGTCGAAGGCCGCGGACACGCGGATCGGCTTCGGAGCGTGCGGTGACTTCATCCCACGTGGCGTCACGGCTGCCGTCGTCGATGAGCAGCAGCTCCGCTTCGGCTCCCAGTTGATCGAAGACCGTCAGCGTCCGATCGCACAAGAGGTCGATGTTGCCCGCCTCCTGATAGCAGGGGGCTATCACCGAGAGAACGATGTCCTCTAAGACGCGCGGAGGAGCGGACGAACGGATAATGGCCGGTAGATGGATCATAAGGCCGCGTTGGTAAGCGGTGCGTTCCTGTCTGTGGTCGGCGACTGCGAAAGGACCCTCGCGGTCCGTTCCGCCGACATCTCCCGCATCACGCAGCCGTGGCCGTCGAGCAAGGCCTTCATGCACTCGGCGGTCAGCAGCGTGTTCCAGTGTCGCCGGTCGAAGCCGTGGCGACCCTGGAGCCAGAGATTCACCGGGGTCGGCAGACCGTGTTTGATCTTGCGTTCCAGCACAAGGGAGCCGCGGGGCAGCAATCTCCTGGCCGCCTGGTGGACGATCCACTTGCCCGTTCCATCCCGGAACTTGAGCCGATCGTCGAGGGAGAAGGCGAATTCGACGAGGCGGTGATCGAGGAACGGGCATCGGGCCTCGACGCCATGGGCCATGGTCATGCGATCGTTCATTTGCAGGAGCGGCTGAAGGAAGAGGCGAGTTTCCAGGTAGCCGATGTTTTCGACCATCGACTTGCGTTCGTCCCAGTATTCACTGAGGAACATTTTCATGGCCGCGGCGCCGTTCAAGCCGGACCGGGAGGCCATGCGACAGAATCGGTCGAGGTCGCTGCCTTGATAGCGGCTGAACATGGCGTGGTACGGCGCGGCGGATTCGTCGTCAGCGCGCCCCTTCTCGCCGAGGAGCCATTCGTTGCGAACGTATCCGGCGAACAACTCGTCAGAACCTTCACCGGAAAGGACGACCTTGTAGCCGGCGTCGCACGCCGCTTTGGCCAGCCGGTATAGAGGGAAAACGCTGAAGGAGCCGGTGGGCGTTTCCAGGTGATAGGCCATGGACGGCAAATCGCGGAAGAACTGATCGCGCGTCGGGCGGATGACCTTGAGCTCGATGCCGAGGCGGCGGGCGAGGTCCACGGCGTATTGTTCTTCGTCAATCTCGGGAAGGAACTCGTCGAACTGGCAGGTGAAGGCTGTGTCGGGCATGGCCAATCGGGCGATCAGGGAGGAGTCGATGCCGCCGGAGAGGAAAAGGCTGACGTCGACGTCAGCGCGGAGGCGCAGGCTGACGGCGTCTTCGAGCAATTCAATAAAGCGCTCGACGGCCGCGTTCTCGTCGGCGATGCGATGATCGACGTAATGGCCGACGTCCCAGTAGGCGCGGGTTTCGCAGGTGCCGGATCGCCGGTCGTAGAGAAGATAATGGGCCGGAGATAAGGCGTGGATGCCATCGTACAGGGTCATGCCGTTGAAACAGAATTCGAAAAGGTCGAACACGTCATGGGAGACAAATCGCAGGTTGGAGAAGGCCTTGATCTCGGAAGCGAATTCGAAGGAACGGCCTCGCGTGCGATAGAAGAGCGGTTTTTTGCCGAGGCGATCGCGGGCGCAAAAGAAGCGGTTCCCATCCCAGACGGCGAAGGCGAACATGCCGTTGAATCGCGACAGGCAATCGACGCCCCATTGAAGGTAGGCGATGAGGGCGACCTCGATGTCCGTGCGGGTATGAAACGTCCAGCCGAGATTCGAAAGCTCGCGGCGGAGCTCGGGGAAGTTGTAGATTTCACCGTTGAAGACGATTTGGGCGTCGCCCACGGTGACCGGAAGATGTATGTCGTCGCGCTCGACGATATTGAGGCGGGTCTGCCCCAGGGCGAGGACGCCGAGGTCCGCGAGGTTCTGCCGGAGCATGGCGGATTGATCCGGTCCGCGATGGTGCAGACGGGCCAGATGGCGATCGTCGAAGTCGGTGTTGATGCCGCCGAGTATACCGCACATAGGTTGCTGTCCAATCCTTCTCCGCTCCCTTACGGTCGCGGTTCTGATCAGCGTTTTCTGGCGCGGCAACTGATGCCGGCTTCCTGCACGTCCCAGGCCTCGATGTCCCAACCGTGGGCGAACCACGCGCGAAATTCTTCGGGGGTGAAGCGAAAGCAATGCTCCGGGTGGTACCAATCGAAGTTGACGATGTTGTTGGTGAAGAAGTCGAATTCGTCGTTCCAGAAACATTTCATGACGTGCCAGTGGAAGAGGCGCTGCACGTCCTGCCTGCCCTTGGGGATGCCCAGCAGCGGAATGTCTTCTTCGATCTCCACGCTCACCCCCAGCGAGGCCAGGGAGCGGCCCAGCCGGGTGATGGATTCGCAAACCTGGAGCGCCTCATCGACGGGCAGATGCTTGACGCGATCGCGGAGATAATCGTCGGTGAATTCGCGGATCGCTCCTTTTTTTCGGTAGACATAACAGCACAGTTGGCCGCCCGTCTTGAGCTTGCCCGCCAGGTGGTCGAACGTCGCTTTCGGAGCGGGGGTATGGTGGATGACCTGATCGCAGTTGATGAAGTCGAAGAAGCCGTC
>Ga0214473_10009106_pt1 | contig 11745 bp, 10 predicted proteins | sample RVTome_7_FD_203509 | JGI IMG/M metagenome (GOLD analysis project Ga0214473, IMG submission 203509) | Soil microbial communities from uranium-contaminated site in the Upper Colorado River Basin, Wyoming, United States - RVT98D197 | ecosystem: Environmental > Terrestrial > Soil > Contaminated >...
CGCTCCGGGAGATGGCCGGAAAAGCGAAGGGCATCCTCGTGCCCGAGATGAACGCGGGACAGCTTTGCCTCGAAGTGGAGAGGATCGTGGGAGGGGGCAGGGTTGTCAGGCTCAACCGCTTCGACGGCGAGGTCATCGCACCGGAGGAAATCCTGGAATGCTTGCGACGGATGTCATAAGGGAGTTCGACGTCCGGGAATACGTCCGGAAAGAACTGTTCCCTCACTTTCTCTGCCCGGGGTGCGGGCACGGCATCGCTCTGCGGGCTCTTCTCTGGGCGGTCGACGAGCTCGGCATCGAAAAGGACCGCCTCGCGGTAGTCTCTGGAATCGGTTGCTCGGGGAGGCTCTCCGCCTATATCGACGCCAATACGGTACACGTCACCCACGGCCGCCCCTTGCCCTTCGCCACCGGCCTCAAGCTGGCCCGGCCCGACCTTCACGTCGTGGTCATCACCGGAGACGGCGACGGTCTCGCCATCGGCGGCAACCACCTCATCCATGCCTGCCGGCGCAATCTCGATATCACTTGCCTGCTTTTGAACAACGAGGTCTACGGGATGACGGGCGGCCAGCTCTCTCCCACGACCCTCACCGGCCGCTACACCACCACGACGCCGAAGGGAAACGTGGAGACGCCCTTCGACGCCTGCAGGCTCGCCGAGGCGGCGGGCGCGGGCCTCGTGGGGCGCGAATTGACGCTGCAGGCGCCGGCCCTCAAGAACCTGATTCGGGAGGCCCTCGCGTTCCGCGGATTCTCTTTCGTGGAGATCATCACCGACTGCACCGAGATCTACGGCCGCAAGAACGAGCTGGGAAATCCGGCCGAGATGATCCTGAGCCAGAAAGGAGCCATCAAGCCTCAGTCCTATGGCGAAGGCGTGGACGTCCCCTTCCGGGCCTCGCCCTTCCGAACGGGAGTTCTGGCGAGAAACGAGCGCGCTGAGTACGGCGAGACCTACCGGCGAAGGGTTTCTGCCGAAGGAGGCTCGTAGCATGGAGGACAGGCTCGAAATCCGCTTGAGCGGCACGGGAGGCCAGGGTCTCATCCTTGCGGGAATGATCCTGTCGGATGCCGTCGTTCTCGAAGGAAAGTGGGCCGCCCAGTCCCAGTCCTACGAGCCGCTGTCCCGGGGCGGCTCGAGCCGGGCCGACGTTGTGATCAGTGCCGAGGAGGTCGACTACCCCCTGGTCACCGAGCCCGACTTCCTGCTGGTCCTGGATCCGGCCGCGGTCGAGACGGGCCCGCTCGACCCCGAGGGCACGGTTTTGCTGGATCGGGATCTCGGGCGCGCCGCCGCCTACGCTGTCTTGCGCAGGATCGAGCTTCCCCTCGTGGCAACCGCCCGTGGGCTCGGGAACCCTCGCGTCGCGAACATCGTGGCTCTGGGCGCGCTCACCGTCCTGACGAACGTCTGCCGGCGTGACTCTCTGGAGACGGCGATTCGTCGCCGGAGCCCCCGGGGATTCGAGGCCATCAACCTCGAAGCGATGGAAGCGGGACATCGCCTGGGAGCCGAGGCCAAGTGAGGCGGGCCAGATGAAAATTCTCGCTTTCATCACCGAGGCCCCCGGCCATCCGAAAAATCTTGGCTCACCTTGGCCAGAAACTTTCGCGACAAGGAGCTCCTCCCCAGCCGGCCGAGCCCAGGTTCACTGAGCGCCACCCTCAATCGAACGCCCCCCCTGTGTCTCCAACCCCCGAAACAGCCCTCGCTCCTCTTCTACTCGACCATCGGTGTTTTCTGGCCATCTCCTCGTGAGACCGATCCTCGACATGAATCCGTTCACGTCCTTCGCGACATTTCTCTCGTTTCTCGCTCCGTCCCAGGATAGAATGTCCTGATCCATCATTATCCATCACTCTGAGGGGCCGACCGCTTCACCGCCGTGCGCTACCGGGTCCTCGCCGAGGTCGTCCTCCTCCTCCACCTCGGGTTCATCCTGTTCGTGGCACTCGGGGCCTTCACCGTCGTTCGTTGGCCGCGACTCGTCTGGCTCCAGCTTCCCGCGGCGTCGTGGGGCGTACTCATCGAGCTCGCGAACTGGACCTGTCCTCTCACCCCGCTCGAGAACTGGCTCCGGCTTCGGGCGGGAGAGGCGATCTACCGGGAAAGCTTCGTCGCGCACTACCTTCTTCCGATCGTCTACCCGGAAGGACTGACGCGGGGCATCCAGGTCCTTCTAGGGCTCTCGGTCGTTGCCATCAACGCCGTCGTTTACGCCTTGGTCTGGAAACGAAGAAAGCCGGTCAGGCCGGGGCCAGGGGGGAAGGAAAACGACCGATAGCCCCAAGGGGCTGATTGCGGAAGCAAATGGATTCGGGCGCCCCCAACCGACGACCACCTGAAGTATCCGAACCAACGCACTTCCGTTATCGATTCTCGTTGCGGTAGGTTGGCCAACGCGCTGGCCACATGGTTGGACGGCTCCAAGCAAGTGCGTGAGTCGCAACCGCATTGTGCTCGCGGTGCGACCGCGACCACAAATGGAAATTGACCAGATAGGGTTGTTTTCGACAGAAAAACGTATATAGTCTTCTGTCAAAACATCATGAGCAAGCACGCGCAATCGATTGATTCACAGATACTTAAGCGAATTCTCCGGAAAGGGATGGGCTACGTGTTCACGCCGGCCGACTTCCTCGATTTGGGTCCGCGCAACGCCATCGACTTGGCCCTGAGCCGGAGCGCGCGCGCTGGCACCATTCGCAAGCTTGCCCGCGGGCTGTACGACTACCCTCGCCAAGACCCCCGGCTGGGTCTTCTTTCTGCCGGCACGGACGACATCGCCAATGCCCTGAAAGACCGAGAGAGTTCTCGCATCCAGGCAGCCGGCGCCCATGCAGCGAACGTGCTCGGCCTGTCGGACCAAGTTCCGGTCCGGGCTGTGTTCCTCACGGACGGTCGCTCGCGCAAGGTCCAGCTCGGCAGACGACAGATCGTCCTCAAGCACACCACCCCCAAACAAATGGCCACTGCCGGTCGCATCAGCGGCACAGTGATCCAAGCGCTGCGCTGGCTCGGCAAGCGGCATGTGAACGATCGGACCATCGCGGCGTTGCGCCGACGGCTCTCCGACACCAACAAGCAGCAGCTCCTGGATGACGTCCGTTACGCTCCAGCGTGGGTCGCCGACATCATGCGGTCCGTCGCTCAACCCCCCAGGTCCTGAGGATGGACGCCTTCTTGTTGCTGCCGGACGACCGCCGCAGGTTGCTCTGCGAAGAGGCTGGACGTGAACTCAGCCTAAGCGCCGGCAGCGTCGAAAAGGACTTCTGGGTGTGCTGGACGCTCAAAGCGCTCTTCGCGCTCCCGACGTCGGGAGCGCACCTCACGTTCAAGGGAGGCACGTCGCTGTCCAAGGGATGGAAGCTGATTCAGCGCTTCTCTGAGGATATCGACCTCGTGATCGATCGGGACTTCCTCGGTTTCGGCGGCGAGCATTCGCCCGAGGATGCCCCAAGCAACAAGCAAAGAGCCAAACGGCTCGAAGGCCTGATGGAAGCCTGCCAGCGCCACATTCGTGACTCGTTGATGCCCGACTTCGAGCAGCATGTCCGAGAATCCCTCCCGGAACCGAGCAAATGGCGAATCGAGTCGGATCCAGACGATCCGGACGAACAGACGGTACTGTTCCACTATCCCGCGGCCGCCGCTGGAAGCGACTACATTCGCGCGGTCGTGAAGATCGAGCTTGGCGCGCGCTCCGACATCGACCCATCCGCTGAACCTCACATCACGCCCTACGTCGCGGAGGTATTCCCGGCCGAAATCGGTAACAGCACCTTTTCCGTTCGCACCGTTGCTCCAGAGCGTACGTTCTGGGAGAAGGTCGCACTCCTCCACGAAGAGGAACATCGCACGACGGACGACCCTCCGAAGGCTCGTCTGGCTCGCCACTACTACGATATCTGGTCTCTGATCCAGGCCGGCATTGGCGAGAAGGCGATGGCCGACACTGGACTTTTTGAGCGCGTCGCGGCTCATCGCGTCATCTTCTTTCGCAAAAACAGGGAGGCTCAGGCGTCGCTGCGGGCAGGCAGCTTGCACGTGGTTCCGTCCGTTGGGCGTCGCAGCGCCTGGAAACAAGATTACGAAGTGATGCGCGAGTCGATGTTCTTCGGCGAGACGCCCAGCTTCGACGACATTCTCGCTGTTGTCGCCGACTTCGAGCAGCGGTTCAACATCGCGGCTACGCGGTCATCGACATCATGAGTAAGCCGATGATGATCATCATGATGGCGATCAACAGCGGGGCGCAGGTATGAGAGCAGCCCTAATCGGAATCGGTGTCCTCGAGGCCATGGAAGCGGGGACGTCGCCTGGGAGCCGAGGCCAAGTGACGCGTGGTCTAGCTCGCCGCGGAAGCTGGGCTCGCTCGCGGATCTCGCCATCATGGTCTTCGCACAGCTCGGGGTTTCGGTCCCTCTCTTCTGGTACGGAATCCTCCTCGCCTCCCTCTTCGCGGTGACGCTCGGCTTTCCCGCCGTGGGCCGGGGCGAGCCCCTTCTCTCAGCGGCATTTCTCGCGCTTTCCGGCTCTCCGCGGGCTCTTCTCGACTCGCTGGCCCACCTCGATCTTTCCCGCTCTCGCTCTCGGCTGGAACACCGCGAGCGTCTTGAGCCGCTTCGATGCGCTCGTCCCTCCTCGAGGCGCTCCACCAGGACTTCGTGCGCGCCACTCGGGCCCGAGGGCTTCGGGAGAGCCGCGTCGTCCTCTCTCACGCGCTCCGAAACGCCCTCCTCCCCGTGGTGAGCGCGGCAGGCGTGCGCTTTTCGGAGCCTCCTGGGAGGCTCGGTCTTGACGGAGTCTGGAGGAATAAAGTCCCGCGCGAGTCCTGTGTTTTGCAATTCCGAGCGAAGGATTGCAGCTTGTCGTTCAAGCTGGTCTCAGTCGAGCCACTTCGGCTTCGCTCCACGAGCGCAGCAGCTCATAGGCGCGCCGAATGACGCGCTCCTTGAGTTCCGTAGAAGTTTCGTCCCCGGATTTCTCGGCGGGACCGGTGCCGGTAGGGTCGATCCCGAGTTCGCAGAGCTTTTCGAACACTGTCGTCATAGAGCCATCCGGATCTCGATAGAATCGGGACCCTCGGATTCGGATGAAACGCCAGCCAAGCCGCTCCAGAATTGCTTGCCGAGCCATGTCCTCCGGGATCTTGTCGACGGGGTGGTAACGGTCGCCGTCGCATTCGATAGCGACACGTCGATCCTCGCCGTAAACCACGATGTCGATTCGATAGTAGCCAACCGAAACTTGGGGACGGAGTCGGTACCCTGCTGCGATGAGTCGTTCGATGACCTTCCTTTCAAAGTCGGACTGCGCGCGGCGCTGTGCCTGCTCCGTCGCACGCGGCCGCGAAGCGGGATCTCTAACATAGTCGATCAGTCGCTTCCGCAGATCGCCGGGCTTGAGGTCGACCTGCGGACGGAGTGAATGAACGAGCCACATCTGGTCTTTGGCCCGACTCGCGGCAACGTTAAATCGCTGGCGAAACATCGTCGTGTCTCGCATGACAAGCGGCCCGTCGACCGGGGCGTCGACCAACGACAGAAACATTACGTCTCTTTCATCCCCCTGGAACGAAGCTGCGTTTCCGCATAGGACGGCGCGACGCTTGTACTCGGTGATCGGCAGGACCCGCTCGAGAAGAGTCTCAATCGCCTGTGCCTGTTCCACGCCGACCAAGGAAATGACGCCAAAAGTCTTATCGCCGTAGTCCGGCTGCTCGGTCGCCGCAACGAGAAGGGCGGCGGTGAGCTCCGCCTCCTTTTCGTTCACTTTACTGTCGACGGTGGCACCCGCTACATAGACATCGACAACAGACGGTCTGAGATCAACCGTAGAGGGATCGCGTAGGGGTTTGATGTCTCCACCGTACGACAGCCAATTGCTGAAGTCGATGATCTCGGGAACACACCTGAAATGCTCGACGAGCCTTATGGCGCTTCCAAAGGAAGACCGGGCCACATCGTAGATGGAGTACTGTCCGTCGTAGAGGTGTTTGAGAGGTATGCCGTCTAGATGAGTTGTGATGAGACTCTCCACGATGTCGAGCTTCTGGCCGACAGCGGACGGGCTCACTTGCTCATGATCTCCGACCACGAGTACTTTCTCGCCGAGGTAAAGCGTCGTCAACCCGAGAACATCGCTCTGGCTTGCCTCGTCGACGATCACAACATCAAATTTGGTCTTCAACGGGTCGAAGCTCTCGGCGGCCCTCGACATCGGCATGATCCAGACCGGTACCGCCGGACGCGCTTCAGACAACAGCTTCCGGGCCTCGGCTCGTAGCCGCGGCGCACGCTTTCCCGTCCCCTTGCCGATTCTTCGCATCGTGTCCAGCCAGCCAACCAGAGCCTTGCGCTCTCGGGAGCCGGTGCGATTTAGTTGACTTGCCCACGCAAGCCGGTCAATGAGCTCGGAAGTGACGTGGCGCAAATCCTGTTCTCGCCTCGCAAGGCGGTCCGCCAGAGCACGCTCATCGAGCTGCGAACGAACATCCAGCGCCTGCGCGACCTGCCGCCACTTCCATGCCTCCTTCGGATCTCCAGGAACCTCCGACGAGTCATGAGGCTCGCGGCGCTCCGCGACGGCGTCAGCCCACGCCGTCGCGGCTGCGCGCAGTCGCTTCAGGAGCGTGCTGCGACGCTCGAAGACCTCCAACTTGTCGAAAAGCACTTTCAGGCGCAAATAGGCGGATTCGTAGGAGGTGACGTCCTTCCTCTCGAGGGCAAACTTCATCCGCGCCGCAGAACCGCTCGGATATTGGCCGAGGTTATCCCTCTGTTCCGCCAATCGCCGTACTGCTCGTTCCCGCCAAAGTCTAGTTCCTCGCGTCCGCAGAATTTCATCCAGCGGCCCAACGACGGTCTTCCGAAGTCTCTCGAGGTGGCCGTGCTCACCTAGTACGGGTGGTTGCTCATTGAGCAGCGTCTGCCACTTCAGACCCACTTCGCAAAGACGTTGCTCCAAGGGAGACCATGTATCTCGGTACCAGGTAAGCGCCGACTGAATCTGTGCAACGAACTGGGCAGCTCCTTCCTCTGGCCTGGGCCCGAGTTGAACGCCCGAAGGGCCGCCCAGACTAGCTATCTGCCGATTCCATCTCTCTCGGAGAGTCGTGCGCTGCCGATCCAACTCCGCCAGCGAGGAGAGCGCCCGAAAGTGCTCGAGTTGTGAAGGTGGCTTTCCATTGACTCGGCTCTCGCTGACGACAGTGCGCCATCTCGAGGGCATGAAGAAATTCCAGGGTAGTTTTCCCTTCTGGCGCACGTATTCCTGGATCTCTCCGAGCACCCCTTTCGCATCTTCGACAGCTACTGAGCGAGGAAGACGCGCAGCAAAGCGAAGATCCGTTTCCGTAAACTGCGTCGCCGCGGACTGTGTATTGCGGATCATCCGCAGCAGGTTCTCCCAGGGTTGAGCACCGCCGGACCGCGAGCCGTCCTGTATCGCAGTCAACCGCCACTTCGCGCCATCTCCAATGGGCTCGATAGCGTTGCCGAGGTCGTCTAGCAATTTCTCGAGCACACGATCGTCAGTTGTGGCGTTCGTCTCATCCCAGAGCGAGTTGCCGACTTCAAGATTGCCACTCTCCAGCTTCTCGAGCTTCCGAACGATCTCAGTCATCTCAGAGGGCGATATCAGGGTTTCAGGCGACGGCAGCCTGTCCGCACACTCTCGCTCATGCTCGATCGACAGTATTCCGTTTGACTGGTACAGGGTCCGTAGCTCATCTTCTCCAAGCGGAAGAGGAGCGCCCGGCTCTACCGGGCCGAGAATCCACGCGCATTCCTCTTCTTCGAGCGCTAGCCATCGGGCAGCTTCAGCCGGTTGGAGGGTCTCACCGCCAATCGCGATGGGCTCGTACTCGGCTTCGCGTGCCAGTCGAATCTTGTTGCGGATTCCCTCCAACTCGCTCTGAAGCTTGGCACGTTCCTCCCGAAGCGCGCGGGCCTCGTCTAGAAGGGTCTTCTCGTCCGACGTCGAGAGCCTTGCGACGATGGCGCCAACCGCCTCTTCGAGCTGCTGTCGGCTATCGGTATCGCGCTCGAGAACACTTACGCAAAGTGGTCTCAGGCCGAGCACCACATGATCGCGCAGTACCTTCAGTGCCTTCGTCGTATGACTGGTTACGAGAATGCTTTTGCCCTCGGCGAGAAGGTGTCCGATCAGGTTGGCAATGGTATGACTCTTCCCGGTGCCTGGCGGTCCCTGTACCAACACGGCATTCTGCAAGCTCAGCCGCTCCGCGATTCGGAACTGCTCGGGATTGGAGAGTTTGGAGAAGAGAATGTCGGTCGTGCCAGCCGGCGTACGACTGCTTTCGCCGCCGTTTCCCGGAGGCGCTGCAGGCGGAGGTTCGAGGCCAACAACCTGAGCGAGCGAAGACGGAATGGCATGGCCATCATCGAGTGCCTGCAGGATGCCTTCGATGACCTGGGTGAAGCCCTGCGAGCGCGACCTCAGAAACAACGCCGGATCGCGCCCCATGATTGGATCCGCTCCGGTCGGAGCACCCGGGCGAGACTCAAGAAACTCGCCGCGAGCGGACAGACGCACGGCCACCGACTTCAGATACACCGAGGCGTCGTCTCCGTCGAGGGGATGAAGGGACTGGTCCACCAGCTCCTCCTTGAACCTCTTCAGCTGATGAGCATCGAAGTCATCACCAGACGAGAAGGCGGAGTCGTAGAACTCGGTCGGGAAGTCCGCGTCGACTACCCTGAATTCTGGCCCCTTGTCATCAAATTCGAGCTCGACACGTTGGAGGAGTATGGGGTGGAATACGTCGCCGACACTCCGGGACCACCGAAGGATTCCGTCTCCCAAAACCAGCTCGACCTGCTCGCTCTCCCGTTGAATCCGTCCCCAGACCGCGAACAGCGCATCGAACACATCCATGGCTTCTCGGGCAGGCGTTTCTTCGCGTGCCCACTCGTCGCGACGAGATACCCACTCCGAACAGGCCTCGACGCGGCGTGGATCGTCCTCGAACTGCAACAGTCGGCGTTGTCCATGCTCGTCGAGCTCTTCAAGGGACGCTCGAAAACGTAACGGTTTTCGCGGATCGTCCCATCCGTCCTCGACCCAGTCACGCAAAAGACGGAGTGGACGAGGCGCAGCAGAAAGGCTGGGCCGCTGCACGCGAAGCAGAAAGTTCTCGCCATCGTTGCCTCTTCGGCCAAGGCTCACGGCAGGATGAGTTGGCAAATCGCTGAACCAACGAAACCACAGCTGGTCCTGGAGTCGGAGCTTCGGTGGACTACGGTGTTGGTGGAGGGCCCTGAGATACTCGAAGATCTGTCGGATTCGCTTCCGTGCTGCGTTATCCGTATCCCTCCGCTCGTTCTGATCGGACATACTCACTGATCATAAGGTCATTCCCTAGTAAGATACACCTTAGTGACAACCGTCGCCCTTTCCGAAGGGAGCAGCCGTCGAGCGCTACAGGACCGAGCCCTACGTCATCTCGGAGACGTTCCGGCGCACACCGCCCACGCGGGGCGCGGCGGAGCTGGTACACCGGCTCGGCAGGCTGGATGCACCGCGCGGGCCTCGAGAGCATCCGCGCAGAGCGCACCACGAGAAGCATTCCTTCTGCTTGTCGCTCGCCTGGACGACGATCCCGAAGGACCCCGTGATCGCAAGAAGAGCGAGTGCGGCGCCATCGCGACGCCCGCCCAAAGTCGGGAAATTTATCCTCACTCTGGACTCCTGCGAACACGCGGCGTTACGATACGTGAGGGTATTCCGACCAGCTTGGATCGCACCGTCAAAGGCGTGACGCTTCCGCTGTCCTTATGACTGACTCAGTTAGATTGACGCCGGATGAACTGAACCTGGCGCTGAGCTTCATCGAAAAAAACGGGGCCTCTGATTTCTATCCGCAGCCGTTCGAGTTTGATGCATTGCGCGCTTCCTGGGACAAAGCCCTCCCCGTTTTGGAGCGCGTCGAACTTCTCAGTTATGATCCACGTCCTGCCGTCGAGCTCATTGCTCCGAAACAGCGGTACCTGGTACGCCCTGCTCATTTGCTCGATCCGATAGATACGATTCTCTACGCCGGATTGTGCTTCCGCCTTGCTCCCTCGATTCAAAGAAGCCGGGCCTACCAGAACGGTCTAGTTCATTCTTTCCATTTCAATCCCGCTAGAGGTCTACCCGCTGAGAACACTTTCTTCTCCGAGTGGGATCAGTTCGAGTTTGCGGTCAGGCAGCGGCTAACACAATGCGCCTTTGTGGGGACAGCCGATATTGTAGATTTCTTCCCTCGCATCTACCTCCACCGCTTTCAAAATGCCGTCACCGATGCCAGCGGTGACGAGTATGGCACCAGGGCCTTGATGAGATTGGTGGAAGGCTGGGCTCACGGAACGTCATACGGCATTCCCACTGGCCCGTTACCGAGTAATTTTCTTGCCGAAGCGCTCCTGATAGAAGTGGACCAGTTTCTATTGAGTCATGGCGTCACCTTCGTACGCTGGGCCGATGACTACGTGTTGTTCGGTGGCACCGCCCACGAAATTCAAAAAGCGCTGCATCATCTCGGCGCACGGCTCCACACAACACAGGGCCTCAGCCTAAATCCCTACAAGACCCGAATTCGCACTGTGCAACAGTATGTGCGTGACTTCGTAGAGCGCGACCCGACAGACGAACTATACGAGCGAATCATCGATGAGGTCTTCGGCGGAAATCCGTACGCCACCGTCGATTTTGACGACCTCGGCGAGGATGAGCGCGCAGTGCTCAACGAAGTGGACGTCGTGCAACTACTCGAAAAATCTGTCGAGGGCGATTTCATCGACATCCGAGCCGTTCGCCTTGTACTCAAAGTCCTTTCCGCCTTTGGGCGGATGGATCTCATCACACCAATCGTCGAGAACTTGGAAAGGCTTCTCCCTGTTTCCGAAGCGGTGGGCAAGTTCTTTGGTTCGTTGGATTCCGCGGAGGGATCTCACGGCGACGTCGGAAAACAGTTGTTAAGTCGCGCCTCCGATGGTGTCTTCTTCCCTGAGTTCTCGCTGATGTGGCTGCTTCATCCTTTTACCCTGTCTTCGAAGTGGAACAATACCTGGCAACTTCGGCGAATCGCCCGAGAGGCTCGCAATCCTATGGTGAGACGCCAGGCGATACTTGCCCTTGGTCACATCGGCAATCGGTCGTCCCTTTTGGATTTGAAGGCAACGCTCGACGACACCCGTGACTGGGAACAAAGGGCTATCCTGTACGCCTGTCGTGCCCTGCCCATGGATGAGAGGAAGGCGATCATTGATCAGATGGGCGGGGCCGGAGGTGAGTGGAATCGAAATAACGTACTCGAGAGATCTGTTCTGAGGCTACTGAGCACCGCGCCGTAAGCGGTGCAAATACGTTCCAGTCTCGTCTAACAGCTCCGCGGCGCTTGCAAATGCAAGCCACCGTCATTGTCTTCCCGTACCTCTCAAGCCCAATCACTTCCTCTCTTCTTCTCTGCCCGGGGTGCGGGCACGGCATCGCTCTAAGAGCCCTTCTCTGGGCGGTCGACGAGCTCGGCATCGAAAAGGACCGCCTCGCGGTAGTCTCCGGGATCGGTTGCTCGGGGAGGCTCTCCGCCTATATCGACGCCAATACGGTACACGTCACCCACGGACGTCCCTTGCCCTTTGCCACCGGCCTCAAGCTGGCCCGGCCCGATCTTCACGTCGTCGTCATCACCGGAGACGGCGACGGTCTCGCCATCGGCGGAAACCACCTCATCC
>Ga0214473_10009107_pt1 | contig 11743 bp, 11 predicted proteins | sample RVTome_7_FD_203509 | JGI IMG/M metagenome (GOLD analysis project Ga0214473, IMG submission 203509) | Soil microbial communities from uranium-contaminated site in the Upper Colorado River Basin, Wyoming, United States - RVT98D197 | ecosystem: Environmental > Terrestrial > Soil > Contaminated >...
AAGCGCGCGTTCGCCGCCGGGAAAAAAAGAACATCACGTCCGGCGTGGCGCATGTGCAGGCGAGTTTCAACAATACGATGATCACCATCACCGATGCGCAAGGGAACACGATTTCCTGGTCGTCGGCCGGTGCCATGGGTTTCAAGGGATCGCGTAAATCCACGCCTTACGCGGCGCAGGTCGCAGCCGAGGATGCCGGCAAGAAGGCGATGGAGCACGGCATGAAGAATATTGAGATCGAGGTTCGTGGACCCGGTTCGGGACGCGAGTCCGCGCTTCGTGCGCTGCAGACGGCAGGGTTCACTGTCATCTCGATTCGTGACGTCACGCCAATCCCGCACAATGGCTGCCGCCCGCGCAAGCGTCGGCGTGTCTAAGTAAGGGAAGGCGTATACCGCATATGTTGCACGAGGATATTCGCAAGCTAGGGCAGGCCGCCCCGCTCAAGGACCAGGAAAGGGCCCTCCAGGTGCTGCAGAAGAACTGGCAAGATCTCATAAAGCCCACCAAGCTCAACGTCGTTTCGGGCCGCGACCCGCAGCGCTTCGCCACAGTGATCGCCGAGCCGCTCGAGCGCGGCTTCGGTTTGACGCTGGGCAATGCGCTTCGCCGCGTGCTGCTATCGTCGCTGCAAGGCGCCGCTATCACGTCCGTGCATATCGACGGCGTGCTGCATGAATTCTCTTCGATTCCCGGCGTCCGCGAGGACGTGACCAATATCGTTCTCAACATCAAAGAGATCGCTATTCGTCAGCACGCCGACGGCGTGAAGCGCATGGTGTTGAAGAAGGAAGGGCCAGGCGTGGCCAAGGCCGGCGACATCGAGACCGGCGCTGACGTGGAGATTCTCAATCCGGAGCACGTGATCTGCACCCTCGACCAGGGCGCATCCATCCGCATGGAGTTCACCACCGCCACCGGCAAGGGCTATGTGCCGGCTGAGCGAAATCGGCCCGACGATGCGCCGATCGGATATATCCCGGTGGATTCGCTCTACAGCCCGGTGCGGAAAGTGTCCTATCGCGTGGAAAATACCCGCGAGGGCCAGATCCTCGATTACGACAAACTCACCATGGACATCGAGACCGACGGGTCGGTGCGGCCCGACGACACGATCGCGCTCGCCGCGCGTATCGTGCAAGACCAGCTCTCGGTGTTTGTAAACTTCGAAGAGCCGAAGAAAGAGGTCACCTACGAGAGGCAGCCTGAACTCGAGTTCAACGCGGCGCTGCTCAAGAAGGTGGACGAGCTCGAGCTCTCGGTGCGTTCCGCCAACTGCCTCAAGAACGATAATATCGTCTATATCGGCGATCTCATTCAGAAGACCGAGGCCGAGATGCTGCGGACGCCGAATTTCGGACGGAAGTCGCTGAACGAGATCAAAGAGGTTCTCGCCTCGATGGGTCTCCATCTCGGTATGGAAGTGCCGAACTGGCCGCCGGAGAATATCGAAGAGCTGGCGAAGCGCTTCGAAGATCATTATTAGGCCAGATTAAGTCTGGGGTAGTTGGAGACTGACATGCGTCACGGCAATGCCTTCCGTAAGCTGAACCGCACCGCGAGCCATCGCCGCGCGATGTTCGCGGCTCTCTCAGCGGCGCTGATCAAGCACGAGCAGATCGTGACGACGCTGCCCAAGGCCAAGGAACTGAGGCGCGTCGCCGACAGGCTGATCACGCTCGGCAAGACCGGCACGCTGCATGCGCGCAGGCTTGCGTATTCCCGCGTGCGTGACGAGGAGCAAGTCGCGAAATTGTTCGACACGCTGGGTCCGCGTTATGCCAAGCGGCCGGGCGGCTACACGCGCGTAATGAAGGCAGGGTTCCGCTATGGCGACTCGGCGCCGATGGCAGTGATCGAGTTGGTCGACCGCGATGTCGATGCGCGGGGCAAGGATTCAGGCCCGGTGGTGGAGACCGAGGCGCCGGCGGCCGAGGCCAAGGCCGAGACCAAAGCGCCACGCGGACGTAAAGCAGCGGCCAAGGCCGCTGCGTAGGGCCAATCAAAAGACCCGGCGCTCATCGCGCCGGCAGTCGAAGCCCATACCTTAGTTTTCGCTGCCAGGGCCGCCGCCTGAGCTCTCACCGCCCGAGAGATCGAGCATCTTATGCTTGATGCCTTTGAGCCCGCCATCGAAGATCTCCTTGATCTTCTTAGTGGCGTCTTCGTCGCTGGCGCCGTTGGCTTCGAATTCCGCACTCCATTCGATCATGGTGCGGTTCTCATGGTTGCCGTCCTCCACCGAGAATTTGGCTTTGTAGTTCTTCACGGGGAGCGGACTCTCGATGATCTCATAGCTGTAACTTTCGTCGTCGGATTCCAGCAGCTTCTCCTTGATCTTGCCGCCGTCTTTCAGGGTCAGCGTGCGGATAGTGGCGTCGCCTTCCTTGGTTTCCTGGCAATCGGCGACAACGGGATGCCAATCCTTGATGGCGCAAAAGCCTCCGGCCAATTCCCAGACCGCGGGGGGCAGACCGGGGGATTCGATGTGACGGCTGACTTCAAGCGCCGCTGCGGGGCCCATGGTGAACATGAGGGCGGCTGCGGCGGCCATAACAGGTTGTATTCTGCGCATGCGGGCGTCTCCTTCACAGCAGAGCAAGCCTTATGGCGCGGATTTCGACAGTCTGAAATAGAAAAAGGGCGCGCCGGATTCGCGTCGCGCCCTTTTAGGTTACTTTCCGACTTCGACGCTATTTTTTGTCGTCATCGTCGTCATCGTCCTTGGGCGCGGCAGCGGCCTCTTCGGGGTGCCTCTTGTCCCACGCGGCGATCGCCGCCTTCTTGATGCCTTTGACGCCGTCGCCGAGAATACCGGTGATGGTCTTCTTGGCATCCTCGTCGCTCGCGCCATTGGCGTCGAAATCGGATTGCCAATAGATCACCGAACGATCTGGCTCATCGTCGACTTCAATCCAGAGCTTGGATTTGTAATTCTTGACGGGGAGGGGGCCCTCGACGATCTCGTAGCTGTAGGCGGTCGCTTCCGTGCCGGTCAGTTTCTCTTTGAGCTTGCCGCCATCCTTCAGCGTGATGGTGCGGAAGGTGACATCGCCTTCTTTGGTCTCGACGCAATCGGCTGCAGCAGGGTGCCAGTCTTTGATGGCGCAGAAGCCGCCGACGACCTCCCAAACTTCCGCCGGGAGACCGGGAGCTTCGATACGCTTCTTCACCGTGATGGCATTGGCCGACCCGGCGAATACAAGGAGCGTGGCCGCTGCAATCAGGGCCAGTCTCATGATACGCATGCATTTCCTCCAGAGATGTTTTCGTTCAATTCACAACGCGAGGCATCTTAGTAGAAACCCTCATGTGGGCAAGCGTGAAGGCGCAAAACTTGCGGCGTTGGGTCAGGTTTCTTACTTCTTGAGGCATGAGTATTGGAGAAACCGTCGAGATTAGTTCATAGTTTGCCGCGATGGAGCAAATCGAGTGAGAGCTTTGGCAAATCTACTGCCGAGACTTGGCATGACCGGCCTTGCGGCCGCGAGCTGCCTGCTGTTTTGGAGCCCGCTCGCGGCGGAAGACGCGAAGCGCGTTGTGCCGGAGAGCATGGTGCAGGTGAAGCAGTCCTTCGCGCCTGTGGTCAAACGCGTGGCGCCGGCTGTGGTGAATGTCTATGTGAGCCGGAAGGTCGCGCAAGTCGTCTCGCCCTTCGCCAACGATCCGTTCTTCAGCCGGCTGTTCGGCGACAATTTCGGTATCCCGCGCGAGCGGGTGCAGAACTCGCTCGGCTCCGGCGTGCTGGTGAGCAAAGAGGGCGTCGTCGTCACCAACAACCATGTGATCTCAGGCAGCGGCGAGGCGGAGATCACCGTGGCGCTGGCGGACGGACGCGAATTTCCGGCGAAGCTCATTCTCAAAGATGAGCAGACCGATCTTGCCGTGTTGCGATTGGAGGCCTCGAACGTCGAGTTCCCCTCCATCGAGTTCAACGATTCCGACAGTCTCGAAGTTGGCGACATCGTGCTTGCCATCGGCGATCCGTTCGGCGTCGGACAGACGGTAACGAGCGGCATCGTCTCGGCTCTAGCGCGCACCCAAGTCGGCATATCAGACTACCAGTTCTTCATTCAGACGGACGCGGCCATCAACCCCGGCAATTCCGGCGGCGCGCTGGTCGACATGGAAGGACGGCTCGTCGGCATCAACACTGCGATCTTCTCCAGGACCGGCGGTTCGCTCGGGATCGGATTTGCGATTCCCTCGAATATGGTAGGGCTCGTGGTGCAAGCGGCGCTCAAGGGCGGCAAGGTGCAACGCCCATGGTTCGGCGCATCGCTGCAAAGCGTGACGTCGGAGATCGCCGACAGTCTGGGGCTCGACCGCCCGACCGGGGTGCTGGTCAAGGAAATCAACGGGAATGGGCCGGCCGGCCGCGCTGGCTTGAAAGCCGGCGATGTCATCACATCCGTCGATGGCAAGCCCATCAAGGATCCACAAGCCTTCCAATATCGCTTCGTCACTAAGGGTGTTGGCGGAGAGGTTGAGCTCGCTCTTTTACGCAGGGGAAAAGCGGTGAAGCTCGCGGTGCCGCTCATTGCTGCGGTCGAAGACCCGCCGCGGGATGCGCGCGATCTCGCCGGCCGCAATCCGTTGTCGGGATGCAAGGTCGCCAATCTATCGCCAGCCGTCGCCGAGGAGCTTGGCATGGTCGAGGAGCGGCAGGGCGTCGTGGTGCTGGAGGTCAAGCAGAACACGCCTGCGGCGAAAATTGGCGTGAAGCGAGGCGACATTATTTCTCGCCTCAACGAAGAGACGATTGAATCGGTCACTCATTTGGTGAAAGTGCTCGATGCTTCCACCGAAGGCTGGCTGTTGGCGGTCGAGCGCGATGGAAAGATTTTCAACCTGGCCTTCAGGGGCTGAGGCGGCATCTGTCATGGTGAGCTTGTTCGAAGCTGCAGGAATGGAACGAAGCGCGCCGCGGCCGCTTGCCGATCGCTTGCGGCCGGCGAAGCTCGAAGACGTGATCGGCCAAGAGCATCTCCTGGGAGCGAACGGCATTCTCGGACGCATGGTGCGCGCGGGCCGGCTGGGCTCGGTGATCTTCTGGGGCCCGCCGGGGACCGGCAAGACCACGGTGGCGCGGCTCCTCGCCGAAACCACCGACCATCATTTCGAGCAGCTTTCGGCGATCCAGACCGGGGTGCAGGATTTGCGCAAAGTGTTCGACGCCGCCCGTGCCAGGCGCGAGCACGGCAAGGGGACGCTGCTCTTCATTGATGAGATCCACCGCTTCAACCGGGCGCAACAGGATGCCTTCCTTCCGCATATGGAAGACGGCACCATCATTCTGGTCGGCGCCACCACCGAGAACCCGTCCTTCGAGCTGAATTCGGCGCTGCTGTCGCGGGCGAGCGTGCTCACTTTCAAGCGGCTCGACGATGAGGCTCTGCGCACGCTGCTCGATCGCGCCGAGGCGCATGAGGGGCGGAAAGTTCCGCTCACCGAGGATGCGCGCGAGGCCCTCATCTCGATGGCCGACGGCGACGGACGCGGACTGATCAATCTCGCCGAGGAAGTTTTTCTCGCCAGCGAGAGCGCGAAGAAGGAGCTGATGCGAGAAGATTTGATCAAGCTCGTGCAACGAAGGGCGCCGCTCTACGACAAGGGTCAAGACGGCCATTACAATCTGATTAGCGCGCTACATAAATCGGTGCGCGGCTCGGACCCTGACGCCGCGCTCTATTGGCTCGCCCGCATGCTCGCCGGCGGTGAAGACCCGCTCTATATCGCGCGCCGCCTCGTGCGCATGGCGGTCGAGGATATTGGGCTCGCCGACCCGAATGCGCTGGTGCAAACCAATGCGGCGAAGGATGCCTACGACTTTCTCGGCTCGCCGGAAGGGGAGCTGGCGCTGGCGCAAGCCACCGTCTATCTCGCGACCGCGCCGAAATCGAACGCTGCCTATGTTGCGTTTGGGGCTGCGTCACGTGCGGCGAAGGAGAGCGGGTCGCTGCTGCCGCCGAAACATATTCTCAACGCGCCCACCAAGCTGATGAAGGACGAGGGCTACGGCAGGGGCTATGCCTACGACCACAGCGAGGCCGAGGCGTTCTCTGGTCAGAATTATTTTCCGGATGGCATGGAGCGTCACCAATTCTACACGCCGACCGGATACGGCTACGAGGGCCAAGTGAAAGAGCGCCTCGACCGCTGGGTGAAGCTGCGCCGCGCAAAGAGCGGCGACTAGCGTTGCACCTGGCCCTCTCGTCGCTTGACGGCTCGATATGGCCCGCTTAGCTTCCACTCCCCAAGGGGATGGAGTCCCCCAAAACTGCCCAAAGGGCTGATGACTCCTGCCGCTGTTTCGCAAGCGGTGGGAGGTTCGCTTTGGACCCGCCGCAAGGCGGGTTGTGCTTTTCACTCCCGCCACGATGAGTTCCGTGCGCATCGCATCTGCTTTGCGTAGAGGTGTTGCCTAAGACTGGCATGGGCGCCGGCGATGGCTAGAGGAGCACAAATGGAAAATGTCTGGGTGATCTCGGCGCTTTGGATCGGGCTCGCGCTCGTCTCCGCACTGATCTCGATCAGGGTCGGTATCTCGGTAGCCCTGATCGAGATTATCGTCGGCAGCATTGGCGGCAATCTTCTCGGCATCGCGCCCAATGACTGGATCACCTATTTGGCGAGCCTCGGGGCTATTCTGCTCACCTTCCTCGCCGGCACCGAGCTCGATCCGGTGGTGGTGCGCAAGCATCTTGGCGCGACGATGTCCATCGGGATTGCCGGTTTCCTCGGGCCCTATCTCGGCGTGCTTGGCTATGCGCATTACGTGCTCGACTGGGGCTGGCCACAGGCGCAAATCGCCGGCATCGCGCTTTCCACAACGTCCGTCGCGGTCGTCTATGCCGTGATGGTCGAAACCGGCTTCAATCGGACCGAGGTCGGCAAGATCATCCTTGCCGGTTGCTTCGTGAATGACGTTGGTACGGTATTGGCGCTCGGTATCGTATTCGCGAACTACAATCTCTGGCTGGTTCTGTTCGCTATCGTGACGGCGCTTGCCATGTGGCTGATGCCAAAGCTGATGCCGTGGTTCGAGCGAAACTTCGGCGGGCGGGTGAGCGAGCCGGAAGCTAAGCTGATCTTGCTCGTCCTTTTTGGCCTCGGGGCGCTCGCCAACTTCGCTCAGAGCGAGGCGGTGCTACCGTCCTATTTGCTCGGCATGATGCTGGCGAGCTTCTTCGTGACGAATCGTGCGCTCGCGCAGCGGCTGCGCACCATCACGTTCGCGCTGCTCACCCCGTTCTATTTCCTCAAGGCGGGCTCGCTGGTGAAATTCGATGCGATCCTCGCCGGCTTCGGCCTGATCCTCGTCTTTCTTGCGTTGAAGATGGCGACCAAGTTTGTCGGCATCCTCCCGCTTACGCGGGCCTTCAAATTCGACCGCCGCGAGGGCATGTACACCACACTGATGATGTGCACCGGACTTACCTTCGGCACAATCTCGGCCCTGTTTGGGCTGACGCACGGTATTATCGACCAGGAGCAATATACGATCCTGGTGACCGCGGTCATCGCCAGTGCGGTGGTGCCGACCTTGATCGCGCAACGCTGGTTCCAGCCGACACTGCCCCCGATCACCAAGGAGAGCGAGCATGTTCAAGAAAATCCTGATCGCTAGCGACGGCTCGGAAGGAGCCTTCAAGGCGCTCGATGCCGCCTTGCGACTGGCGCATTCACACAAGGCGCAAATCCACATGATCTGCGTCGAGGAGACCCAGTGGATTCCAGGGTCGCGGGAGGAGGTCATCGGCGACAAGGAGATTGCTGACCGCAAATTCGCTGAGGTCGTCGCGAAGTCCGAAGTGGAAGCCAAACATCACCGAGTGAAGCTGATCAGTCATATCTTGATGGGACACCCGGTGCCGGCAATCGTCGATTTCATCGAGCGCCAAGGGTTCGATCTCCTCGTCGCCGGCTTTATGGGACATTCGGCGCTGTATAACCGGGTGATCGGCTCGACGACCGACCGCCTCGTCGAGCTGGCGCCGTGTACCGTTTTGATTGTGAAATGACTGGAAAATCGTAAGCAGCGCGACCATTGGTGTTGCATGGCAGGTGTCGAGACGAAAGAGGTCGCCAGCGGCGAGGACGGCATGCGGCTCGATCGCTGGTTCAAGACGCATCACCCCGACCTTCCGCACAGCCGGTTGGAGAAACTGCTCCGCACCGGGCAGGTGCGGGTGGATGGCGGCCGCGTGAAGGCAAGCACGCGGCTGGAAGCGGGTCAGATCGTGCGCGTGCCGCCGCTGCCGGCAGCTGCGCCGATCGCGCCGAAGCAGGCGCTATCGAAAGCGGACCGCGACTTTCTCGCCTCGATTACGCTTTACGAGGACGACGACCTCATGGTGCTGAACAAGCCATCGGGCATGGCAGTGCAGGGTGGCACCAAGACGACGCAGCATCTCGACAGGCTGCTCGAAGGCCTTGGCGACGGACCGGAGACGCGGGCCAGGCTGGTGCATCGGCTCGATCGCGATACGTCCGGCGTGCTGATCGTCGCCAAGCGGCGTGCGGTCGCGGCGAAGCTAGGCCGGGCCTTCCAGACCCGCTCGGTGCGCAAGATCTATTGGGCGCTGGTCAAGGGCGTGCCGAAGCCGCCGCAAGGCAAGGTCGAGGCGGCTTTGGTGAAGGCGGCAGGTCCGGAGGGCGACCGCGTGCGCAAAGCCAGGCCCGGTGAGCAGGAGCGGGCGCAATCCGCGGTGACCTATTATGCGGTCGTCGACCGCGCCGGACAGGCGGTCTCGTTCGTGTCGTTGAAGCCGGTCACGGGCCGGCAACATCAGCTTCGCGCCCATATGGCGATTATCGGTCACCCTGTTCTCGGCGATGATAAATATCATGGCGACCGGGACATGCCGGAAGGTATCGATAAGAGATTGCACCTTCACGCGCGGCGGATCAGCTTCCCGCATCCTTCGGGAGAGGGCGTGGTCGATATCACCGCGCCGTTGCCGGACCACATGGCACGGAGCTTCGCGGCGTTTGGATTCGGCGAGAAGGCCGCAAGCGATCTCTAGCCGAAGCGGCGCGTTACAGACAAGTTTGGAGTTCTTGAGAGGAGAGACTTCGATGCATAAAAAACCAAGCTGGTTCGCGCGTTTTGCGCAATATGTCTCTCACATTACCGGGCGGCCGGTCGCCTTCATGGTGGCGTTTACGGCCATTGTCATTTGGGGCCTGACCGGCCAATTCTTCGGCTTCAGCGACACCTGGCAACTCGTGATCAACACGGCGACCACGATCATCACCTTCCTCATGGTGTTCGTGATTCAGAACACGCAGAACCGCGACACCATCGCCATGCAGATCAAGCTCGACGAGCTGATCTTCGTGACGCAGAAGGCGCGCAACGCATTGATGGATCTCGAGGAGCTCGACGACAACGAATTGGAAGCGCTGCGGCGGGACTATGAGCGGCTGGCGCAGGAAATCCCTCGCCACATCGAGCGCCGGCGCTCGCAACGGCGCTGATGCGATAAACCCAAAACGATGAGTCTTCCCAAGCGCTTCTACAAGGATGTTGATACCGCGCCCGAAGGCAGCGGCGTGACCGTGCGGCTCGACGGCAAATCCGTACGTACCCCCGCCAAGGCGCCGCTTCTGCTCCCGACGCAAGAACTCGCGGACGCCGTCGCGGAAGAATGGCGGGCGCAAGGAGAGCGCGTCGACCCCGAGACGATGCGGCTCACCAAGCTCGCCAATAGCGCCATTGACGGGGTGAGGGGACGCGAGGCCGCGGTCCTCGACGATGTTATCGCCTTTGCCGGGTCCGATCTCCTTTGCTACCGCGCCGAGGGGCCGGAAGAGCTGATCGCCAAGCAGAGCGAGCATTGGGACCCCGTGCTCGCCTGGGCGAAAGAGGAGCTAGGCGCGCCACTCAATTTGGCGCAAGGGGTTGCCCATGTGGCCCAGCCACAGGCCTCGTTGGACGTGATCCAGGAACGGCTCAAAGATTTCGATGCCTTCAGCCTGGCGGCGCTGCATGTTCTGACATCGCTGACCGGTTCGGCGCTGCTGGCGCTTGCCGTGGCGCTGAAGCGCCTCACGCCAAACCAGGCCTGGGCGGCCGCTCATGTCGACGAAGATTGGCAGATCAGCCAATGGAGCGAAGATGCGGAAGCCGCGGAGCGCCGGGCGCGGCGGCGGCAGGAGTTCGATGCGGCGTGCCGGATGCTTGAGTTGCTGGGTTAGCGACGGGAAAATGCGCCTGGAAATCAATCGGTTGTCGCCAAATCCGGAGGGCCTCAGGCCTCTCAGCCATTTGCGCCGCTTAAGCCCCATGCTATTGACCGTCACTGGGGCGTCACAGGCGAGGGGGCGGCGATAGCCATGAAAGAAGTCCTGGAAGAGCTGGAAATCAGGCGCGAGAGGGCGCGCGCCGGCGGCGGCGAGAAGCGCAGCGAGGCGCAGCATGCTCGCGGCAAGCTCACGGCGCGCGAGCGCGTCGAGCTTCTGCTCGACGACGGCTCCTTCGAGGAGTTCGACATGTTCGTCGAGCATCGCTGCATCGATTTCGGCATGGAGAAGACGCGCGTCCCCGGCGATGGTGTGGTGACGGGGTGGGGCACCATCAACGGCCGCGTCGTCTATGTGTTCGCCAAGGATTTCACCGTGTTCGGTGGCTCGCTCTCCGAAGCGCATGCCAACAAGATGATCAAGATCCAGGACATGGCGATCAAGAACCGCGCCCCGATCATCGGCCTGTTCGATGCCGGCGGCGCGCGCATTCAAGAGGGCGTCGCGGCGCTCGGCGGTTATGGCGAAGTGTTTACGCGGAACGTGCTGGCGTCGGGCGTTATCCCGCAAATCTCGGTGATCATGGGGCCGTGCGCCGGCGGCGACGTCTATTCGCCAGCCATGACCGATTTCATCTTCATGGTCAAAGACACGTCCTACATGTTCGTCACCGGGCCGGACGTGGTGAAGACGGTGACCAAGGAAGAGGTGACGGCCGAGGAGCTTGGCGGCGCCATCGTGCACACCACCAAATCGTCGATCGCCGACGGCGCCTATGACAACGATGTCCAGGCGCTGTTGCAGATGCGCCGGCTGATGGATTTCCTTCCCGCCAATAACGAGTCCGGCGTGCCGGAGTTGCCGACCTACGATCCTTGCGACCGGATGGAGCCTTCGCTCGACACGCTGATCCCCGACAATCCGAACAAGCCGTATGACATCAAGGAGCTGATCCATAAGGTCGTGGACGAGGGAGATTTCTTCGAGATCCAGGAAGCCTTTGCCCGCAACATGGTGACCGGCTTCGCCCGCATCGAAGGCCGCAGCATCGGCATCGTCGCTAATCAGCCGCTGATGCTCGCCGGCGTGCTCGATAGCGACGCGTCGCGCAAGGCCGCGCGCTTCGTCCGCTTCTGCGATTGCTTCAATATTCCGCTCATCACCTTCGTCGATGTGCCGGGGTTCCTTCCCGGCACCGACCAGGAATATGGCGGGTTGATCAAGCATGGCGCCAAGCTTCTGTTCGCCTTCACCGAGGCGACGGTGCCGAAAGTCACCGTGATCACGCGCAAGGCCTATGGCGGTGCCTATGACGTTATGAGCTCCAAGCACATCCGCGGCGACATCAACTATGCCTGGCCATCGGCCGAGATCGCGGTGATGGGAGCCAAGGGCGCGGTCGAGATTCTCTATCGCGCCGAGCTCGGCGACGAGGGGAAGATCAAAAAGCGCATCGACGAATATCAAAAGCGCTTCGCCAATCCGTTCGTAGCGG
>Ga0214473_10009108_pt1 | contig 11742 bp, 10 predicted proteins | sample RVTome_7_FD_203509 | JGI IMG/M metagenome (GOLD analysis project Ga0214473, IMG submission 203509) | Soil microbial communities from uranium-contaminated site in the Upper Colorado River Basin, Wyoming, United States - RVT98D197 | ecosystem: Environmental > Terrestrial > Soil > Contaminated >...
CTTACCCCCTCCTCTTCGCCCTGGGCGCCGTCGCCGGGCTGCTCTGGTCCGGTCTCGTTTCGGGCGGGCCATCCTCCCCGAAGGGCACTCGAATCACACCCGTTCAGGCGTTGGACGCCGGATTGGCGGCGCTGGCCGCCGGTCTGGTCGGCGCCCGGGCCGGTTACGTGGCCTCCACCTGGGACTATTACAGCCATCGGCCGCAGGAAGCCCTATGGTTCTGGCAGGGCGGCCTGAGTTGGTCCGCCGGCGCGGCCGCCGCCCTGCTGGGCCTGGGCCTATACAGTGGCCTCAGCCGGCAGCCCTTCTGGCCCCTGGCCGATCGATTGGCGATCCCGGCCGCCCTGCTGGCCCTGGCGGCCTGGGGAGGATGCATGTTGGACGGCTGCAGTTACGGCTGGCGGACTGCCCCCGGGCCGCTCACCCCGCCGGCTCCCGACCTGCTGGGCAACCTGGCGCCGCGCTGGCCCACCCAGCCGGTGGGCGTGATCGCCTCGCTGGCGTCGCTGGCCGGGCTGATCACCCTGGGAAGCCGCCCGCTCCCGCAGGGCACGTTGGCCTGCCTCAGCCTGACGATGATTGCGGCGACCTCCGCTGCACTCAGCTTCACCCGGGCTGATCCGACCCGCATGTTGTGGGGGATGCGCCTGGACGGACTGGCCTCCGGGGCGGTGCTCGCACTGGGGCTGGCCGGGCTGGGACACCGCTTGCTGCAGCGCCCCCGGAGGGCCGCTTGATGGCCGGCCTGCGCGTGGCGCTGGTCCAGATGGACACCCGCCTGGGGGATCTGCAGGCCAACCTGGAGCTGCACCTGGAGACAATCCAGCAAGCCCGCAAGCAAGACGCCGACCTGGTGGTCTTCCCCGAGTTGTCGCTGACCGGCTACCTGCTGCAGGACCTGACCCCCACAGTCGCCCTGCGGCCGCTCCCTTCGGAGCCGGTGTTCGCGGCGCTGCTCAAGGCCAGCCGGGAGATCGACTTGTTGTTCGGCTTCGTGGAGGTCGATAGTCGCCATCGCTTCTACAACTCCGCTGCCTACGTCTCGCAAGGCGAGCTCACCCACCTGCACCGCAAGGTCTACCTGCCCACCTACGGGCTGTTCGACGAGGGCCGCTTCTTCGCCTGGGGCGATCAGGTGCGGGCGTTCGACACCCGTTTCGGCCGCTTCGGGGCCCTGATCTGCGAGGATTTCTGGCACGCCGCCCCACCCTACCTGCTCTGGCTGGACGGCGCGGACGTGCTGCTCTTCATCTCGGCCTCACCGGGACGCGGGCTCAATGCCGCGCCCACGCTGGAATCCACTCGGTGGGTGGAACGCATCAACCAGGCCTACGCCAGCCTGTTCACCTCCTTTGTGTGCAGCACCGGGCGGGTGGGTTACGAGGACGGCTTGAACTTCTGGGGCGGGGCCACCGCCCATGACCCGGACGGCGAGCTGATCTGCAAAGGCCCCTACCATGAGCCGGCCCTGGTACTGGCCGAGCTGGACCTGGACCAGCTGCGCCGCACCCGGGCGCGGCTGCCCGTGCTGCGCGACGAACGCACCGTGCTGGTGCAGCGCGAGCTGACCCGCATTCTGAATGCCGGCCGGGCCTGAAGGGAGCGCCCATGGATAGCGCCCAGATCTCCCTCGACATCAACACCCAGCTTGCCCGCCAGATCCTGACCGGGTTCATCCGTCAGGAAGTCCGGCGGGCCGGGTTCGAGCGAGGCGTGGTGGGGGTCTCCGGAGGCGTGGACTCCGCCCTGACCTGCTTCCTGGCGGCCGAGGCGCTCGGCCCGCAGAACGTGCTGGCCGTGCTGATGCCCTACCGAACTTCCTCTCCGGACTCAGAGCAGCACGCCTTGCAGGTGGTGCAGACCGCCGGCGTGCGCCACGTCGTCCTGCCCATCACCGGCATGGCCGACGGGCTGCTGGGGCAGCTCCCCCAGGCGGACCGCATCCGGGCCGGCAACGTGATGGCCCGCTGCCGCATGATCGTGCTGTACGACCAGTCGGCGGAATTCCAGGGCCTGGTGATCGGCACCGGCAACAAGACCGAAATCCTGCTGGGCTATACCACCCAGTACGGCGATGCCGCCTGCGCGCTCAACCCGGTGGGCGACCTGTATAAGACCCAGTTGCGCCAGCTGGCCGCAGCGGTGGGCGTCCCCCAGCCCATCCTGGACAAGGCGCCGACCGCCGACCTGTGGGCCGGCCAGACCGACGAGGGCGAGCTCGGATTCACCTACGCCGAGGTCGACCGGCTGCTCTACCTGCTGGTGGATGAACGCTATTCGCCGGAGGACTGCGTGCGGGCCGGCTTCAAGAGAGAGTTCGTGCAGGCGGTGCTGGAGCGGGTGCGCAAGCAGCACTTCAAGCGGGTGATGCCCCCCATCGCCAAGTTGAGCAACCGCACCGTCGGCTACGATTTTCTGTACCTGCGGGATTGGGGCACATGAGCGACCAGCAGGCCTTTCGCGGGCAGGTCTACCGCATCGTGCGGTCCATCCCCCCCGGCCGGGTGTTGACCTACGGTGACATCGGGGAATTGATACCTCCTCCGCCGGGGATCGACCTGCCGGCCTACGGCCGGGTGCGGGCCCGCTGGGTCGGTTATGCGCTGGCGGGATGCCCGGAGGACTTGCCCTGGCAGCGGGTGGTCAACGCCCGCGGGGGCGTCAGTGCCCGGCCTGGGCTGGGACCCCGGGTGCAGCGCGCCATGCTCGAGGATGAAGGCGTGCAGTTCGACCAGCACGGCCGGCTCGACCTGGAGCGCTACCGCTGGCACCCAACGCCGAGCGAGCTCGCGGGCATCCCATCCATCCCTTGAAGCTTAACACCTGGCTGGAAGCCGACGCCCGCTGGTCGGCGTGGCTGAACCTCACCGAGCGGCCGGGACCGCTGCGGCGGGTGGCCGGCATCCTGGCTCACTCCGGCGACTCCTGGTTCTGGGGACTGGGGCTGCTGCTGGTCTGGCTGCTGGGCGAGCGGTACTGGAAGTCGTGGGCGGTGCTATTGGTCGCGGCAATCGGGCTGACCGCCGGGCTGGTGATGCTGATCAAGCTGTTGGTGCGGCGGCGGCGGCCGGAGGGGAACTGGGGAGCCATCTATCGGCGCACCGATCCGCACTCATTTCCCTCCGGGCATGCTGCCCGCGCCGCGCTGCTGGCGGCGCTGGTGGCCGGCTGGGGGCCCGGCTGGCTGGCGCCGGTCATGATCGTCTGGGCGCCGCTGGTAATCCTGGCTCGGGTGGCCATGGGGCTGCACTATCTATCGGACGTGATCGCCGGGGCCGCTCTGGGCTTGCTGGTCGGGTTGGGGATGCTGCTGGCGCTGGCTTAGTAGGGGTGCTCGACGTAGACCCAGTCGACCCCCAGGATGAGCTCCAGGTCGAGGTCGCCCCTCGGGAAGACCGACCGCAGGATCTGTCCCTCGGTCAGGCCGAACATGTCGGCCAGGTAGCGTAGCGTGTAGGGAAAATTCGGGCTGTGTACGATGACGCGTGATTTGTCGTAGTCGTGCCGGTCGGCGTTGGCGACCTGTACGATGGTCAGACCCTGCTGCTGCAAATACTCGGCTGCATCGGAGGCCAGCCCCTCCACCCCCGCGCCGTTGAACACCGCCACTCGGGCGTTCTCCAGCCGGGCCGCCCCCTCGGGCGGGTCCACTGCCACCGAGGGGCTGATGGCGCCGGCCCCGGTGAACACCTGATCCCGCAGCTGGCGGATGGCATCTGGGACCGGCTTGAGCACCTGTGAGCCGTCCGGGTGCGTCTCCAGCAGCACCATATCCGGCGGCGCGATCACGCCCCGGCGCACCTCGTAGTCCTGGATCTGGACTCCCATCAACCCCAACGCCACCATCTGGTCGAAGCTCAGGTTGGTGTGAATGCCGGAGGCCAGCTCGCGGTAGATGGCCGGCGCCCGGGCCAGCAGTTCCGCCACGCCCATCTCGAACACCGAGTCCCGGATGGCCAGCACCACTTGTTGCTGCCGTTCTGCCCGGTCGAAGTCCCCGCCTTCGGTCTTGCGCGCCCGGGCATAGGCCAGCGCGCTGGCCCCGTCGAAGTGATGAGAACCGATCCGGGCCCAGAAGCTGGTCCTCCCCAGCGGCGAGAGCTTGATGTCCTCGAAGACCTGGATGTCCAGTCCGCCGACCTCGTCGATAGCCCGCTCGAAGGCCCCAAACTCGATCACCGCGTAGTACTGCACAGGCACGCCCAGCAGGTTCTCCACCGTGCGCATGGCCAGCGCGGGCCCGCCGCCGGGCATCCGGAAGCTCTCGCCCAGGAAGTAGGCGGTGTTGATACGGTTGTGCTCGAAATCGGGGATCTCAACCCACAGATCGCGCGGGATGGAGAGCATCCCCGCCGATCCGGTGATCGGGTCGAGGGTCGCCAGCATCATGGAGTCGGTGCGGGGTGGCCCCTCGCCGCTCTCCCAATCCCGGTAATCCAGACCCATAAGCAGGATGTTGATCCGGTCGACCCCGTTCCAGGCCTGTCCTTCGGCCTCCAGGTTGGGCGTGGGCTCCAGGGCAGGTTGGGCCGGGTCGGTGGGATCCGGAGTGGCGTCTCCCTCCCGGGGGGTGAAGAGCGCCGGCAGCCCCTGCCCGGTCCAGACCGAGGTGACGTCCCGCACCGCCGCGTACACCACCCAGGCCGACAGTGTGGCGGTGGCCACGAAAGCCAGGCCCAGTCCCCACACCAGCCAACCGGGAATCCTCGAGCGCCCGGGCAATGTTGTGCGTCCCGGCCGGGGCCTCCGCCGGCGCCGCAGCGCCTTCTCCTCGGAACCCTCGGTGAAGCGTCTCGGTCGTTTCAAGTTCTGGTCGTCTCGATTCCTGCGTTGTGCCGCCGACAGCCCGGCAGTATATCACTTCGGGGCGCGCTATAATGCGCCAGCCTCGCCCGTCGAGCCCGCATGCCGGATCGCCCCTCCCCAGATTACCGCAGCCTGATGATTACCTCCGGCCTGCTCATTGTGGCGGGCTGGAGCGGTCTGTACCTGCTGCTGATCACCACCCTGCCCACGGTGGGGCCGCGTTGGTTGTTCTTCTTCCTGCTCACGCTGGCTGCGACCGGCACGGCCCTGCCTTTCCTGTGGCTGCTGCACCGACGCTTCCGGGCCCGCCGGGCCGCCACTTCCCAGGTGCTGTTGCGCCAGGCGCTGTGGTTCGCCTTCTTCACCGCGCTGTGCACCTGGCTGCAGATCAACCGGGCGCTCAACCTGCCGCTGGCGCTGCTGCTGGCCGCCGGTTTCGTCGTGCTGGAATGGTTCGTGCGTCTGCTGGAGCGCAGCCTGTGGAGCCCGCGCCGGTGAGCCTGCGCCAGCTCCCCTCGGTGGACCGGTTGCTGCAGACGGAAGCCGCCCAGGCGCTGGTCCAGGACTTCGGCAGAAGCCTCACGTTGCAGGCGCTGCGGGCCCGGTTGGAGGCCGCTCGCGACTCCATTCGTGAGGGCGGCGCGCTGCCCGAAACCCTGGAACTGCTGGCACAAACGCGGGAAGCGCTGCACGGCTGGCTGGTCCCGACCCTGCGGCCGGTGATCAACGCTACCGGCGTGATCCTGCACACCAATCTGGGCCGGGCGCCCCTCAGCGCCGCCGCTCAAGCGGCCGCCCAGGCGGCCGCCGCCGGATACGGCACGCTGGAATTCGACCTGCCGCGCGGCACCCGGGGCAAGCGCGACCTGCACGCCGAGGGGCTGCTGACGCACCTGGTCGGCGCCGAGGCTGCCCTGGTGGTCAACAACAACGCCGCCGCCGTGCTGCTGGCGCTTACGGGATTGGCCCGCCGCAAGGAGGTGTTGGTCTCCCGCTCGCAGTTGATCGAGATCGGCGGAGGCTTCCGCATCCCCGAGATCATGCAGCAGTCCGGCGCCAAGCTGCGGGAGGTCGGCACCACCAACCGCACCCACCTGCAGGACTTCCAGGCCGGCTTGAGCGAACGCACGGCCCTGATCCTGCGGGTCCATCACTCCAATTTCCGCATCCTGGGCTTCACCGCCGAGCCGGGCCTGGACGAGTTGGCCCAGCTGGCCAGGCAGCACGGCCTGCCGCTGCTGGATGATCTGGGATCCGGCGCGCTGCTGGACACCGCCCAATTCGGACTCGGCCACGAACCCACCGTGCAAGAATCGCTCCGGGCCGGCGCCTCACTGGTGGCCTTCTCTGGCGACAAGCTGCTGGGCGGGCCCCAGGCCGGCCTCCTGGTGGGAGATCGGGATTGGATCGACCGGCTGCGCCGCCACCCCCTTGCCCGCGCCCTGCGCCCGGATAAACTGTGCCTGGCTGCGTTGTCGGCCACCCTGCTGCACTACCTGCGCGAAGAGGCGCTGGAGCAGATCCCGGTGTGGCGCATGATCGCCGCCGGCGCCGAGCAGCAGCGGGAGCGAGCCCTGGCCTGGCAGGCGGCGCTGGGCGCCGGTGAAGTGCTGGAAAGCCGCTCGACCGTGGGTGGAGGCAGCCTGCCGGAAGAGACCTTGCCCACCTGGGTCCTGGCATTGCAGGCCCGCAGCCCGGATAGTCTGGCTGCCCGATTGCGGGAAGGGGAACTTCCGGTGATCGCCCGGGTGGAGCAGGACCGGGTGCTGCTGGATCCGCGAACCGTGCTGGCCGGCCAGGATGAGCCGCTGCTGGCCGTTGTGAAATCGGCGCGCGCAGCCGAGGAGTAGACCTTGAGAGCAGACCTTGACCGTTTGATGGAAGAAGCCGGGCTGGATGCCGTGTTGGTGATCGGCCGCGGCAATCACAACCCCTCCCTGTGCTACTTCACCGGCACGATCAACCTGACCCACGGTTACCTGCTCAAGCGGCGAGGCCAGACCCCGGTGCTGTTCCACGGCTCGATGGAACGCGAGGAGGCGGCCGGCACCGGGATGGAGACCAAGAACCTGGACGACTACGACTACGCCGCGCTGCTGGACCAGGCCGGGGGCGATCGCAACCTGGCCTCCGCCCTGCGCATGGCCCGCATCTTCCAGGATTTCGGAGTGCATGGCCGGCTGGCGCTGTACGGCAGCTTCGAGGTCGGGCCGGCCTACGGTCTGTTCCGCCGGCTGGAGCAAGAGCTGCCGGGGTTGGAGATCGTGCCCGAGCAGTCCTCCAGCGCGGCCCTGGTGCAGGCCCGCGCCACCAAGGACCCGGAGGAAGTGGACCGCATCCGGCAGATGGGCAAGACCACCACCGCGGTCGCCGCCGACGTGGCCGGCTATCTGACCTCCCATCAGGCCAGGGACGGGATGCTCTTCAATCGGGAAGGCGAGGTGCTGACCATCGGCGAGGTCAAACGGCGCATCAACCTGTGGCTGGCCATGCGCGGGGCGGAGAACCCGCACGGCACCATTTTCGCCGCCGGGCGGGATGCCGGCATCCCACACAGCGCCGGCCAGGACGACCAGCCGGTTCCGGTCGGCAAGGCCATCATCTTCGATCTGTTCCCCTGCGAGGCCGGCGGCGGCTACTTCTACGACTTCACCCGGACCTGGTCGCTGGGCTACGCCAGCGAGGAACTGCAGTCGCTGCACCAGGATGTGGTCGAAACCTACCAGGCCGTCTTCTCCAAGCTGCAGGCCGCCTCTCCCTGCCGCGACTATCAGATCATGGCCTGCGAACGGTTCCAGGCGGGCGGACATCCCACCGTGATGGAAGATCTGCAGACCGAGACCGGCTACGTCCACAGCCTAGGCCACGGCCTGGGGCTGGAGGTCCACGAGACTCCCAACTTCACCCACCTGGAGGTCAACCAGGATCGGCTGCTGCCGAACATGGTGTTCACCTTCGAGCCGGGGCTGTACTATCCCGAGCGCGAGCTGGGCGCCCGGGTGGAAGACACGGTCTGGGCCCGCCCGGAAGGCGGTTTCGAAGTGCTGGCATCCTTCCCCACCGATCTGGTGCTCAAGGTGCCGGGAGCGTGAGGCCGACCCGGAGCGCAGCTTGAGCGAAGAGACCCGCATCCTGGGCATCGAGACTTCCTGCGACGAGACCGCCGCCTCGGTGGTGGAGAATGGACGCTTCATCCGCTCCAGCATCGTGGCTTCTCAGGCGGCCCAGCATGCCCAATACGGTGGAGTGTTCCCGGAAGTGGCCTCGCGCATGCACGTGGAAAGCATCTTCGCGGTGGTAGAACAGGCGTTGTCGCAGGCCCATGCCGGGCTGGAGGCCATCGACGCAGTGGCAGTCACCCGCGGGCCGGGATTGGCGGGGTCGCTGGTGGTGGGCATGAACATGGCCAAGGGGTTGGCGCTGGCCAGCGCGCTGCCGCTGATCGGGATCAATCACCTGGAGGCCCACCTGTACTCCATCTGGCTGGTGGAAAGCGAGCCCGAGCCACAGTTTCCGCTGCTGGCCCTGATCGTATCCGGCGGACACACCGAGCTGGTGCTGATGCAGGACCATCTGAAATACCGCCGTCTGGGCGGCACGCTGGACGACGCCGCCGGAGAAGCCTTCGACAAAGTGGCTCGATTGTTGGGACTGGCCTATCCCGGCGGACCGGCCGTGCAAGCCGCGGCGGACAACGGGGACCCGTCCGCCTTCAAATTCCCGCGGGCCTGGTTGGAGGGCACCTGGGATTTTTCCTTCAGCGGCTTGAAGACCGCGGTGCTGCGGGAAGTGCGCAAGCGCCAGCCCAACCTGGAGGCCGGCGTGGACGCGCCGCGCCCCGGACTTCCCATCGCAGACTACGCCGCCTCGTTCCAGGCCGCGGTGGTGGAGGTGCTGGTGGGCAAGACTCTGGCGGCGGCCAAAGAATTTAAGGCCAGCGAGATCCTGGTGGCCGGTGGAGTGTCGGCCAACGAGCCGCTGCGCAAAGCGTTTCAGGAACAAGCAGAGATCGTTGTGCGCACCCCACCGTTGGAATTGTGCACCGACAACGCCGCCATGACCGCCGCGGTCGGCCATCGTCGTTTCCTGGCGGGACAGCGCGACGCGCTGGACATCGACGTGCTACCGACCTGGCCGCTGGACGCGTTGTAAGTCGCACATTTCGATTCCCACTTGGGGACTCGTACAAGAGTACTAGCCGCGCGGCCCACGCGCGCGCTTGCACCCCACTTGTGCATTCTCACTAACATGCTATAACGTACACGCCTGAGGCACGGCGGGAGTAACCGAAACCCAAGAAGCTGAAGGAGAGAACAATGGCGAAGAAAACAGTAAGGAAGAGCACCAAGAAGACCGCGAAGAAGACGACCAAGAGGGCACCGGCAAGGAAGTCGACCAAGAAGACGGCACGCAAGTCCACCAAGAAGACCGCCCGCAGATCGTCGAGGTAGACCGCCCGCTGGACGGTCCGCCGTGCAGGCCGCGGCGCCTCCAACCTAGTGCCAGGTTGGAGGCGCCGCGCCGCTTTCGCTTCCCAACTCCGACCTTAACGCTGCGGCGCCCAGGCCAGTGCGACCAACTGCACTGAGATACCGGACTTCTTGGGTCGAACGCTGACGCTCTCGAGACTTTCGCTCAGCGGATCGAGCTTGCTTTCGAGCGCTGCAGTCTCCAAACGGAATTCTTCCTCCAATGCAGCTAGCTGCTGCTGGAGCGACTCGACGGTGTCCTCCACTCGTCCGACGTCCTCCTGCTGCTTCATGGTACGGCTCACTCCGCGCGCCGCGGTCGTGGCCCGCCCGATGGTCGTGCTGACCGCCTTGCGCCCGAAGACCGCACCGATCAGTGTGGCCCCGACCGAGATCGCCGTTTGCATCTTCTGATCCTTGACCTGCTCCTGCTCCCGGTCCAGAGCCTGCTGCGCCCGGCGAATCCGATCCTGCAAGGAGGCGATCTTCGGTGCGAACTTCTGACGCAGCCGGTCCACGGCCTGGTCACGGTGCTCGCGGGAGACTTGCTGAAGGCGCACCCGGAAGTCACGCTCTGATTCCCCGGGTTGCGACAACTCACCCAGGCTGGGGCTCTTCCAGAGAGCGAGCCGTTGACTGCTGTACAGCCAGTTGGCGAACTCCTTCTCCCACGTGACATAGCTCTTGGGTCTGGCCGCCGGCGCGGGCAGTTCGGCGAAACGAGCCCCCGCCGCCGGGGACTTCTGGAGGTCACGCGCGGCGAAGCTGGCCTCGGTGGATTCCGGCCACTGCACCGGGAGTGCCGCATCGTGAATAGGGGTGGTGAAGACCAGTTCCTGGGTCGTATCCACACCGGCCTTGGCGTCGGTGAAGCTGAGCCTGGCCGCGCCGAGCACCAGGGGTTGATAGAGCAGGTCGCTGCCGGCTGGGCCCCCGGCCTCAATGGGGATGAAGAACTGAGGCACCTCCGCGGCGACTGTGGGCAGCGAGCCGACGGTCGCGGCCACTGCTGAGACCGTGTCGGCGGCGGGCGCCGGCGCCGCAGCGGCTGGGACTCTCGGAGCGGTCACTTTCGACTTCAGCGGGGTCATCAGGGCCTTGATTTGCGAACCGGTCATCGGGCCCCGCAAGTAACTCATCGCCCAACGAGATTGAAAGACGACCGGCTCATCCTCGTGAACGTTATTCATCAAGAAGATCCGCTGGCCCAGGCCCGCCAGCGTTTCCTCCATTTGCCGCCGATCAAACGAGGCCGTGGCCGCCGCGGCTGCGCCTTCCAACCCTTCGAGCAGCCGGGCTTTGTCGCGTTCGGTCTGCAGCCGGCCGATAAACCAGGTCCCCGCGTTGGATAGGCCTTTGTAGTCGAGATCCACCGGGTTCTGGGTGGCCAGCACGACGCCGAGACCATAGGCCCGGGCTTGCTTGAGCAGACTCAGCAACGGCAGCTTCGAGGGCGGGTTGGCCACCGGCGGGAAGAAGCCGAAGATCTCGTCCATGTAGAGGATGGCGCGCAAGCTGGCCGTGCCGGGTTGTGAGCGGGTCCAGCCGAGCACCTGCGTGAGCAGGAGCGAGACGAAGAACATGCGCTCGGCGTCATTCAGGTGGGCGATCGAGAAGATGCAGTGGCGGGGCTTCCCGCCGGCAGTGTGCAGCAGCTGGCTGATGTCCAGTTCCTCGCCCTCCATCCAGGCAGCAAAGCCCGGAGCGGCCAACAGGTTGTTGAGCGCCACCACCAGCTCGAAGCGCTCCTTGGCCGGGTAGAAGGTCTCCAGGTCGAGAACACCGACCTTCTCCATCGGAGGATCCTGCACATACCGGATGATCGCCTCCAGGTTCAGATCTTCACCGTTTTTCCATGCCCAGCCGAAGATGGTGGAAAGCAGAATGTGCTCCCGGCTTTGGACAGCCTCGGCTTCTATACCAACCAGGTTGAGCAGGCTCATCACGGTCGTGCCGACTCGATCCTGGAGAAGCTCGCCGTCCTCCAGAACAGCCACCTCCGGCGTAGCAAACGACTTCAGGATGGAGATCGGAAATCCGGCGCTGCTGCCCGGCGTGTACACAACAAACTCGGCGGCCTCTCGCAGGCGTTGGATGCGCTGGCCGGTCTGTCCCCACTCCTCCAGGCCCTTCCTCCACAGGTCGGCCTGCTGCTGGGAGAACGCCTCGACGGAGAGACCCTTGCGGCTTGCCTCTTCCTCACTTACCCACGGTCGGAAGTCCTGCGCTTGCAGTTTCGGGAAGGTAAGCAGCAGGTTGGGTAGATCGCCCTTGGGGTCGATGAGGATGGCCGGAATCCCATCCAGGGCCGCCTCCTCGAGCAGCGCCAGACACAGCCCTGTCTTGCCGCTTCCGGTCATACCGACACACACTGCGTGGGTCACCAGGTCCTTCGAGTCGTAGAGCAGCAGTCCATCGGCGGCCTTCTTCTTCGCCAGGTCGTACAGTCTGCCGAGGTAGAAGGATC
>Ga0214473_10009109_pt1 | contig 11742 bp, 10 predicted proteins | sample RVTome_7_FD_203509 | JGI IMG/M metagenome (GOLD analysis project Ga0214473, IMG submission 203509) | Soil microbial communities from uranium-contaminated site in the Upper Colorado River Basin, Wyoming, United States - RVT98D197 | ecosystem: Environmental > Terrestrial > Soil > Contaminated >...
AATGACTCCTGAAGTGATGAAGATGCTGGCCGCATCGCTGGCCATCGGTCTGGGCGTGCTGGGTCCGGGGATCGGCATCGGACTTATCGGGGCTTCGGCCATGCAGGCCCTGGGCAGGAACCCCGAGGCCCGGGGGGCAATCCTGACCAACATGATCCTGGTGGCCGCCCTGGCGGAGGCCCTGGGCATCTACGCCCTTGTAGTGTCGATCATCCTGGCCTTTGTAGTGTAGAAGGGATATATGCTGGAGAAGTTCGGGGAGCTGGGCATCCACCTGCCCAGCCTGCTTATCTACCTGGTGAACTTCGGCCTTCTACTGGCACTCCTCTATATGTTCGGCTATAAGCCCATATTGAAGATGCTGGACCAGCGCTCCGCGGCCATAAAGGACGGCCTGGACCAGGCGGAGAAGGCGCGGCTCCAGGCCGCGCGGTCAGAAGAGGAGATGAAGGCCCAGCTCCAGGAGGCCCGCCGTCAGGGTCAGATTATCGTGGCGCAGGCTGCGCAACTGGGCGACAAGGTGAAAGAGGAGGCCCGGGCCGAGGCCCGCCGCGAGGCCCAGGCCCTTCTGCAGAGGGCACGGGGAGAGATTGAGATGGAGAGGGGCGAGATGGTGGCCCAGCTGAGGAGTGAGTTCGCTGGCATCGCCATCAGCGCGGCGGAGAAGGTGATAAATCGCTCCCTGGACAAGAAGGCCCACCGGCAGCTAATCGAAGAGGTCCTGGAAGAGACCCTGTCCGGCGGGGGCAAGTAAGACTATGGCCGGCAGGGGCTCCGCCCGCCGCCATGCCCAGGCGGTATTTCAGATTGCCCGGGCAACCGGCAAGCTGGAGAGCTGGGGGGAAGAGCTCAGGAAGGTGGCCCAGGCTGTGGGCGACCCCATCATCTCCCCTCTGCTGGAGAGCCCCCGGATCGGCCTCGCCGACAAAGTCGCCCTGTTGAAGGGAAGGCTTCCCGGCATCGACCCGCTGGTGCTGAACTATGCCGGACTCCTCGTAGCCCGGGGCAGGCAGAAGCTGGCGGGGGATGTTGCCGACGAGTATCAAAGGCTTCTGGATGCCCACCATGGGATCGAGCACGCAGAAGTCACCACCGCTGTCCCTCTTGAGGGGGAGGAGGCGGGGCGTCTGGCCGAGAGGCTGGGCCAGATGCTGGGGAAGAGGGTTGTTCTGGAGGCCAGGGTGGACGCTGCCATCATCGGTGGACTGGTGGCGCGGGTCGGGGACCGTCTGCTGGACGGGAGCACCCGGACGAGGCTCCAGCTTTTGAAAAAGAGTCTTTCGGAGGGAGGTGCTGGCCTATGGCCACCCGGGGACACGACATAGTAGCTATCCTCAAGCAGCAGATTGAGCAGTTCGGGGCCCAGGCGGTCCTGGTGGATGTGGGGACAGTGGTGGAGGTGGGGGACGGCATCGCCCGCATTCACGGCCTCCAGGCGGCCCGGTACAATGAGCTGCTGGAGTTCTCCAACGGTACCCTGGGCATCGCCCTGAACCTGGAGGAGGACTCGGTGGGGTCCATAGTGCTCGGAGACTATTCCGCCATCAAGGAAGGGGATGAGGTCAAGACCACCGGACGGATAGTGGAGGTCCCCGTGGGCGACGGCCTGAAGGGGCGGGTTGTGGATTCCCTGGGGAGGCCCCTTGATGGGAAGGGCCCGATCCCCGCCACGAAGACCCGGCCGGTGGAGAGGGTGGCCCCCAACGTGGTCTCTCGCCGCCCGGTGAACGCCTCCGTCCATACCGGAATCAAAGCCATTGACGCAATGATACCCATAGGCCGTGGCCAGCGGGAGCTGATCATCGGTGACCGCTCCACAGGCAAGACGGCCATTGCCATAGATACCGTCATCAGCCAGAAGGGGGGCGACCTCACCTGTATCTATGTGGCCATCGGGCAGAAGACCTCCAGGGTGGCCCAGATGGTGGCCACTCTGGAGCAGTACGGCTCCATGGAACACACAATCGTCGTCGCCGCAAACGCCTCGGACCCGATCGCCCTCCAGTACCTGGCCCCGTATTCCGGCTGCGCTATGGGGGAGGAGTTCATGGAGCAGGGCAAGGACGCCCTGGTGGTCTTCGACGACCTCTCCAAGCATGCCTGGGCCTACCGTCAGCTTTCGCTCCTTCTGCGCCGGCCCGCGGGGAGGGAAGCCTACCCCGGGGATGTGTTCTACCTGCACAGCCGGCTGCTGGAAAGGGCAGCCCACCTGACCCCGGAGCAGGGCGGCGGCTCCCTCAGCGCCCTGCCGATCATTGAAACACAGCTGGGTGATATTTCCGCGTACATCCCCACGAATGTTATCTCTATCACCGACGGCCAGATATATTTGGAGACTGAACTCTTCAACGCCGGCGTCCGTCCGGCCCTGAATGTGGGCCTGTCCGTGTCCCGGGTAGGGGGCGCGGCGCAGGCGAAGGCCATGAGACAGGTGGCGGGGAGGCTGAGACTGGACCTCGCGCAGTACCGGGAACTGGCGGCATTCGCACAGTTCGGCACCGCCGAGCTCGACAAGTCCACCCGTGCGCAGCTGGGGCGGGGGCAGAGGCTGGTTGAGGTGCTGAAACAGCCCCAGTACGAGCCCATGTCGCTGGAGCAGGAGGTTGCCATCCTCTATGCCGCCGTCAACGGCTACTTGGACGATGTGCCCGTTGATAAGGTCTCGGCCTGGGAGGCGGAGTTCCACCGCTTCATGGAAACCCAGCACTCCGAGGCCCTCAAGGCCATCGCCGCCGACAAACAGATAAAGCCCGAGACCGAAGAAAAGCTCAAGCAGGCTATAGCACAGTTCAAACAGACGGTGACGGTGTAGGGATGCTCGGCAGGAGGGTGAGGTAGTTTGCCCCAGATAAGGCTCGTGCGCCGGCGCATAAGGTCGGTGCAGAGCGTGTCCAAGATAACCCGGGCCATGGAGATGGTAGCCGGATCCAAGATGAGGCGGGCACAGGAGAGGGGCCTCCAGGGCCGCCCGTATGATCTCAAGCTCCATCAGGTCCTCGCCGACCTTGCGGCGGTCCCGGTGTCGCCGGACGAGCCGCTGCATCCGCTCCTCCAGCAGAGGCCGGTGAGCAAGGTGGGAGTGGTCCACATCACTCCCGACCGTGGCCTCTGCGGGCCGCTCAATGCCAACGTCAACAGGCACCTGGCAGGCTTCATCCTGGAGGCCGGGGTCCCGGTAACGATAGTTGCCATCGGAAGGAAAGGCCGGGACTTTCTGGTGAGGACCGGGCAGGACGTGCGGGCGGAGTTCACGGGCATGGGGGACCGCCCCACCCTGGCGGACATCCTGCCGGCGGCGCGCATCGTCTCTGACGACTTCGCCGCGGGGCTGATAGACCGGGTGTACATCAGCTACCCCCTGTTTGTGTCCACCATGACACAGCGCCCGGTTATGGAGCCGCTGCTGCCGGTGGAGCCGGCGAAGCTCCCTCAGGCCCAGAAGGTGGACTACATCTTTGAGCCTGACCCCGCCTATGTCCTTTCGCAGCTTCTCCCTGCCTATGTGGAGATGCAGATATACCATGCCCTCCTGGAGACCATCGCCAGCGAGCACTCGGCCCGGATGGTGGCCATGAGGGCGGCCACCGAGAATGCCCAGGACCTGATCCAGCACCTGACCCTACTCTATAACAAGGCCCGCCAGGAGATCATCACCGGGGAGCTGCTGGACATGATGGGAACCAAGTCTGCTATGGAGGAATGAGGATGGCCAAAGGCAAGGTTGTGCAGGTCATCGGGACCGTTGTTGACATCGAGTTTCCGCCCGAGGGACTGCCTGCTATCTACAATGCGGTGGAGATCCCCGTGGACGGCTCCAAGATCACCCTGGAGGTCCAGCAGCATGTAGGGAACAACTGGGCGCGGTGTCTGGCCCTCAACCCCACCGAGGGGCTGAAACGGGGAGCGGAGGCCGTGGACACCGGAAAGGCGATTTCGGTGCCGGTGGGCCGGGCGACTCTGGGCCGGCTGTTCAACGTGTTCGGCGAGCCCCTGGACAGCCTGGGGGAGGTGAAGGCCAAGGATAGATGGCCTATACACCGTTCCCCTCCCCCGTTCGTGGAGCAGGAGACGCGCCCGCAGATGCTGGAGACCGGCCTCAAGGTCATCGACCTCATCACCCCCTTCACCCGAGGGGGAAAGGTGGGGGCCTACGGGGGAGCCGGCGTGGGCAAGACAGTCGTCATCATGGAGCTCATCCGCAACATAGCCACCGAGCACGGCGGCTTCTCAGTCTTTGCCGGCGTGGGGGAGCGCTCGCGGGAGGGGAACGACCTCTGGCTGAGCATGAAGGACTCGGGCGTCATCGACAAGACCGTCCTGGTCTTCGGACAGATGAACGAGCCGCCCGGGGTGAGGCTGAGGGTAGGGCTCACCGCCCTGACAATGGCCGAGTATTTCCGCGACGAAGAGGGGCAGGACGTGCTCCTCTTCATAGACAATATCTACCGCTACACCCTTGCCGGGATGGAGGTATCGGCGCTTTTGGGCCGGATGCCGTCGGCAGTGGGCTACCAGCCCACTCTCGCCACGGAGATGGGGGAGTTGGAGGAGCGCATAACGACCAACAAGAAGGGCTCCATTACCTCCTTCCAGGCCATCTACGTCCCCGCCGATGACTACACCGACCCCGGCATCGTCACCACCTTCGGCCACCTGGATGCCGTCCTGGCCCTTGACCGCGCCATCTCCGAGATGGGCATTTATCCCGCTGTGGACCCCCTTGCCGCCACCTCCCGCATCCTGGACCCCCGGATAGTGGGGGAGGAGCACTACGCCGTTGCCCGTGGCGTCCAGAGAGTCCTCCAGCGCTACAGGGAACTGCAGGACATCATTGCCATCCTGGGCGTGGACGAGCTTGCCGAAGAGGACAGGGTGAGCGTCGCCCGGGCCCGCCGCATCCAGCGGTTCCTATCCCAGCCCATGTTCGTGGCCGAGACTTTCACCGGGCAGCCTGGCCGCTACGTTTCTACCAAGGAGACGGTGCGGGGCTTCAAGGAGATATTGGAGGGGAAACATGACCACCTGCCCGAGCAGGCCTTCTACATGGTCGGCACCATCGACGACGCCATTGAGAATGCAAAGAAACTGGAAGCGGGGTAGTGGGACAGCAGCTTCGGCGGCCTCCCGCATGAAAACGAGACTGCTGCTCCTCGCGGCGTTGATGCTCCTTGCGGCGGCCCTGTCTGCCTGCGGCCGGGGGGGAGCAACCGAGGTCACGTTTGAGCAGCTGTTTGCCGACCGGGCCAAGTACGCCGGCAAGATGGTGACCGTGGAAGGCTTCTACTATCAGGGCTTCGAGGTGAATGTCCTGGCCGAGGAGCTGTCCTATTCGGGGGTCGCCCCCGGACACCTGATTCCAGGGGTTGTATTTCAAGGGCTTCGAAGGGGCAGGATGATGTGGGTCGAGGGCGGATTACCGATGGAAGTCTACGATAAGCTAACCCAACAGCAGATGCTGGGGCCCACGGAGCGGTACGGCAAGGTGAGGATGACCGGCGAGTTCGTGTTCGGGCGCACCTACGGGCACGTGGGAGCCTACGATTCTGCAATAAGGCCTTCTAAGGTGGAGCTTCTGACGTGGTCGCCGCCGGTGACACCCGGGCCCGGCATCAACCCGTCCCCTTCGGCCCGAGCCTGAGGCAAGGGGCAGTACAACCACCGGGTTGGCGCTAGCTACCACAATGTGGTATAATCTAATTGTTCTCAGACGATGTTAGCTCTGAGGAAGGATGGTGAGCGGCACATGAAAGGCAATGTGAGACTCTGCCTAGCTATAGCGTGCCTGGTTCTCTTGATTCCGGCCGTGGCTGCATGCGGTGGGTCCGGTGCCAATGCAAACTGGGTCCGCCAGTTCGGCACCGCTGACTCGGACGCGGCCAGCGGGGTGGCGGTGGATGGGGAGGGAAATGTCATTGTGGTGGGCGACACGTGGGGTACCTTTCCCGGCCAGAATAACTCGGGCGAGACAGATGCTTACGTGCGCAAGGTGAGCCCGGCGGGAAGCGTAGTGTGGACCCGCCAGTTCGGCTCTTCCGACTCGGAACAGGGCAAGGCCGTGGCGGTGGATGGGGCCGGGAACATCATCGTTGTGGGCATTACGGATGGGGCCCTTCCCGGCCAGGGCAGCCTCGGCCGAATGGACGCTTTCATACGTAAACTGAGCCCGGCGGGCGCTGAGCTGTGGACCCGCCAGTTCGGCTCCAAGAACTGGGATGAGGCTAGCTCAGTGGCTGTGGATGCGGCAGGGGACATCATCGTCGCCGGCTACTCGGAGGTGCCGGACGAGGCAACGGTGGCGGAAGAACTGGCCGGCGGCATAGTTTTGAGCCTGGCCCCTATTGGTGTGGGAGACGCCTTCGTGCGGAAGTTCAGCTCGGCGGGCGTGGAGCTGTGGGCAAGGCAGTTCGGCCTCCCCGGCGGTGATGAGGCCCTGGCCGTTGCGGTGGATGGGGGAGGGAACATCATTGTGGCGGGTGCCGTTGGGTTTGGCTATAACGTAATCGATGTGGCTCTACCCGGCCAGGCTGCTGCCGGCGGGGCGGATGCCTTTGTGCGGAAGTACAGCAGGGATGGCACGGTGCTGTGGACGGACCAGTTCGGCTCCCGCTTTGACGATTGGGCTTATGATGTGATCGTCGATGGGGCGGGCGATATCATTGTGGCGGGCTACACAGAGGGCACTCTGTCTGGCCAGAAGGCGAGCGGAGCCGGAGATGCCTTTGTGCGGAAATTGAACGCGGCAGGCGCGGAGCTGTGGATGCATCAGTTCGGCTCCGCGGACTCGGACCAGGCCTCAGGGGTGGCCGTGGACTCGGAAGGTAACATCTTCCTGGCAGGCGACACCTGGGGCACTCTGGCGGGCCAGGTGGCTTCTGGTAGCGACGATGCTTTTGTGCAGAAATTGAGCCCGGCGGGCGTCGAGCTGTGGACCAACCAGTTCGGCTCTGCCTCGTGGGCGTTGTGTTCAGAGGTGGCGGTGGATGGGGGAGGGAACGTTATCGTCGTGGGCGCGACAAACGACGCTCTATCCGGCCAGAAGAGCGCGGGCTCCTGGGATGCCTTCGTGTTGAAGGGGGGCAACGCCTCGGGCCCTCCGTTGACGCCCGCTGGCGGGTGAGTGATGCCGGCGTAGCAGACCGGCGCCATTAGGACTTATGCGAGCCTCCGGAGACTGTCCGGAGGCTCGCTTGTATTCCTGGCGGAGACCAGGCGGTGACCCGCAGGTGGCGGCAGCGTCCCCGCAGGTGCCCCGTGTGACTTCGGGCAAGCAGCGGGTGAACCTATTGCATTCCCCCATAGACTAGTGATAGAATTCACGACAATGCCTGGCTAGCTTTGGGAGGCTTGTGTCTTCTTCTGGGCCACCAAAGCAGGAGCCAGAGCAAGGAAGGAGATGGAAGCAAACTGATGAACAACAAACTGGCAAACCCGGCGGCTCTTGGGCTGGGAGGCTTCGCTATGACAACCTTCCTGCTGAATTTTGTCAACGCCGGGATTATCGACGCGGCGAGCCTCGGTATGGTCCTGCCTGTGGGGCTGTTCTACGGTGGCCTGGCGCAGTTCTGCGCGGGTATGTGGGACATAAAACGGGGCGACATCTTTGGGGGTACCTGCTTCTCGTCATTTGGCGCCTTCTGGATAGCCCTGGCGACGATGATAATCCTGCAGACAGCAGGCCTGCTTCCTGCCGCGCCTAAGGCCGGTATGACTTTGTTCCTGGTAGCATGGGGCATCTTCACGGCCTACGCGACCATTGCCTCTTTCAAGACATCCCGGGGCGTAATGGCCGTTTTCGTGACACTGACTATCCTGTTCTTCCTCCTGGCCTGGGGCGAGTATAACCCTGATGTGCGGAAAATTGCCGGGTATGAGGGGATTGGGTGCGCTCTCATTGCCTGGTATTGCTCGGCCGGAGTTCTCATCAATGGCATGTACGGCCGGGACGTGCTTCCACTCGGGCACATCAAGCCTCGGGAATAGTACGGGCTCCGACCGAGGGGCGTTGCTGTTGGCTTTCTAGCCGGCCCGCCGCGCGGACCCGGAGACCCCACGGGCCGTCCCCTGCCATTTCCTCAAGATTGCGAACCGGCTTCGCGCCTGTTTCCAATCTGTGGGGACGCAACTTGGCGGGGGAAATATGGTAGAATCGCCTTCGTGGGCCGTTAGCTCAGTGGTAGAGCAGGGGACTTTTAATCCCTTGGTCGCAGGTTCGAATCCTGCACGGCCTACCAAAGGTACAATAGGCAGAACTCCCACGGGCTCGGTACTCTTGCCGTCTGGAAGCACAGGCAGTGTGTAGTGAAGGGTGACTTGCCTGTTATCGCCTTCAATTCGCCGTACGAAGGACCGTAGAAAGGCTTTTCTCTCTGTGAAGTCGGCCTCGTCTAGCAGAGTCCGCAAGTCGTCGGCGCATGCTTTGACCAGCCTCACATCCACGTCCTGCACGCCCTGCGCCACCATCTCGGCCTCCACACCCCGACAATAGCTCACTAACTCATCACTGCATAAACATCGGCATGTTTGCCATTCCATCGTGCCAAAGTGGACTAAGCGTGGATGCGGCGCCGACGGCGGTCGAACACTCGGATTCAAACTCTCTGTTGCCATTGGGACTCTACTCGGCCTGGTTGGTTCCCCTGCAGGACCGCTTGTCCAAGAGGTGTGCCGCTAGACATTCTGGCCAATTGTTGGCCCGCCCTTATGGGGAGACTAGGGACAACAGCTCAGTTAGGGCAGCGCTGGCTCCATTGCCCTAGTCGACTGCAGCAAAGGTGTGTTCAGGGCAGACGATGAGGTCTATTTCGAGAGCGAGGATTTCCGGGAACTTTTCAGAAACACGGTTGTCTTCGCGCTGATACCAGAAGAGCGGCAGGATGTCACCTGCGACCTCTACCGATGGCTCGGCGTGGCATCCTAGCGTTGGTTCGGCGCCTGGCTGGGACAGCGTGTGCCAAAGGGAGTGGGAAAATGAAGGTCCGGTTCTCCCACTGACACACACGGGAATGGGGGCAACCTTGGCCCTTATGGTTCTTGTTTTCCTTCCTCTCAGACCTATCATTCAAGAAATGCGTGCCGAGATGAAGCCCCCGGTTTCGGAGATTGTCCCCGCCTTTAACGAAGAGGAGAACCTGGAGCCCACGGTAAATACGGTCCTGTCGGCTCTGGACCGGCGTTTCCACGGATATGAGCTCCTCATTACGGACGACGGCAGCCTCCATGTTTCACCAAGAGCTGTTTGATGCATCTAGTGCCTTCTCAATTATCTCCTGTTAAGTCTGCTGCCCTCTTCTATGCTGCTATTCTGTGCATGACCTATTCCACGGTGGTCTTCTTCGGCTATACACTGGACCCACTTACCTCTTCCTCCTACGGCATTACGGAATCCGGTCCTTACAAGTATGAAGGTCGCAAGCCCCTTCACACTTACAACATTGAAGTTGCCAGCTCAGCTTACTATGAGTCTGGAATTGACCATGCTGTAGGTGACATGCTACGTTACGGGCAGTTGCCCCTATGGAACCCGTATCAGGCTGCGGGAACTCCCCTCGCCGCGCAGTACAGTGCCCGAGCGTTCTCTCCCTACCAAGTCCTGGCAAACCTTGCTCCTGAGTGGACAAGGGATTTCTTCAAGCTGGGCAGGCTCTGGATAGGCGGCTTCTTTACCTTTCTCTTTCTAGTGGCTCTGGGTTTGGGTTACCCCACCGCCCTTTCTGGGGGCCTTTTCTATATGCTCTCTGGTGCCTTCGTCTGGTTCATCCATAAACAGGAATTTGTCAATGTGGCCATGACCATCCCCATCTTCTTCCTGTGCATGGAAAAGCTCATCTCCACTGGCAAGGTAGTCTACATGTGTGCCCTGGGAGGTTCGGTGGCCCTGGTGCTTCTGGCAGGCCAGCCTGAGATCGCAATCTATGTACTGCTTCTAGGTGTTGCTTATGCCGTCTATCGCCTCATCACTGTGCATGAAATGTGGAGGCCTGGAATTGGGAAGGCCTTGATGGTGGTGGGAGCGTTCCTTCTTGGCCTGGGGCTAGCCGCCCCATTAATTCTGCCTTTCTTAGAATTTGCCTCAAATTCCTTCAACATACATCCCCCTGGTGGCCCCCAGGGGGTGGCAGGACCTGCCCCTTGGCAATGGGCTGCTGGTCTCGTTTCGCCCACTTTTTTTGAGACACCCACGCAAGAAAGGATTCTCCCCATCAATGGAATATGGGACTATCTGGGAGGGTACGTAGGACTACTCGCCTACTTGTTTGTGGTTCTGGGTGCCTTGCGGCCGGGGCGACACCGTGGGCTAATGTTTTTCTTCGGGCTGGCCGGGCTGGTTATCGTCTTAAAGAACTTCGGCGTCAAGCCCTTTCTCTGGTTGGGCTATCTCCCCTTCCTGGATCAGGCTTGGAGCAACCGCTGGGCCGGCCCAGTCTGGAACTTCAGTCTGGCAGTAGCTGGGGCCCTGGGTTTAGAGACTCTTTATCGGTCCTGGCAGAATTCCGTTTCTGTTCAGGATTGGACGAGGGGCAATCGGGCGAGAGGGCTTACTGAAATCCTGGCTGGGGTGACTTTAGGGATGGCGATCTTGCTAATTGTAGCTGTGGTGGGATACGTTTTCGCTTTTCCAGGTGATGCTTGGAGCACATACGTGGGTTTGGTCCCTCGTGAACACCATTTGATGATCCCAACAGACAACGAGTATTTGATCCCGTCGGTGGTAGTTGGGATACTGGTGCAAGCAGCGGTGGTCGCTACGGGCATCTACCTGAGCCTTAAGAAGGGCCTGGGGAGATGGCGCTGGTACGCTGTTACAGCCCTGGTGGTGGTTGAACTCTGGTTCTACGTTCCCAGGGGCTATGACTACCGCTTCTTGTATCTTGAGTCGATTCCAGTGGCCGTAGGGATAGCAGGGGTATGGAGTCTGGCCCACGGCCGCTGGCAGTTGGCTGCCGCTGGAATGCTTTTTGCTACCGGGCTGGCTACAGCAATAGATTTGAAATCCCCTTATGGTTATCCAGAGCGGCAGATCTTCCATCCTGCCCCCTATGTTGAGTTTCTAAAAGCCAATGCAGGTTACTCCCGAATCATGGCCACGGACGGTGTTTTGATGCCCAATCTTGCCAGTGCCTTTGGACTTTACGATGTGCGCTACATTACCTCCATGACTCCTCAGGCCTACCACCATTATGCAGCCGGATTGAGGGGTGTGGAGCCTTCCCCCCAGTCCTCGTCGTCTCTCTGGTTTACTGGCCTACCCGGCGCCTACACGGCTGAGGGGGATTACGACTCCACTCCTCTCGCTCAAGTCATAAACGAGAACCTGTGGCACTATTCGTTCTTGGGAGTCAAGTATTTTGTCACCCCGGGTTCAGTTAGCCTGCCGAATCTGGGCCTTGTATATGAACAGGAGGTCAACATCTATGAAAATCCTCAGGCCTTGCCCAGGGCCTTCATCGTTTCTGAGATAAAATATTTGCCTTCTTACGGGCTATTCAAGCCACCCCAGCAGTCAGCAGCCGGGCCAGAATTTGAGCCGCTGAAGACAGCGGTGCTGGAGGAACTTCCCGAGGAGATATCCGCAGTGCCTGGGGCAAATGTGACTTTGGGGGAAGGCCCTCCCGGAGAAGCCAGGATTATCAAATATGAAGCGAATAAAGTCGTCATTCAGGTCGATGCAAAACAGCCTGGGGTTTTGGTGCTTACAGACAACTATTATCCTGGCTGGCAAGCGACGATAGATGGCCAACCAGC
>Ga0214473_10009110_pt1 | contig 11742 bp, 11 predicted proteins | sample RVTome_7_FD_203509 | JGI IMG/M metagenome (GOLD analysis project Ga0214473, IMG submission 203509) | Soil microbial communities from uranium-contaminated site in the Upper Colorado River Basin, Wyoming, United States - RVT98D197 | ecosystem: Environmental > Terrestrial > Soil > Contaminated >...
AACTGATCTATTTCCTGGCCATCGATAAGGTCAAGTTCAGAAAACCGGTGGTTCCGGGAGATCAACTGATTTTAGAATTGACGGCCTTGCGCCGGGGCCAAAAGGTCTGGAAGATGCAGGGCAAGGCCTTTGTCCGGGATAAGTTAGTGGCTGAGGCGGAACTGACGGCGAGTATTTCCGATGAAAAAGAGATGATGCGCGGCGAGGAGGCTTGATGTCAACACAGACCATCCATCCAACGGCTATTATTGGCCCTCACACCGAGATGGGCGAAAATGTCTCTATCGGCCCCTACACCATTATCGAAGGAAACGCTTTCATTGATTCCGGCACCCAAATTGGGGCCCATGTGTATATCGACCGTGATACCCGAATCGGTAAAAACTGTCGGATTTCCCCCTTTGTCTCCATTGGGACTCCCCCTCAAGATAAAAAATTCAAAGGGGAAAGAACCGAGGTTATCATCGGGGATGAAAATGTCATCAGGGAGTATGTTACCATCAATCGGGGAACGTCCGGTGGGGGCGGGGTCACTCTGATCGGCCATGGCAACCTTTTAATGGCTTATGTACATATCGCCCACGATTGTAAATTGGGGGATGGGATTGTTATGGCCAATGTAGCGACTTTGGCCGGCCATGTGGTTCTCGAAGATTATTGTATCCTGAATGGATTGGCGGCCATCCAGCCCTTCGTCCGGGTGGGCGCCTATGCCTATATTGGAGGAAAAACCGGTGTGGTAAAGGACATCCCCCCTTATGTGATCGCCTCAGGAGAAAGGGCCAAATTATATGGCCTGAATATTGTGGGCTTGAAACGTCATGATTTTTCCGATGAGATCATCATGGCCTTAAAAATGACTTATCAAATTGTTATTCGTTCTCACCTGACCTTGCAGGAAGCTATCGTTCGCGTTGAAAAGGAGATTCCCCATTTTCCGGAAATTAAACGTTTCTTGGATTTCATCCTTAATTCTCAACTGGGTATAACTCGCAAATGATCCAACCGGTTCCTATTGGTTTAATAGCGGGGGGCGGAAACTTCCCCATCCTGATAGCTCAGGCGGCCCAACAAGAAGGAAAAAGGTTGGTGGCCGTTGCCCATCGGGGAGAAACCCGCCCCGAACTGCGATCCTGGGTGGATCGTATTTTTTGGATCCGTCTGGGTGAATTCGGAAAACTGATCCGGATCCTGAAACAGGAAGGGGTAAAAGAAGTCCTGATGGCCGGGGGAATTAACAAGAAAACCATGTATTCCAAAGTCCGACCGGATGGGAACGGGCAATTACTTCTGGCCAAGATGGAGCATCGAAAGGATGACTTTGTTTTGAGAATGGTCGCGGCCGAATTAGAGCAAGAAGGGTTTCATGTTTGCCCCTCCACCGCCTTCCTCCCTTCGCTACTGCCCCCCCCCGGTGTTTTGACCAGACGCCAGCCAACCGCCGAGGAAGAACGGGATATCGATTTCGGCTGGCCCCTGGCCAAGGAGCTTGGGAAATTGGATATAGGGCAATGTCTGGTGGTTCGAAATGGGGCCGTCGTGGCTGTGGAAGCCATTGAAGGGACCGATGAGACCATTCGGCGGGGAGGAAAACTGGCCCGTAAACAGGCGGTGGTCATCAAGGTGAGTAAACCTATTCAAGACCTTCGCTTTGATCTGCCGGCCGTTGGAGAGGAGACCATTGAGACCATGCATGAGGTCAAAGCCGCCGTTTTGGCCATAGAGGCCGGGAAGACCATTTTACTGGACCGGGAGGCCACTATTCGGCTGGCCAATAAATATCGGATGGTTATTGTTTCGAGGTAGGAAATAAAAAAACGTTCGTTGTTTGGTGTTCGGGGAAATCCGTTTTCATGTTTTAAGGTATCTGCATTGGTTTGAACAGATCAGGCATCTTGTCTGATTATAATCTAGATTATAAGTGGAAAACCTTCGAATGAAGAAAATCAAAGTCGGTGTGGTCGGAGTCGGACATTTAGGGAAATTTCATGTAGAAAAGTATTCCCGGATGCCGAATGTTGAATTGGCAGGCTTTGCCGATATTTCTCCGGAAAGGCGGGAGACCATATCCCGGCAATATGGGATTCCCGGGTATGAAGATTATCATCGACTGATTCCCAAGATTGATGCGGTCAGTATTGTGGTACCGACGACCCAGCACGCTGAGGTGGCCAAAGATTTTTTAATGGAGAAGGTCGATGTTTTGATAGAAAAACCCATCAGCCGGTCCATTGCCGAAGCAGAAGGATTGATTGCCCTGGCCGGAACCCAGGGGTGTCTATTACAGGTCGGACATCTGGAACGATTCAACCCGGTCTATCTTAAAATTAAACCCTATATCAAAAACCCCCTGTTTTTTGAAAGCCATCGACTGAGTCCTTTTAAGGCCAGAGGCATTGATGTGGATGTGATCCTGGATTTAATGATCCATGATTTGGATTTGATATTACACCTGGTTCAATCACCGGCAGAGCAGATCCAGGCCGTCGGGGTACCGGTGGTTTCTCCGAGGGTGGATATCGCCAACGTCCGGATTCAGTTTCAAAACGGCTGTGTGGCCAATATTACCGCCAGCCGGATTTCCCTCCAGGAAATGCGGAAGATGAGGATCTTTCAACCGGCCGCCTACCTCTCTCTGGATTTTTGGGAAAAAACCTACTCGGTGGTTCGTCTGGAACAGCCAAACGAAAAATCGTCTCTGGGACCCAAGTTCGCCTCTGAAAATGGAACCGCCAATGGTGGTGACGCTTTGGAGATGGAATTGCTGTCCTTTGTTAACGCCGTAAGGACCCGGTCGGACCCGGTAGTTTGCGGTGAGGACGGTAAAAAGGCCATAGCCATGGCCCTCTGGATCAATCAAGAGATTGAAAAGAATTTGAAGTTTGCCGATCAATTTCCTGGAACCCTGGATTTGATAAAAGGATGGAAAGGGGTCTCGTCCCCCAGGGAATCTCATTAAGGAGTTAAGCGATTAAGAAAATATGTATCATCGCCGGAGAAGCCTCTGGAGACCTCCACGGGGCTTCTCTGGTTAAGGCCCTAAGACAATCCGGGGAACCCATTTCTTTTTTCGGGTTAGGAGGCCCGCTTCTTGAAGAAATGGGTGTGGAGATGGTCTATCCCCCGCCTTTAAATGTGGTCGGATTTATCGAGGTGGTTTTTAGGATTTCCCATTTATTCAAGGCCTATCAAAAAGTAAAAGAAGCTTGGTATTTTCATAAACCGGATTTGCTCATCTTGATCGACTATCCCGACATGAATCTTCGCTTGGCCAAAGCGGCGCATAAGAGAAAAATCCCGGTTTTGTATTACATCAGCCCCCAGGTTTGGGCCTGGCGTTCCGGCCGGGTAAAAAACATTGCCCGATATGTGGATCGGTTGGCGGTCATTTTGCCCTTTGAGGTGGCCTTCTATAAGACCTTCGGTGTCCGGGTTGAATTTGTAGGTCACCCGCTTCTTGACCGGATAAAAAATGAAACCCGGGAGAGGGAGATTCCTTCCCCGGAAAATTCTCCCGGTCAAACCCTGATCGGCCTCCTCCCCGGAAGCCGGCCCGCGGAAATAAAGGCCATCCTTCCCACGCTGTTAGAAACGGCCGCCCGATTGACCCGGCAATACGGTCAAGGGATTCGGTTTATCCTTCCGGTAGCAGGGACCCTGGATTTCAAACCTATCCAGGAAAAAGTTCGGCCTTTTCAGGAAAAGGGGGTTTCGTTGGAACTCACTTCAGGGGATTCTCAGAAGACCCTGGGCCGTTGCCATCTGGCCATCATGGCTTCCGGTACGGTCACCCTGGAGGCGGCAATCTTGGGGGTCCCGATCCTTATTGTTTATAAGATCTCTCCGGTCAATTATTGGATTGCCCGGCTGCTGATCCATGTTCCCTACGTGGGACTGGTCAACTTGGTGGCCGGAAAAAAAATTATCCCCGAATATATTCAAGAAAGGGCTGTTCCGGAAGCCATCATGGAAGGGGCCAGGCGTTATCTGGAGGACCCTGAGCATTATCAGGATATACGCAGCCGGCTTTTAGAGGTTGGAAAGAAATTAGGCAAACCGGGGGCATCCTTGCGAGTCGCGCAACTGGCCAGGGAGATGATGAATTGAAATTGATTACCCAAAGACTCATCCATCTCATTAAGCCCTATTGGGTCCGTTTACTGGCCGCGATGGTTTGCATGCTGGTGGTGGCCGGGGTCACCTCCCTGATGGCCTTTATGGTCAAACCGGTTCTGGATGATATATTTATCCAGAAAAAAGTTTCCCTCCTCTCTTTGTTGCCCCTCTTCATTATTTTTTTATATGTCATTAAAGGGCTTTTTGCTTATGGACAATCCTATTTGATGAGTTATGTAGGAGAGCGGATTGTGGCCAACATGAGAATGGCGCTCTATACTCACCTGCAAAGGCTTTCCCTCTCCTATTTTGATCGGACTTCCACCGGCCTGCTGATGTCCCGTATCCTTAATGACATCACCCTGATACAGGGGGCTGTTTCCAGCGCCGTGACCGGCATTCTCAAAGACTCTTTCACCATCCTGGGTCTGATCGGGGTCATCTTCTATCGCGATTGGCAGTTGGCTATCCTGGCTATTTTGGTGCTTCCGGTTGCGGTGTTCCCAATTGTCAAATTCGGCCGGAAACTGAGAAAAATCAGCACCCAAAGCCAAAAAACCATGGCCGAGATCTCCATTCACCTTCATGAAACCTTGTCCGGGAATCGGATCGTCAAGGCCTTCCATACCGAAGACTATGAGATCGAACGCTTCAGCCAGCGGGTCCAGAAATTTTTTCAGTGGACCATGAAAGACGTTTCGATCAAATCCATGTCCTCGCCAATCATGGAATTTCTGGGAGGAATCGGCATTGCTGCCATCATCTGGTATGGGGGATACCAGGTCCTAAAGGGGTATTCCACTCCGGGGACCCTCTTTTCATTTTTAACGGCCCTGTTGATGCTCTACGAACCGATAAAACATTTGAGCGGGGTCAATAATACGATTCAACAGGGGATGGCGGCGGCCATCCGGGTTTTTGAAATCATGGATATTCCGGAGGAAATTCATGATCAAGAAGGGGCCAAAGCCATCAATCGAATCGATCAGGGGATTAGTTTTAGAAAAGTATCTTTTGCATATGGAAATGATTGGGTGCTCCGGGATATTAATTTTGAAGTGAAGGTGGGGGAAATCATCGCCTTAGTCGGCACCAGCGGTGGCGGGAAAACCACCCTGGTCAACCTGATCCCCCGGTTTTATGAGGCCAGCGAAGGGGATATTTTTTTCGACAACCGATCCATAAAAACAATCACCCAGGCCTCTTTGCGCCGGCAGATCGGTATAGTTACCCAGCAAACCATCCTGTTTAACGATACGGTCCGTAATAATATCGCCTATGGCTCACCGGAAAAAACGGAAGACGATATCATCCGGGCGGCTCAGGCCGCTTATGCCTATGAATTTATCCTGCGTCTTCCGGAAAAAATGGACACTATGATCGGAGAACAAGGGGTACGACTCTCCGGAGGGGAACGACAGCGCATTGCCATCGCCCGGGCATTGCTCAAGGATGCTCCCGTCTTGATCCTGGATGAAGCCACTTCTTCCCTGGATTCGGATTCGGAAGCGGAAGTCCAGCGAGCTCTGGAAAACCTGATGATAGGGCGAACGACGTTTATTATCGCCCACCGCTTTTCGACCATACGGAACGTGGACCGGATTATCGTCCTGGCCGATGGAAGGATTGTTGAAGAAGGCAATCACGACCGACTGATGGCATTAAACGGAGAATATAAGAGGCTTTACGAAATTCAATTCCGGGAAAATGGAACGATCGACTGATTTTAGATTCTTACAAAATATCATATAAGAATTTATTTCTAATATTTTTACTAATTGAGTTTTGTTGCAATGCTGAGAATCCAGAATAAAACGGTATATCTTTTTTGCGATTGGTTCCCCTTCTGAATTCTGACTACTGGATTCTGAATTCAGGAATTTCAAATATCTTTGGTTAGATTTCAGGTTAACTGATTATTATTTTATGAAGACGACCTTGATCATAGTACCGGCCTATCAGGAAGAGGCCAATATCCTTCGGGTCATTGAGGATATCCAAGCCCATATTGCCGATGCGGATATCCTGGTAGTCAACGACGGCTCTATGGATCAAACAGCTCTTTTGGCTCGAGAAGCGGGAGTCAAGGTGATCGAACATCCTTATAATATGGGGATCGGGGCAACGGTCCAAACGGGTTTCAAATATGCCTGCGAGCGCAATTACTCCAAGGCCCTGCAGATTGACGGTGATTATCAACATCCGGCCCAGGAAGGGCCTCGATTGCTTCAGGTTCTATCGGAAGAAGAAGCCGACATGGTCATCGGCTCCCGATTTATTGAATACACCGGCTACCGGGGTTCGTGGCTCCGGCGAACGGGGAATCGCCTGTTCCAATGGGTGAATGCCTTGATTTTCGGGCAGAAGATTATTGATAATACTTCGGGGTTCCGAGCTTATTCTCATCGGGCCATCAGGCTTTTATCTCAAACCTACCTGGGAGAGTATCCTGAACCGGAATCTATCAGCTATCTTAAAAGTCTGGGTTGTAAGATCATCGAGGTCCCGGTCCGGATGCGAAATCGGCCGGGGGGGAAATCTTCCATCACTCCGATGAAGAGTATTTATTACATGGTCAGGGTATTAACCTCGATTATTTCCTTTAACCGGCATTCCCGGAGGTGATTCATGAATTTTTTAGTGCTGAAAATAAGCACCTTCTTTTTATCGGTGTTTTTATTACTCTGGATTTTTTCCCTGGTCCGGCGAAGGCTTTTGATGGAAGAATATTCCTTTTTGTGGGTCTGCATCGCCGGGGTTTTTCTGGTCCTCTCTTTTTTTCATCCGATCATGGACAAGGTAGCCCACACCCTGGGAATCGAATATGGTCCTTCGGCCCTCTTTCTGTTTTTTAATGTAGTGACCCTGTTTATCCTGATCCATGTATCCGTCCAACTTTCCGATTATAAGTCCAAGAAAAGGATCCTGGCTCAGGAAATCGCCTTATTACGGGACAAGGTCGAAGAACTTTCCCGAAAGATGAATGTCCATGAATCTGCTGACCTTTGATATCGAAGACTGGTACCATGTCAATTATCCCATTGTTGATTTTACGGTCTTTGATCAGCAGGAAGACCATCAGGCCCTTTTTGATAAAATCAGGAAACTGACGGATTATTGTAACGCCCGGGGTATTCAAGGGACTTTTTTCGTATTGGGCCGTCTCCTGGAAAAAAGACCCGAGATTGGAGAATGGATTGTCGACCGGGGACAGGAACTGGCCCTTCACGGTTTTGAACATGATTTATTGACCGAAAAAAATCCTGATCAATTCAAAAGAGAACTGGATAGTTCCCTGCAGGCCTTTCGACAGATCACCGGAAACCATCCTTTGGGTTTTCGAGCCCCTTCCTGGTCTATTAATGAAAAAAATATCTGGGTACTGGAAATCCTGGAATCCTTTGGATTTGCCTACGACACCTCGGTTTTTCCTATTAAGAATTTCCTCTACGGGTTCCCCGCCGCTCCAATGGAACCCTTTTTCCCCATCATCCGGGGACGGCAATTGAAGCTCTTAGAAATCCCGGTTCCTATCCTCAAGTTGGGGCCAACCCGGATTGCTTATTCGGGGGGGGTTTTTTTTAATTTCTGGCCCTATACGGTAATCCGGAGAATGGTGAATCGACAAACCCGACAGGGCAAAGCCAGCCTTTTTTATTTTCATCCTTGGGATCTCTGGAAACGATCTCCGCAGCAAAACCGGCAGTTGAAAGCCCGCTGGGTAACCCTTCACCTGGGCAATACCCTGCAGAAATTTGAAAAACTCCTCGAGGCCTATCCGATGGGAAGTATAACCGCCAATCTCGATGCTCTAAAGGACCGGGCCAGGCCGGTTCGCATCGGAGGACCTCAAAATGAATCCTGAGAACGATCGCTTCTACCTCCGGGCTTTTTATGGGCTGTTGCTCGTTCATTTCCTGATCTGGTTTTCCCTGGGAATGGTTTTTGATCTTCATCCCGATACGGCTGACCATTGGGTTTGGTCCAGATATCTTTCCTGGGGATATTATGAACACCCGCCCATGATAGCTTGGGCCATCCGCTTCTTTACCATGCTTCTGGGCAATAACCAGTGGGCCGTGGAAACCGCTACCCAGGTTATTACTTTGCTTTCCTTCCTTGGCCTTTTTCTTTTGGCCCGAGAGATGTTCGGGACCAGGGTGGCCTTTTTTAGTCTCTTGACCTTAGAGGCGACCCCGTTATTTTCTGCGGGGAGCATGATCCTACACATCAATAATGTCTGTATCCTGTTTTATCTCTGGGCGGCCTTGGCCTTTTTGAAAGGGTTCGGGCGGGGGGATCATAAATACTATTACTTTACAGGGCTGGCTTTGGGACTGGCTTTGCTGTCTAAGGTATCGGCCGTCCTCTTCCTCGTTGCCGGTTTTCTCTTTTTGCTGGTTTCCCGGGAAAGAAGAAACCTGCTGGGGTCCATTCATATCTATCTGGCCCTCTTATTGGCCCTGGTAATCTTTTCCCCTTTTCTTTACTGGAATATGAATCATGACTGGATTTCCTTTACGGCCCAACTGGAAAAGGGATTGCTCTATAGTAAAAGGGACTGGAATGAAGTGTTCGCTTTCTGGTTCGGACAACCCTTGATTCTGGGGCCGGTGCTCTTCATCTTTTTTCTAAAGGGGCTTTGGTCCGGAATCAAGAAATTTAACCAGGACTATCGTTTTGCTTACCTGGTCCTTTTAACCGCTGTTCCTTTACTGGTTTTCGGATTGGCGGCTTTTAGGGGGAAAAATTCGGATCCGGTCTGGATGGACATCGGCTGGCCCTTCGGGGCCATTCTGGTCGGCAAAATTTTTTCAGACTGGCTTTCAAGGGTAACCCTAAAAAAAGGATCTCTGGTCGGAGGATTGGTCTTTCTGACTGGCTGGCTGCCCATGATTCTAATAGCTGTTCACGCTTTTTTCCCTTTATTCAATATTGGCAATCTGGGCGACCGCACCCTCGAAATTAGAGGATGGCGTGAGTTGGGAGAAGCGGTGGGAAAAGAATACCGGCACTATTTCCCAAACCACCAAAAGGTCTATGTTCTGACCGATGATTATCAGCTGGCCGCAGCGGTCTCCTTTTATGCCCCGCAGCAGCCCATCCCCTATTCTTTTGGTAAATCGAAAAGAAACATTTGGGTCACTCAGGAAGAAATAAAGCAAAACGGGGCGTTGCTGTTGTGCCCACCGGGATCTTGTGAAAAAGATCAAGAAAAAACCAGAAGTCTTTTTAAAAAAATTAACCTGGTTGCCGAAGTGCCGATTTACAGACAAGGGCAAGTGGCAAAAAGGTTCAAGCTTTACTATTGTTCCAATTAGGCCGATGCGGATCATCTCCCGATATATTTTTAAAGAAATCCTGACCCCCTTTGGGGTTACCCTTCTGGTGTTCACCTTGATTTTTCTGCTCGGAAATTTGATGCAGTTGATTGAAATGATCGTCCAGAAAGGGGTGGGGCTTGGGGATATTTTCCGGTTACTGGGTTACACTCTGCCCTTTCTCTTTGTCTATATCATTCCCATGACTTTTTTTATTTCCATCCTGCTGGGATTCTTAAGGCTGTCCAGCGACAATGAAGTAACCGCCCTAAAGGCCTCGGGGATAGGGTTTTTTCAGTTTCTCCCCCCGGTCTTGATTTTGAGTCTGGCCTGTTATTCCCTGACCAGTTTTACGGCCATGGTGGCCCAACCCTGGGGAGAATACTCCCTGAAAAATTTGATTTTTAATATTGCCGTGGTTCAGGCCAAAGTGACTTTAAAAGAACGGGTGTTTAACGATCAGTTTAAGGACCTGGTTTTTTATATTCAAAAGGTAAGTTCCAAGGGCGAAATGGAGGATGTCTTTATCTATGATCTGCGCCAGAAGGACATCCCACAAACGATCGTGGCCAAGAAGGGCTGGTTGATTCCCAATCCCAGAGAACGGTCTCTCAACCTGCGTCTGGAAAACGGAATCATTTATAATGTGTCCTTGAGTTCCAAGGGTGCTCAAAATATCAACTTTAAGACCTACAATTTGATATTACCATTAGGGCAGATGATATCAGCCCAGGAAAAAAGGGAAAGATCGGAGACCGAGTTGCACCTTTTTGAACTTAAAGAAAAGATCCGTCAGATTCCGCCGGGAGAAAAGAAATATTATATCTACCAGATTGAATACTATAAAAAGTTCAGTCTTCCTTTCGCTTGTCTTGTTTTTGGGATGATCGCCTTCCCCTTAGGGCTCCAATCCCGGCTGGCCGGAAGGGCCTGGGCGGTGGTCTTGGGAGGGACTGTTTTTTTCATTTATTACCTGATTCTGTCTATGGCCTTCAGTCTGGGGGAAAAGGGGGCCTTGAAACCCATAATCGGTTTATGGTTGCCCAATATCGTTGTCGGGGGTATGGGATGGTATTTATTCTGGGTTACCTGGAAAGAAAAAGAAATCAAGTGGCTGACCGGGCTGAAAAATTTCCTGGATTGGGTAAAAGAGGCCTTGAAAAAAGGAAAGCGGTAGACGGTGAAGATTTCCAGGATAAAACGATGGTGGTTTCCTCTGGGCCGATTGGCTGCCGGCTTATACGGACTTGGGGTTCACCTTCGTCTTTCCCTGTACCGTAGGCATCTCCTGCCGACTCAAAGCTTACCCTTGAAGGTGATCAGTATCGGCAACCTATCGGTCGGAGGGACCGGGAAAACCCCCCATGCAGCCCTTTTGGCCGGCTATTTGAGAATAAAAGGCCATAAAACGGCAATTGTGAGCCGTGGCTACCGGGGAACCAAGGAAAAAAAAGGGGCTGTTATTTCCGATGGCAGGTCTTTGCTGGCCACCCTTGAGGAGGGCGGGGAAGAACCTTACTGGCTGGCCCAAAAACTGCCGGGAATCCCTGTAGTGATTGGGAAGGATCGCTATCGTTCGGGGATGATTTGTGCCCGGCAATGGCAAACCGAATGGATTATTCTGGATGACGGTTTTCAACATCTCCGCCTGAAACGAGAGGTCGATATATTGCTCTGGCCGGGCCATCAGCCTTTTGGTTCCGCCAGACTTCTGCCTTTGGGATTTCTCAGAGAACCGGTTGAAGAAATGCGAAGGGCCGATATTATCTTGATCACTCATGCAGAAAGGGTGGGGCCGTCCGAACGGAGAGATTTGGTCGAGTACATTTCTTCCCAGACCCCCTCGACCCCGGTTTTTTTTTCCGAACACAAACCGATGCACCTTTGGAGTTATCCGGACAAGAAAAATCTCCCTCTGTCCTGGTTGAAGGAGAAACCCCTCTTGGCCTTTTGCGGTTTGGCCGACCCCGACTCCTTTATTTTCAGTTTGAAACAACTCCAGGCCGATCCGGTCAAAGTGGTCGCCTTTCCCGATCATCACTATTATCGGCAGAAAGATAAAAGGTCTCTGGAAACCTTAAGCCGTTCCTTAAAGATCAACCTCCTGGTAACCACCGAGAAGGATGCCTTAAAGCTGGGGGAATGGGAGACTGCCGATTTACAGATCCTGGTTTTGGGAATTGAGATTGAAGTTTTGGATTCAGCCTTTTGGGAACTGCTGGATCAGAAAATCGGGCAAGAGGCGTGAAGCGAGAAGCACCGAAGAATATCCTGATCAGATCTCCCAACTGGGTGGGGGATGCCC
>Ga0214473_10009111_pt1 | contig 11741 bp, 9 predicted proteins | sample RVTome_7_FD_203509 | JGI IMG/M metagenome (GOLD analysis project Ga0214473, IMG submission 203509) | Soil microbial communities from uranium-contaminated site in the Upper Colorado River Basin, Wyoming, United States - RVT98D197 | ecosystem: Environmental > Terrestrial > Soil > Contaminated >...
TCAAAGGGGCTATGGTGATCCTCATTCTCGCTCTCGCCTGCTTTTTCACAGGCGTAGGGAGCGCTCTGGCACAGGCTCAGAAGCCTGCTACCGAGCAGCCTAAAGAGCAGATCAAGCCTGTGGGCACTAACCTCGGTCTGCCGGGCAAACTCGGAGAGGCGGTGGCCAAGACTCCGGCAGGGAAGGGCAAAGGCCAGATTGATGTCAGTGCTCCGAAAGGGGCTTTTGGTATCCCAGGGGCTCCGGACATCAGCTATGTCCTGGCCATATTCTGGGCTGTCTGGGTGGGATGGATCTTTTCCACGGTCGGAGCTTTCGGCGGCATCATGGCCGGCGTTGGCCATATTACGGTCTACGGTCTTGGTGATTATGCCAAAACCTTTAGAGATACGTCTCCAACTCTGAACAAAACCCTTACGGACAGCATCAGGACATCCAATCAGTTCCTGGTCGGGCTCTCTTCCTTGATCAGCACCTTCAACTACCTGAAGTCAAAACGTCTGGCTTGGCCTCTGGGCATCGCCCTGGGACTGGGGTCTATTGCGGGAGCCGTTTTTATTCCCATTTTGACGGGCGGTAAGATCAGTTTCAGGCAGTACCAGGGATGGTTCGGCGTTTTCGTCTTTGTGGTCGGAGCCGTCCTTCTCTATGAGCTAACGCCCAAGGGCCAGGCTAGCAAAAAGGCGGCCAAGGCGGCGGCCCAGGCCTTTGAGAAAAGCGTGAAGGAAAAGAAGGACCTTGCCAGCCAGGGCGTCGCTCTCAAGCAATTCGGAATTACCAAGAGCACCTTCACCTTTTTTGGTTCCGATTTCCATTTCAACCCGATCTGGGCTTTTGTTGGCGGGCTTGTCATCGCTGCAATTTCGTCGTTCATCGGCGTTGGCGGCGGATTCCTCTATGTCCCCTATTTGACCTCGATCGTAGGCGCTCCGATGTTTGTGGTGGCAGGAACCTCTGCCATGGCAGTGTTCGTCAGCATGCTAACGAGCATAACCGGATACATCACCGTGGCCAAGGCGGGCATGGATTGGGGTCTCATAGGCATCGAGCTGGTGGGCATTTTTGTCGGTTCCATGATCGGACCCAGGACCCAGAAGTACATCCCGGATAAGGTCTTGAAAATTATCTTTATCATCCTGGCCCTCTATGTCGGGCTAGGCTATTTCAGCCAGGGATTCTTCGGCCAGAAATGGGTACCAATGTAAGCAGGAAGGGTGTTGGTTCGGCTTTGCCCATCCCCTCCCTCGAAAGGAGGGGATGGGCTCAAAAGATTGTTGAAGCAGGTTAAGCATGCAGATCCTTGATCCGGTTCTTATCATCCTTTATCGGCTGACAGGATATCCTTTGGCGGATTATTACCTGGGGACCTTTTTGCTGGCTTTACTGACGGTCCTGGTAGGGGAACTCACGATCTCTCTGGTCTTTCGGATCAACAAGGCTCACCTGGACAAGCTCAACGCTCGCGTCGAAAAGATGAAGCGCCTTTCTTCGGAAGCCTTGGCTCTGGGCGATCAGGCGGGATACAAGGCATGCAACAAGGAAGGGAACGATGCCTTCGGACAACTTTTCTTCAACAAGTTCGGCCTTTCCGCTGCGTCGCTCTGGCCAATCTTCTTTGCCTTGGCGTGGATGCAGGAACGGTTTGCGGAGATCGGTCTCCCTCTCCCATGGATAGGATGGGAGATCAACTATTTCTTTTTCTTTCTCATGTGCTATATCCTGGCAAGGATATTTTTTAGCCGCATCAAGCGCAACCTGCCCTACTTCAGGGGCATACATCAGACTCTTCTGACCTACGAAAAAACCGACACAGGTCAGAAGTGATCAAACGAGAAAGACTGTCTTCAAGGCCGGAGGGAAACCCGCTGGCCGGAGGGCTTAATTTACTTTTGTGGCCTGTACCGAAGTTTTCAAGGTGCATGGGTATCCTCCAGGAGGTTTCTATATGCGCAATGACATTTACAGTATCTGCTTCATGTGCACGGTAAGGTGCCCGATCAAGGTGACCGTCGAAGACGGGGCCGTGAGGTGGGTGGAGGGCAACCCCCATCAACTGAAGGGCGCTCTCTGCGCCAAGGGAAGCGCGGGAACCGCGCTTCTCAATGATCCCGAAAGGCTTCGATATCCCATGATCCGGGAAGGGGCGCGGGGTGAAGGGAAATGGAAGCGTGTGAGCTGGGACGAAGCTCTCGACTATACGGCCAAGAAACTCAAAGAGGTCATGGAGAAGTACGGGCCCCAGACGGTCGTCATGGGAGAGAGGCAGAACCTCAACACCCATATCACCAAGACCTTTTTGAGGGCTATCGGTTCGCCGAATCACTACACCCACGACGCCCTGTGCAAGGGATCGGTGAACACGGCCTTCCGCACGCTCACCGGGTACACGGATGCTGAAGTCACTGCGGATTGGGCCAACACGAAGCACGTCATTCTTTACGGCAGGAATCTCTTCGAGGCCCTGGAACTCAAACCCATCCAGGCCCTCCTGGACGCAAAGGACAAAGGCGCCAGGATCACCTACGTGGACATTCGATCCACGGTCACGGCGTCCCACGCCGACCGATTCTGGATGATCAGGCCGGGAACCGATCTGGCGCTCAACTACGCCTTGATCCACGTGATCCTGAAGGAAAATCTTTATGACGAAGAGTACGTGCACCGATGGGTCGCGGGCCTCACGGAATTAAGAGCTTTTGTCGAGCCCTATACCCCTGAGTGGGCGGAGGAAGAAACAGGGATTCCCGCCCAGGAGATTGTGTCCTTGGCGCGGGAGGCGAGCAGGGATAAACCGCAGGTCATCTTCCACTACGGGTACCGAGGCGCCAGCCATACGAACGAGATCTACTTCCGCCGCTCCATCCTCATTTTGAACGCCCTCATGGGAAGCATTGAAGGCAAGGGGGGCCTCATCATCAAGAAGGGTCCCAAAGACGCCGGGTTTGGAAACATTGGAAAACTGCTGGACCAGAAAGACCTTCCCAAAGCGAAAGCGGAGCGGTTCGACGGAGTGGGCGGATCCAAGATCCCTATTGCCGACCCTGCCCACGGTGTAGGCTCCATGCTGCCCTTCGCCATTTTGAATGAAGACCCTTACCCAGTGAAGGCCCTGATCAGCCACCGCTTTGATCCCATGCTCTCCATTCCCAACTACAACCAGAACAAAAAGGCCTTTGACAAACTGGATTTCATTCTCACCATCGACATCAATTTCGGCGAAACCGCGTGGTATTCGGACGTGGTTCTCCCGGAATCCATGTACCTGGAGCGGTCCGATTCGATCCAGATGGCCAATGGGCCTAAGCCCACGCTCTACATGAGGCGGCAGTGCGTGCCCCCCAGATACGACACCAAGCCCTACTGGGAAATCATCCGCGAACTGGCCAAGCGACTTGATCTGGGTCATTTCTTCTCTTACGAGACCATTGAGGATATCTGGAATCTTCAGCTCAAGGACATGGGCATCAAGATCGAAGACTTCAATGCAAAAGGCTTTGTGAGCCTCTCGAAAAACCCCATTCTGTGGGATCGAAAAGACGGCATCAAATTCAAAACCCCTTCAGGAAAAATCGAGTTTGTCTCCAGTCTGATGGAGAAAAACGGGTTCCCTTCCTTTGCCAAATACAAACCCGTGACGCCTCCTCCCGAAGGGGAGTTCCGGTTGACCGTGGGCCGCCATGCGGTTCACACCCATGTCGCGACTCAGAACAATCCCTATCTAAACGAGCTGGTCTCTGAAAACGTGCTGTGGATCAACACGGAAGAAGCGGCAAAGCTGGGGATCAGCAACGGCCAGGTCGTGGAGGTGTCATCAGATCACGGGTTCGGGAAGATCAAAGCTTTTGTGACGGACTTCATTCATCCCGAGGCGGTCTTCATGCTCCACGGTTTCGGCCGCCATGTTCCCGCTACGACGCGGTGCTACGGAAAAGGGGCGAGTGATACGGCCCTTCAGGCCAATGTGACGGACATGATTGGAGGAAGTCCGGGACTTCACGAGACCTTTGTGAAAGTGAGACCGGCTTCTTGAAAAGAATCAACATGTCCCCTCCCCGCCTGTTTCGGGGAAAAGCGTAAGGCTGAAGAGAAACGAGGAAAAAGACATGAGCGAATACTACCTGTTTCATGATAGCGCAAAATGCATCGGGTGTTTATCCTGTGAAGTTCATTGCAAGGAGAATAAAAGGCTGCCTATAGGCCCCAGGCTGTGTCGGATTGAAACCATCGGCCCAAAATGGGTAGGAAGCCTCCCCAAGATCGATTTCGTGTTCATGCCCTGCTACCATTGCGACAGGCCCTGGTGCGTGGCCGCCTGTCCCACCGGGGCCATGCAGAAAAGGGCAAAAGACGGGATTGTTTTCGTGGATCATGAGCTGTGTGTGGGATGCAAAGCTTGCATGAGAGCCTGTCCTTGGGGCGCCCCGCAGTGGGATACTGAAAAAGGCAAAGTCGTCAAGTGCGATTACTGCATGGATCGGGTGGATCAGGGCCTGGAACCGGCCTGTGTGGCCAAATGTGTGACCAAGTGCCTGCATTTCGGAAAACCCGCAGAAATGATCGATGCGCGCAGGGAGCGACATGCCAAGGCCATGGCGGCCATGGCCACGGAAGTGACGTTGAGACAGCCTGTGGCCGGTCCCAAAGCAAAGCCTCTGAAACCCAAAAGAAAACAGGCCCAAGCTCCAGCCAAAGGCGCATAGCCGCCAAAACACCCTGGCCTGAAGAAGACACGATGACCGATCAGACTTGCATCGTTTATCAAACCCTCACCGGGCTTTCAGAGCTCATTGACTCCGGCCGTCTCACCCATCCCAGGACTCGACGAAGGGCGGAAGATCTTCAAAAGCTCGTCAAAGACGTGTCCACAGGAGCAGGAGGCCCTCATCACCTGCAGGCTATGCTCAGATCCGTGGCCACCATTGCTATTGAGGAGCCGGAGGAGTTCTCAGAAGAGATTGTTCGTCTGGTCGGAAAGGCCCTGGACTCGCACAGGGAAGTCTTCGCCAGCCACATTGCTACCCACAATTGCCCCACGGGCGACTGCGATGTTCTTACCCCTGCTCCCTGTCAGATGGCCTGCCCTGCGGGAATCGATGTGGCCAGTTATGTGGCGCTCATCGGCCAGGGAAAATATGCGGAGGCCGTGGAATTGATCCGCAAGGACAATCCCTTTCCCTGGGTGTGCGGCCTGGTCTGCACCCACCCGTGCGAATTCGTCTGCGTGAGGGGAAGAATCGACAACCCTATCGCTATTAAGGACTTGAAAAGCTTTGCGGCGGAGCGGGCGGTATCCGACAGGACTTACACCAACCCGCCCAAAGAGCCGGACATGGGCTACAAGGTGTGCGTCATCGGAGCAGGGCCGGCAGGGTTGACCGCCGCCTACTATCTCGCTCTCAAGGGATATCGTGTCACAGTTCTTGAAGCCCTGCCCTACGCAGGCGGGATGATGATGGTGGGCATTCCCAGATTCCGCCTTCCCAGGGAAGTCATTGACCGAGAAGTTGCCTTCATCGAAGAGTTGGGCGTGGAATTCCGGTTCAATACAAAGCTGGGCCGGAATACCACGATGGATGAACTCCGACAAGAGGGCTTCAGGGCGTTCTTCATCTCCACAGGGGCCCACGCCTCCTTTGATCTCGGTGTCAAGGGGGAAAAGGATTTTCCACAGGTGATTGACGCCATCGCCTTTTTGCGGGATGTCACCAGGGGGAACAGACATGTTCCAGGCAAGCGGGTGGCTGTCATCGGCGGCGGCAACGTGGCGATCGACGCCGCAAGAACTTTGGTTCGCCTTGGATGCCATGAGGTTCATCTGGTTTACAGAAGAACCCGTTCCGAGATGCCCGCCAATGTCGAAGAGGTGAAACAGGCGGAGGAAGAGGGGGTGCGCATTACCTTTCTGACCATCCCTATTGAGGTCCTCGGGAGCGACGGGAAAGTAACCGGCCTCAAGTGCCTTCGGGCAAAACTGGCGGAACCTGACGACAAAGGCAGGCGCAAGCCCGTGCCGGTGGCAGGAAGCGACCATGTGATCGAAGTGGATGCTGTGGTCACCGCCATCGGCCAGCGCATTGACCGTGAGGGAATAGATTCCATGGAAAGTCTCCGCTGGACCAAGTGGGGTACTCTCATGGCCGATACGATTACGTCGGCGACCTCCGTGGAGGGTGTGTTTTCAGGGGGCGATCTTGTTCTCGGACCCGCCACAGTCGTGGAGGCGATCGGAGCCGGGAAAAGAGCCGCAGAAGGCATTGACAGGTATCTGAGGGGGCTCCCCCAACCCAAAATGCCGCCCGTGCCTGCTCGCCGCAAGCGCGTGGCGCTGTCCGAAGTGCCGGCCTCTTCCAAGATGATTGCTCAACGCCATGAAATTCCTCTCCTCGGCCCTGAAAGACGCAGGATCACTTTTCAGCAAGTTGAACTGGGGTACGACGAAAACACGGCAAAACAGGAGGCTAGGCGTTGCCTGCGCTGCGACATTTGCAAGCGGTGCGGCAAGTGCGTCACCATCTGCCGGGACAAGATGGGAATCGACGCTCTCCAGTTCGGATACCTGGACAGTGAAGCGGGAGGTTTGACCGATTACCGGGTCACCGCGGAAAGGTGCATCCTCTGTGGAGCCTGTGCGACCAATTGCCCCACAGGGGCGATCACACTGATGGACAAAGATGGAGAGAGGGTCCTGAGTCTTTGCGGCACGGTTCTCTGCCGTGAGAAGCTCGAGTATTGCGATCAGTGCGGCGCGGTCGTCGGGCCAGTCCGATATCTCGATTATGTGAAAAAACGAACCTCAACGATCATCGAGGCCTTTGAAGGGCGCCAGTTCTGCGAGAAGTGTGCGAGACAGATGACGGCGGGGCACAAGTCGGGCATCACGATACCTTAAAGGAGAAAGGGACATGCCAGCCTTTCGCCAGGGAGATAAAGTTGTGGTCTATCAACGGTCCCAGGACCAGAGATGGGAAAACTACATGGATGAGTACGTCGGGTACAGCGGCCTGGTCACAGACCCGGACATGGTCATCAATGATCCGGATGCCCTCGTGCAGGTCACCCTCGAGCGCACTGGCGGGACGCACCGGTTCCCCCAGGACTGTCTGAAGAAGTTGTGATGAAGACACGATTACCCCTTTTGATATTGCTTCTTCTCTTCTGCGCCGGCCTGCGATCAACCTCCGTCATGGCCGGGGAACCGATTCCTGTCTTCGTGAGTATCCCTCCCCAGAAATACTTTGTCGAAAAGATCGGGGGAAACCTCGTGGATGTCTCTGTCATGGTTCAGCCCGGAGCCAATCCTCACATTTACGAACCAAGACCCAACCAGATGACCGCTCTGTCGAAGACCAGAATCTATTTTGCCATTGGAGTCACGTTTGAAACGGTGTGGCTGCCCAAGTTCGCTAATTTGAATCCGCAGATGCGGATTGTCCACACCGACAAGGGCATCGACAAGATGGTCATGGTCGCCCACGATCATCCTGAAGAGGAAAAAACCGACAAGCACGGACATCGGTCAAAAGACGCCCACCGGGAGGATGCTCGCGGAGCCTTGGACCCTCATGTCTGGGTTTCGCCTCCTGAGGTCAAGATTATTGCCCGGAACATCCTGGAAGCCCTGCTTGAAATCGATCCCGCCAACCGCTTGACCTACAAATCCAATCACGATGCTCTCATCGCAGAGATCGAGGAGCTTGACAAGGATCTCAAAAAGATTTTCTCGGACAAGAAAGGCCTGAAATTCATGGTCTACCACCCTTCTTGGGGCTATTTTGCGCGGGCCTATGGGTTGGAACAGGTGCCTGTCGAGGTGGAGGGCAAAGAGCCCAAACCTGAGCAACTCAAAGCCCTGATCGAAAAGGCTAAAAGGGACGGCATTAAGGTTATCTTCGTTCAGCCTCAGTTCTCCACTAGGAGCGCTGAGGTGATTGCAAAAGCGATCGGCGGACAAGTGATCTTTTCAGATAATTTACGCCAGGACTGGGAAAGAAATTTACGAGAGCAGGCAGTGAGGTTCAAGGAAGCTCTGCACGGGCAGACGAGTTGAGTGACTTTAACTCCTGGTCGTTGATTTTGATCTTGGAAGTCTTGTAGGACAAGTTCAGATCCAGGGAATCCGTGTTTGGAGCGTAGCCGTTCACCTTGTTTTCATCGAGATCGACCAGCGTCAAAACAATCTTGTCAAAGGTCTCGCCGTTCATCCGATGAATGAACTTCATGATGCGGCTGAAATCTTTTGCCCGGAAAGACAAGTTCAGTTCACTCTCATCGGGCGGGCTACGGAACTCCAGTTTCCCGGCCAGTTGTACGGCAGAGCCAAGGATGTTGAGGGAGCATCGATCAATACTGGCAACGGTCTTGCTCTCCGCCCATTTCGTTCTCACGGTGTCGCTGTAATTCCCGGAGCCTGCCTGCGCACCGTTGCTCTGTTTGGGAAAAAGCCCGTTCTTGAGGGTGAACAGAATGTCCACGTTGTTGCTGATGCTCGCACTCAGGGAATCGACCTGCTTCAGCTTCAGGCCAAGATCCGCATTGCCCAAAACAAAGCGAGGATCTGCGTTCCAATCTCCTCCTTTGAAACCCAGCGTGAACTCCAGCCCCTGCCCTGTCAGCACATCCATTCCTTCAAGTTCTGCGGTAGCTTCTTTTGCCTTAAAGGTCGCATGCCATCCGTCGGCCTCGCCCGCTTCGAAAACGCACCCGTTTAGAATGATTTTCGAATTATAGACATTGATACGCATGGTGAATGGCTCTGTGACGAATTGCTTTTTGGAGGGATCGATCTGGAAATAGATTTTGTCGGCATAATACAAAATCTTCCGTGCCTCTCGATCACTTAGGGCCAGCCCGTAGAGACACCCTTGTTCCCGGGTGAGACCTCCAAGAGCGGAAAATTTCATATCCTCCAGCTTGAATTCAAACCGGCTGTTCGAGGCCTGTGCCAGCGTATTTCTAAAACCTTTCTCGAACTGGCTGTGGACAGAGTACTTCCAGAGGTAAAAGACGCCTATCACCACAAAGAGGACCGCTCCTGCTGCACAGACGCCGATTTTGAAGCCTTTTTTCTTGAATATTTCCGATGCTGCTGACTTCTTCTGAGAAATTTCTCTGGAGGAACTTGCATCGTTGCCCTGTTCCGGCGCCCTCCGCTTTTTGGCGTGGACAACCACGAAACCCTGTTGGCGGTTCGCTCTGTCCCTAACCGGGTCTCCGGAGGCCTTGATCATGGTGAAGGTTTTAGTGCACTTCTTGCAAGGGGTCGTGACGCCCTCTTCAGGAACTCTTTCCGGAGAGACAAAGTAATTGGCAAAACAATGAGGACAGAAAACTTCCACCTGGTCCAACATTCTGGTTCATCCTTTCTACGGAGACGAAGGCCTTTCTCTGAGAAAAGTTTCTTTCAAGGCTCTGATCTTCTCCTCCCTGACCTTGTCCTGGTTTCCATCCGCCGCAGAACCCGTCGTCTTGTAATCCGCTTTCTTCCCGTTCAACAGGCTTTCCAGAACATTGCTTCTCTCCACATGACTGACCTTGAGGAAGATCATCTGGTTTTCGAGGGCCGCTCCTGCCCCATCGAGCTTACTTCTCAGGATGGACGACTCTCCGGTATCGAGCCTTGATTCCGATGGGACATCGATCTGATGCAGGGTCTTGCCTTGCGCATCCAGGGCGTTTACCACAACGCGGACTTCGCAGGGATCTCCTCTGTTGATGATTTCGCAGACCACAAGACAGGAGCTTTTGCCATGAGTTTGCGGTCCGCGCACCATGCGCACGTTTAATATGACGATGTTCTCGTCTTGGTATCTGGGACCCGGATGAACGAGGAGAACCGTCTCTCCGTCCACGTTCTTATACTTTGGGAATGTTTTTTCAAAATTGACACTTTGAAGGGGCAGGGTCACATTGCCTCCGAATTTGCGACAGATCATTCTGGCTCCGTCCAGCCATCCCATCTGACATTCGATCATCTTTCCGTCATTCATGTAAACCTTCCTGACCGGCGCAAAGACATCTTCGCTGAAAGCGATCGCAGGGATCGATCCCACAAAGACAAAGGCAAGAATCAGAAAATAGATTTTCTTCATCCCCACCCTTTCCCATGGTCTTTCATGATTGGCTCCTTCGGGGTGTGACTCACAAGGCACCTTATACTGTTACAGTTGTTTGTCTATGCAATGGCTGTACCATCCCAATGAACGTGAACGGACTACGGCGGCTTTTATTTTTAACTAATTATTCCAATTGGTTAAATTTCAAGGACGAGAAAACCCCCATTAGAAGAAATAAGCGAAAATTGTCATGAACTGGCAATTTTGGGGAAGAATCGATCTCCGAAGAGAGTTCACCCATATAACGCCCTCCAGTTGCGATTTCGTTTTTTCTTTTCTTAAATCATTTGACAGATCTACGCCCCTCACCTAACCTCTCCTCCATCCTCCGGCCCGCCTGTGGCGGGGCTGCAGAGGATTGGCACCAGGCGGGGAGAGGAATTTGATAAGGGAGGAAGCCATCTGAAAAAGCGCCCCTTCATCGGCATCACCATGGGTGATCCCGCGGGAATCGGGCCGGAGATCATTGTGAAGGCCCTTTCAGACCCGAAGATCCATGACCTGTGTCGTCCCGTTGTATTCGGAGATCAAGGGGCGTTGAACCTTTATGTCGGCAAAAGGCGTGTTCCAGCTGTCAGAGAAATCACCCATCCCTCCGAAGCCCAAGGCAAACCCCGCCAGATCGACCTGATCGCGGTGTGCAACCTGGAGCGAGGCGTTCTCACCCCGGGAATCCCGAAAATAGAAGGTGGAATGGCCATGGTGGACTGCATCACCACTGCGGTTGAAATGGCCAAACGAGGAGAAATAGCTGCAGTGGTCACTTGCCCGATCAGCAAGGCCCTTATGCAGCAAGCAGGCCACTTCTTTGAGGGCCACACCCAGTTGATTGCGTCGCTCACCCACTGCAAGGACTATGCAATGATGCTTGCAGGTGAGAAGCTTCGTGTTGCGCTGGTGACCATACACTGCGCGCTGAAGGATGTTTCTTCCACTCTCAGCAGAGAAAAAGTCTATAGAACTATACGGCTCACAGCAAGAGCTCTTGAGCAAGACTTTGGTCTCCCCATGCCCCGGCTCGCTGTGGCTGCTCTCAATCCTCACGCAGGAGAAGAAGGACTTTTCGGCCTAGAGGAAGAAAAAATCATCAGGCCCGCTATCCGGAAGGCAAAGGCCGAGGGGCATCAGGTAGAAGGCCCCTTCCCTGCAGACAGTCTTTTTTTCAGAGCAGCACGGGGAGAATTCGATGCGGTTGTGGCCATGTACCATGACCAGGGGCTCATTCCCTTAAAGCTTCTTCATTTCTCAGACGCCGTGAACGTCACTTTGGGCCTGCCCATTGTCAGGACCTCAGTGGATCACGGGACAGCCTACGACATTGCCGGGAAGGATATTGCTGACCCTTCAAGTCTCAAAGCTGCCATCAGAATGGCGGTCAGCATGGCAAGGAACAGAAGAAGAAGTGCCTAAAGTGAGCTAAAGTGTCTAAAATGCCTAAAGTTGCAACAACAAAAACATGGAAGTAAATTGCGATTTGGATTTTGGGAGCTGAATGCTTACACCTTGAGAATGCCAAATGATCCATGTTCAATGATCCATGACTACGGAATACATCAAAATACGCGGTGCTAGACAGCACAACCTCAAGAACCTTTCCCTGGATATCCCGCGCAACAAGCTCGTGGTGAT
>Ga0214473_10009114_pt1 | contig 11740 bp, 5 predicted proteins | sample RVTome_7_FD_203509 | JGI IMG/M metagenome (GOLD analysis project Ga0214473, IMG submission 203509) | Soil microbial communities from uranium-contaminated site in the Upper Colorado River Basin, Wyoming, United States - RVT98D197 | ecosystem: Environmental > Terrestrial > Soil > Contaminated >...
ACCACCCTGTCCGGTTGCGCCCGTGGTACCGGTAGGGCCTCCTTCTCCGGTTGTACCCGTTGACCCCGTCGGTCCGAATGATCCGGTTGCACCGGTTGATCCGGTTGAACCCGTGGGACCTCCCTCTCCGGTTGCGCCCGTTGCGCCGGTAGTACCGGTGGGTCCTGCCACACCCGTTACTCCTGTTGATCCTGTCGGTCCGGCAGAGCCGGTTGCGCCCGTAGTACCGGTCGTACCGGTGGGTCCTGCCTCACCCGTTGTACCCGTTGATCCCGTAGGCCCAAAGGAGCCGGTTCCCCCGGTTGTTCCGGTCGGACCTACTTCTCCCGTTGCCCCTGTTGCACCCGTTGTACCGGTCGGACCTACTTCTCCCGTTGCCCCTGTTGCCCCCGTTGTTCCGGTCGGACCGAGATCGCCGGTAGAACCTGTTGACCCCGTGGGTCCTGCGCCACCTAATACGCCGGTTGAACCGGTCGGACCTGCTGCCCCTGTTATACCGGTCGACCCGGTTGCGCCCGTCGGACCGAATGATCCGGTACCACCTGTTGTACCTGTAGGACCTGCTTCTCCGGTAGCACCAGTCGTACCTGTGGGTCCAGCCTCACCCGTTGCGCCGGTTGTACCGGTCGGTCCTGCTTCACCCGTTGTGCCGGTTGTACCGGTTGAACCTGTGGGGCCAACCTGACCTGTTGATCCTGTCGATCCGGTAGGTCCTTGTATGCCTGTCGTGCCGGTTGTTCCGGTTGGCCCAACCTGACCGGTAGCGCCGGTCGATCCCGTTGTTCCCGTGGGGCCGAAATCTCCGGTTGCGCCGGTTGACCCGGTCGGACCGACTGATCCAGTCGCTCCCGTTGTTCCTGTTGGTCCTTGAATTCCGGTTCCTCCGGTTGCTCCTGTCGTACCCGTGGGTCCGAGATCTCCGGTTGCACCAGTTGATCCGGTTGGTCCAACCAATCCGGTTGTACCAGTAGTACCGGTAGGTCCGATACTCCCCGTTCCACCGGTTGAACCGGTTGCTCCCGTTGGACCGCCTTCACCCGTTGCTCCCGTGGTTCCCGTTGGACCAAGACTGCCGGTTGTTCCGGTTGTTCCGGTTGGGCCGGCTTCTCCCGTTCCACCTATTGCGCCGGTTAAACCCGTGGGGCCGGCTTCACCGGTTGCACCCGTAGTACCGGTCGGGCCGGCGTCACCTGTTGCACCGGTTGAGCCCGTCGGACCGCCTAAACCCATTGCGCCTGTTGATCCGGTTGAACCCGTCGGACCGGCGTCACCTGTTGCACCGGTTGAGCCCGTCGGCCCAATTTGACCCGTTCCTCCGGTTGATCCGGTAGGACCAACCTGCCCTGTTGACCCTGTCGAGCCGGTTACACCAGTCGGACCAACGTCACCGCTCACACCGGTTACACCGGTAGGCCCTTGATTTCCTGTCGTGCCGGTCGAGCCGGTAGGTCCTATTTCACCGGTTGCACCGGTTCCCCCCGTTGTGCCGGTTGGGCCGGCTTCACCGGTCGTGCCCGTTGTTCCCGTCGGTCCGATACTGCCCGTTGTACCGGTTCCGCCGGTAGGGCCAACTTCACCGGTTGCGCCGGTTGATCCGGTTGAGCCAGTTGGACCTTGAGATCCCGTTGTACCGGTTGCACCGGTAGTACCGGTAGGACCAAGGTCTCCGGTTGTACCCGTAGAACCGGTTGGACCAGCTGTACCACTTGCACCCGTCGTGCCGGTAGGACCTCCTTGTCCGGTTGCACCCGTACTGCCTGTTGCACCGGTTGGACCAAACCCTCCCGTACTTCCCGTTGATCCGGTAGGTCCTATTTCACCGGTTGCACCGGTTGTCCCTGTTGTGCCGGTTGGCCCAGCGACACCGGTAGCACCTGTTGAACCTGTTGCCCCTGTCGGACCAGCGATACCGGTAGCGCCTGTTGTTCCCGTCGGTCCGGCTGAACCGGATGATCCTGTCGATCCGGTCGGCCCGACATCACCGGTAGTTCCCGTTGCACCGGTTGAGCCGGTGGGTCCTTCTTCACCCGTTGCGCCTGTTCCTCCCGTTACTCCCGTGGGGCCTGCGATACCCGTTGAACCGGTTGAACCGGTTACGCCGGTTGGTCCGCCGGTTCCGGTAGTACCAGTCATTCCCGTAGGTCCGATTGAGCCGGATGCGCCGGTTGTGCCGGTCGGTCCTCCCTCTCCCGTTGCGCCTGTTGATCCGGTGGGTCCGGCGGAGCCGGATGCGCCGGTTGTACCGGTTGATCCGGTGGGGCCGGCTTCGCCGGATGCGCCGGTTGTACCGGTTGTACCGGTTGGTCCGGCGGAGCCGGATGCGCCGGTGCCTCCCGTCGGTCCGCGTTCTCCCGTTGCGCCCGTCGTACCGGTTGGTCCTGCCACACCGGTCACTCCCGTTGCGCCCGTCGTACCGGTTGGTCCGAATTGACCCGTTGCACCCGTTACTCCTGTTGTTCCCGTAGGGCCTCCTTGACCTGTTGTTCCCGTTGAGCCGGTCGGTCCGGCTGAGCCGGATGCACCGGTTGATCCGGTTGTGCCCGTGGGTCCGGCAGTACCGGTAGCGCCCGTTGAACCTGTTGTCCCTGTGGGACCACCTTCACCGGTTGATCCGGTTCCCCCGGTCGGACCTGCTTCTCCTGTTGAGCCGGTTGATCCGGTAGGTCCGACCTCTCCTGATGCACCGGTTGCACCGGTTGATCCGGTCGGACCTCCCCCTCCTGTTGCCCCCGAACCTCCGGTTGCACCGGTCGGTCCTCCGCCTCCCGTTACGCCGGTTGAACCCGTCGGACCAAAAGAACCGGTTCCTCCCGTTGAACCTGTGGGGCCGGCTTCACCGGTTGCGCCGGTAGCTCCCGTTGATCCGGTAGGACCGGTTTCTCCTTCGCTCCCTGTTGCCCCTGTTGAGCCGGTCGGTCCGGCTGATCCGGATGCGCCGGTTCCCCCGGTTGCTCCGGTCGGGCCGCCGGAGCCGGTTGAACCGGTTACTCCCGTAGGTCCAGCGGAGCCGGTGATGCCCGTTCCTCCTGTGGGGCCGAGTGCGCCGGTTGCGCCGGTAGCTCCCGTTGCGCCGGTCGGCCCAAAATCGCCCGTCGTACCGGTAGTTCCCGTGGGACCGAATATACCTGTTGCGCCGGTTGCTCCCATGGGACCGTACTCTCCTGTGGTGCCGGTTACACCGGTGGGTCCGACAAATCCCGATGCGCCGGTTGATCCGGTGGGTCCGGCCTCTCCGGTCGCGCCGGTTGCACCGGTTGAACCCGTCGGACCACCTTGACCTGTCGTACCGGTTGCACCGGTAGGACCAGTTTCTCCGGTACTACCGGTTACGCCGGTAGGACCGAGCGTACCAGTGGTCCCTGTTGCGCCGGTTGATCCGGTCGGACCGACATCTCCTGTTGTTCCTGTGGCGCCGGTTGAACCCGTGGGACCTCCTTGACCCGTCGTACCGGTAACGCCGGTGGGTCCGGCGGATCCGGTTGAACCGGTTCCGCCGGTCGGACCCTCACCGCCCGTTACGCCGGTTACACCGGTGGGGCCCCTCTCGCCAGTGACGCCCGTTGATCCCGTTGGGCCTTCTTCACCCGTTGCGCCGGTTGATCCGGTTGCACCGGTTGAACCGGTCGGACCCTGTACGCCCGTGGGGCCGGTTGATCCGGTTGGGCCATAATCACCGGTTGTACCGGTTGATCCGGTTGGGCCATAATCACCGGCACTTCCGGTTGAACCCGTTACGCCGGTCGGGCCTATTTCACCTGTTGCGCCGGTAACTCCCGTTACGCCGGTCGGGCCTATTTCACCTGTTGCGCCGGTGCCTCCCGTCGGACCTTCTTCGCCTGAAGCGCCCGTTGTGCCGGTCGGCCCTTGTCCGCCGCTAGCGCCGGTTGATCCGATCGGCCCTGAAACACCAAGACTACCTGTACCACCCGTTGATCCGGTCGGTCCGGCTGAGCCGGATGCGCCGGTTGATCCGGTTGTGCCGGTCGGCCCTGCTTCTCCGGTAGTACCGGTTCCGCCGGTCGGACCAACGGAACCTGAAGCACCCGTTGAACCCGTAACGCCGGTCGGACCTCCAGTACCGGTTGTTCCGGTTGCTCCCGTCGGTCCACCTTCTCCTGTTGCTCCGGTTGTTCCGGTTGCTCCCGTCGGTCCGCCTTCTCCTGTCGCTCCTGTTGCGCCGGTCGGACCTCCTTCTCCTGTTACTCCGGTTGTGCCGGTCGGCCCTGAAGTGCCGATAGCGCCAGTCCCGCCTGTGGTACCCGTCGGTCCGGCGGTGCCAGTTGCGCCGGTTGCTCCCGTGGGACCTTCCTCACCGGTTGCACCGGTAGTTCCGGTTGATCCGGTTGTTCCGGTAGGACCTTCAAAACCAGCGGTGCCGGTCGCTCCCGTTCCACCGGTTGGACCATAGAGGCCGGTTGATCCGGTTGGACCAGCCGTACCGGTTAATCCTGTTGAACCGGTCGGACCGCCCTGGGCAGTTGCGCCGGTTGCACCCGTCGGACCTTCCGCGCCGCTTGATCCGGTCGGTCCTGCCGTACCGGTTCCTCCGGTAACTCCGGTTGGACCGACGACGCCGGAACCTCCTGTCGGACCTGCTGATCCGGTTGTGCCGGTTACGCCCGTAGGACCGGCAGTACCAGTTGCGCCGGTTGATCCCGTGATACCGCTTGGCCCGGTTGTTCCTTCTTTCCCTTGGGTACCTGTCGGACCGGAAGACCCTTGTGCGCCGGTAGTACCGGTCTCACCAAGTGCAAACGGAACGTTAATAAGTTGAAGTTGCGTCACCCCGTCAACGACCGAAACGTCAAGCTGTGGGCTCAAGCTTTCTATACGTGAAACTCCGACTCCTTGTGGCACGAGTCGAACAACACCTTCCTCTTCGTCTCTTCGTGCGATGATGATACTCTGAATTAGTCCTCTGATCGCGTCGGAATCAAGTGCTTGTGTCGCTGGAATGGTCGCCGATCCGTCACCTGTGGTCTGTTCTCCCAATACCTCCTGCTCCCCTATGCCGGTTATGCCATAGACGAGCTGCAGCATCTCCCGCATGACGACCATGGTGGTCGTATCCGTCATGGCGAGTGATGGCGCGACGGTGACATTGAGGAGTTCACCGCGGGGAGACATATTCCCCTGTACTTGCTTACGGTCCGCAAGCGCAAGAAACCGGAAAACACCAACGAGCCTACCATTTATAATAGTGGCATCCTGGAACTTCGCCGGCAGAATTGATCCGTCGGGTAAACGAATACCCGTCATGACGCGGGAGACAACGTCAACTGTTTCCCGATTCCCTTTCTTCGTGTAGTAGAGGTCAAGAGACCCCTTTGACTCCCGTACAATCCCGTATTCACCGTTGGGGAAGCGTACGCGTACTTCATCGGTAAACTGATCATTGGCAAGTGTTGCTGACTCAATGACGGCAAAGGAAAAAGAATTATCATCCCGCAAAACCACCATGAGGTACGGCCCGTCAAACGAACTCGCTCTGATGGTTTGAGCAGTCAGGGTACTCACTAACGGCGCACTCTCCCCAACCGGTGTAGCGATGCGGCTCAAAGTACCTTTGAGTATTCCCGACGCCTGAAGCCCGGCAAAAACTATGCTCCCGACAATCGCAAGGAGAATGAGGAGAAGAACGAAGGTAAACCTGGATGCTGACGATTCCTTCATGGCGCAATTGGCACGACCCGACCGCTCACGGAGGGGGTACTAACGACCCGCTCACGGCGCACGGGTCATCCCCACTCATGCAACCGGCGACCGGGTGGCACGAGCTTGGTAGAGCAACAGGAACGCACCGATCAAGCCGACACTCACGAGAATCATGGAGAAAATAACCATGGAGGACGCGCGCGTCGATTTGAGGACCGATGGGAGCGGCGCGTAAATCGCAATTCCCCAACGGGTGGGCCCGATCGTATCGTACGCCTGCATGGAACGGATGCCGTCGATTGTCTCCCACTCCCCAATCCCATGCTTTCCACCGGCGCCCAACAGCACAGGATTCTCCTGAGTCACCGTCGTTCCTATCAGTTCTTTTTGCGGGTGGATCAGGCGCTTGCCCGTTTCATCTACGACGGTGATATATTCTCCGTCCTGAACTGAGGCAATCTGTTGGAGCCGATTGCCGAGACTCTCAAGATCAAGCGATCCCACGATCAAGCCGTCTACCTCGCCGTCAACTGTGATAAACGGCGTCGCAATCGCTACAACGGGCCGGGGTGACGTCCCGATAGATTCAAACATGTCCGATATGACGGTCTTTTTGGCAACGACGGTATTCGTGAAGTAGTCGCGGTACGCGATATTTTGCCCGCTAAGTGCTTCATCGAACGGGTATGCCGAGAGAATGTCTCCGGAGGAAGATACGACGAGGATCCTGCGCATATCTTTCGAGCCTTCGTAGAGCCCGCGCAGGATGCCGTCGAGGACTTCAGGATCCTCATCCGTGATCGCCTTCTGAAGGAGTAGGTTTTGTGAAGCGCTTTCCAGCGACCCTTTCACGGATGTGAGCGCCGTTTCGACGATGACGCGGCTGTAATTTACTTTATTCAAGAGCTGACCGCTCGCAAATTCGATGACATTTCCCTGCATGAACCAGAGGACGTTGATGCCGACGATGAAAAGAAGCAGGAGATAGCCGAACAGAGTGAATACGATCCGCCGATCTTTCTTGTGCGCAAAGCGGAATGCCCCCCATGCCGGAGCAAATAGGGTAAACACCGCAAGTGTGAGCGTAAAGAACGCCCGATTCCAGAACGTATTCTGTGCATACCAGATCGATGTTCCGATCAGACATACGGTAGCAAATCCCATAAGCACCCAGAAGACCACGCGCTTGCGGTGATACCCCCACCAAAGGAGCCCAACAGCGAGTACCGAAAAAACAACCCAGAATGCAAGAAAGAGCCCCGTATTGATCGTGGCGAGAGAAAACCACAGAGGCGGAGCATGAAAATCAAACGGCCAGAGGACATACACAAATGGCATAAACAGCGAGAGGAACCAGAGGTAGAGAGATAAACTCGCGACGCCGCCCATGCCCAGGACGTAGCTCACGACTATCGTGAAGCCCAGGAGTCCGAATATCGAAGCTCCATCCCCGTCGCCGATAGCAAACATGAAGAGCGTAAAAGCGACGTACGCTGCGGTCAGCACCGCATGGAAGATCATGTGCCACCGCGACCGAACTTCGCCGATGACGTCGGTAAGCAGGAGTCCGAATCCTCCGAGGATAAAGCTTATCCGGACGGGTAACATCCAGGGCATGAAGCGGAAAACGCCCGATTCTTCCTGAGATTTGGAGAACACCAAGAGCGTGAGTCCCAGGACAATCGATGCGACCCCCAGAAACCAGTCAAAGAGGCTCGGAACGTCGACGGCCCGCCTGCCGAATCCATCAATCAGTCCCGTGATCGGTGAGTACCCGTGTTGCGGTTCAACGACACCGGTCGGGTGTGCGAGCTGGAGAAGCGAAGGGATCTCGGTCGCGACAGGAATGACTTCCTGACTCTTACTTTTTGACGTCCCGCCTTTTGTTTTTGTTGTGAGGAGGAGCCGATCAAGTTCACTTTGCGGAATGCGGAATCTTCCCTTGCCGACCCGAACGCCTTTAATCCGTTTCTCCTTGAGAAATGTGTAAATGCTATTGGTGGAATATCCGAGGAGATCGGCGACTTGTTTAACGGTGTAGGTTACCGGCATGGGCAGATTTTTATAACTTTCAACTCTAAACTTTAAACTCTTACCGTTGAATTCTGAACGCTCAGTCTTGAATATTTACGATACGGAGAGCGTATGGTAAAGCTGAGCCTTGAAGATTCCAAGTATGTGCAAGTTTGTACAAATGAGGGAACTTGGGTTTTTACAAGTTTATTAATATATATAGACGTCATACATTTATAATGGAACAAAATCTATAGGGATGTCAAGAGGGTAAATGTGGCTATATTTATCTTATCATATTCTTATCAAAGAATTGAATATTAGCCTTGATTTTACAAGTGTTCACAACTTGACTCTACGATACGATTATGATAAGTAAATTATTAGGGTATTTATGGCGAATATATCATATGGCATTTCCATCTATCTTAAGGAGACGCTCAACGATATTGAGTCGCTCCGTCATCAGATCCTCCTTACCCCGTTGCCGGCAAAGTTTGAACACCGACTCCAGTGGGAAACACTGATTGCCCGGACCTACTGGTCTACAAGTTTTGGAGACACGACGGTAAAGAAAGCGGATATCGTACGACTGTTTACCGAACGCAGAAAAAAACGATTACGGAAAGATCAACATGCAGTCGTCAATTACCGAAAAACCTTTGACTATATCCGCGACGAATGGCTCGTAACCACCCGACCCGTCCAATCCTCAACCCTCCTCACCCTCCATACACTCTCCTCCTCCCACAGTCCGGATTTTATCGGAAATCAACAGACCTTCCGGAAACTTGAGACGGCAGTCAAACAACTCCTGGACCTCCTCCAGACCCGCGAAGATCACCCACTCGTTCAGGCAGCCATCGCACACCTGCAACTCCTGACTATCGTGCCGTTTGGGGACGACAGCGCGACGGTTGCACGCCTCGCGACCTACCTTTTTCTCTATCGCCGCGGCTACGACGCACGCGGTTTATGGGTACTCGAAGAGTATTGGCGCCGAACGCTAACGGACTATCAACGCGCGGTATCGCAAGCGAAAAAAGACGGGAATGCGAACCCGTGGCTCGAGTACTTCGTCCGCGGAGTCCACGAACACGCGAAATCTATCCAAGAGCTCGTCGTCAACCCGAAATTCTCTCTTGAAATTCCGACTTCCTTCTTTGAGTTGAATGAGCGACAGAAAGAGATTATGAGGCTCCTAGAACCACCGCAAGCAACGATATCCAACCGGCACGTACAACAACGCTTCGGTTTCTCCCAGATTACGGCATCGCGCGATCTTACCAAGCTCGCCTCTCTCGGACTCATCGCCCCACGGGGGAAAGGACGGTCGGTGAGCTACACGAGAGTGTAAAAATGCTGAATTATGAATGACGAATTATGAATTATGAAGGACACGAAGAAACTACAAACGAAGTGAAATAGTTGTTTGTTGTCTCGCGGAGCGAGATCCCGCTTCATCCCGCTGAGCGGGACTTCGCGGGATATGTTGCCTGCCCGCAATGCTACGCATAGCGTTGCAGGCGGGTTAGTTGTAAGTTATTACGTTGTTACGTTAACCTCACGTCCTGTCGAGTCCTACCACAATGAGGAAATCGGCGGAGTAGATATCTTCCCCTTCCGGATACGTAGAAAGTCCAACGTTCAGGCGCCCTCCATAGTCGGCAGCATCCGCTTCCTTATCTTTTGCAATATCCACGATGACGGATGTTTTGTATGTCCTCTTCGCCTGCGCCTCACCAACCACGCGAAGGTCGGGCGCGACCTGTTCCAGACGCTGGCGAAACCCCATCAAGTTCCCCTGATCTCCCAGACCGTTGAGGAGAAATACCGTATATCGCGCAGATACCGAGGTTACGATCGGGTTGACGGAGGGGGTGGCAGAGGGTTGCGGCGCTTCCGCGCCTGCCACTTCCGGTTCGGGAGTCGGCGTACCTGCAAACGTGACCGTCGTAAATTCCACTACCCTGTTCTCACTCTCACGGAAGAGGATCGCGCGTTTGGCGTTTTGAAAGACCAGGACGTGATCGCCGTTTTTTGCCTGTGTAAAGAACTGTTGTCCGCTCAAACGAGAAATGTCGGCAATGCGTGCCACCGTTGGCTCCTCATCCGCCGGCACGACGACGAGCGCGCGGACTTTATCTATAACCCGTTTCGCTTCATCCGTATCAATGCCAAGGGATGCTTGAGTGGTATCGGATCCTGTTCCGGTAAATTCTTTTTGCAGCGTATAGTGGCGGTAGACGAGGAACCCGAACGACGCGATGAGTCCGACACCAACAAGAATGATAAGGGCGTATTTCATGCGGTCGAGGGCGGAGAGAAAACGCTGGAAAGCCATAGGATTCATTACTTGGTTGCTTCGTTACTTGGTCAGTTGGCAATACGTTTCGCGCGTGCTGCCTCATTATCGCGAGAGAAGAGAAAAAATACAAGTCCGTTAGCCACCGGCACGGAGGAATGGCCTCTGGCCCTGTGGGGGTTGTTAGGGTGATGCGTCATAGCTTACGGACTTCCTTCTAACGGGCCGAAATAGACGGCACCAGTGTTATAGTCCTTTTTCACCTGGCCCAGTTGACTCGCAAAGCAGTCAACGGGCCTATCCCGTGGAGTGCTGAAAGCTACTCCACTGGGATGGTCGGCGGTCATGAAATCTGCTTCTTTACGAATCTTTTTCCCCATGACGTTTTGAAATATTGTTCCCGTTCTTCAGCTCTTTTCTTGGTGGGTATTGCCTCATAGTAAACAAGCTTTAAAGGCATTCTATTTTTTGTAGATTTGACCTGTCCATTGTTATGTTGCTTAGTTCTCCTTTTAAGGTCATTGGTTGAACCTATGTATAAATTGTCATCCTTTTTGCTTTGTAAAACATACGTGAACCACATAGTATTTAAGGCGATCCTACATTGGGTCCAAAAAATTGTGCCCCGTAGTTGTAATCTCGCTTGACTTGATCCGCTGTCAGTGCGTAATTGAAAATTTTGACTTCGTCGATTTGGCCGCCCGTATGGTTATTAAATCCAACATTCGATCCAATGGTAAACACGTCGTTTGAGTCAAAATAGGAGCCTGATACTGCATCATTTTGTTCTGCGCCGGTATTGTCGCCATTGACGTAAATCCTGACATTACTTGAGTCCTTCACTCCAACCAGGTGATACCATCTACCAGTAACAATACCCCCTGCCGGATGCCTTGAACGATGGACGGTTCCACCACTATCGTACCAGTCAAAGATGAAATACTCCGTCGTAGCTCCAGTCCAATACTCTTGATAGAGTTCATACTCAATATAAGGAGATGAGGAATGTTTCTTGCGAACAATAACCTGAGGAGCTCCGGCTGTTTGCCCAAGCCTATCTAGTTTAACCCATGCGCTAACTGTAAAGTCACCTGAAAATGAAAGGACAGTATTATCTGAAACGCCCACATAATCATTCGTCCCGTCAAACCCGAGAGATGCATTTCTTTTGCCTGTTGTGCCGTCATTCCACATCTCTGTTGTTGTGCCTGAATTACAGGTTCCAACCGTATCATTATCGCCGCTTGTATCACCCGGAGTTATCGTCCCGTTGTTCCCTTTGCCCGACGCATCATTCGCCGTCGTTCCCTGACACTCATCTAATTTCCACCACCCAACCGGCCCGCCGCGGTTGAAGTCGTAGGCGACTTGGGCTTGAGTACGGGCGTAGTTATAGATCTTCATATCATCAATTATCCCGTCAGTTCTTGGCGCGCTGCCATTGTCCGAGCCGATCATTAGTTTATTATTAGAACTTCCCAAAGTACCAGTTGGTGCTCCGCCACCTGCTTCAGTATCATCAACGCCATTGATATAGATTTTTAAACTACTTCCATTCCTTACCCCAGTTAGGAAATACCAAGTATTAACGGACAAAGTAGAGTTACTATATGCAGAATAACCTGTATTGGTACTGTTCACCCAGGTGAAAGTCACATGATTAGTTATGTTGACAGAAAGCGCGTAAGAAATATAATAAGGGCTAACGTTGTAATTTTTTGCCAAAATTGCAGCAACCTCTGATCTGGTCGATGGAAGAGTTCTTAA
>Ga0214473_10009115_pt1 | contig 11740 bp, 7 predicted proteins | sample RVTome_7_FD_203509 | JGI IMG/M metagenome (GOLD analysis project Ga0214473, IMG submission 203509) | Soil microbial communities from uranium-contaminated site in the Upper Colorado River Basin, Wyoming, United States - RVT98D197 | ecosystem: Environmental > Terrestrial > Soil > Contaminated >...
CCCGCCCCCTGGATTCCCGATCGGGTCGGGAATGACGGCTACGGTCCTAAATCGTGGGAAGGATGGAAGCGATGGAAAGAATGGAAAACGGAAGGGGTCCCGCTTCCACGCCTTCCTTTCCCTTCCACGGGATTCCACGATTCAAAAAAAGATCGCACGTTACTGCTCGCTCTGCCGGCGATGGTGCGAGTCCCGTAAAAAGAGAGGCGCGCGCGCCCATCGTCGGGACCTCGTCAATGAAAATCTTCAATACTATAGCACTCTTACGCGGATGTCGCAATTAGGGACTTTCGGAGTCACCCAACCGGGTGACTCCGGGGTCGCAGGGTCTTGCCAGCAGGATTCGCATCCGTCATCCTTGTTGCCAGCCCCCACAAGAGGAGCGGACCTGGGGATGGGGCGTTTTCCTGACCCATACTGATTCGGAAGACTCCCTTGGCGTCCAAACGTCAAGAAGTGCGTGAGTAGGCAGGATTCCTCGGCGCGTTCGCGCGGTGCACCCAGGAACACATATAGCAAGAATGACTACAGGAGAGACACACCATGCCACTTGTACCTATGCGTCAGATTCTAGACGAGGCCGCCAAAGCCGGTTATGGCGTCGGAGCGTTCAACGTCAACAACATGGAGCAGATCCAGGCGATCATGGACGCGGCCCACGAGACAAAGAGCCCGGTCATCATTCAGGCCAGCCGCGGCGCGCTGAAATACAGCAAGATGATTTACCTTCGCAACCTGATCCAAGCCGCGGTCGAGGAATACCCCGAAGTGCCCGTGTCCATGCACCTCGACCATGGAAACAGCCTCGAAACGTGCAAAGAGGCCATCGGTTTGGGCTTCACTTCCGTGATGATCGACGGCTCGCTTGCCGAGGACGGCAAGACGCCCAACACCTATGAAGCCAACGCGGCCATCACCCGGGCGGTCGTCGAGATGGCCCATCCTCTGGGTGTGACGGTGGAAGGCGAACTCGGTTGTCTGGGCGGCATCGAAGACGGACACGGCGCCGGCCTGAGCGACGCGGAAGCCCTCAGCCACCTGACCGATCCGGTCCAAGCCGAAGACTTCGTGGCCAAGACCGGCTTGGACGCGCTGGCTGTCGCCATCGGCACCAGCCACGGCGCCTACAAGTCCTCGCGCAAAGACCCCAAGACCGGCGCGGTCCTCCCGCCGACGCTCGCGATGGAGCGCATCCACGAGATCCACGAGCGCATGCCCAACTGCCACATGGTGATGCACGGATCGAGTTCGGTCCCCAAGGAGCTGGTCGACATCATCAACAAGTACGGTGGCAAGATGCCCGACACCCAAGGCATCCCGCTCGACCAGATCCAGGACGGTATCCGCCACGGTGTCCGCAAGGTCAACGTCGACACCGACAGCCGCCTGGCCATGACCGGCGCCATCCGGAAGGTGCTCGCCGAGACCCCTCAGAAGTTCGACCCGCGGGATTATCTCAAACCGGCCCGCGACGCGGCGTACGAAGTGTACAAAGAGCGAATGCTGGCCTTCGGTCAGGCCGGACACGTGGGCGACTACAAGTCCATGAACCTGGGCGATATGAAGAAGGTCTACGGGTTCTGACCTCGCGGAGTCGACCGGCGAGTCGGACGAGCCATCGGCGCCGCTCCAGCATCGTGTTTTCTTACCAATCCCCCTGTCTCGGCGAGATGGAGACAGGGGGATTTCCGTTCGGGAGGCGCAATCCCCTTTCACACCTTCCCCGTCCCGCCGGTTGCCGATAAGATCGTGCGTTGGTATGCGATGATCCCTGGGAAGACTCTGGACGGCGTTTGAACGAATGGACTTTCTTTATCCAATATACGTCGCTGGGGTGTTGACCGCCGTCATTCCGGTCCTCATCCACCTTCTCACCAAGCGACAGAAAAGGCATATCCTTTTCAGCGACCTGACCCTTCTCCGCAAGGTGGATGCCGAAGAGGCTCCCCGCTACCGTTGGGAAAACCTCCTGCTCCTGCTTCTGCGGGTATTCGTGTTCGCGCTCCTCGCGCTCCTTTTCTGCCAACCCGTGTGGAAGGAGGGGAAGTCGCTGCTTCGGAGACCCGGTCGTGGGACCGCGGTGGCCCTGGTGATCGACGCCAGCCGGAGCATGGATGCCAGCGTGGGGGGCGTGGCCCGTTACGAAAAGGCGAAACAGATGGCCCTTCAAGTCCTGGACAACCTGCGTGGCGAGGACGAAGCCATGGCCGTTTTCGCTTCCTCCCACACCCGAACGTCCCATGCTTCGCCGACTCCCTTTCGGGAAGAAGTCCGGGAATCCGTCGAGCAGTCACGGGTGTCCCCCTACGCCTCTTCATTCGTCAGCGAAGTCCATCTGGCGGTGGACGCCCTGGTGAAATCGCCCTTGACCAATCGGGAGATCTACCTGTTCACGGACTGTCAGGCGAATGGAATGTCGCCGGCCCCCCCGAGTTGGCCGGAGGGCTGCAACCAGATCACGGGTTATTTCGCCTATCTGCCGGAGAGCGGCTCCCTCCCCAATGTGGAGGTCACGGACCTCCAGGTTTCGCCCCTCGCGGCGAAACCCGGCGACCCGCTGGCCATTAAAGCCAACGTGGTGGCGCACGGCGACGAGGCCGCGCGGTCCGTGGAGATGAACTTCGAAACCGGACCCAACAACCGTCTGTACCGGAAGATCTCAGTCGTCCCGGGCGAACCGAATCCCGTTGAGTTCGGTCTCTCGCGGTCCTCCGAGCCCGTCGACTTCGGCTCGATCGTTATCCAAGCGGATATTCTCGGCAGCGACAACTCGGTCTTTTACGCCCTCCCGGAAATACGGCCGTTCCGGATCGTCATGACGCGCGGGGGCGGAAGCGACCAGTCTTTACTGTTCCTCCAGGTGGCTCTCCGCCTGTTGGCGCAACTTCCCCTGATCCCCGCCATCGAAGCAAGGTACGTCGAGTTGGGCAAACTCCCGGAGGCGCTTTCCGGTGAGACGGTCGACGTCGTCATCGTGGCGAATCCGGCGCGGTTGTCTCGGACGTGGGTACAGGCGGTTTCGGGTTGGGTTCGCGAAGGAGGCAACCTGATCCTGGCAACGGGCAGCCGCGACGAAGGGGACGTCAACGAATTGACGGTCCCGCAGTGGTTTCCGGTTGAAATCAAGCCCTGGGAGGTCAGCCAGGAGGATTCCACTTCCCCGACCTCTTTCGACTTCCACAACTCCTGGATGGATCGGTTCGAGAACCAGGAGGAAGCCGATTGGCAGTCGGTCAAAGTGTGGGGGGGATATGAGTTCAAGGAAGACCCCAAGACGGGAGCCGATTTCAGGGCTCTGATGACCCTCGAGCGGGGATCCCCTCTTCTATGGCAGAGGGAGATCGGCCTCGGGACACTGAGTGTTTGGATGAGCAGTTTGGATGCCCGGTGGAACGACGTCCCCCGAAGCGGTCTCTTCGTCGCGCTCTGGGGGGAGTTCCTCCGGTCGTTGGCCGAGAAAAAAGGCTTGAGTCCCTATTTCACGGCGGGAGGACAAGTCCCGATCGAGGTGATCCGAAAAGACGACCGGCCGACCGAGATTCGCGTCAAGTCCCCGGACGGTCGCGAACATGTCCTCGCCCTTGCAGGGCTGCGTCTGACGCAGAACCTGTACTTCTCACGGTCCGAAGACGTGGGGGTGTATTCGGTCGACTACGACGAAGACCGGGTCGAGCGGGTGACCCCAACGGCCTTCGCCGTCAACGTCGAACCGGGGGAGGCGGACCTGACCGCCCTTCCGGCCGAAGAAGTCGAGTCTCTTTTCCCGTTCCCGATTCAGCGCGTCGATAATCGTGAAACCATGGCCGCTCAGATTGGCTTCATCCGTTACGGTCATGGCCTTTGGCCTTTGGTTCTGGTCTGTGTCATTTGCTTACTCGTCACGGAGGCTTGGATGGGGAGACCCCGATGAGCTCCTGGCTGTTCGATCCTCGGCCGATGCTGGAATGGCGGATGGCGAACCTGGATTCGATCCGGGAAGATCCCCTGCCCAAGCAGCATCTTGCCTCGGTCGTTTCTCCCCGCGGGTCGTCCGCACGGTTTCCCAGCGACCCGCTGGTTCGCTGCTACGACTACGTCGACCACAACCAACGCAAGTATTGCGTGGCCTATGTGAAGTGCGGCGAGAATCCGGTCCGGTCCGCACAGCTGGTCGACCAGTGTTGGGTCCGGGGGATTCCCGTCATCCTGTGGTTCAGCGAGGCGCCCGACCGGAGGTCTCCTTTCTGGGTGCAGATCCTGAGCAGCCGTTCGATCGAAAGACCGGCGGAAGGGCGCCTTCGTTGGCAACCCGTGCTCTCATGGACCTGCGACCGGCCGGTCGGTTTCGTCCGCGCGCTTTCCCGCTGGTTCCGACTGGATGAACCCATTTTTCCGCCTCCTCTCGTCCGTGTCGCCTTTGCGGAGAATCTGCGGACCTGCGAGGCGTGCGACGTGGTCGAAGGTCTCGCATCTTCCGCTCCACTTTGCCGTTTCAAGATCTTCTCGCTTCCTTTCAAATGGAGGAAAGGATTCGACGTTGCCAGATGGGGAAAACTGCTCGATTCGTTTTACGAGGACCCGTCGACTTGCCGGGACAGACAGTCCCAAATCATCGACTTATTTCCAAAAGGGCAGGCGCAGGACGGTAGCCCCTGATTTCTCCGGATCCCCCGTGCGAGTCAGATTCCGCCCCGCCCGGTGGGCGCCCGCTGCAAAGGAGGTCCCTGATGAAACGTCGATCGTTCCTGCAGTCAACGGCCGCGGTCTCGACAGCGGCTTTGCTTGGATCGATGAGTGGCGTTGCCAAGGGAACCACCTTAGAAAAGGGGGGATCTCCCATGTTTCTTGACCGCGAGAAGATCCGTCACCGCAATCAGAACCGCTCTACCGTCGCCTGCCAGAATGGGGTCGTTTGCGCCAGCCAGCCGCTGGCTGCCATCGCGGGGCTCGATACTCTCAAGGCGGGAGGAAACGCGGTCGACGCCGCCGTCTGCACCAACGCCATGCTGAGCGTGGTGGAGCCGATGAGCTGCGGTCCGGGCGGCGACCTGTTCGCCATCCTCTGGATCGAAAAAGACCGGAAGCTCTACGGCTTGAATGCGAGCGGACGTTCCCCCTATGGCTGGAACCTGGAGAAGGCAAAGGAACTGGGCCTCGACTCCATTCCCGCCTACGAACCGTTGGCGTGGAGTGTGCCGGGATGTGTCAGTGGGTGGGACGCTCTCTTAGGCCGGTTTGGCACAAGGACGCTGGAACGGATTCTCGAACCCGCCATCCGCTACGCGCGCGAAGGATTCCCGGTCTCACCCCTCATCGCTTCCGGGTGGTCTTTCGACGCCGCGAAGTACCCCACTCTGGCTGAGACCTTCCTGCCGGATGGTAGACCCCTCCAGTTTGGGGAGATCGGTCGTAACCCGCAACTGGCCGCCTTCTACGAGATCCTGGCGCGCAACGGCGCGGAAGCCTTTTACCGGGGAGAAGTCGCCGAGCGGATCGTCAAGTTCTCGAAAGCCAACGGCGGCCTCTTTTCCATGCGCGACTTTGAGGAGCACGAGCCGAATTGGGTGGAACCAGCCACCTCAAGCTACCGTGGGTACGATGTGTGGGAGATCCCGCCCAACGGTCAGGGGATCGCGGTTCTGCAGATCCTCAATATTCTGGAACGGTTCGACGTCGGTGCGCTCGAACCCGACTCACCCGAGTATCTGCATCTCTTCATCGAGGCCAAGAAGTTGGTCTATGAAGACCGCGCCACTTTCTACGCGGACATGGACTTCGCGGACGTTCCTCTCGACTGGCTGATCTCAAAAGAGTACGCCCGGGAAAGGGCCACTCTCGTCGATCCCAAGAAAGCCTCCATGGAAGTGCGTCCGGGTATTCCCCCCGATGGATCGAACACGGTTTACCTTACGGCGGCCGACAGGGAAGGCAACATGATCTCGCTGATCCAAAGCATCTACCACGGGTGGGGGTCGCATATCGTTCCGGACCGCCTCGGCTTTCCCCTTCAGAACCGAGGGACGTCCTTTGCCCTGGATCCCAAGCACTTCAACAGACTGGAACCGCACAAACGCCCGTTCCACACCATCATCCCGGGATTCGTGACAAAGGAAGGCCAACCGGTATTCTCCTTCGGAGTGATGGGCGGAGACATGCAGCCGCAGGGGCAGTGCCAGGTCTTGATGAACCTGGTCGACTTCCGAATGTCTCCCCAGCAGGCCGGAGAACAGCCGCGCGTCCAACATTTCGACAGTTCGGACCCGGACGGAGGCAAGAGGGTCGCTGGAGGGAGTGTCGGGCTGGAGCTCGGTTTTCCGGATTCAGTCCGTACCGCGCTCGTCGCAATGGGGCACCGTGTCAAGGAGGGGGTGGGCGCCTTCGGCGGGTACCAAGGGATTTGGCGGGGAGAGGACCCGCGCCGCTACTTCGCCGGCTCCGACCCGCGCAAGGACGGATGTGCGGTGGCGTATTAGTTGGACGGTCGCTCGATCTGAGGCGAAGCCTTGCCAGATGGATGGCTGCCCCAAGAAGAGTGTTGAAAAGGAGAACCGAATAGATTAAACTGACGTATGGATCGGGGTGTGGTAGAACTCCTTCCTAAAGTGGTTTAGCAAAACGGACCGTTTTTCGTTGTGTTTGCTCCCGTTTTTTTTGGGAGAGGAAAATCATACACGTTATCTTTCGCTCAAAGGAGGAAGTGATGTTCAAGCAAGCGAGGGCAAAAAGAGGTTTTACGTTAATCGAGCTTCTGATCGTGATCGCGATCATCTTGATCTTGATCGCGATCGCACTACCCAACTTTCTCGAGGCGCAGATTCGAGCCAAGATCACCAAAGCCAAGGCGGAGCTGCGAACCATCAACATTGCGATGCAGGCGTATTATCTGGACTGGAAGATCTATCCCGCTGAAAGCGAACAGGATGTTCTTCACCGTGCATGGAGCTCGAAGGGGCTCTTCTGGCTGACAACCCCCATCAAATACGTTGCTTCGATCGGTGACGATCCCTTTGCTCTTAATACAGGCGGCAATTCGGAATATACGCCTTTTGAAATGGGCGGCGTCGAAGCGGCCGCCACTAATCCATGCACTCCGTGTTTGCTGACATGGGTGGTCTACAGTGCAGGTCCCTCCGATGAAAGAGAGGCTTCCATCCGGGCCGACGCACCCCAATGGCAAGCGAGTGGCGCTCCGAATCCCCCCGGTGGTGTCGTCAACTACTCTTCCACAAACGGCACACGTAGCACCGGTGTCATTGCACAATGGGGAGGCGATGCTTGGTGGATTGGTGTCATGCTTCCGAATGCCTCTGGGCGTAAATCTTACAACCCGGCGACTCACGACGTGGGATTGTACGTCGACTTTGTGCTCTACCTGCATCATATGCCTCCGTCCCTTCGGTAGTTGACGTAGAGCGACGGAAAGACCGGGCGTACTGTCTCAAGACGTAGGGTCGACTGTGTGGCAGGCTCAAGGCACGAGATTCCTCCGCTGGATTTGCTGCGGCCGGGATCTCGTGGCTTGGGCCTGTTCGCTTGGCCCGTCGTTGCGGGACACAGGGGATGCGTGCTCCAGGCGACGAATAGACGGTGACAGTCCCCGTCTATTTCCAGGACCGGGAAGAACGAGGCCGTTTTAAGACTAGCCCATCATGTAGGTTCCCCACACGCTGAAAGGCAATGAAAACGACGACCGACCGAGCGTTGTGTCGCGGTGGCTGAAGCCACGCGCTCCGGTTGCGAAGCCTCCTGAAGGAGGCTGAACCGGGCAGTCCGCGAAGGCGGACTTTGCAGACGGAGCGCGGACGCTTTAGCGTCAGCGCGACCGCCATGCAGGTCTCATTATCAGAGTGGCCGTTCATGTAGGTTCCCCACACGCTGAAGGGCAATGAAGACGGAGTTGCATCGTAACGCCGGCATCTTGCCGGCACGGGCCGCCGAGACGGCGGCGTTACGTAGTCCGGTCCCGTTTTTGGACCAGCCGGAGTGTGGCAGAAGAGTCCCGTAAGGACGACCCGAGAATAGCCCAACATTTTGATGGTGGGTTGGCTCTTTGGACCTGCTGCGGCACGATCCCCAGCGTGCTATCCTCGAGCTTCTCCGGGGAAAAAAATCATGCCAAAGACAAAGCAAGAGACATTCCATCTCGTCGCACTCGGCGAAACCATGATTCGCCATTTCACACGCGGTTTCCACCGATTGGAGCAATGTACGGATCTCGGGTTCTCGATAGCGGGGAGCGAGTCCAACCTCGCGGTTGGGGCTTCCAGGCTGGGACTGTCGTGTGGATGGATCGGCAAACTGGTGGACAACCCCTTAGGGAGAAAGATCGAAAGAGAGATCTCGGTTCATGGGGTGGATCTTTCACGTGTGGTCTGGACGGACAAAGGAAGGGTGGGAGCGTTTTACATCGAATTCGGGAGTCCCCCTCGTCCCACCCAGGTAACTTACGACCGGAAGGACAGCGCGGCTTCGACGCTTGGTCCCGGAGAGGTGGACTGGGACTACGTCCGGACGGCTGAGTGGTTCCACACCACGGGGATCACGTGCGCGCTGAGCAAGACCTGCCTCGACACCGTTCGTGAAGGGATCCGGGAAGCACACAGGGGGGCAACACGAGTTTCCCTGGATCTCAACTACCGTGAGAAGCTTTGGACGCCGTCACGCTGCCGCGGGGTATTGGCCACCTTACTGCCGGAACTGGATCTCCTCATTGCAGGCAGCGACGACGTGCGGAAGGTTTTCGGATTCGGCGGCGAGGGAGCGGACCAGGCGGGAAAGATCCAAGACCGGTTCGGAACGAAGAGGGTTCTTGTGACTTGCGGCGGCCAGGGAGCCGTCGCTCGTGATGAGAAAGGTTCGGTCCACGGAATTTCGTTCGAACGATTCCCGGTGAGAGAGGTGGACCGGATCGGTTCCGGCGACGCATTTGCGGCGGGATTCTTCGCGGGACTCATCGAGCGCGACGTCGACCTGGGACTGCTTTACGGTGCAGCGACGTGTGCTTGGAAGTACTCCGTTCCGGGAGACCATGCACTCATCTCTCGGGAAGAGATGCTGGAAGTCGCGCGCGGTGGACAGTCTGTCTTGAGACGATAAGAAGCCGCGTCGTCGGGGTGTGGAGCGGCGCGCCCCTGCTGCTATTTCTCGTCCTCATCCAACGGTCCGAAGAGATCGTCCTCCGAAATGGAATCCGATCCCGAGCTCGACGAGCCGAATCCGAAAGCGTTGTCCTCCGGGGAAGGGGGTTTCCCGAGCCCAAATGGATCGTCTTCCGGGACGGAAGGTGGAGGCTGGGGCCGCTCCTCAGACGACTCCGGGCCGATGGAAAGACCGAGTGGGTCTTCATCATCATCCAAAGAAGGGTCTTCCGCCTTTTCAGTTCCGGTTTCCTCTGCCTGGCTTTCCGACCGGCCGAACCCGAACAGGTCGTCTTCGGGGGGGACGACCGGTGGAGGGTTTGGGGCCTCATCCTGCGGTTCCTCCGGCAGAACCTCCTCCGCAGGGGCGGGTTGAGACTTGCCGAACCCGAAGAGATCTTCACCGAGGGAGCCACTCGGCCCCTTGGAGGCAAGATCCGTTTCGCCGATTGCGAAAGGGTCCTCTGTCACGGGCGAAAAATCATCGGCGCCCACCGCTGCAGTCGGCGAATCCGGCCCTTCGTCCTCGTCCGGACCCGGTTCGAAACCGAAAATGTCTTCCGGCTCCGGCCGTTTCGGAGGTTCCTCCGTCGCAACGACTGTTGGCTCCTGAGCGGGTTCCGACCCGACTGCGAAGATGTCTTCGAGTCGCTGCTGCGCGGGTGGGGGACCGGGGGGGACGACGACTTTTTTCTTGCGGCGACGAGCGGCAAAGACCACGATGAGGAGGATGAGGAGTGACCCCCCCGCAACCGCTGTCGCAATGAGGGAGAAGGACCCCAGAGCCGGCAGCGCCTTTTTCGCAGGAGGCGCGGCAGAGGCAGTCGATGCGACTGGCGCTTCCGGAGTCGCAGGCCGGACAGTGGCCGCGACCTCCGCCAAACGCTCGCGGACGTCGTCAAGGCGTTTCTCTAGAATCTGTTTCGTCGGAGATTCCGGCAAACCCGCCACCAGCTGGACCGCCCGATGGAGATCCGGATGGGTCCCGTCCGTGGCCGGTTGGATGACGCCGCTGTCGACCTTCTGGTCGAGGCTGTCGACTTCGGTTCCAGCCGCAGCCAGCTGCCTGCGTTCGCGAAGAACCCGGATGGGGACCTCTGTCTGATTCTCGATCTCCCGAACGTATTGCTCCACTTCTTCCCGGACTTCAGTCTCAGGAATTCCCTGCGCGAGACGTTTCATCTCGGTCACGTCCAACGACCATCGCGACTCGTTGAGGGAGCCGTCCTTCAAACGCTCCAAAAGGTCCGCACCCATTTTCCTAATGCGATTCTCGGTGCGACCTGTCTTGCTGGCGAGGGCGAGACGGATGGATCGTTTGAAGCGTGCCAGCCGCGAGGCGACCTCTTTGCGAATTCTCAGGTAGGGGATGCGCTCGGCTTCAGCCAGGGCTTGGCTCACGGATTCTTCCCAGTTCTCCGCGAGCGGAGCCGTGCCGTTTGCCATGCGTTCCACCTCCTGGGCAACGGCATTCAGGCGCTCGGCGGTTTCAAGGGTCACTTGGACGTCCGAAATACTCTGACGGATCTCGGCAACAGACTCCGAAGCTTCCGGAATCAGCCAACCGAATTTTCGGGCCGCGGCTTGGATTCTTGGCAGGGTATCCTCCATCTCTTTCAGGAGGTTCGGGAAAGTGCTGAGATCTTCTTTCTCGACTTCTCCCAAGAGGGTGTCGGCCTCTTGCAGGATCTGTGACGCTTCGGCGTTTCGCGTACGGGCGATCTGATCGCGGGAGAACGACATACGGATCCCTTCCCGGCCGACTTCCACTTCATCCGTACCGACTCGGATCAGTTCGAACGAATTGGGCGCTCCAGTAACCGGGGTAATGACGATGCTGGTCGGGCCCTGCTGAGCCTTTGCAGGAGGGCTGGGCAAAGCCACCGCGAGGAGAACCAGCAGGAACGAACTGGCGACCGTTGAGGGCGAAAACATTGAGTACTTCATAAAATCGGGAACGAGAACTAAACTCATGCTGTTTTGAAAGGTTCGCCGAAGGACGGCGGGACTATCTAGATTGGATTGCGCCCCCAATGGGCGATCGTTCGTGACTCGGTAAGCCCCGAAACACACAGGAACCCTAACATGGCCGGGAACCCGTCGCAACAGAGACTGGAAAAACTGATCCATGTCAACCGACTGATCAGCAGCACCCTGGACACAGCTAAGCTGCTTTCCACCATGGCGCTGACCATCCGGGAACTTTTCAACGTGGAGGGTTGCAGCATCCTTACGATTGAAGGGGAGACGGGGGACCTTGTGTTCCACACCATCGAAGGCGGCAGCGAGGATCTGCGGCAAACCCGGCTGAAAGCGGACCAGGGGATCGTGGGGTGGGTGGTTTCGCACCGGGAATCGGTGTTGGTGAACGACACTTCGAAAGACGCTCGCTTTTACGCGGGGATCGACCAGCAAGTCGGTTTTCAAACGCGTTCGGTCTTGTGCGCCCCAATGGAGGTCCGCGGAGATCTGGTGGGGGCGATTGAGGCCATCAACGCCCGCGATGCCGAGGGGTTCCAGGAGGAAGACCTCCGTTACCTGGAGGCGGTCGCGTCCCAGGCCGCAGTCGCCCTGCGGACCGCTCGAACTCACGAGGGAGTCCAGCTCGAGAAGGAGGCCTACCG
>Ga0214473_10009116_pt1 | contig 11740 bp, 2 predicted proteins | sample RVTome_7_FD_203509 | JGI IMG/M metagenome (GOLD analysis project Ga0214473, IMG submission 203509) | Soil microbial communities from uranium-contaminated site in the Upper Colorado River Basin, Wyoming, United States - RVT98D197 | ecosystem: Environmental > Terrestrial > Soil > Contaminated >...
TATGACACTGTCAAAGCATATCAAGTCTGCTGCGTACTCTTTCTTCAAAACGACATCTTTGTATTTAATCCTCAACGGTACTTGCGATTTGTATGGGATATTTCTCGAACTCAGTTCAATCTCCAGAGCCTCATGATATACAGCCTCCAGGAATCCATATCCCAGTTGCCTATGAACCTCTATTGCAGCTCCCACAACCTGATAAACCTCTTCTTTCAGGAATATCTCGATTTCTTTTTGCATTACCATCTCTTATCTTCGTGCCCCTTCGTGCCCTTCGTGGATCCACAAAGTCCTTTGACATTGAAATACGTCGTGTAGGCTCCATTGATGTGGTGGAGTATTTGGGATAAATTGCCCCGAGGCGTTTCCAAAAGAAGATGGTTGTCCATAAGGCAGTAGACATGAATGATGGCACAGTACTTAACATGGGCTGATTCCAAATAGGATAGAAACTTCTCTCTATCTCTATCAGTTAAGAATACGGCCTTTCTCTCGTTCCCACGGGAAGTCACATGATAGAACGCCTTAGCATACTGAATCCTCAAAGGTCGAGCCACTGCAAATACCTGTTTCGTTGACTTGTTAATGGAGGTTCAGCACCTCCCCCAAGTTGTCAAATGTTGAGACCTGACCCCTATTGTCTCCAAGCAGAGCCGTCCTTTATCCGTTCCCCTATCCCGGCTATTTCGTAAACGCAGTTGCTTCTATCCTCCCATTTTCCAAAGCAACCCTGTAATCAACACCAATCCAATTTCCCGCAATTAGACTACCATCATTAGACAACCATAGATTCATGAATGGTTTAGCGATATCCCCTCCAGCAGGAGCTTCTTCAATCTGCCACATGAGTTTTCCGTCATAATTTAGCGCATAAACATTTCGATTAAACTTCTCTTTAGGAGGGACTACAAGTCTAACAACTATTCGGTTCATTACTACAATAGCTTCAGCAACCGGATAACGTAAATGAATGATATTTCTCCCAATATACAACTGTCCGTCCACAATTCTGTAGTGCAATTCCCCTTTCTCCCTTCAAGACAAATTGTCTAATTCCCCACAATTGAGTGGTTTTGTCACATCTCAAGGGCTGACCCCAATTGGTTTTCCTTTATTCCTTACTTCACGTTATGACAATTCCTAATCTCTCCAGTCTCTGGATTAAAGGAACATCCTGTATCGTACGGATAATCTCTGCTACCGGTCATTAGAATTATTCTTAGTTCATCCTTTTCATAGTAGACATCACAAAAGCCGTAACAAATAGGTTTTATAGAGGGGATTTTTATTTTGTATCTTAGTGAACCATCTGCATTATAAATCCCTGCATTCTCAGCGCCTTCGTCTTTTGTAGACGCGATTATGGCAATGCTCTGCCGGTCTTTGAGCAAAAGGACCTTGAATAAACGATGTCCGTACACTTTTTCTATCTTTTTCCCTCCCCACTTCCAGCTTACAGCAGGGCTATTCACGTTCCAATGTAATGCAGATATACCTGCTTTTCTGTCCATATTCCCTATTTTCATCTTATCCTCCTTGCCTTTCCTAATGGTCTTATGTAATTGAAGAACTCGCTTTTATCGACTAATATTTCAATTTGGTTTATTGATGCATCTCCAGGTCTATATTCACTCGTGACACGATCAATCTGCGGGCCAACAGGGCCTTTTCTAACCGGTGCAGGTTTAATAATTTCATAAGTCTGCACTCTATTAATCTCTTGTTTGAATTCTCTGGTTACAGCCAGCCGATTTCTGACATAATCAACGTCAGTTATTCTATCCAATACCCCCCATCTTCCCGGGACGGTTTGCCCGGGCCCAAGTGCCATATCGAAAGTCTGACCTTGTTGCAGCATTGTCTCCTCGGGTGTATATCCAGCTGGCCATGGACTTTGTTGCTCATAAAGTTCTTTATATGCCTTAACGGCTTGGGCGCGAGTTTCAAATTGCCCTTTTGTTCCTTTTTGGAATTCGTTCCATGGATTCAATCTTTTTCTTGCTACGTTCTCTATTTTGCCAACCGTACCAATCTCGTTCCCCGACGGGCTTTCTTTATATGCAGTCTCAGCTTTCTGCATGACCCTTTGCAACAAACTTGGTTGTGCTTCAGCCGGCGCTTTGGCAACCGAAACTCGGGCTGACGGAGCTTCGACTGTGAATGCAGCTTGTTCAGTTGGGATGTTCTTCCCCCAAAGTCTTGGTCCCTTTGGTAAGAATGGGGCAACTGTCAGGAAAGCTTGAGATAGGGTACCAAAGGCTTGAACGCCGGTCTCAAGATTCGGATTCTGAACAACATTTGCTGCGCTTATACCGAGGTTACTGCCAATTTCTCCGAGAACCGGTAAGTTTTCTATTTTCCTAGGATCCTCCAGGTATTTGAAGGTTTGCTCGGTCAATTGTTTGGGTTGATCAATAATGCCAATGCCGACGTTTGTCGCCAATCTAATGCCAGTAAGAGCACCTGCACCGATGGGGCTGCCTGCTTCAGTCGGATATGCCTCGGTAATTTCGTCCAACTTTTCATTTATGTACTGAAATTCTAATTGGGCAATCGCCATTCCCGGGTTGACGAAGGGATTTTGGAGGGCATCGGTGAAATCCTTGAAGGAAAGATATCCCATCAGATCCAAATACACGGTTGGATTGCTGTAGGCATACAAATATCTGTTCAAGCTTGGCGGGGTATTGGATTCGCCGAGGTAGGAATCCTGGCTGATAAATCTTCCTGTATCCGCGTCGTAGTATCTGGCGCCGAAGTAGATTAATCCTGTATTTTCGTCATGCTCTTGACCGGTGAAGATGTGGCGATTCGCACTCTCGCCGGTCTGGTTGCGGATGTGACCCCAGGGGTCAAGAATGTAAGCAACTTGAGTAGAACCACTTTCGTTGGTGAGGTTCACGGTGCTGCCGAGGGCGTCATGGTGGTAATACTGGAGGGACGTGGCGGTAGATAGACTAAGTAAACGGTCTCCATACCTGTAATGTGCAAGGAGGCTCCCATCTCCTGCATTGTGCTCTTCGATGACGGCGTCGTCATCGTAGAAGTAGTCTACATCTCCGCGCTCGCTCCGGCGATGGCGTACGCGCAGCCCTTCGGAGTTGTAGTCATACTGACCAAGGATGGTTTCACTTCCTGGAGGTCCCCTTGTAACCTGAGCCAATTGATTCCGGGAGTCGTAGATGAATGTGGTGTCTTCGTTCGGTAGAGAGCTGTCGGATTTCTTCGTCATGTTGCCGTTTAAGTCATACGCATAGATTATCGTCTTTGGGGTTCTATCATCGTCTATTCTTGTCAGCCAATTCGTTTCATCGTAAGAGTATGTTCTGGATTTGACCAGTGCCCCATTTTCCGTTACGGTCTCAGTCTTCCGGTTGTAGCCGTCATAGGTGTATTCTGTAATCGAGGTGTTGCTTCCCCCTGTAACCGTGAAATCCTTTAACCTGTCTTGGGTGTCATAGCTGTATGTTGTTGTTTCACTGACACCATTCTGAAGTTCTGTCTGCGAAATCCGGTTGCCGTTTGGATCGTACTGGTAAGCATAGCTTGAGACGGTTGCCGCACCTGACGTGTGGGTAACGGTCTCAACCCTGTTTGTGGGATAGTAGGTGTATTTGACGTTTGTGCCATTCGGATAGCTGATGGTGTCTTTCTTTCCGTCCGGGTAGTAAGCATAAGTCGTCACCAAACCGTTTGCTGTTGCAGTCCAGAGCCGGTTCCGGCCATCAAAGGTGTAGGTGGTCGTTCCTGCGGGTGTGGATACCTGGGTCCGGTTGCCGTTGTTATCATAGGCATAGTCAATGGTCAGGCCGCGCTGGGTGCTGTCATCCAGACGGTCAAAGCTGTCATAACGGTTTACGGTTGTATCAGTGATTGTGGAACCATCAGAAGCTGTTTTCGTCTCGGTAATCAATCTGACGTTGTTGTTTTCGTCATATTCCGTGTGAATCCTGGTAATTTTATTGAATGGTGAGACAACATCCGGGTAATATCCATCCGTCTGCCGGTTCAGCTCATCATAGACATAGGTAAAGAGCTGACCTTTAGGATCAATTGTCTCTCTGAGGTTTCCCTCCTCATCATAAGCGTATTGGGTAATAAGATTACCCGATGCTTTATACTGGATATGCTGTGTCTTGCGGTTCAGTTCATCATAGGTAAACTCGACGTGATTCCCTTTGGGATCGTACTGGTGTCTCTGATTGCCGTTTGCGTCATATTCAAATCGTGTGATAAGGTTCAGCCCGTCCGGATCATCCGTTACTGTTATCAGTCGCTTGAGAGGAACGTATACCATGGTCCGGCGGTTAAGCTTGGGCTTGGTAATAGATATCAGGTTGCCCACGGCATCATATGTCTTCGTTGTCACTTCCTCTGCAAACTCCACGGAGGTCTGGCGGTTCTCTTTGTCATAGGTGTAAGTCGTCACCTTGTTTTCTTCATTGGTCAGGGTCAGGAGGTTTCCAACCCCATCGTAGGCACGTCTTTCGGTTGTGATGTCAGCATAGGTGGTCGTATCGAGAAGATTCCGCCTGTTGTATACATGCCCTGTCCGGTTATTGTTTGCATCGATGACCGCAGTCAGGTTTCCCACAGCGTCATACTCGTTTGTCTTGAGCCTCAGGCCGGCCTTCTCGACTCGAATCAGGCGATAAAGGTCGTCATAGAAGTTCTCGGTGACAATACCCCGCTTGTCTTTAACAGTCTTGACATGACTTGTCTTATCGTAAGTGGTCTCGATGGTCTTGCCCCTTGCATCCGTAACCTTTGTCTCGCGGTTCAGGGCATCGTATTCATGCGAAGTCGTAAACCCCCGCCTGTTCTTGACCGATTTCACCTTGCCCGTCCTGTAATACGCGGTCTCAGTATACTGGGAATTAAACGGTGCAGGGTCAATTACTCTCGACGGTAGATAAAGGGCGTTGTACTCGGTTGTCGTGATGTTTCCGTTGAAGTCTTTAACCTGGAGAGGGTTGCCCATCCTGTCCCGGGAGATAATCTCCTTTGTCCTCGCATCCGCCGTGCCAAATGCCTCCGTAGTAGCAACCGGACGATCTTCCAGATCATACGTGATTCCTGTCACGGTATTTCTCGCATCGGTCACAGTCTCCACGTTCCCGTTTAAGTCGTAAGCATACCGGGTCGTGAACCCTTCGCCATCCGTTGCTGCAAGGACTAGGCCCCTCCGGTCACGAACCGAGGTCCTTACATTCCCATTGCCGTCAACCACCCTGACGGTCTTTCCTTCTCCATCATAATCAGTTGTGGTTACGTAGTTATCCGCATCAATGACCTTATAGGCGCGATTCCGCTCATCGTATTGGGTCTCGGTAGTCCTGCCAAGAGCATCGATGAGATGGGTCTGATTGCCGCTTGCATCAAACTGATACCGGGTCAGGATGCCACCCATCCTCGTTGCAGCGGTCCGCCGGTTCTGGCCGTCATATTCATACTGGGTAAACTTCCCTTCCTCGTCGGTCTCCTTTATCAGATTGCCGCTGTCGTCATATGCCCATATGTAGATATCGTTTAATGCATTCGTCCGCTTCGTTCGCAGGTACCGGCCATTGTATTCATAGGCAGTGGTATGGCCCTCCTGGTCTGTCTCGGTTTTGAGATTCGTCTTGGGATCAGCCTCGTCATAATAGGTATTTTGAATATGTCCCCGCTCCTGGCCTTCGAGTTCAGGCTGCCACGTATCGGTCAGGCGATTGAGTCTGTCGTATACATAGTCTGTCACCCTGCTTTCGTAATCCGTGACTTTTGAGAGATTGCCATTGGGGTCATAAGCCGTGGACATGCTGCGACCCAGGCGGTTTGTCGTCGAAACCCGCTGGTTAAGCTCATTGTAGGTGTGGGTCGTTGCCGCGCCCTTCCAGTCGGTTTCGGACAGAAGATTTCCGTTCGGATCGTAATCAAAGGTCTTCGCGCCCCCGATGTCCCGGGTGATAGCCTTGACCTGGTTCCTTGGCGTATAGGTATAGGTCAGCTTCAGGCCAACGCGGTTCGTCTCGCTGAGTAGGTTGCCCACAGGGTCGTAATCAAACTCCTGAATATTCGTTGAACCTGCCGGCAAGCCGTAGGACGTTATCACCGGATGAATGATCCTGTCCGGGTAGTCGAGTGGATCGTAGGTATATTCGGTCCTGTATCCCCTCGGATCTGTGACGGATGTGCGTCGGCCCCGAATATCATAATCGAAATTCGTCACACTGCCTTCCGCCTCGGTAACCATATCCGGGTTGCCCCATTGGTCATAAGTGTAGGTTGTCTGCTTCTCCCGGGGATCGGTCATACTCTGCCGCTCACCGGTCGGGAAATAGGTGTAGGTGTATTCCTTGCTGTCTCCATTGATGTTCCTCTCAAGGTTCCCATTATCGTCGTATTGCCAGGTCTCGGTGATATTGTTCCGGTCGGTCCGGCTTTCGGGCAGGCTGAATCCCTGGTTCCATGTCGTCCTGATCGTCTTTCCATAAGGATCTGTCTCAAGGACGATATTGCCGCTGGCATCATACTCATAAAGGGTAGTATTCCCACGAGCGTCGGTCTTTGACGTCATGACATTGTCAGGTTTGCCCTCGTTGATAGACCAGGTCATGGAAGTCGTTCTTCCGCCGGGTTCTTCCATGCGTATCGGGTTCCCAAAGTAATTGAGAATATAGGCGGTATCGTTCCCGCGCAGGTCAGTGACAATGCGCTTATTCTCCGTCTGCACGTCGTATTGGAACGAAGCAGAGAAGTTATCAGGGTACTGAACTTTTTTGACAACGTCCTGGGACTTTAATACCCTGATAAAATTAGCCAGATTGGGGTCGATCTCAAGAGGACCATAGTACTCATAGATATAACTGCGGTCGTTCGAATCCGTGGCCTTAACGAGGTTGTAATGCCCTATCGTGTCAGGTTCCGCCTCATACTCATACGTCTCAATCCGGGTATCCCGCTTGACGCTCTCAAGATAACCTCGCTGGTTATAAGTAAATGAAAGCTCGACGCCATCGGGCCCTGTCAGTTTCACAAGCCTTGAATTATCGATATCCGTTTCTCCAAGGTTTTCTTCATATGTAAAATCGAACTGGCGGGCCACGGCATCGACCACGCTTTCCAGTCTGCCGACGGAGTCGTAGTTAAAGGTCATTACGTTGCCGTTGCGGTCCTGAATCGTGTTGACATGAGTCTCTCTCTTTCGGCTCACCGGGTAATCGTAGCGGTACTCCGTGCCGTCTTTTGCAGTATAAATAAAGGAATCGCCTGTTTCTCTCAGCGTGCCGTGCCGGCCCCGCTCGGCGTACCACACGCCATCGGTTTTCTTGAAGACTGTTCCGTTGACGCTGACGAGTGTCCATCCTTCGGGAGTTTGCGGAACTTCGTCGGAAGTGTAGAACCGGCCTTTCAGATTATTGACCCAGGCCGGAACCGAATCCGAGCCGCTTTCCTGCGAGCTCATTGGAAAGAGCCTCATGTCGAGGCTGTGGCTCCATCCCTCACCGAGCGGTTTATGTCCCCTGCCTCCTGACTGATTGTTATAGCTCCGTGTGAAGGCCAGTTGAGGCCCCCGGCCTTTAAGCGTAGCGTCCTGCCTGGAGAGATTTAACGAACCATCCTGGATCAGGACGTCATGGACAATGATCTGGCCAAGCATCTTACCGGAAGTTCCCTCATACATCTTTCCGGGATAAACTACCTTTTGGGACTGAGACCCGTCGTCAGGCGTTATCTCCAGCACAAGATAGAAGTATGGAGAGGATAGAGAGTTGAAACCGGCATTCAGAACGGTCTTGTAATCGGCGAGAAATTTGTATTGGCCGGCAGGAAGCGATGTCTTCGAAACGACGATGCCTTTCTCGCTCGAATCGATATCGAGGATCTTTACCGTTGCGCCTCCCGGTTTCGTTAATTCAAACTCAAAGACTTTGTAAGTGTCGGTATATGGAATCTGGGGCAGTCCGGAATCAAACTGGCTGAGAATGTGGGCCCTATCCACGGTGAAGGACCTCCCAAATAGCCTAGAAATCGCAAGGGCAATCTTCCCGCTCCTGATTTCCACTCCCGTCCCATAATTTAAAATCACCTCTGCCTCGTATTTGCTGCCCTCCATCGACACATCAAACCAGAACCCCCCTGAAATCGTGGCTGTCCCCGCTCCGCTCGCCTCAGTCGGGATCGTCGCGATGGGTTCCCCATTTTTATAAATGAATACAAATGCTGTCAGCGCCCGATACTCAGGAGGATTAATGGCATAACTAATCGTGTAATCGCTGACTAAATATCCTTCTTCATCCACAAGCATGATGGGGATGGGCGCGACCTGGATGTCCACTCCATAAGCCTGGATGATCATGGATTCACTCGTCTGGACGTCTCGTCTCACTGTATTACACGTTGCAGGACATGCCATTTCCGTCCATACATGTTCCACCAATGCACTGCCCTCAACGGTTATTCGATTAATACCCGGGTTGAGGAGATAAGAATAGGAAAAGACGCCATTGACCTGGGGCGCTCCTGACTGGCCGTCAAAAGTGACGGAAGCTGACCCGAGATCGGTGGTCCTTGTATATTGCCTGTTTCCGACGATCCTGGTGCAGACGAGCGGACTGCCGTCGCAGTCCGCCGTGAACTCTTTCTCAGTCTCCCCTTCTTTCAGAAGGGAGATCCTCGCCTGGACCGGAATGGTCTCTCCTGCTTTTCGCGCATCGATATTATTTCCATAGCTGTCTGAGGTGTAGACATACCCGATTATAAACTCTGTTTCAGGGGGATTGTCTCCACCGCAGTTTCCAAAGGAATAGCTGTAAAGGCGGAATGTGGCGCTAAGCGCCCCGGATACGGCTTCGATCGGGTATTCCCCATTGGGAATACCTCCGAGAACAACTTGCGCCAGTGACTCCCCCCTGCTGTCGGTCTTCTGTTCGATTGCTGCGCTTTCGCTGGCGCACTCCCCCAACGTTGGCGAGATCTTTAAACAGGGATCGTCCCGCCTGACCAGGACAGCCTGCCTGTTATCCTGGTTCGGATTGGTGCATACGGACCTGTCTATGGCTGGCAACACCCTGAACCGAATAGAAACGTTCGATATGGGGTTCTCATATTGATCCTCGATGCGAACAGCCACAAAGCCGGCAAAGTCGAGGATCCGGTCCTGCCTCCCGTCTCCACCGGTCTTTCTCATCTGCACAGCTTCATCCGGAAATCCATAAGCCGTAAAGGGCGTTCGAATACTCACCCCTGAGGGAAGAGAGGCGCTAACCAGGTTTTCTCCAACCTCCTGACCGTAGGTATAGCCCTGCTCCCACCAGAAGGTCGGGTTGTCTCCTGTTCTCTGCCCAAGAACGAGCCGTATCGATGCGATACCGTCCGGGCCCGCCTTGCCCCTGGCCGTCGTGGAGCCATCTGAGAACCTGCCCCCTCCTGCCTTAATGCTGAACAAGACCTCCACATCCTTCACCGGCTGGCCCTTCTTATCCCTGACGATGACTTGCAGGGGGCGGTCCAGAGGCTTTTCCACCTTCCCCTTCTGCATGTCCGTCCTGGTTATCTTTTCAATAGACGAAGCCGAGGCAGGATCGTCGTTAGCCGGTTCGGAGTTCGGATTCTCAAACCGATCTCTATAGTAGTCAGGCCACCGGTCTATTCCCCATGCCGTCATTCCCCCGGCGATCATGCCGCTGAGCATATAGCCTGATTCACCGGTACCGGGGTTCTCTTTGATGTAGCCTATTCCCGTCCAGTCCTCGTAAGTGATCAAGGACTGAGGAATGAGGACTGAGAAGTTCTGGTTAATCGCATTCTGAATGTCTTCTTTGACATTCTCATCGAATGGAAGTGCAGGAAGGATACTATCGATGTTGGATTTGTCGAGGGTCAATATTTCTGTTGCGGGTTGCGCATCGCGAGCCAAACCAAAAAGCTTGGCGGTGGATATAGATTCGACCTGAAAATCGTCTTCAAAGATCCTGTTCTCAAGAATCGATCCCTGGAGACCGGATAATTGCATAAAAGTCTTTTGTCTTTCACCTGGAACCTGTAACCCGGAACTTGGAACTGTTTCAATTGTTCTTAGATTTGCATCTACAAATACTCCCTTCCAGCCAGATTCCTGAGGCGTATCAAGGAGGTAAGTGACATCGATTACCCCTCCCAGGGTGACCACAGTCGGGACCGGCCTTGTGATGGCCAGCTGAAGCAGGGAGGCAAGTTCCTCTTCGGCACGATTCCACCGATCAACGTAGTTGATAGCCTCTTCGAATAACAGCTGTTCCGCGTCTCGTGTTTCGAGTGGCGGGTTATCCGTTCCAGGCGGGAGAGCCTTCTGCGCAACTATACCGATTAATGTGAGGTTTCCAACAATCATGGTGTTTGTTATTTTTTCTGACCCTACTATCTCGTAACCCGGAACTCGCAACTCGATGGTTAGTTGATATTCTGCTCCCATGGACAGTCCATCTTTGCCTACCACTAATCTTTCGCCGTTTAAATTCAATACAGGCCTTAGTCGCACAAGATAAGCCGGAGTGTTATCCAGCCCTCCATAGGAATTGATGATCTCTTGGTCCTCAATGGTTTCAGGCTCATAGGTGATCGAAACCTTTTGGTTGGAGGGCTCAAAAATATTGAGACTCATATTAAAAAGTTCATTATCGGTTCCGGGCTGCGAATTGCGGGTGGCTATGATTTCTACCTTATGCTTTAATTCGTCAGGAATCTCGGTGTATTCATGGGTGATCATTTTCTGGTCGAATTGCATACTTGCCGGGAGGATGTTCATGACCTCAGGGATGAGGGTCCTTGTGTGTAATAATTGATCATAGGTTACGGGTGGCGGGTTTCGGGTTTCTAAATATGCCTCTATCCGGGATCTCAGGTACTCCATTGGGGTCTCAGAGAGAACGGTGCTTAAATAGTCATCCCTTATGGTTGAAAGAGAGAATTCCTGAAGGATATCGATGAGGGTATTGTAGGTATATCCTGTGACCTTGATGCTCGTATCAAGGCCCAGCCAGGCCTTTCCATGCTCATCCAAAATCGCGCCGCGGTAGTTGGCGTAGGGGATCTCGGCCTCGACCCAGAGGTGTTCGATCTGGAAGTTGGAGATTCTTCCACCTGCAATAACGGGCTTGAATGGGATACCGGCCTTCTGGAAAAACTCTGCGAGTTTTAATGGGTCTACTATCCCGGTCAGGTTCTTGACCTTCTCGATGTCCGGGAAGAATTCGATCACACCTCTTACATATCTCGATGGATATCCGGAGGCGCGGAGAAGGGCGATTAGAAGCGTGGCCTGGTCGCAGTCGTTGCCGCTTTTCTGGCGGAGCGTCTCCTCTGCCCCTTTCATGCAGCCCCAGTACCATTCGGTTTCGATGTTGTTCTTGACCCATTCATAGATGGAGACAGGGTTCCAGAGAAGGGACTGGGCCAGGTTGGCTATCTCCATTGAGATGGGAGCCTCGGGTGTGCTTTTCAGATCGTCGGGAGATACGGTCTTGTTTCCGCCTTTGTAGGCCGGCTTGATGGGAGGACCTGAATTGGGTTCTCTCGCCGGGTAGTTCAAGTGCTTATAAGGAAGGCTCCCGAAGATCGGTCTTTTCTTTTTGCGAAGGATTTGATCGAGGAGGGTTTTTAGAGACTCAATGTTGGACAGAGTGATCCTCTCCTCAGAGGGAAGGCTTTCGATCAGTCCCAAATAATCCCGGAGAGCTCTACTGTAGCCCTCTGACATGATCCGGTGTCGGGTCAG
>Ga0214473_10009117_pt1 | contig 11738 bp, 11 predicted proteins | sample RVTome_7_FD_203509 | JGI IMG/M metagenome (GOLD analysis project Ga0214473, IMG submission 203509) | Soil microbial communities from uranium-contaminated site in the Upper Colorado River Basin, Wyoming, United States - RVT98D197 | ecosystem: Environmental > Terrestrial > Soil > Contaminated >...
GCTACTTCTCCGAAGTAGGGCTGGCCATCGATTTCGACTACTCCTTCGAGACCGACGGCGTCGCCCTGGTGGGAGCCAACGAGCTTCCCTTCACCCTGGCGTCGGGCGAGCAGGTGCTGTTGGCCCGAGCGCAAGGACTCCCGGTCGTGTACGTGCTGAGCTGGTGGAACGACTTCCCGGTCGCGGTCGCGGCCCCGGCCGATTCGGGCATCGACTCGCCCGCCGCATTGAGCGGCAAGCGCGTCGGCATCCCCATCCTGGGCGGAGCCTCGTATATCGGGTACCGCGCCCTTCTTTCCGCCAACGGCCTTCCCGAGGACGTGGCTGCCCTCGAGGTGATCGGCTTCACGCAGGTCGAGGCGCTGCTGGCGCGGCGGGTCGACGCGGCCGTCGTGTACGCCAACAACGAACCCATCCAGCTCGAGGCTCAGGGGATGCCGGTCAACCTCCTGCGAGTCGCCGACGCCGTCGACCTGACCTCGAACGGGATCGTCAGTAACGAAGCCACGCTTCGCGACCGGCCGGACCTCGTCCGCCGAATGGCGACAGCCACGCTGCGCGGGATCGAGGCCGCCCTGGCCGATCCCGAGGCAGCCTACGAAACCTGCAAACGGTTTGTCGACGGGCTCGACCAGGCCGATGAGCAAGTCCAGCGCGCCGTGCTGGCGGCCAGCATGGAATTCTGGAAGAGCGACCAACCGGGCTGGAGCGATCCGCAGGCCTGGGAGAACATGCAGACCGTCCTGCTCGAGATGGGGCTGCTATCGACCCCGTTGGCCCTCGATCAGGCCTTCACGAACGATTTCCTGCCGTGACGCCCACGCCCTCCGTCCCCGTCTTGCAGGCCCATCGCCTGGAGAAGCGATACCCGGACGGACCGGAGGGTTTGATGGCGCTGCGCGACGTGAGCTTCACGGTGGATGCCGACGAGTTCGTCTGTGTGGTGGGTCCGTCGGGGAGCGGCAAGACGACCCTCTTGCGCCTTCTAGCCGGACTCCTTATGCCGACCGCAGGCGAGGTCTTCTTTGAGGGCGAGCCGCTGCGGGGTCCGCGCCGTCGCATAGGCTTCGTGTTCCAGCAGGCGAACCTGATGCCCTGGAGGACCGCCCTCGACAACGTGCGCCTGCCCTTGGAGCTGCGCGGCTCGCCGGACGAAGAACAGCGCCAACAGGCACGCCGGTTGCTCGACCTGGTCGGCCTGGGGGCCTTCGAAGACACGTACCCGCACAACCTCTCCGGCGGGATGGCGCAGCGCGTGGCCCTAGCCCGGGCGCTCGTCCATCAACCGGACCTGCTCCTGCTGGATGAGCCTTTCGGTTCGCTGGATGCCCTCACCCGGGAGCGGATGGCGGCTGAATTGCTGCGCATCTGGAACGCCCGCCCGGTGACCGTCGTGATGGTGACTCACTCGATACCGGAGGCGATCTTCCTGGCCGACCGGGTGATTGTCTTGAGCCCTCAGCCCGGCGAAGTCCGGCTCGACCTGCCGATCCCGCTGGGGCGGCCCCGCGGTCTGGACCTCGAACACACCCCGGCCTTCGGTGAGCTTGCGGCGAAGGTTCGGGCTGCGCTGTAAACCCAAACCCGGTTTCCGAAGGAAACCAGGTTCGGCATTAACAATGTAGGGGCGTTCAATTGAACGCCCCTACTTCACTTTGGTGGAGCGATCGCTACGCCTCGGGCTTGGGGCGCCGAGCGCGGCCTCGGCGGATGGCCCGGACGATCAGCCACAGGATCAGCAGGGGCAGGCCGAGGACCAGGAGCGCCACCGGCAGCACATAGATGGCAATCCAGATGGCCGCGTCGGCGATGTTCTGGAGAGCTCGCAGAAGCGCTTCGACGGCGACTTTGACCGTCCCCTGAGGATTCCAGATTCCGGTCTCGATGGGCTGGGCGGCCTCGTCCGGGATGAGCTCGACCGAAACGGCGGAGAACGCCGCCGACTCGGAGTAGTACTGAATCTGGCCGCGGACGCTCTCGATTTCGCCTCGCACGCCGACCAGTTGGTTATAGACGGCCAACACGTCTTCCGTCCGGATGGCGCCCTCCATGATCTGGAGCAGCTGGGCTTCGGCCGCCTCGAGATTGCGCAGGCGCGACTGCAGGTCCGTGAACTGCTGGGTGACATCTTCGCCGCTGACGTTTTCGGAGCGGACCTCGACGGCGCCCTGCTTGATCTGATCCAGCGCGTCTTGGAGGCGCGCCGCCGGCACGCGGATCGTGACCGAGGCCTGATCGGCGGTCAGCCCCTCGCTTCCATAGGCGGTCTTGAAGACATACGAAGACACGACGAAACCGCCCATCTCCTCGGCCATCCGTCGGATTTCCCCGACGCGACGGGCCGGGTCAGCCACCACCAGGGTCAGGCTGCCGGTCTGGATCACGATCCGGTCGGCCGGGGGCGGGCCGGCGGAGAACTCTGACCTGGCGATGTCGGGGGCGGCGGGGGCTTCGGCCTGCACGAAGCCCTCCGACGGCGCGCCGCCAATGCCGGTGAGAGGCTCGCCTGATCGGAGGGCCGGCGACGCCGCCCCACAGGCGGACGCCAGGACACCGAGCGCGATGAGGAGGGTCAGGGCGATTCGCTTGTTCATGGTGTGTTCCTCAGTGAGCCCAAGCCGAAGGGGCTTCATCCGCATAGACGCTACCCCCGCGTCAGGAGTTCCCCTACCAGCCGGCCAGCAGGCGCATCGCTTGCCGTTCGGGCAGCCCGGCCCGCAGCATCCGCTCCTGAACCTGAGCGACGTCATACTCGACGCGGCGGGGTTGCCAGGTCTCGTCCTTCAGATCCAGAAGAGCGTAGGCCGCCCGAGGATCCATGTCGCGGGGCTGCCCCACCGAGCCGGGGTTGAGGATCATCCGCGGGCGAAGGGGCATTTGCTCGCCCCAGGCGACAGACGCCAGGTGGGCCTTGCCGTTAGCCTCCTCCCGCAGGAAGATCAGGGGAAGGTGGGAGTGGCCGATAAGACAGTAGTCCGTCGTGAAAGCCTCGAAGTTCACGTCGGCGGTCTGCAGGTCGAGGATGTATTCCCACACGGGTTGGCGCGGGCTGCCGTGGGCCAACGTGAAATCTTCGAACGTGATCTTGCTCGGGAGGGATCGCAGATAGGCCAGGTTCTCGGGTTTCAGCGTGTGGGTTGTCCACGCAGCGGCGGCGCCGGCGTCATGGTTGAAGCGCGAGAGAGGGATGATGCCCATGGCGGCCTGGTCGTGGTTGCCGATCAGACAAAGCAGACCCGGGATGCCGCGCACGCGCTCGATGACCTCGTTCGGGTCCGGCCCGTATCCCACCAAATCCCCAAGACACCAGACGGCTTCGACGTCGCCGGAGTCCGAGAGCACGGCCTCCAGGGCCGTGAGGTTCGCATGGATATCGGAAAGGACCAGGACGCGCACAGGGCGGATGGTATCACGGTGTCCCCTCGAGGAAAAGCAAGACGTTCGTCCCGGGCCGGGCGCCGCTCCGGCAGCGCTTCCGCCGCCTTTCGCTTGTTCGCCTCTTGAGGCGGACGTATAATTCCGCCGCCCATGCCGATCCTGGACGATCGCAGTCTGGAATTCCTGAGCCACAGTCCGGAGCAGACTCGCCGATTGGGCGTCCGCCTCGGCGAGATGCTCGAGGACGGAGATTTGGTGTGTCTGGAGGGCGACCTCGGTTCGGGCAAGACGACGCTGGCGCAAGGGATCGGGCGCGGATGGGGCGCGCTCGAAGCGGTCACCAGCCCTTCGTTCGTCCTGGTCAACGAATACCGCCGGGCCAACGCGTCGATCCTCTTCCACGTCGACGCCTATCGCCTGACGGGGCCGGAGGAGGCCGACGCCATGGGCCTTCACGAGCTCCTGACGAGCGGACCGCCTCTGATACTCGAATGGCCCGAGCGGGTGGCTGGCCTGCTTCCCGAGTCCAATATGACCATCGGCTTGAGCTGGGTCGATGACTCGCGCCGCCGCATGCGTTTCCAGGCAAACGGGCCCCGCTACGAACGGCTCCTGCGCGACTACCGCAAGCTGGCGTTCGGAGGTTGAGTGTGTCGCTGACGTCATCCTTCCCTGTAGATCGTGAGGCGTCAGCGTGACCCTTAGACTCACCATTGATCCTATGGATGAGGTGTAAGGGTGATCCTGGCGCTCGACACTTCGACCGAGTTGACAGGATTGGCCTTGTTCGACGGCCGCCGCCTTCTGGCTGAACAACTATGGAACGGGGGCGGCCGGGCCACGGTCGACGTGGCGCCGGAAATCGGCTTGCTCCTCAGGAGGACCCGCACTTCGATCGAGGACCTGACCGGAGTCGTCGTGGCCCTGGGACCCGGATCGTTCACCGGGCTGCGAATCGGACTGGCCCTGGCGCGAGGCCTGGCGCTGGGTGGGCGGCGACGCGTCGTCGGCGTCCCGACCCTCGACATCCTGGCCAAGGCTCAACCGGGGCGAAGCGAACCGATGTTGGCGTTCCTTCGGGCAGGGCGAGGCAGGCTGGCGGGCGTATGGTACAAATGGACCAAGCGAGGCTGGAAGGCACAGGGTCAGCCCGAGGGCTTCGCATCCGAAACCTTGCGCGAGAGACTGACCTCCCCTGCCTACGTGTGTGGGGAGTTGACGCACGAAGAACGTGACGCCTGGGAGCCGCTTCCCGGAGTGACTGTGGCGGAACCGGCGCTGTCGGTGCGACGCCCCGGAGTCCTCGCCCAGCTCGGCTGGAGTCTGCTTCAAGCCCGCAAGCCTGTGGACTCGCTGAAGCTGACTCCGATCTACCTGTCACCCCTGGATGATGCCAAGGTCTCCCGTCCGGACTCCGAAGCGTGATTCCGGCGCTTTCCGCTCTTTCCTTTGATGAGGCGGAGGGGTGCACCGGGACGGCGGGACGGCCTCATCGAGCGAAGGCATGGTAGGTGTCGGGGTAACCGCTTCGCAGAACGGCGTCTTGATCCGGCCGATGGTCCTGGGCGACATCACGGACGTGGTGGCCATCGATCGGCTGTCGTTCCCGGTGCCTTGGCCGGAGCGAAGTTACCGCTACGAGCTCACCGAGAACCCGGCGGCCCATTTGCTCATCGCCGAGCACAGTGCCTCGCCACGGGCACGCCTGGTGGGTTACATCGGACTGTGGCTTCTGGTCGACGAGGCCCACATCAGCACGATCGCCGTCCACCCGTCCGACCGCGGCCAGGGGATCGGCGAAGCGCTGCTGCTGGCGGGGTTGAACTGGGCTGCCAAGCGCGGCGCGGAAATGGCAACTCTGGAAGTGCGCGCCTCCAACGACGCCGCCCAGAAGCTCTACCGCAAGCACGGCTTCGAGACCGTCGGCCGTCGGCCAGGATACTACAAGGACAATCAAGAGGACGCGGTTTTGATGACTCTGGCCTCGCTCCGTCAACGGATGGCTGTCCCTGCACAGGGCCGACGTGAATCCTGAGACCGAGCTCAAGAACATCGCCTCGGAGGTCTCGGTCTGCCGCGACTGCAAGCTCCACCTGTCGCGCAAGCTGGCCGTGCCGGGCGAAGGGCCGGCCAATGCCGACATCATGTTCATCGGCGAGGGGCCGGGTTTCCATGAAAACGAGCAGGGACGGCCGTTTGTCGGAGCCGCCGGCCGATTCCTCGAGGAGCTGCTGGCTTCCATCGGCCTGACGCGTAAGCAGGTGTTCATCTGCAATGTCGTCAAGTGCCGGCCGCCGGCGAACCGCGACCCCCTGCCGGAGGAAACCGAAGCCTGCTCCAAGTACCTCGACCGGCAAGTCGCCGCCGTTAACCCGAAAGTGATCGTCACCCTCGGGCGTTATTCGATGGCCCGCTACTTCCCGAACGCACGCATCAGCGCCCTCCACGGACAGGGCCGGTTGGTGAACGGCCGGATGGTGGTGGCCATGTATCATCCGGCGGCTGCCCTGCACCAGCCGTCGCTGCGCAAGCAGGTCGAGGATGATTTCGCTCGGCTTCCGGAATGGCTGGCGCGCGCCGAGCGGGCACCGGCGCCCGAATCGTCTCCCTCACCGGGGCCGGAACAGCTCAGCCTGTTCTGACCCTCCACGTCTGGAGTGACCCATCGCATGGATGTGACCCTTCCGGTCGCGGCGCGTGAACTCATCGACCGCTTCACTTCCCGCCAGGCCACCGTCGGCGTCGTCGGCCTGGGCTACGTCGGGCTGCCGCTGGCGGTCGTCATGGCCGAGGCCGGCTACAAGGTGATAGGCGTCGACCTCGACCCCGACAAGATCGCCGCGCTGCGTCAAGGCCGAAGCTACATCGAGGATGTCTCGGCCGGCACCCTGTCGCGCCTGGTCCGGGAGGGCAAGCTCGAAGCCTCCCACGAGTTCTCGGCGCTGGCGGCGGCCGACGGCGTCAGCATCTGCGTTCCCACCCCGCTGCGCAAGACCGGCGACCCCGACCTGTCGTATATCGTCTCGTCCACACAAGCGCTGCGACCGGCGCTCCATCGGGGGATGGTCGTCATCCTGGAATCGACCACGTACCCCGGCACGACGCGCGAGATGGTCTTGCCCGAGCTCGAGGCGGGGGGCTTGAAAGTGGGCGAAGACATCTTCCTGGCTTTTTCGCCGGAGCGGGTCGATCCCGGCCGCGTGGATTGGACGACGCGCAACACTCCCAAGGTCATCGGTGGGATCACTCCGGCGTGCACTCAGGTGGCGGTCAGCATGTACGCCGCGGGCATGGACAATATCGTGCCGGTATCCTCGGCCGAAGTGGCCGAGATGACCAAGCTCCTCGAGAACACCTTCCGGGCCGTCAACATCGGCCTGGTGAACGAGATGGCCCTGATGTGCGATCGGCTGGGGATCGACGTCTGGGAGGTCATCGACGCGGCCGCCTCCAAGCCGTTCGGCTTCATGCGCTTCACGCCCGGCCCCGGATTGGGTGGGCACTGTATCCCCATCGATCCGCTCTACCTGTCGTGGAAGCTCAAGTCGGTGAAGTACAACGCCCGCTTCATCGAGCTGGCGAGCGAGATCAACACCAACATGCCCCGCTACGTCGTCAGCCGGGTGCAGGATGCCCTGAACCAGGCCGGCAAAGCCCTCAAAGGCGCCCGCCTCCTGGTCATCGGCGTGGCGTACAAGCCGAACGTCTCCGACGTGCGCGAGTCCCCGGCGCTCGACGTCATCGGCCTGCTGCGCGAGAAAGGCGCGGCCGTCGACTACTACGATCCCTTCGTGCCCTCCATTGAGCACGAGGGCTGGGGGCTGCGCTCGGTGCCGGATCTGGAAGCGGCCGCTCGCCGGGCGGATTGCGTCATCGTCGTGACCGACCATGCCTCGATCGACTACCGACGGCTGGAAGAAGTCGCGGCGCTCATCTTCGATTCGCGCAACGCCCTGGGCGCCGCCGGCGTTCGAAGCGAAAAGGTGGTACGCCTGTAGTGACCGCTTTCCTGGTTACCGGCGCCGCCGGTTTCATCGGATCGGACGTCGCCCGCCGGCTGCTGGACGATGGCCAGGCGGTGGTGGGCGTCGACAATCTCAACGACGCCTACGATCTGCGTCTCAAGCAATGGCGCCTCGAGCGTCTCCAGGCCCGCCCCGGTTTCACCTTCCGGCAGGCGGACATCTCCACGACCGAGGGCGCTCGCCAGGGATGGGGAAGCGACACCTACGAGGCCGTCGTCAACCTGGCGGCTCGCGCCGGCGTCCGCCCCAGCCTGCGCCACCCGGCGGCCTACTACGCCACCAACGTGATAGGGACCCTGCAGCTGCTCGAGCTCTGCCGCCAGCACAACGTGCCCAAGTTCGTACTGGCCTCGACCTCCAGCCTGTATGGGGCTCACAACCCGCGGCCGTTCCAGGAGACCGCCGACATCACCCGGCCGTTCTCGCCCTATGCGGCTTCGAAAGGCGCGGCCGAGCTGCTCAGTCACACCTACCATCACCTGCACGGCTTGGATATCACTGTCCTGCGCTATTTCACGGTCTACGGTCCGGCCGGCCGACCGGACATGAGCATCTTTCGCTTCATCCAGTGGATCGCCGAAGACCGGCCGGTCATCCTGTATGGCGACGGCACCCAGGAGCGGGATTTCACCTATCGCGACGACGTTTCCGCCGGGACGGTCGCCGCCATCCGCCGCCTGGGTTACGAAGTCATCAACCTCGGCAGCGATCACCCCGTCTCGCTGCTCGGCCTGGTCGCCCGGCTGGAGCGTCTCTTGGGCAAGAAGGCGGTGATCGATCGCCGGCCCCCGGCGCCGGGCGATGTGCCCTCCACCTGGGCCGACATCAGCAAGGCTGGCCGCCTCCTCGAGTGGAAACCGGCGACGGACCTGGACACCGGGCTGGACGCCTGCGTCCGCTGGTACCTGGACGAGCGGAGTTGGGCTCGTCAGGTGAACACCCTCGACTAGGCGGTCGCCGAGCATGTCCTGGTCGCCGGGCCGCCTGTGGGCGCGCCTTTACGCCAACCCTCTGCTCCAGCGAGTCCTCCGCAACTCGGGTTACCTGCTCAGCGCCAACACGCTGAGCACAGGCCTGAGCATGGTTCAAGGCGCGCTGGCGGCACGCATGGTTGGGGTGGAGGGGTTGGGCCTGGTCGGCGTGATTACGGATTTTGGCTCCAACATCAATCGGCTGACGTCGTTTCGCATGAGTCAGCTGGTCATCCACTACGTGGGCGATTTCACCGAGAAGGGGAAACCGCGGGAGGCCGCGGCTGTCTTCAAGGCCGCCGGGTTGGCTGAGATCGCCAGCTCGTTGCTGGCGGTGGGTCTGATCGCGATCTTCTCACCGCTGGCGGCGCGATTCCTGGGTCACGACCCGGCCGTGGCGCCGCTGTTTCTGGTCTACGGCCTGGCCATCCTGGCCAACCTCATGATGGAAAGCTCGACCGGCTTGCTGCAGCTGGCCGACCGATTCGCGGCCCTCAGTTGGATCGCGCTCGGGCAGAGCCTGGTCACCCTCGGGCTGATGGCGATCGCCTTCTGGCGTCAGGAGGGATTGCTGGCTGTCGTCGTCGCCTACACGGCGGGGAAAGCCTGCGGAGCCGTGGCCAGCTCGGTGCTGGCGCTGGTCGAAGCCCGCCGGCGCTGGGGCGCCGGGTGGTGGGGAGCGCCGCTTCGGCTGCTGTGGGACCGCCGCGTGGAAATGTGGCGGTTTGCCTGGAGCACCAATCTCTCGACGACCATCGCTTTGATCACGCGCGACAGCGAGCTGCTCTGGCTGAGCGCGTTCAGCAATCCCACCCAGGTGGGCCTCTACAAAGTCGCTCGGGCCATCACCAACGTCCTTTTCGTCCCGGTCAACCCGCTGATCAGCACCACCTATCGCGAGGTCTCGCTCGAGATCTCCGCCCGCCGCTGGCCCAACGTGCGCTACCTCCTGCGCAGCGGTTCGGTGCTGGCTTCGCTGTGGACCTTGCCGGCCGCCGTCGGTCTAGCGCTCTTCGGTCGGTGGTTCATCTCTCTGGTCTACACGCCGGCCTTTGTCGAGGCCTACTTCCCGCTCCTCATCCTGCTGGTCGGAACAGTGATCGTCAACATCCTCTACTGGAACCGCAGCGTCTTGTTGCTGTTGGGCCAGGCCTCCTATCCCAACTGGGTCCATTTGTGGGCCGGCGTCCTGAAGATCGCCGGGACCGTGGCCCTGGTGCCCACTGCGGGCGCCAATGCCATGGCCGCCCTGCTCTCGGGCCACTTCGCCGCGACGACGGGAGTGCTGGTGCTGCACACCGACAGGGCCCTGCGCCAGGCGGAGGCCCTTTCGCCCGTCGCGCCTGGAGTCTGAACCGGGTGCGAATCGCGTTCCTTGCCGCTTCGCAGGTTCCATCGCTGACTGCGAATTCCATTCGCGTCATGAAAGTCTGCCAGGCGTTCGTTGAGCTCGGTCACGAGGTCCGGTTGTGGGTCCCGAGAACGCCGACGCCGCTCGATTGGGAGCAGGCGAGCCGGCACTATGGGCTGCGCCATCGATTCCCGGTCACCTTCGTTGACGGGCTGGCCGGTCTGCGCCGCTGGGATGTCAGCCTGCGCTCCGCCGCGGCTGCCTCTCGCTGGAACGCCGGCCTGTACTACGTGTGGCCGTATCAGGCTGCGGCCTTCCTCTCGGTGATGGGGAAACCCACCGTCCTGGAGGTCCACGATCGGCCGGCGGGCGTTGCCGGCCCGCTGCTCTTTCGAATCTACCTGCGGGGGCGGGGCGCTCGCCGAGTGCTCCCGATCACCGAGTCGCTCCGGCGCGCATTGGAGCGGGACTTCGGGCCGCGCCTTCGGCCGCCCTTCACCCGCGTGCTGCCGAGCGGAGTGGATCTAGCGGCTTATGATTCGCTGCCCGATGCTCAAGCGGCCAGGGCCAGGCTCGGTTTCCCCGAGAAGTTGACCGCTACTTACACCGGCCATTTGTATCCCGGGCGGGGCCTGGGGCTGATGGTAAACCTGGCGCGCAGGAACCCCGACGTGTCCTTCGTCTGGGCCGGGGGCCGGCCCGAGGATGTGGCCGCCTGGACTGCACGCCTCAAGGACGAAGGCATCGACAACATTCGAGTCCTGGGTTTCATCCCCAACGCCGACCTGCCTCTGGTCCAGGCCGCCGGCGACGTCCTGCTCATGCCGTACGCGAGGAAGATTGCCGTCAGCAGCGGCGGCGACACCGCCGCGTATGCCAGCCCGATGAAGGCCTTCGAGTATCTGGCGGCCGGCCGAGCGATCCTGGCCAGCGACCTTCCGGTCTTCGGCGAAGTCCTCGACGCGGACAACTGCCTCCTTCTGCCTCCGGAAGACGTCGACGCATGGGATCATGCCTTGCGAAAGGTTCTGGCCGACCGCCCCTTGCGCGAGACCCTGGCGTCCCAGGCGCGTCGTGATGCGCGCGCCTATGGGTGGACAGAGCGCGCCCGAAGAGCCATTGAGGGCCTCGATCAGGTGTCGAGATGACGCCTGACCTTCAAATCACCCGAGGAGACGAAGGGTGAAGTCGCCGGGCTCAGCTTCATCCCGGCGATCAGCCTGGCTGTGGGGCGCGGCCCTCACCGCGTTCGCGCTCCTCGAACGGTTGTGGCTTGCGCGTGCCTACGCTCCCATCGAGTATGGCGACACAGGCTCGTATTTCCGCTCGGCCTCCGTGCTGGCTCGGGGCAGCCTGGACGGCTACGACGGCACTCGCGTGCCCGGTTACCCGCTGTTCGTCGCCATGATGGGGCTGGACCCGGAGCGAGTGTGGCTCGGCCAGATGGCCCTGGGCCTGGGGATCACCCTCCTGCTGTACCTGTGGACCCTGAGAGCGACAGGCAAAGCGGGCCTCGGCGCGCTGGTGGGCGGTCTCTACAATCTGATCCCCGGGCAGTTTCTGTTCGAAGCCAATCTGCTGACCGAGACGTTGACGGCTTTCCTGGTGATCCTGAGCCTCTTCATCGTTCACCTACTGAAGGGAGAGGCGCGGCCACGGGTCGCTGGGGCGCTGAGCGTGTTGGCAGGGATCGCCGCCGGTGGGGCCGGGTTGGTGCGGATCCTGTTCTATCCTCTTGTCCTTTGGCTCCTGCCCTTCGTCTGGGCTGGCGGAGTCGGTTCGTGGAAAGCGCGCCTGGGGCGAACGGCGCTGGTCGCCGCGCCGGCGGCCATCCTGCTGGGCGGTTGGGTCGCCTTCATCGACATCAGCTACGGATTTTTCTCGCCTTCGACGATGGGCGGTTACAACTTGGTCCAGCATACGGGCGTGTTCTTCGAGTACCTCCCCGACGAGTATGCCCCCCTGCGAGATACGTACCTCAAATACCGCGACGCGCGTCTGGCCGAGCGCGGC
>Ga0214473_10009118_pt1 | contig 11737 bp, 3 predicted proteins | sample RVTome_7_FD_203509 | JGI IMG/M metagenome (GOLD analysis project Ga0214473, IMG submission 203509) | Soil microbial communities from uranium-contaminated site in the Upper Colorado River Basin, Wyoming, United States - RVT98D197 | ecosystem: Environmental > Terrestrial > Soil > Contaminated >...
GTGGCGTATGATCTTCCCGGACGACGCATCATCGACATGCTCGGCCTGGCCGACTCCACCATAGCGCGTCATCCCGAGACGATTCCCGGCAACACCTCCAGTTGGCGCGAACGCAACTTCAACGCGAGTTACGTTCTTTCCGAAGATCCCGACTGGATTCTGTTCTCGACCGGGCACAAACCGTCAGCCCCGGCGGAACGCGCCCTGATCCTGCACTCGAGATTCCGCAACAACTACTACACGGTGCTTCTGCCGACTCCGCAGCGCATGCTGGCGATTCACCGGCGCAAAGGTGAATTCCAGGGGACCGATGAAGTCTGGCCATCAATCGAGTTGGCGCACAAGGTCAATGCCGCCTACAACGAACTCGTCAAAAACGACCTGCCCGCCGCGGTCCAACGCATGTACGAACTGAAGGCGATGGGCCCATCCGATTGGGCCGCCGCCGATGCTTTTATCGCGACCGCCTTTCGGCAAATGCGCAAGGACGACAGCGCGCTCGTCTACGCCCACCGCGCTTTGGCCATCGATTCCTTCTCCGTCAGCGCCTGGCAAACTCTTGGCGTGATCGGCAGCGCCCGGAAGGACACCGTGATGGTCAATCTCACCAACGCGCACTTGAAACGCCTCGCCCCCTGGCTCGCCGACTGAATCAATTGAAGTAACAAGTCAGTTTGCTCTGAGGCCATCGGGTTTCCTCACCCGGCTCCGCGCAAGCGCGGAGCCACCCTCTCCCAAAAGGGAGAGGGGAAAAACATGCCGTTCTGTTCAACCAAAAGAGTAGTGTAGTTCACCTCTCCCTCTGGCCGAAGGTCCCGAGCATTGCGAGGGAGAGAGGTTGGTCCGATGCGCTCTTTGCTTGTCCTGAGCGAAGCGTGAGGGCATCGGACCGGGTGAGGGAATTCGCCTGCAGCGCAACCGCAATTGACCTAGTACACCACCCGGACCGGGCTCCCCCGCATAGGCGCGACATCCCCATTGCGCCAACGCCCTTCGGTTGCGATAGTGCCTCATGCGCACATCCCTCCACACCCGCATGGGGATCGGTCTGATCGGCGGCATCACCCTGGGCGTCGCGTCATTTTTTATGTTCGGCGAAAGCGAGGGACTGCAGACCTTCATCCGCTATGTCACACAGCCCATAGGGCAAATCTTCCTGCGTCTGCTCTTCATGCTCGTCCTGCCGCTGATCTTCTCGGCGCTCACGCTCGGCGTTGCCGGCATCGGCGATCCACGCCGCCTCGGAAAAGTCGGGATGAAGATGCTGGTCTACACGGTTGTCGTTTCGTCGATCGCCGTGTTGCTCGGAATCACGCTCGTGAATGTGTTCAAGCCGGGGGAGGGGATGTCGCCCGAATTGCGGGATCGTCTCCTCGAAGGCGCATCGGACCGTGTCGCGGCGATCACACAACGGTCCGCGACCGAGACCAAAGGCATCGATCTCCTCGTCAAGATCATCCCCGACAACCCCGTCCGCTCATTCGTCGACATGGACATGCTGGCGGTGATGTTCTTCTCGCTGATGTTTGGCATCGGCCTGACACTCACCAGGACCGCGGCGAAGAGCCACTTCGAAAACGCGCTGACCGGACTCTACGACGTCACGATGCGTCTGATCGGCCTGGTTATCTCATTCGCCCCAATCGGTGTCGGCGCTTTGCTCTTCACACTCACCGCGCAACTCGGCTACGAGATTCTGATTCAACTGGCTCGCTACGTCGGCGTCGTTCTGCTGGCGATGCTGATTCACCAAGTTGTTGTCTATTCACTCTCGGTGCGTCTTTTGGGCGGGATGAGTCCGTGGCGCTTCTTCAAGGGCATCGAAGAAGCCATGCTCACCGCCTTCTCAACGGCATCCAGCAACGCCACTCTGCCGACAACGCTCCGCGTCGCTGAGGAGAATCTCAAACTCCCTCCCAGCATCAGCCGCTTCGTCCTCACCATCGGCTCCACCGCCAATCAAAACGGCACCGCACTCTTTGAAGGCGTGACCGTTCTCTTCCTCGCGCAGATCTACGGTATCCCGCTCTCGGTCACTCAGCAGGTCATGGTCGTCGCCGTCTGCATCCTGGGCGGCATCGGCACCGCCGGCATCCCCGCCGGGTCCTTGCCCGTCATCGCGATGATTCTCGGCATGGTTCATATACCGGTCGAAGGATTGGGCCTCATCCTCGGTGTTGATCGTTTCTTGGATATGTGCCGCACAACTCTCAACGTCACCGGCGACCTCGCCGCCGCCGTGGTGGTATCGAGAGGCGAGAGAGTCTAATCAATACCGGTGGAACGCGTCTCTCGTGGTGAGCGACTTGCCCCGACCGCCGAAGGTCCTGTAAGGGCAGTGGAGGGGAGACGAACCATCAAGGTGAGACGGCCCTTCGGGTCGAATGGCCCTCGCTTCTGGGCTACGCACGGAGAGATGCTCTTCCCCCAATCCCTCTTGACTCTCGGCTCCTCTGCCGATATCATGTTCGAGGGCTTGCGGTGAGCAAGCTGAGCAACGTGAGGCGGGAATAGCTCAGTTGGCTAGAGCATCACCTTGCCAAGGTGAATGTCGCGGGTTCGAGTCCCGTTTCCCGCTCCATAATTAATTTGGACAGATCAATGACCAACCACATCGCCAATTTCGACCTGTTCATGGTGAGCGACTTGTGCCGAGCGAAATCGAGACAAGCCGAACCATGTTGTCCTGAGCCCTAAATCTCAGGCGGACGCCGGTATTTCGACATTTTCAGGGCCGCCTCTCAAGACGGCCCTTTCTTTTTCTGATTGTAGGGTGGGCTCCGCCCACCATCTTCAGGCGGGTTAGCCAAGCGGTAAGGCGGAGGTCTGCAAAACCTCTATACTCCGGTTCGATTCCGGAACCCGCCTCTTTATCTTCCGAACCAAATTCGTTTACGTAGGGGCGGGTCTGAGACCCGCTCTTGGTCATTCGTGGAAAAGGACAGGTCTCAGACCTGCCCCTACAGGTTTTGGGCTACAGTGTCCTTCACGCCGGAGTGGCGGAATTGGTAGACGCCAGGGACTTAAAATCCCTTGTTCCGTAAGGGACGTGCCGGTTCGAATCCGGCCTCCGGCAATATTATAACTACATGTACCATCACGCGTTACGCGCATAATGTAAGAGACCCTTCGCATTATTGGCTCTCGTGTGTTGTCGCCGGAGTTCAAAAAACTTAAGCCGGACTGAAACATTCCAAAATCTATCCGCGTTTGTGTATTTAAGAGGTAGGCCACCGCTCTTGCGGCCTTACCGCTCACTGCACTTGCGAAACTGAACATCGGCCGTCTGTGTCGGCTTTTTGGAGGAGGATTCATGTCGAAGTGTTTCCGGTTTGTAATCTTTTCAGCCCTCGCCTTGATCGGAACCGCTGCTCGCGTCAGCGCCGACCCGCAGACTTTTCACATCATTGACATCAACGAAGTCTATACCAACGCTGATGGGACCAAGCAGTTCGTGGAGCTGATTGCCGGGTCGGATTTTCAGACGAACCTCGCCCCGACCTGGCTCATCGCCCTGAACGCCAACGGGACTGACACCAATGTCGTGTTCGATTTCGTCGCGTCTTTCCCCGCGCTGAACAACAATGAGACCATTCTCTTAGCGACAGTCGCAATGGCGGGGGATTTGGGATTTGATCCTGACTTCTTCATCCCGGACAACTCACTGTTCCTCACAAATGGCCGCGTCATTTTTGAAGATCCACCGACGTTTCCCACCATGGTCGATGCCGTCGCCTATGGCGCCTATACCGGGAGCAACACCAACTTCGGTACCCCGACATCCGCCCTGCCGTCCGATGGCTGCCGCTCGCTTCGACGTGCCATACAAGACTTTCTCCTGCCCAAAGACAACGCCGCGCAGTGGACCATTGCCGCCGCCGCCACGCCCAGGAACAACGCGGGCGAGACAATCACCCTGACCTGCCCGCCCACGGCGCCGGCGCTCGCGCCCATCGGCAACAAGGTTACGAACGAGAATCAACTGCTGCAATTCGACGTCAGCGCCTCAGACCTCAACGGTGATGCGATCACACTGACGGCCGAGAATCTGCCTTCCGGCGCGACCTTCAATCCACTCACCGCCACCTCCAAGCGCTTCTCATGGACGCCAACTTTCCTTCAGTCGGGCATTTACAACGTGTTCTTCATCGCCTCCGACGGCGCACTCGCCGACTCGGAAAACGTGCAGATCACGGTCAACGAAGTCACCGATCCGCCGACCGCGATATGCCAGAACGTGCAGGCAAGCGCCAATGCGTCCTGCCAGGCATCGGTTCCCGCATCCTCAGCCAACAACGGCTCGACCGACCCAGAGGACGGAACCAATCTCTCGTTACAACTTGTTCCGCTGGGTCCCTATTCGCTGGGCCCCACGCCTGTGCAATTGATCGTGACGGATAGCGACGGCGCTGAGGATACCTGCAACGCGACGATTACCGTCGTTGATGATACAGATCCCGTAATTGTTTGCCCGAACGACACTGTCATCGGAGTTGCTCCCGGGACGACGGAGGTCGCTGTGAATTATTCTCCGCAATCGGCCACCGACAACTGCGGTGCACCAACGGTTACCAGTACACCGCCCTCGGGATCGAACTTTCCGCTTGGTGTGACCGCGGTCACCGTCATTGCCCAGGACGCCGCTGGAAACGCTGACACCTGCACGTTCACCGTCACCGTCATGGAAGTATCGTGCAACTGCCCGTGCTGGGCCGATCCAAGTTGCGATGGTGTCCGTAGCGACGTTCTTGACGTGGTCGGCACGGTCAACGTGGCGTTCCGTGGTTTCGCGGCGGTGATTGATCCGGGCTGCCCGAAACAGCGCTCGGATGTCGACGCGAGTAGCGCGACCGACGTTCTTGATGTCGTGAAGGTCGTCAACGTGGCGTTTCGCGGCTTCTCGGTCGCCTCCCAATACGTCGATCCCTGCCTCTGAATCACGACATGAGCGTCCGTGTCCCTAAATAGTGCGCCCGTGAGAATCCTGTCTACTGGTTCAAAAACCTGCAAGACGTTTTGAAAGGAAAGAGGGTCCATGAAACGATTCGCGATCGGCGCAACCGCAACGGCGATCATCCTGACCGCATTGGCCGTCAACGCCGCCATTGTGAAGGTCGGCACCGTCGAACTGCCCACTGCGACGTTCGTGCCGGATTCCGTCAAGATCGCCTCCGGTGACACTCTCCGTTGGTACCAGATCGATGGCGATCACAGCGCCACATCCGGCACGGGTGCGGCCGATCCGAATCAGGGGATGATGTACAACGGCTCGATCAACGGGATTACGCCTACATTCGATTTCCAATTCATCACGCTCGGAAGCTACTCCAATTTCTGCATTCCCCACGAACTCTTCGGTATGACCGGCAAAGTCGTTGTGACCCCCTCGGTTGCCTCGCACATCGCCGCGACCGGCGAGATCACGGGGTCGTTTGACCTCGACTCGATCTCAATCCTGACAGGGGAGACCGTCGAGTTCTTTTGGGGAGCGGGTGATCACACGATTACGTCGGGCACTGGATCGGGCGACCCCAATGCCGGTAACCAGATAAACTCCTCACTGAATTTCCAGGTTCCAGCCGTCCAGCTGACCTTCAATTCGCCCGGCGTCTATCCGTTCTTCTGCGTGCCGCATGAACTCGACAACATGCGCACCACGGTCTATGTCTCCGACCCTTGCACCTGCCCGTGCTGGGCCGATCCGAGTTGCGATGGTGTCCGTAGCGACGTTCTTGACGTGGTCGGCACGGTCAACGTGGCGTTCCGTGGTTTCGCGGCGGTGACTGATCCGGGCTGCCCGAGGCAGCGCACGGATGTCGACGCGACCGGCGCGACCGACGTTCTCGACGTCGTGAAGGTCGTCAACGTGGCGTTCCGCGGCTTCTCCGTCGCCTCCCAATACGTCGACCCCTGCCTCTGATCACGATATCAGCCGACTCATCGTCAATCCCATCTGCGTTGAGAGATCATGCACTCGAAATGAACGACTGCCTGACAAGACACCCACAAGAAAACGGCCCCGGTGTTGCCACCGGGGCCGTTGTGATGTACTCCGTCGGGAGATGTTACTCAGTCGTGCACGGCCGCGGGCCGGCGTTGAACAGATAGGAGGTCAGGTCCGCCACGTCGCGGCTGTTGACCGCGCCGTCGCAGTTGATGTCGGCCCTGTTGCTGTTGCTGTAACCCGCCGAAGCGGCGCCGACGCTGATTGCCGCGGTTGAGGCCTTCGTGTTCAGACTATGCACGATCTGCGTCAACAGCGCCAAGTCGGCAATGTTGATCTCACCCGAACCATCCACGTCGCCCGCCTGCAGGCCCATCGTCACGACTTGGCCATCCGGACCAATCCCCGCCGGACCGTTGCAATCCTTCGGATCGACACTGAACGTGTAGTTCCTCGAGATCTGGCACTGCGCGCCGCAGGTGTTCGTGCAACGGATGACGATGTTGAATGTCGATGGTGCAGTGATGTTGACGCACCAGTTGCCGTTTGAGATGTACCCTGGCCCGTCGATGATCTGACAGGTCACCCCTCTTTGCGGCGGCGGGTTGTTGCCGGCAATTGGGATGCACACCGGCGACTGACAAAAGATGTAGCTGCCGGATGCCGGCAGGTCGCACGCCGGCGGGTCTACGATGATAAAGGTCACGTTAAACGTCCGCTGGGCCGTCCGGCCGCAGGCATCGGTGACCCGCACCGTTGAAGAATACGTGCCGGCGGTTGTTGGCGTAAAGCACCAGAGCCACGTGTTGCCTTGCATCACGATCGATCCAACGCCGCTCGTCACCTGGACCGAAGTGATATTGTTGTTCTGATCCTGAATGTTGAGCAGTCTGCACACCGGGCCCGGACTGCACACCGTAATCGTGGTGTCGTCTCCGATCGTGAACGTCGGCGGGTCGTTGAATTGAATAAGCATCCGCGTCTGGCACGTATCCGCCTTGCCGCAGGCATCGACCACGCGCCACTTGATGATCAACTCGTTCTCGCTCGGGGGCAGGTAGCTCCAGACGTTGCCGCTGATGGAGCCCGGGCCGCTGATCAACTGGTAACCCGTGATATTGCCATCCGGGTCGTAGGCATCTAATGTCAGCGACGCCGCTTGATTCGGGCAGAGGAAGAACGTCGTGTCGCTCGGCGCCGAACAGACCGGCGGCTGATTGATGCCGACCGATACCGTAAACGACCCGTTGCACTGCCCCCCGAGACGGTCGGTGCAGGTGATCGTGACCGCAAACTGGCCGCCGCCTGTCGGCGTGTAGCACCAATTGCCGCCGGACACGCTGCCCGGTCCAGAGGTGACAACACAGTTCACCGGCGGATTCAGACTGGTCGCGCTCACAGGCAGGCATATCTGTGTCGGCGCGCACTGGAAGATCGTCGTGTCACTCGGCAGGAAGCAGATCGGTGGGGCGGGTTGCGACACCAATACGAAGGCCGTGTCGAAGTCATCCGCGCCGCAGGTATCGGTCACCTTGCCGACGAACATGAAGGTTCCGCCTTCTTCCGGAGTCCAACAGATCGTGTTGGCGGCCGTGTCGATCGTCGCGCCCACAGGAGCCAAGATCAGTTCCTCTGTCAGACCTTCCGGGCCATCCGGATCAGAAACCGTGTAGTTGAAGCAAACCTGACCGGCGCCGACCAGGGTCGAGATGTCATTGCCCAGATTGATCACCGGCGCCACGTTCATGACGAAGTGGATGTACACATCGCGTGTGCAGATCGCGCCGCACGAGTCGGTGCACTGGATCGTCAGCAGGGCCGTCTGGTCTGTCGAGATGAAGTCGCACCACTGGAGACCGGCGCCGGCGATCGCCTTGTCGTTCTCAAGGATCACGCACACGGCCAGATTGCCGTCTGGATCCGTGCCGCCGAAGTCGGTGATGCAGACTTGCGTTGGCTCGCACAGGTAGATCGTCGTATCGTTCGGCGGACTGATGCACTCCGGCGGGTCGTTCAGATTAACCGTGAGCGTGAACGACTCTTCACACGTGGCCCCGCATTCGTCCGTGCAGCGAATGGTCACGTTGTACACACCGCTCGCCGTCGGCGTAAAGCACCAGTTGCCTTGCGTCACTGTGCCTTCACCAGACACCACGTCGCACGAGACCAGATTGTCGTCACGGTCGAGGCCCACAAATGGTATGCAGACAGGGCTCGGCTCGCAGAGGAACACGCTCGTGTCTGCGATCACAGGACACACCGGCGGTTCGTTCACATCAAACGTCACCGTGAACCCACCGCGGCAGGAAGCCCCGCAAGAGTCGTAGCAAACAATCGGGACGCTGACGACGACGTCTTGGGACACATCATAGCACCACTGACCGTTGACGACGTAGCCCAGCGAACCACCCTTATCGTCGTAATCGATTTGGCAGTACGAGAAGTTGCCGTTTACGTCGGTCGCGCCAATTGGCAGGCAGACCGTGCCGGGTGCGCACAGGAAGATCGTCGTGTCGTTCGGCAATTCGCAGACAGGTGCGTCATTCATATCGACGGTCACGCAGAACGACGCGTCACACGAATCGCAGAGCGACAGGCAGCGGATCGTGACACAGAACGACGTGTCATGATCGGCATAGTAGGTCCAGTTCCCCTGAGAGACCTCGCCGGGCCCGCTCACCACCGAGCACCGCGAATTCTCGCCGCCGGACACCGGGAGCGAAAGCGTCGTCGGTTGGCAGAGCAACGTGTCGATATTATCCGGCGCATTGCAGATCACCGGCACGCGCTCCGGATAGTTGCGGGTGAAGTCGATCACGCACGAGTCACCGCAGGTGTCGGCGCAGACGATGTGGACGTTCACCGACGTGCCCGGCTTAGGATTGACGTTTTGCCAACCGCCCGGCACCAACTCACCAGCGCCAACAAGGTAGCACTCCGTCGCACCATCCACGTCAATCGAACCCAGCGGGACAAAGTCGGTGTCCGGCGTACAGATCGGATCGACCAATTGGACAAAGATCGAGCAGACCGGGTTAATGTTCATGTCAAAGTTGACCGTGAACTCATTCTGACAGGTGTGGAAGCAAGTGTCGGCGCATCGGATCATCACCGTCACCGACGTGTCGTAATCCGGCGGCGTCCAGCACCACAGTCCGCCCTTCAAGTAGCCGGGACCCGACACGATGTCGCAGCCGGCCAGCAACGCCTTGTTCTGCGGTTCGGTCGGACCCTGATTCCGTGGGCCGCCGAGGTTGCCCTTGCCACCCTTGGACGGTCGCGCCACGTCGGACGACCTGTTGCTTCCCTGGCTCGGCCAATCGACCGCCAGGCAGACCTCAACCGGGTTGCAGAAGGCCAGGGTCGTATCCGGCGTCTGGTAGCAGACCGGCGGCTCGGTGATATTGATCGTGACGCAGAAGGTATTCTCGCAGAAGGCGCCGCACGAATCCTCGCACCGCACTGTTACGCAGATCCGCGCGTCCTTGGTCGCCGAGTAGATCCAGTTGTAGGTTCCCGGCGCAGCGCCTGGGATCAGAGATCCCTCGCTCTCGCCGACCAGACGGCAGAAACTCCAGTTGCCATTCGCATCAGTCGCCGAAACCGGCAACGAGATCTCCGCCGGGTCGCACAGGTAGATTGTCGTGTCGTTCGGCACATTGCAGACCGGCGACTCGTTGATCACGAACGTAATCGTGAAGTTTCCGGTACACTCGTTGCCGCAATCATCGAAGCAGCGGATGTACGTGGTCACCGGGCCGCTTTGCAGTGGCGTGTAGCACCATTTGCCGTTGACAATCTCACCAGCGCCATCGGCCACTTCGCAAGTCACCGACTGGTCGCAATTATCCGTCGCCGAGACCGGCAGGCAGATCGCCGTGTCAAGATCGCAGAGGAAGATCGTCTGACTCACCGGCAACCGGCAGACCGGCGCCGTCGTGTCGGCAATCGTGATCGTCTGCACACAACGGCTCTCGTTCAGGCAGCGGTCGGTGGCCGTGAAGGTCCGCGTGATCACTGTCTCGCAACCGTTGACCACGGTATCCTGATCGAAGAGCTTGATCTCGGCCGCGGTGCAGTTGTCGGTCGCCGTCGGCCAGCCCCATTCGCCTTGAACGTCGTCACACTCGAAGGATAAGTCATTCGGGCAGGTGATAAGCGGCGCGGCTGTGTCGGCGATGTTCAGAATCCACGTGCACGTATCCGAGACGTTGCCGCAGCAATCCACCGCCCAGATGAATGCCTTGATGTAGGCCGGGCACTTGTTCAAGTGGAAGGTCAGACGTGAGTACACATCCACGTTGTCACAGCACGCGTCGAAGACCGTGTCAATCATGCGGAAGCCGCAGAGGAACTTCTCATCGGCGAGCCTGAACGGCTCGGTCCCCTTCAGTTCGATGCAGTCGGCCTTGTCACGATCGCAGTAGATCGTCGTGTCCGGCGCGCACACGACCACCGGACGGCTGTTGTCCACGAATTCGACGCGCTGCGAGCAGGTGTCATAGTTGCGGCATTCGTCGAACGCTACAAAGTGCAGTTCAAAGAGTGTCCGGCACGAATCGGACTCCAGAAGCTCCACATCATACAGGCAGACGCGGAACTCGGAGCAGTTGTCTGTCGCCGTCGGCCGGCCGAAGCGATAATCGTACTCGCTGATACACGGATCCTCAGTCGCGAGCGACTTCGTCTGCAATTGCGCCAGAGTTGCCAACAACGCCTTGCCGGTTTGACCGGGCAGTTCCTCGCAGCTCACCGAAGTGTCCGGTGGGCAGACGATCACGGGCGCTGTCGAATCACCGATCACGATTGTCTGCACGCACGTGTCGGCGTTCTGACAGAAATCAGTCGCGACGAACGTCCGATGGACCTCGAGGTAGCAGTTGCCCTGCGCCGCAACGGTATCGACATCAATCAGGTCAACCTTCGCCTGGCCGCAATCATCGGTCGCCGTCGCCCAACCCCAGTCGCCCGGCTCTTCGCCGCATTCGGCGAAGATATTCGGCGGACAGGTGAGCACAGGCGCCGTCGTGTCATCAAAGTACACCGTCCACAAGCAGGTGTCGGAGACGTTGCCGCAATCGTCCACCGCCCAAATCTTGGCACGGATATACTGCGGGCACTCCTCGAAGTGATAAGACAGATGCGTATAGTAGTCGACATCCGGGTCGCATGCGTCATAGACGGTGTCCACGATCCGGAAGTCGCAGAGGTATTTCTCATTCAGCTTCTGCGTGCCTGACTTGCCATCGAAGCAATCGGGTATCCCGCCGCCTTCGCAGTAGATGGTCGTATCAGGCGCGCAGATGAGCACCGGAGCCGTCGTATCGGTGAAGGTCACGATCTGGCCGCAGGTGTCGGAGATGTTCCCGCAATCGTCCATCGCGACAAAGATCAATCCGAACTTCGCCACGCACGAATCGAGCTGGATCGGGTAAACAGCCCATAGGCAAAGCGTCGGGCTGTCGTCGCAGTTGTCCTTGGCGGTCGGCGTGCCGTAGCGGAAGTCGTATTCGTAGCACCCCGCCGTGTTCTTAGTGGCGGTGCCGTCGGCAAACGATGTCAACAGCGCCTTGCCATCCCCGCCGTTGCGATCAAGCTCGCTGCAATCCACGACCGTATCCGGGGGGCACTCAATCACCGGCTTGGTCGTGTCGCCCACGGTGATGATCTGGCGGCAGGTGTCAGAATAATTGCCGCATTCGTCGACCGCATGCCAGGCGCGCACCAGGACGTACGAGCATTCACCAATCTGATCCTTCGAATACAAGATGAGCTCGATGCGCGGTTCCGGAT
>Ga0214473_10009119_pt1 | contig 11737 bp, 7 predicted proteins | sample RVTome_7_FD_203509 | JGI IMG/M metagenome (GOLD analysis project Ga0214473, IMG submission 203509) | Soil microbial communities from uranium-contaminated site in the Upper Colorado River Basin, Wyoming, United States - RVT98D197 | ecosystem: Environmental > Terrestrial > Soil > Contaminated >...
TGATAGAATTGGTAAATTAGGAATTACGAATTAGGAATTATGGTTTGATGAAAGAAAATATTGTTCAGAAAAAAAGTTATGCGTTTGCATTGCGGATAGTGAAGCTGTACCGCTGGCTTTGTGAGGAAAAAAAGGAGTATGTTCTGTCAAAACAACTCCTTCGATCCGGCACTTCCATTGGGGCCAATGTCGAGGAGGCTATTGGCGGGCAGTCTGAAAAGGACTTTGCTGCTAAAATGATGATTGCCTATAAAGAAACACGCGAGACACACTATTGGTTAAGACTATTGCACGACAGTGAGTTGATCGATCAGGCTGCTTTTGAATCTATGATCCAAGATTGCGACGAGCTGCTAAAACTGCTCGGATCTATCACTAAAACCATGAAAACTAAAATTCGTAATTCGTAATTTCTAATTCGTAAGTTTGCATGAATACGGAAGGATGAATGATGAATAAAAACGAAAAGAATGATCAAGAGGAAAAGGGACGGAATTCGATTATTCATCATTCCGCTTTCATCATTCATCATTCCTTCTGGCTTCAGCCTGAATCCCGGCGCCTTGAGTTTAAGGAAGCATGGCCCAAGGGTGACCAGATCGCCCGCACGGTGGTTGCTTTTGCCAACGGGGCCGGTGGAAAAATAGTGTTTGGCGTTAAAAATGAACCCAGAGAAATTATCGGCATATCCGATGATGAACTCTTCGCACTCGAAGAAAGGGCGGCAAATCATATCTTCGACCGCTGCACCCCAACAATCATCCCGGAGATCTATATCCAAAACGTGGAAGGCAAACCCCTCCTGGTTGTGGAGATATTTCCCGGCTTTCAAAAGCCCTATTATCTCAGAAACAAAGGTAAACACAAAGGAACATACGTACGAATCGGCTCCGTAAACCGACTCGCCTCGGAAGAAACACTGGTATCTCTGGAGCGTGATAAGCGAAAAATATCGTACGACGAAGTGGTTGCATACGAATTAACCGCCGGAACAATCAATCTCAAGCGGTTTATAGCCGATTACACGACCAGTTCTGGTAAGCCCTTACATGAAGAAAAACTACTAAACCTCGGTTTGTTTGTTTTGGAACGGGAAACGCTTTTTCCGACCCATGCGGCTCTTCTGCTTTCCGAATCACCGGAGAGAAAACGCTTCTTTCCCTATGCCAAAATCGAATGCGCCCGTTTCAAGGGGACAGAAACAAAAGTTTTTCTGGATCAGGCCACGATTGATGAACCGATTTACGCCACCATTGAGCCCTGCATGGCTTTCATTAAGAGAAACATCGCGCTGGGTTCGCGGATTGGTGAAATATACCGGGAAGACCGTTGGGAATACCCCTTGGAAGCCGTTCGGGAGGCAATCATCAATGCCGTTGTACATCGGGATTACGCCATTCAAGGAAGCGACATCAAAGTGGCAATCTTTGACGATATGCTCGAGATTACAAGCCCCGGACCCTTGCCGGATACCCTGCCCCCCGACGCGCTTGGAACAGGCCGGTCGGAAATCAGGAACCGAATTCTGGCGCCCATTTTCAAGGAACTTAAATTGATCGAAGCCTGGGGTACCGGAATCCAGAAAATGCGAGCAGAGACTCAAAAATATCCGGAGATCAAACTCATACTGCAGGAAACCGGTCACGCATTTCAGGTTCAGTTTATTAAAAAAGAAGCCCAAGAGGCCCATGACGAGACTCATGTCACACCCCAAGACACACCCCATGTTGCATCCCAAGTTACGCCCCAAGTCCTTCAATTGCTCTCTGTTCTGAAGGGTGTCGAGGATCGAGAGACGCTGCAACGTGCCCTGGGGTTAAAGGCCAGAAAGAATTTCCGCCTTTTGTACCTGGTTCCCGCTTTGGACGCCGGTTTAATTGAGATGACGATTCCCGATAAACCCCGAAGCAGCAAGCAGAAATACCGGTTGACGGAGCGAGGTAAATTGATTCTAAAAAAATTATAATATTCAGTAGAGGTGCTGTAATGGCAAAAATAGCGGAAGTCGTCAAACTCAAATCAGGCTATGCGAACTTCGTGGAGTTGAAGAGCGCTTTTGAAGCAGCCCAGGAGAACGCAGACCGGATGGCCATGTATCGGCCGACCAAGGCGCACCGCGTGGCGTTCGAGCGAATTTGCCGTGGGCTCTACCAGCCCAACGACAAGAAATTCTATCTGCTCAGCGGCTCTTACGGAACGGGTAAATCGCACCTGTGCCTGATGACAGCGAATATTCTGAGCCGGTCCAGCGGTGACCCGGAGATTGCCGGGTTTTATAAGAATTACGCCAAGCTCGATTCTGAAAAAGCCAATCTGCTCAAGAACATCCGTAAGGACGGCCAATACCTGGTGGCGATCTGCGACTACCACTCGGGGAGGCATTTTGAAGACGTGGTGATGAAGGCGGTCTTTGAAGCCTGTAAAGCCAAGGGCTTAAGCAGTGGCGTGGAAACGGAATTCGACGAGGCGGACCGTCAATTGGGCGAATGGGAGAAAAAGGGCGACAAAGGTCGCATCCGCAACTTTTACCAGGACTTCGGCAAAGCCCTTTCATCGGTCGCGCCCGGCCTTTCCGTGGAGCAGCTCCGAGCTGGGCTCAAGAACTATGACTCGGATGCGCTTGGCAAATTCCGCGCTGCCTTCAAAGAGATGATGGGGGGCGTGGCGTTTCAAGCTCAGGCTGGCAACCTGATCCCCATACTCAGAAAATTGGTTAAGACCCAGGAGTTTAAAGAACGTTTCAAAGGACTGGCGGTGTTTTTTGACGAATTCGGGTTCACCTTGGAAAATGCAGGCTACTCGAAAGACATCCTGCAGGGTTTTATGGAAACCATCTGCAAGAACGAACCGAACGTGATTTTTGTGGGCTGTATTCACAAGGACTTCAAATCCTACGCCGACCGTTTCAGCAAAGCCGACGTGGCGGTCATGAGCGCCCGCATCACTCAGGTGGACCTGCTCAATGAAGGGATCGAGGAGATCATTGGGGCCATCGTCGAAACGGACAAGGCGAGCGAGGCTTGGAAAAAAGAGATTGCTCCCAAGACGGGTGTTTTCGATCAGTTGGTGCCGCCATGCAAGTCGCTGAACCTGTTCCCGTGGATTGCCGACGTGGACCGCATTCGGCAGCGGGTGTTAGAAGACATCTACGGCGTGCATCCCATGGCCCTGGCATGTTTGCTAAAGCTCTCTTCTGAAATCGGCTCAGATGCTCGAAGCACGTTCACCTTCTTCTCGGGCGATGTAGGCGGCGATAAGGGCTCGTACGCGGACTTTATAGAGACTGTGGACATAACGGTGGGCGGCGGCAAGCTGAATCTGTATACGGTGGACCGGCTGTTCACCTTTTTCCAGAAGGAACTTTCCCAGAAAAACCCAGAGCTGCGCGAAGGGCAGCGTCAGTTTGTCAATGGCTTCTACGCCAGCTTGGATGCTTTGCGGAAGGCAACTGAAGGAGAACTCTTCGGGTTTCAGGAGGATGAGCGCATCCGGGTGCTCAGGACGATCTTGATCTGCCAGCTCTGCCAGATTCCGACGAGCTTGGAGAACATTCAGTTCGGTCTGTACTGCCTGAGCCCGTCCGAAAAGAACCAGGTAAAGGGATACTTGAATGACCTGGTCAAAAGCGGTGCCGTGTTCTTCCGACAGCAGTCGAAAACCTATGAACTGGCCGCAAGCACCGGCGAGGACCCCTATGATCTGATCGAGCGATACGTTGCAGATACGAAATTACATCCAGCGGACATGGTGGCGGCCTTCCTGGAAGAAGCCGGCGGTAAGAGTCTTTCCGATTTCGCGGAAGCCAAAGGGTACAATCTGCCCTTTGGGGAGGATAAAAGCTTTCGCACCCGTTTTGTGCGGGCTAAAGAGATAGGAGATGCGCTCTGGGATGAAATCCGAAAAGAATATGCAGAAAGCCGAAACAAGCCGGCCCAAGGCTTGAAGGAACCCTCGTCTACGCGTTGTGTGAGGATGAAGGCGAGGTCAATGTGGCAAGAGAAGCGGCCAAGACCATTGCTGACGCCAATGTAACTCTGGCCGTGCCCCACGCACCGCAGCCCTTTTCGGAAACACTGTTGCGGGTAAAGGCGTGCCGCCATTACCTACCCCCCAACGAAGCCGGAAAAATCAGCGCCCAGACCGAGTCAAGGCTCCGAGACATTCTCACTAGTCCAGAAGACGGATACCTGCCGGCCCTTGAGCGAGTGTTCAGAAACATTGAGGAGGGCAGCGGGGCTTGCTGGTATAGGCAGGGGGGAAAGGTTCTGGTGGACAAACCCAAGCAGTCGCACAAACCTGCGGACATGCTGTGCGAAGAACTATTCAAGAAACGCTGCCGCATTAAGCATCCGGACTTGAATCTCTGCCATGACGATAAGTGGTGTACTGGGAAAAACACCGCACTGAAACAGGCCGTCGCCGTTTTGCTGGTGGGGGAAAAGGTCCTGATTGATAACGGCAACCCTGATAACCACGGAGAGAAACGATACCTGGAGAAAGCACTTCTGAAAGGAGCAGGAGCCCTGAAGAAAACCGGTTCAGAGGGCGTCGTTTCCTATTTCGCCTGTGAAACCGATCCTGCCAAGATTCACGATGATTTCCCGGCTTTAAAAGAACTCTGCGGCCGGCTGGCGAATCTCAACCCCGGGGAAACGTTCTCGGTGGGGGCTTTTCTGGAAGATGCCCGACACGCGCCATACGGCGCCGGGGGCACGCCGCTCATATTGTCCCTGGCTCACGTTATTCGCGCATACGGCGAGCGATTGATCGTCTACAAAGATTCAACAAAGATGGTGGAACAGGCCCTTCGTTCCTATGACGACCTTGTCAAGATTGTCTCGGACCCTGCGGGCAAAACTGTGTTTGTGGTCAGGGATATTTCGCAAGCCCAAATGAATCTTATCGATCTGGTTGCCAAGGCGGTTGACGCGGCCCCGCTGAAGCATGGTGAAACCCGGTCTCTCAACTCAGCTTTTGAAACGCTCAAACAGTGGTGGAACGGTTTGCCGCCTGTGGCCAAAGTCATCAGCCTTTACGAAAAGGACCGGCAGACTCGTTTGAGCGGACTCAAAAACCTGATGGAAAGTCTGGCCGGCAGTGTGGATCGATTTGATTTTCTGCTGGAGCAACTGCCGGCCGTTTACAGTGGCGGTCCAGTCGGCGATGCCCTTACACAGAAGGACGCCAAGCGAATCGGGGAAGCCTTTGCCGAGGATGGCAAGCTGCTCAACTCAGGCGAACAGGTGGCGATTGGAAAGGTCGCGCAGGCAATTTGTGAGGTTTATGGTGGGAAGGGTGACGTCATCGAATGTGAAAACGCGGTCAGCAAATGGTATGCGAATTTGAACCCCAGCCAGCGCGACCCCCACAAGTGCGACAACGAAGATGCCACCCATTTTTGACCCGCCTAGCCGATCAAACCGTCAGTTTCAGCACGAAGGTCGTCAAGCTCCTGCCCAAGGACTACAGTTTTGGGTCGCTTTCGGAGTGGACTTCGCTTCACATCAAGGATTATGCAGCCAAGCTGAAACAAGCCAAAGGCGAGATCGACAAAGCCAAGCCGGACGTTAACAAGCCGGCTATCGATGAAGGCGTGCATGAAATCCGCGAATCCCAAGAGATGTATGTTGAGATCCCCAAGGGAGCTGCCCGATTGGTTTACACCCTGGACGGAACCGACCCCCGGCATTCGGAGAGTGCTCAAAAAACCGACAAGAAACTCGACCTCGGCAGCCTCCTCAAGGGGCGACCCAGTGTGAAGGTGAAAATGCGGGCAATCGACCAGGAAGGTAATGTCAGCGAACCAATCAGCATAGAGCTTGTCAGCAAGGAGCGCAAATATGAGATACAGGTTGAATCGGACATTTTCGGCGAAAAGGAAGCGACTTTCAAATGGCCGAATGACACGGAGGGATTAGTGGCCGTCTTGAAATCGGTAATCAGTTATGGTGTGAAAAAAAATCTGTTGAGCATGGACAGGGCGCAGAAGATAGAGGTGCTCTTGCGCGACCTATCCAAGAACAAATGAGGAGCCAGCGCGTGACTGAGGGCAACAAAGGCCATGTATTAATCAGTAATGTCGGCGATCTCGCATACACTCCGCCTGATGATGTTCTTCTGGTAGAGCAAGACGCAGATTATGTGCGGGCGTGCCATAAGTTGTCGCACCGAAGGAAATCCGATGCCGATCTGAAGATATGGGTGCGATCAAAGACCCACTTTTCCTGGCTGCGGGATTTAACCGAACAGATTGGCTGCCCCTCCATTTTCGAAGAAAAGACTCCCCGTTTGGTGCTGGCCGAGCAGTGGAATGTGAACCTTCCTGACTGGCTCACTGATGCTGACGTTCTCGGCCACCACTTATTGGAGATTGATGTAGATTCTCGCCACCAGATGAGTTTTGAAACGCGTTTTCTGACCCACTTCGTTGGGACCGCATTTAATCAGGATTTGCTCGGTACCGAAAATCTTGTCCGCGTAATCAAGGCGCTTGTCAGCGATGACGCAACGACGGCGTTCAAGGACCATCCTTTGCTGGGCCGATGTCTGAAGGCTAGATGCGAACAGTGGGCGGAGAGTAGCAGCGAGACGTGGGTTAAAGAGGTGTGCAAACGGCTTCCCGAAAATTATGCCCAAGTCTGGCAGTGGCTCAGCTTGTGGGCCGGCCTGCATGGCTATCCCGACAAGCTGTTGGAATATGTGCTGGCCCCGGAACAGGTTTTGTTTGTACGGAGAATTCCTCCTGATGCGGTCAGCGATTTGCCTTTAGAGTCTTCCGCAAGGGAACAGATATTGACCCAGATTGAACTGATCTTTGAAGAAATACGGTCGCAGGTAACTTCAAGCAACGAGTTCCAGAAGGTTGTGGGATGGACCTCAGGTCGGCTTTTCCTAGAATATCAGCTAATTTCGACCGTTCTTAAAAACAAGCAGTTCGCACCGACCAAGGCGGACATTCAGATGATGCAGGCAAAATTCGAGTCTTGTCCAGGTGTGAGCAAAAACCAGCTGCACTATCTTATCTACTGCGTCAAACCCAGCCGTCCCACATTGCTCGGAGCGGAAGAGGAATGGAGTACTTCGGAATGGATTCGGTGGACAACCGAGGAATACATGCCCTACCGTAGCTGGCAGGTTCACAACGGCCATTACGATGAAGACGTAGAGCAAACGGTTGAGCGCTTTTCAGATTGGTACATTGGTGAATATGCATCTGTTCAAAAAAATCCCGACCTCAGTTTGCCGTACTGCCTGAGGAGTGTCTCAAGAAGCGGTTCGGAAAATGACCTCACCATCATATTGGTTGTTGACTGTCTCCCTTTAGCCTTTCTGGGGGTTCTGGATGACTCGCTACGCAATGTGGGACTTAGCCGCCATGATTTAAATTACCGATTTGCCGGGTTACCGACCATAACGGAATACAACAAAAGTGCCCTTTTGAGCGGGGAGTGGCAAGACAAACCTGGAAACTACGAAGCTGTTCTCAAAGTGCGATCCGCCTCCGATTGGAGCGGCAAGAAGGTCATATACCTGAGCGACTTGAAATCCCTGTCAGAAATGCCGCCTCCACAAGAGGCGACCATTGTTGTCCTCAACTTTGTAGATGGGGATGAGCTCCTGCATTCAGACGTGGAATCCAAGAACACCACGCATGAGGATGAGCTGCAGCGCCTTTTTTCGCGCATGGCTGACGCGGTGAACAGATTGTCACAGGAGTGGGGCGGGTCGAGGGAGCATTTCAGTGTTTACGTGGTGACCGACCACGGTGCCTGCCGTATTCTTGAAGAAGAGAAAAGGTCTTTTGATTCTGCTGTCGTCAAAAAGCTGTTTGCCAATGAAAAACACCGGTTTTCGGCCGTAGCCGAAGATCAGATGGGGGATATACCCGAAAACCTGTGGGCGCTGGGGCATCGGTTCAAGCGGCCGTTTGCTTTAGAAAACACGACATACTTCTTGCCCAGGGGACACAATACTGTTCGCTATGCCGGCAACGTGAAAGGTTTTATACACGGCGGGGTTACACCCGAAGAGGTTATCGTTCCGACAGCATTATTCAAACTGCTGAAGGCGGCCTGGAAAAATCCCGCTGCACGGTTCCTCAACCTAGACTTGGCGAGAGAGACCGGTAGAGCTAAAATTTACGTTCAACGCGTTGTGACGTTGGAAATTGAAATACAGAACCCAAATGCCACCGACCTCGATATTCGCCGGGCGACCGTAATATCGCCTGAAGCCGACCTCAAGAGCTGTGAACCTGTGACAATACCGGCCGGGAGCGCGAAGCCCCTCATAATGAATTGTTATTTCAAGAAGGATGCATTGGGAGAAAAAGCTTTGGAGATAGAGATTGCATATGAGATTTCCGGCGAACAGTACACCTTCACCCTAACGCTTGAAAGTGAATTTAAATCAGCCGTGTCGAGCGGGTTTAACCTGAGAGACCTATAATGGAGGCAGGAAAATAAAATGATGTCATTTGAACGCAAAGCAAAAGACTACTATGGGGAGGTCGTCATCAACAAGGGTCTCATGGGGAAGGCTGGATTCGGCGCTCGTGCAATCCCCGTGTATGTGGGTGAGTGGATCGTCAGCCAATTCATGGACGGAGATAATCTCACTGAGGACGGCAGAAATGAAATTATCAAAACGGTTTCAAAGTTCATGCCGCAAAAAGCGGACAAGAATTCGATCCTGAATCGCCTTATGGAGCAAGAAGAAGTTCGGATCCTGGATGATTTTCGCGTCAACGTGAACCTAGAACGCCACACCCACGATCTCAGCATTCCGCTGCTGGATGTCAGCAACGGAATGATTCAAAAGGATATCATCGACAAAAACCCGATGCTTTTGAAAACGGGCATGTGGGGGCTGGGGACGTTGCGGTATGTGCCACCGGACGGCGAGGACGTCAAGAAAGGCCAGGTTTGGATGGTCGATTTCAAGGCCTTCCAGACACCTGGGATCGATTTGGACTATTTCCGGGAGTCGCGCAAGCATTTCAACATCGATGAATGGATAGACTTCCTGGTTTCGAGCTCCCAATTTAACCCCGATGTTCACCGCCTGCCGCAAAAGCTTCTACTCCTCAGCCGGATCATTCCCTTGGTTGAGCCAAGGGCAAATCTCGCGGAACTGGCGCCGAAAGGCACGGGGAAGTCCTTCGTATTCGACAATATCAGCCGGTATGCTGCCGTAATACCCGGTGGGAAGCTCTCAGCGCCTGCCTTGTTTTTCAATAGCAACACAAAGCAGATCGGCCTGATTCCTCGGTACGATGTTGTCGTGGTCGATGAAATTCAAAAGATTCAAACTGATGCTTCCGGGGAGGCCATGGCCGCTCTCAAGATGTATCTTGAAAGCGGCAGATACCGCAGAGCAACTGGAGACTTGGGGAGCTCCGAGTCCGGATTTGTCATGCTCGGCAATATCACGCTGGGCATCAATAGATTGCCGCTATATGAAAGCGACGGAATATTCAAAGAGCTGCCGGCCGCCCTTCAGGAATCCGCCTTTATAGATCGGATTCACGGGTTGATTGAAGGGTGGTTCATGCCCCGCGTGTCCCGGAACACACCCTCAATATCACTTGGGTTCAAGGGAGATTTTTTCAGCGAGGTACTGCATGAACTGCGTGTTGACCTGCGGTACGCTGACTATGTTTCCCAAAGTCTGCACCTGCCGCAATCCGAGGACATGCGAGACAACAAAGCCATCTCCAGGCTGGCTGAAGGCTTTTTGAAGTTGTTGTTCCCCGATCTTCAGCTGAGCGAGGAAGAGTTCATTACGTACTGCGTGAATCCTGCGGTGCGCATGCGACAGCAGATCCGAGACGAGCTATCGAAGATCGATCAGGAATTCAAGTGGGTTACCATAAAGAGCCAGATGCCGGATGAATTCCAGCTGTCTCATCCGGATGAACGGCCGAATCCGGAGGAAGAAACGAAGAAGGTCGATCCCCTGGCTCCAGATCGGATTCCCGAGGAAAAAACAGTGGACCTTGTTGAAGGGCAGAAGGGGATCTCATTTGAAAAGCTTTTCCTTCCGTATGTTAAGGGTTCGAAATCGGTCAAGATTTGTGATCCATACATTCGGTTGCAATATCAAATATACAACCTTGTGAGTTTCTGCGAGATTTTAGACCCACAGGATGAGACCATAAAGGTTGATTTAGTGACAGGCTGCGAGGCTTATCAAAAGACCGAACTTAGCCAGAAGCTTGATGAGCTCAAAACAGGTCTAAGTCGGGATCACATTGATTTCAATTATGTTTTCAACGAAAATCTTCATGACCGTTGGATAGAAACGGACACGGGATGGAGAATCATCTTGGGCCGTGGCCTTGATATTTTTCAAAAACCAGACGACAAATTCACTTTGGGCTTCCTCGATCAGACAAAAAGGAAATGCAAGGCAACAGTAATTAATTATACGCGGATAAAAAGCCCGAATTTGGCTGATAGATAAAACCAGGTCGAGGGAGCATCGTAAAGGGGTGCGTAGGTTCAAAGACAACTTGTGACAGTTGGACTATTTTAGAAATAGAGGCACCCTCTGGGGCAGAGATAAACAATTGCTCTTCCCGGAGGGTACCAGAGATCCTTTTTATTTCACCATCCCCAATACCATTCCTCCCACCTTCTGAAGCCGATAACTCGTTTCAGCCGGTAATCCTTCAAACTGGGCTGCCCTTGTATAAGCATTCACGACATGGAACATAGTATTTCCCGCTTCCTGATTCCATCCCCATTCGACAGCCTCCCTTTCTTTCTCTCCCATTTGGAATTGCAAAAGTTCGAAGGAATACCGGAATAACTGGGCCCGGCTGATCCAGAAGATCGGAGCCCGTCCCCGACTTGATCGGGGAAGGTCGATCCCCTAACCTGCCCCGTAGAATAATACCGACCAGAGAGCGTTACCTGCCCGTGATTAAGAAGAAAATGTTTGATAGGAGGTCGAAATAGTCCTTCACTATTCAACGGGGCCTGTCCGAAGTGTCGGGGAATCATGCGGATCATCAGCTTCATCGAAGACCGGGAGGTCATCAAGACCATCCTGAAACACCACCCCCACTATCCCTGGGACGCTTACCTACAGTCGTAAAGATCAGGAATACGGGGCGGAAGGAACCGGTGTGCCCCGGTGAGCTTCAAAAAAGCCTGCCGGACCTCGGCAAATCGTTGAAAACACCCCCTCGCTGCCTCCCCGGACGTCTACCCCGGAAATCCCCCGAACCCTTGCTGAAACGGCTTCCAAACAAACCCAAGATCTTGTGCTAAAATTCCCTTGACACACAATTCCCCTTTTTTGTATATTCAAGCCACCCCAAAGCGAGTTCTTAGTGCGCCAGGCAAAGTCTGGAGAATCCAGTTGGTTGAGAAGCCAGCCTGACAAAGTTAGCCGACCGTCAGAACCGAGTTTTGCATCTATGCAGGTAACTGTATGGGTGAAGCGTAAACAGGGAGACAGCAGGCCGTAATCCGCAAGGGTGAAGGTGTTCAGCCCCGAAAACGCTTATGTTGTGGAGCAAGCCCAAGGGATTAAGAACCCTGAAGGCAGCAACGAAGGCATCGATAAGAGGCGAGATGGCGGATACTCCACCGGGGTCATAGTCCACGGCATGTTGTGCAAGGGATTTTCCAGGAACCTGGGAGGACCTGTGCCTTCCTCTGATAAAGGGGTACTCAAAACCGAGGAAACGAGGGTTGAGGATGAGGTACAGGTAGTCGGATCAACTCAT
>Ga0214473_10009120_pt1 | contig 11736 bp, 10 predicted proteins | sample RVTome_7_FD_203509 | JGI IMG/M metagenome (GOLD analysis project Ga0214473, IMG submission 203509) | Soil microbial communities from uranium-contaminated site in the Upper Colorado River Basin, Wyoming, United States - RVT98D197 | ecosystem: Environmental > Terrestrial > Soil > Contaminated >...
CCGCCGCGGCAGGCGCGTCAACGTGGGTCGTGCGAAAGATTTCGCCGAGCGCCTGCATCTCGATCGGGTCGCCCAGGGGCGTGCCCGTGCCGTGCGCTTCGACGTAATCAATGTCGTCGGGTGTGAGCCCGGCTTGCTGGAGGGCCGCGCGGATGCACGCGATTTGCGATTGGCTATTCGGTGCGCTGATGCCGGAGGTGCGGCCGTCCTGGTTGACGCTCGTCGCGCGGAGCACCGCCAGCACGTTGTCGCCGTCGAGCTCGGCGTCGGCCAGCCGCTTCAAGAGTACCAGCCCGCAGCCTTCGCCGCGAACGTACCCATTCGCGCCCGCGTCGAAGGGGCGACATTTTCCGTCGGGCGAGAGCATCCGAGCTTTCGAGAAGGCGATCGTCGTCTCCGGCGTGAGAATCATGTTCACGCCGCCGGCCAGCGCCGCGTCCGATTCACCGCGCCGCAGACTCTCCACCGCAAAGTGGATCGCCAGCGACGAGCTGCTGCAGGCCGTGTCGACCGCCGCACTCGGGCCATGCAGATCGAAAACGTAGGAGAGCCGGTTCGCCGCGATCGACAGCGCGTTGCCCGTGCCCATGTGGGCGTCGATGTGCTGGTAGTACGTGTCGTACGGAACGGCGATCTTCGAGTAGTCGGTGCCGCCGATGCCGACGAACACGCCGGTCCGCGTGCCGGCCATTTGATCGGCGGGTCGGCCGGCATTCTCCATCGCCTCCCAAGCGACCTCTAACAACAGCCGCTGTTGCGGGTCCATCCGCGCGGCCTCGCGCGGTGTGATCCCGAAGAACTGCGGGTCAAACTCGGCAGGCGAGTCAACCAGCGCCGCCCAGCGGACCGACATTTTGCCCGGCGTTTCGCCCGTCGGATCGTAGAACTCGTCGGGGTCCCAGCGATCGGCCGGCACTTCGGCCACGGCGCTCCTCCCCTCGCGGATCAGCCGCCAAAACGCGTCGAGATTTGCCGCACCCGGAAAGCGACAGGCCACGCCGATAATCGCAATCGGTTCAGCCGTCGTCGTCGGCGATGACCCCGGCAACAGCGGCTGAGACTGCTTCGCAGCCAAGCGCTGTTCGAGCAGCTTGCGTTGGGCCGGCGACAGGCCGGCGAGTCGTTGGGACAAATCACTCATGAATCGGCTCGCAGCCCACGATGCGCCGTTTGCCAGGCGGCCCTATCTACCTCGAATGCGCAGAATGACACTTCGGACGGACGGCGCAAAGGCCCCCCACCGTCGAACCTCCCATTGGAGCAGCTCGACCAACGCCCGTAAACCGAGTTGAGCCGCCCCTGGCCGAGAAGATGTTGCAGCGCTTGGAGTTACCGCGATTGGGCAAGCTTTGCCGGCCATCTTAGGCGGCCGATCGACCGGCGGCGGGTCGCTCGTCGTGTCTGTGCTGCCCTCGGGCGTGCTCGAGTTCCCACAATCGCGCGTGCTTGAGATAGGACATGTAGGCGACCAGCGCGCAGACCTGCAGCCCCGCCTTGCCATCCAACATGCCGAGCCGCCAAACGTAGCCTTGCAGAAATCGCAGCGGGCCGCGGAACAGCAATTGGACGTAGTTTGTGCGCCGCCCTTGTTGGTGCCAGATCGCGGCTTGCACGGCCGCGTACCGTTGCAGCTTCGGCAGGTATTGCTCATACGATGTGCAAGTGTAATGGATCAGTCGGCCGCGAAGCCAGCCGACGTTACCGCTCGCTACTTGAGCGTGGGCGTGGTCGGTGTCGCCCACGTAGCGGGCCGCGTCGCGGCGGAACAGCCGCAAACAACTGTCGTTCATCCACGGGCCAAAGCGTATCGGATGACCGAGAAAGTGGTTCAGTCGACGGATGTGGTAACCGTCATGCGCGGGTCGCTCCAGCACGGCGCGAATCTCGGCGGCCAGCGCCGGCGTCACGCGCTCATCGCTGTCGAGCACGAGCACCCAAGAATGCGACGCCTGCGGGATCGCCCAGTTTTGGAAGTCGCCGTAGGTGCGATACTCGCGCTCGATTACGTGCGAGCCCAATGCCCGCGCAATTTCGAGCGATCCGTCCGTCGAGCCGCTGTCGGCGACCAGCACTTCGGTCGCCAGCCCTTTCACCGAGCCAATGCAGGCGGCAAGCTGCTCGCGCTCGTTCTTGCAGGGAATCAGGACCGTCAGTGGCTGCGACATGGCGAGCGGAGTCTAGGTCCGGATGCCAGCGGCCGTCCAGATCAAGCCCGAGACAATTTAGCGGCAGGGCTTGCCCGGCGATCAGGATCCGGCCCGGCACTGGAACGCCGTTTGCATTAGGGGGCAGATGAATGGCGTCCATGCGTTGAGCGACCTGGGGGCCGACCTCCTGTTTACCGGCGAGGTCGGCCCCCACCGCTATTTCTGGCCGGATTTTCTCTACCGGCAGCTTCCTGACGTACTTCGTGCGGTGACGCTGAACTCGGCAGATGCTGGTCGCGCGACGATCGGTCCGAGCGAATTTCAGCCACGCGCGCGAGCCAGCCACGCGGCGGCCAAACCCGTGATCAAAAGTAGCAAGGTCGTCGGCTCCGGCACGGTCGGATGCTCGAAGATGTCGAGCGTCCCCAGAAAAGTGTCGCCCGGAAGCAATGGATCAAGCCCCTCGTAGATCAAGCGCTTATTGAACCGCAACAGCGTACCCGGGGGGATTGGATCGAACGTAATATCGATCTTGCCGCCTTCGGAGAGTGTGGGATCGGTGAACGCGACCGTCAGGCCGGGGACCGTCACACCGCTGGCATAGTGAAAGCTGGGCTCTCCGGATCCCGCGCGATCATCTAGCCAGCGCCAACCGGGTTGCATGATTTCTTCATGCCAGTCTGTCCAAGGCACGGTGCCGCCGACTGTGACCCATTCGGAAACGCCGAAGATCATCAGCGCGGGAACGCCGGTGTCGCTGGCAGCAAAGTCGCCGCCATCGATGCCCACGAGCCGCTTATGCCACGGCCCAGCCGTGGGATCGAAGGCTACTTCCTGAAAACCAAACGCCGCAGGAAACGAACCGTCATCCACCACCCAGCCCGTGCCGGCCAGGTTGTAGGAGCTCGTTGTGGAAGGACCCGACCCACCGCTCGCGCCAAATGGTGGGGCCGCCTGAACGTTCGCGCTCAAGCCAACGATCGCGAGCACTAATACGAGGGCGCGAATCGCCGAGCCCTTGAGCGAAAGAACTGCTCGGGGCGAACGAAACGCGAATCGAAAAGAAGTCGTCCGAAAACAATCTGCAGACGCAGCCGCCATAAGTCTACCTCGCGGGAATTCAGTCGACGCCAATGACGCAACCTCTTGCTCCGTCCCGACGAGTGCCCTGACCAGCTTTTAGCCTACAACACCCCGCACCGCAAAGCAAACATTTTTTGCCGAAACATTCGGAAATCGCTGTCGCTGGGCGACTTCGTAAAGACGCCTGCCGGCAACAGCCATTGTGCATGAAAAAAATGGTGTATCGGGGGTTTGGGCGTGCTTATGCTTGCGACATTTCGAGCGCGCGGCGACGTTTCACAAGTCGTCCCGACACAGTCCTGTCTGTCGCGCGATCTTCGCCAGCATTCGTGGCCCAATTTCGTCGCCATCGTGGAAGGCGAACACGTAATCGGGGTATCCCGCGCGTTCGAGAACTCGGTGAGAACCCGATTGACGCTTGATGGACCAGCCGATTCGGCAGCAGCGCCGCTAAAACGCGCTTCGCCTTGGTCGCAGGCCAGCGGCTCACGGCAGCACCGCAAAGACGTCGCCCATCTCGGGAATCTCTTCGCCGTGCTCTAAGCGGTCCGCCAGCACGCGCAATGAAAGTGCTTTGGCTCGTTCGATAGCCTCTTCACGCGTCGAGCCATAGGCCAGGACACCAGGCAGTTCGATGACTTCCGCGATCCAGCGGCCGTCGTTTTCGCGCTCAATTTCGACCTGCAACATGGGTATCCACCTCTTCTTGCACTTCAGCGTGACAAGTCACCGCGCCAGCTGCTGTAAGCATACCAGCGCTGCGCGTGGTCGGCAAATTCCCGCCTATTCGATCATCTCCACCTCCACCCAGCGCTGGTCGGCCGCCGATCTCTCGACCGCTTCCAGCACCGCGACGCATTGCGCCCCGTCGCGGAAGTCGGGCATAATCGTCGGCCGCTTGTTGATCGCGTTCATCAATTCGTACACCGCGTGGACGAACGTGTGCTCGTAGCCGATGATGTGGCCCGGCGGCCACCACGCGCCGAAAAAGGGATGCACGCTCTCGGTGGCGAGAATCTGCCGGAAACCCTGCCGGCCGGACGAGTCCGCACCACTGTAAAACTCCAGCACGTTCATGTCCTCGAAGTTGAACACCAGCGAGCCGCGGCTGCCGTTGATCTCGACGCGATTGTAGTTCTTCCGACCGGGTGCCATGCGGGTCGCCTCAAACGTGCCGACCGCGCCGCCTTTGAAGCGGGCGAGGAACAAAGTGGCGTCGTCAACCGTCACCTTCTCCGTCCCGCTGCCGGCCTTTGCCGCGAGGCCGCTCGAGCCGCCTTCGCCCGGCCGCTCGTCGATAAACGTCTTCATCAGGCCGACCACTTCGCTGATCTCGCCGACCAAGTACCGCGCCAGGTCGATCAGATGAGCGTTCAGGTCGCCGTGAGCGCCTGACCCGGCCACTTCCTTTCGCAGCCGCCAGTTCATCGGAAACTCGGGGTCCACCAGCCAGTCCTGCAAATAGGTCGCACGGAAGTGCCGGACCGAGCCGATTTCGTTCGCCTTGATCATTTGTCGGGCGAGCGCCAGGGCCGGGCAGCAGCGGTAGTTGAAATTCACCATGTGCACGACGCCCGCCTTCCGCACGGCGGCGAGCATCTCGCGGGCCTCGCGGACGTTGAACGCCAGCGGCTTCTCGCAGAAAACGTGCTTCCCCGCCTCGGCCGCGGCGACCGCGATGTCGCGATGCACGTTGCTCGGGGCCGAGATGTCGATCAGGTCGACGTCCGTGCGGGCCACGAGCGTCCGCCAGTCGGTCTCGTAGCTTTCCCAGCCGAATCGCTTGGCAAACTCGGCCAGCTCGGCCTCGTTGCGGCCGCAGACCGCCTTCATCACCGGCTGCGGGTGGACGTCGAAAAACTTGGCCACCGTCATGTACGCGTTCGAGTGGGCCTTGCCCATGAACTTATGCCCCACCAAGCCCACGTTGATTGTTTTGGCCGCCATGAATCGCCCTTTCGTTGACTGAATCGAAAACCACCGGATGCCGCTCGCCTGTCGTACAGCCTACCGGCTGCCGGAAGGGCATCGCAAGTAGCCCGGCCCTTTCTCACAACACAACCAATGAGCCGCGGCCGCGATTCGGTTACAATGCTCTTGGCGCGCCGCGGGCGTGCGTGACGAGGCGGGTGGAAAGCTTCGTGCCACCATGCGTCTAAGCGAGATTGAATTGTTGCCCGGCCGCGGCGCGGTTCCCGACGCCGTCGCCGCACTGTTGGCCGACGCCCAGCGCAGGCTGCAACAATTCGACGCGAAGTTCCAGGCCTCGATTCCCGCCTTCGTGCCCAGCGATTTCGAACAGGTGTACCGCGCGCTGGCCTGGATCGACGCGGCGCAGCTCGCGCCGGGGCATCGGTTTCTCGAGTGGGGCAGCGGCATCGGCGTCGTGGCCTGCCTCGCGGCCCAACTCGGCTTCGACGCGATCGGCATCGAAGTCGAGCCGGTGCTCGTGGAAATCGCCGAGTCGCTCGCGGCCGACCACGGCATCGACGTCGAATTTGCCTGCGGCAGCTACGTACCCAGCGGCGCCGAGCCGTTCATCGACACCGCCGGCGACGTCACCTGGCTCCGCACCGACCGGCCCGACAGCTACGCCGACCTCGACCTCGAACCCGAAGACTTCGATCTGATCTTCGCCTATCCCTGGCCGGGCGAAGAGCAGGTAATTTTCGACCTCTTCGAGAACTGCGCCGCGGTGGGTTCCTTGCTACTGACGTATCACAGTCAGGACGGATTACGGCTGCAGCGGAAAGTGCGGCGATAGGAGTGTAGTAGGCACGCTCCGCGTGCCGTCACCAGCGTCGTCGAATCGTGTCGACGCCAACACTGGTTGACCGCACCAGACGGTGTGCTCGGCTACGGCACGCGGAGCGTGCCTGCTACAATCGTCTCATGGGCTACCGCACTCTCCGCCAGTGTGTCGACGATCTGGAGCGGCATGGACGGCTGGTGCGCGTCGAGGCGGAAGTCGACGCGCGGCTCGAAGTGGCAGAGATCCAGCGGCGGGTGTGTGCGGCGGGCGGGCCGGCGCTGTTATTCACGCGCGTCCGCGGCTGCCGCTTTCCCATGCTCGGCAATCTGTTTGGCACGATCGAGCGCGCCCGGTTTCTGTTCCGCGACAGCCTCGAAAGCGTGCAGCAACTGGTGCAGCTCAAGCTCGACCCCACTGCCGCCCTGCGGCAGCCGTGGCAGTTCGCCGGTGCAGCACGAAGTGCGGCCTGCATGCTGCCCAGAAGCGTCTCGCGCGGCGAAATCACCGCCAAGCAAACGACGATCTCGCAACTCCCGCAACAAGTCAGTTGGCCGAACGACGGCGGAGCATTCATCACGCTGCCGCAGGTCTATACGGAAGACGTCCGCGAACCGGGCTTGCGGCGATCGAATCTCGGCATGTACCGCGTCCAGCTTTCCGGCAATCGCTACGAGCCGGACCGCGAAATCGGCCTCCACTATCAGATTCATCGCTCGATCGGCGTGCACCACGCGGCGGCCCTCGCGGCGGATCAGGCGTTTCGCGCGAACATCTTTGTCGGCGGGCCGCCGGCCATGACGCTTGCTGCCGTGATGCCGCTCCCGGAGGGAATGAGCGAGCTCGGCTTCGCCGGAGCGCTGGGGCGGCGGCGCGTCCGCATGCTGCGCCGGTATGATAAGCTAAACGGCAAGCCGATACTGCCGATCCACGCCGACACCGATTTCTCGATCGTCGGCACGGTCATCCCCAACAAACTCTTGCCCGAAGGCCCGTTCGGCGACCACTTGGGCTATTACAGTTTGCAGCACGATTTCCCGGTGCTCGCCGTCGAAGAGGTGGTCCATCGCGACGGGGCAATCTGGCCGTTTACGGTGGTGGGCCGGCCGCCGCAGGAGGATACGATCTTCGGCCAGTTGATCCATGAGATCACTGGCCCGGCGATCCCGGCCGTGCTGCCGGGCGTTCACGCGGTCCACGCCGTCGACGCGGCCGGCGTGCATCCGCTTCTGCTGGCGTTCGGCAGCGAGCGCTATTGGCCCTTCACTGAACACGAGCGGCCACAAGAGTTGCTTACTCAGGCCAACGCGATTCTCGGTCAGGGACAGTTGTCGCTGGCGAAGTTTCTCTTGATTGCGAATCGGGCCGATGACCCGACGCTCGAAATCCACGACGTCGCCGCCTTCCTGCGGCACATGCTCGAGCGGGCCGACTGGACCCGCGATCTGCACTTCCAAACCGAAACGACGATCGACACGCTCGACTATTCGGGCAGCGCGCTCAACAGGGGCTCGAAACTGGTCATCGCCGCCGTGGGGCCGAAGCGATTCGAGCTCGCCACCGAACTGCCGACCGACCTCCGCCTCCCCGCAGGCTTCCGCAACCCGCGCATCATCCTCCCCGGCATCTTGGTGCTCGAAGGCGAGCGTGCTTCAGCCCGCGGGGATTCGTTCCGATCATTGAGCACGTCTCACCCCCTCGCCCGCTTCCGCTGGATCGTGCTGGTCGACGACCGCCAATTCGTCGCCGAGTCGCTCCGCAATTTTCTCTGGGTCACGTTCACGCGCACCAACCCGGCCGCCGATATCGACGGCGTCGAAGCATTTACAGCCGACAAACACTGGGGCTGCCGCGGCCCGCTGGTGATCGACGCCCGACTCAAACCGCACCACGCTCCGCCCTTGGTCGAGGATCCCAAAATCGCCCGCCGCGTCGACGCCCTTGCTGCGTCCGGCGGCCCGCTGCATGGAATAATATAGGAAAAGGATTCATCGTGTCGAAAAACAAGAAGGAACAGTCCATCGGAGCGAAGATCGTTGGACGGATAAAGAGGTTTGTCGAGAATCTCGAAACCAAGAATTCACGACAACAGCCGTCAAAGCGTCGAGCAAAACGTCGTCCAAAAAGATGATTTCGCTCTATCGCGTGACACGGGCGTTACCAGCGAGCTAGATTTGTCTCAATGACGCAATCGCCGGAACTCCTCGCCGTCTCCGCCAACACGATCAACCACGGCCTCACCGCCGCGCTGTGGTGGTTCGCGATCGTCTGGCTCGGCTGTTTGGGCGGCTGCGTCGGCAGCTTTTTGAACGTGGTTTGGGACCGGCTCGGCACGGACCAGGGAATCGTTTTCCCGCGTTCGCGCTGCCCGGAGTGCGACCATGAGCTCCGCTGGTATCACAACACGCCGATCCTCGGTTGGCTGATGCTCGGCGGCCGCTGCTACGACTGTGGCGCGCGGATCGGAGTCAAGCACCTCGTCATCGAAGCGATCTTCGCGGCGCTATTCATCGCCGTCGGCCTGTCGACGCGATGGCTCTAAGCAACTTCAAGAGCTTCTAACAGAAAGAATCTAATTGCCAAGAACGCCAAGGCCGCAAAGAAGATACTATTGGTTCTTCTGCCTTTCTTGGCGAACTTGGTGCACTTGGCGGTTCAAATGAATAGGCAAGCTAAGAAAGTTAGCAGCCCGACCTTACCCGCGCCCGTTCTGCGTGAGCCGCTCCAGATTCCCGCTGCGGAACGCCTCGGCCATCGCCTTGGGCACGCTGGCCTCGGCCAGAAACACCTCCGCCCGATTCAGCGCGACCTGCGCCTTCATCTCCTGCTCGCGGGCGATCGCGTCGGCCCGCCGCGTCTCGGCCAGGGCTTGGGCCTTGCGGGTGTCGGCTTCGGCCTGATCGGCTTGCAGCCGGGCGCCAATGTTCTCGCCGATGTCGATGTCGGCGATGTCGATCGACACGATTTCAAACGCCGTGTGGGCGTCGAGCCCGCGCTCCAGCACCGCTTTCGAGATGCGGTCGGGGTTTTCCATCACAACGAGATGATCCTTGGCCGAACCGATCGACGTGATGATGCCCTCGCCGACGCGGGCAATGATCGTCTCCTCGGTCGCCCCGCCGATTAGCTGCGCGAGGTTCGTCCGCACCGTGACGCGGGCCCGCACCAACAGCTCGACGCCATTTTTGGCCACTGCGCTCAAGGTCGTGCGCCCCGACTTCTCCGGGTCCGGGCAATCGATCACCTTCGGATAGACGCTCGTCCGCACGGCGTCCAACACGTCGCGCCCGGCCAGATCGATCGCAGCCGCCCGGTCGAAATCGAGGTCGATGTCGGCCCGATGGGCCGCAATCAGCGCGTGGATCACGCGCGGCACATTGCCGCCGGCCAGATAATGGGCCTCCAGCCGGCGGGTCGTGATGCCGGTGTGCGGATCGGTCCCGACGCCGGCCTGCATCGCCATGATTTTGGCGTCGACGATCGTGCGGGCATGCACCTGTCTGAGACTCATGCCGACCAGGCTTAGCAGGCTCACGTGAGCATTCGAGACAAACGCCTGCAGCCACAGTTTGCCGTAGCTGAATCCGATCAGCGCGATCACGAACGCGGCCACCAGCGCGACCGCCACGGCCCCGAAGAACAGCAGCATGCTGATATCCGTAAACTGATCGTTCGGCATCGCATTTCCTCCAGAAATTGGGCGGGCGGCATCCGGCCCGGCAGCTCCATGATAACGCTGCCGAACTGCCGCGAGAAGCCGGCAACGAACATGTATCCGCCGCCTATTGGCGACAGAGACTCGATTTTTCGCCCGGAAATCGCCGACCGGACGGTTGGCGATTGGGGCAAATCGCGCTATCGTGTAACTTACGTACGTCAGGCTTTCTAGCCTGACTATCGACGGCCTGTGTCAGGCTAGAAAGCCTAACCTACCAAGACTACAGAGGAGAATTGCCATGATCAAGCGCCTGTGGACAAATGCCTGGCTTCAATTCGCGCTCGCGGTCTCGATCATCACCGCGGCCGCGGCGCCGACCGCTCGGGCGGCCGACGTCTTCGATCTCGATCAATCCCATTGCTCGATCGTGTTCAGCGTCAGTCACATGAACATGAGCTACACCTACGGCATGTTTCGCCAGGCCCAGGCCCGGATCACCCTCGACCGCGAAAACCCAGCCGCCACGCAATTTCAAATGACGATCAACGCCGAGAGCATCGACACGAACAACCCCGGCCGCGACTCGCACCTCAAGGGACCCGACTTCTTCGACACGGCGACCTATCCCGCGATCACGTTCGAGAGCACGACCGTCGTGCTCGATAGCCGGCCCCAGCAGGGCGTGATCTACCAGGTCACCGGCAACCTCACGATGCACGGCGTCTCACGGCAAGTGACCCTGCCGATCCAGCTTCTGGGCGAAGGCCCGGGCCCGGACGGCAAGGCACACGCCGGCTTCCTCACCCAGACCGAACTCAAGCGGAGCGACTTCGGCATGACCAAATTCGTCGAGAACAAAATGGTCGGCGACGCCATCGGCATCACCGTCAGCTTCGAAGGCATCAAGCAAGAACCCGGCGCCGTCCAGTCACGCTAAACATTAAAGCCGCGACCGGCACCGCACCGAAGGCGTGGTCTTGTCGCGGAACTATTTCATGCCCCTCGGCCCCTCCGACGTCTTCTGGATCGGCGTGGCGCCAAGCGTGGCGGCGGCGATCGCGATGCTCGTCGCGTGCCGCTTGCGCATGCGGCCGACGGCAACCTGGTCGACGAGCGTCGCCTGCGGCCTGATCGCCGGCATGGTCGCCCAAAACGTCCGCGTCGGCTGGCACACCGCGCTGGAAAAACTGCTCCATCCCCACGCAGCAATCGACTGGCTCCCCTGGTTGGTGCTCGTCGCTGCGGGAATCAGCATGCTCGCCGCCTACGCACCCCGCTCCTGGCAGCGCTGGCTCGTCGCACTCGCTAGCGTCTTCGCGATCGCCGTGCCCCTCCGGCTGCTCGCCAACAACGCCTCCGCAATGAGCCGGTGGTCCCTCGGCGAGAAGTTTGGCATCCTCGCGTTTTGGTCAGCAGCGTTCGCACTCTGGTGGCTGACCTTCGCGCTCGGCCGCCACAACCGCCAGCCGCTCGTCCGCGGCGGGCTGCTCGTGGTTGTCGCGCTCGGAATCTCACTTACGGTCGCAGCATCGGGGGCGCTAACCCTGGGCGAGCTCGGCGGCGCGGCGGCCGCGGCCTTACTGGGTGCCACTGGCTCTGCCAGTGCTCTTGGTCGAATCGCCGATGGCCCGAGCAGTGCCGCCGGCCCGCTCGCCGTCATGCTCGGTAGCCTGATCCTGCTCGGATACTCGTACGAACTCACCGCCACCAACGCCGCCCTGCTGGCCATTTCACTCACCGCCGCCGCCGGCTGGCTACCTAAACTCCCTCTCCCATTGGGTCGAAGTTCCGCCGTGGCGGGAGAGGGCTGGGGTGAGGGCATACTGCGGGCGACCCTTGCGCTCGTCCCGCTGGCGATCGCTGTGGCCTCGGCCATCACGACCGCGCTAGCCGACATCTACGGCTGATTTTCCTGCCGATTCGACCCACGCTGGCAAAGTCGGGGTCTGGTCCATTTTTCGGCCAACGAGCGACGACCCTCCCGCGCAACCGTCGGCCGAAAACATGGACCTGACCCCTTGGTCTTGAGACTTTGCGGTTCTCCTGCGCGGAATCCCACCCACGCTGGCGTTTTTTGCGCCATTCGGCGATAATTAGAA
>Ga0214473_10009121_pt1 | contig 11736 bp, 6 predicted proteins | sample RVTome_7_FD_203509 | JGI IMG/M metagenome (GOLD analysis project Ga0214473, IMG submission 203509) | Soil microbial communities from uranium-contaminated site in the Upper Colorado River Basin, Wyoming, United States - RVT98D197 | ecosystem: Environmental > Terrestrial > Soil > Contaminated >...
CCAAGCCATCGTAATACAAAACACTCTGAGAGCTTTCAAGCATCTCTATTAGTTTTTCACTGACTTCATCAAAAAGAGAGCCAAAAGAGCCCAAAGCGCTTAGATATTTACATTTAGTGCAAATCTCGCCGAGCTCCAGACCGGCCAGATGTTTATTCAGCAGCATTTCAAGACGTTGCAAATTGAAGTCAAACTTGCTCACCGAAATTCTTTCCCTGAAAACCTCGCCCCCTTCGGTTATCAAGACTAAAAGCAGTTTCCCGTTTTCAAGAGCAACAAGGTCGATATGTTTTAGTCCAAGCTTGCGGTAATGATACCTACTGACAACGCCCAAATACGGCGTAATCTGGGCAATGAAAGCCGAGGTGCGCTTAAGCAACTCATCTGCATTGGCAGGCGCCGAAAAAAAGTCGATTATGTAGCGCCTTTGCACCAGCCCCAAGCTTAATTTATTCGATAAAGCGTTAACGTAAAAACGGTAACCTTTGGCTGTCGGCACCCGCCCCGCTGAGGTGTGGGGATGAGTTAAATAGCCACCGGCCTCCAGGCTGGCCATAGTATTGCGCAAGGTAGCTGAACTTAGACTGAAACTACAGGTACTAAGCAGATGCCTGCTACTGATAGCTTTGGCTGTCTTGATGTACTCCCTTATTACAGCCACCAAAACCGTTTTATTTCTTTCAGCTAAGCTCTCCATAGTACCAGGATAACAAAAAATACAGTACAGACACTAGACTTTAAGTGTGAAACAAGAGGATACTTGATATCGGTAGGCGGTTTGTTGCACCCTTCTAAGTGGAAAATAGGAATATTATGAAGGTCCTAATCATCCAACCAAGACACCGTTCCAACGTTAAGCTTTACAGAAAAGCTTACATGAGCCAGTTAACTTTACCCGTTTTGGCCTCGCAAATTCCCGAAGGCCATGATATCCAAATCATCGACGAGAACGTCAAAGACATTGATTTTGGTATAAAAGCCGATGTCGTTTGCATAACCGCCATGACGCCGGCGGCCAGCCGCGCTTATGAAATAGCCGATGAATTCCGCAAAAGGGGCGTAAAAATATTAATGGGAGGCGTGCATGTAAGCTCAATGCCAGAAGAAGCGATCGAGTATGCCGACAGCATAGTAATCGGCGAGAGCGAAGGTCTTTTTCCGGTTATTTTTGAGGATTTAAAAAACGGCGGCTTAAAACAAATTTACAGACTGGAAAATAAGCCTATGCTTGATGAGCTTCCCTTTCCCCGGCATGACCTTATGAGCAAGGATCTCTATGTCAATATCCCCAAAGTCGAGACCTCGAGAGGTTGCCCTTTTACCTGCGAGTTTTGCTCCACAACCAGGTTTTTCGGCAACAAGATGCGCTACAGACCGGCCGAAGATGTAGTAGCCGAGGTCGAAGCGCTAAAGACGGACTTTGTTTTCTTCACCGACAATAACATAATCGGCAATCCCAAATATGCCAAGAAGCTGTTCGGCGGACTGGCCGAAACCGGTATCCGCTGGATAAGCCAATGCTCTATTAATTTGGCCAACGACAGTGAATTGCTAAAGCTGGCGGCCGACAGCGGCTGCGTCGGTATGTTGATAGGTTTTGAGTCGCTAAGCGAAAAAGTTATAAATTCGGTGGGTAAAAAAATTAACCGCGTCGAAGAATACGCCCAAGCCATTGGTAAAATTCATGATGCCGGCATAGGCATTATCGGCTGCTTTGTCCTCGGTTTCGATGAAGATAACGCCGATGTTTTCAAGAAAACGGTAAAGTTTATTAACAAGACGGGCATTGAAATTCCCCAGCTGACTGTCTTAACGCCCTTTCCGGGAACGGTCTTACGCGATAGGCTGGCCGCCGAAAACCGGGTTTTGCATAACAATTGGAAATATTACGATGCCACCAGTGTGGTTTTTAAGCCCAAGTGGATGACCGCTGCTGAATTAAGGAAGCGCTATGACTGGGCCGGACATAAAGTTTATAACTATAGAGCTATAGCCTGGCGCACAATTAAGAGTTTTTTTAATCATCGTAGCTTCATAAAAGCTTTAATATTCTGGCAGGTTAACGTGGTCTACCGCCGCCTCTGGCTCGTTAGCATCGAAAAAGACTAACAAAGAGTTATCTCGTTGCGAAGAGAGTTAATTTTGCCTTAGAAAAGAGGCGGTGTTTCGATGAATAGGTTGTTTTTCGTAACTGCGGTAAAGCTATCTTGGTATTTAGGAGGGCTCGCAAAAGCTATCTATCTGTTTATCGTTTTTTGTGGTTTCTGACGATGCTTTCGCTAAGGACGGAGTTGGGGATGATAATCTCTCCATCCTCCCCTTTTAAGATAGTGTAAAGAAGGGTGATTTCGGTAACGACTCCCCGGTCCTCGCCAACCGATATCTCTTCACCCAGTTTGAAAGGCTGTACAAAAGAAATAGTGAGTCCGGCCAAAACATTAGCGAGCGAGGCCCTGGCGGCCATACCGGTTATGATACCTATTAATCCGGCCGAGGCCAGCATGGCCCCTCCCAGCCTTCTGAGCGAAGCGAATTGAAACAAAGCAGCCGAAATCCCGAGGAAGTAGATCGAAAGCAAGATCAGCTTTTTGATCATTTTAAGGCGGGTGAGCTGGGCAGCTTCGATTTTCTTGTTCCTTTTGCCCTTAATTTTTTGGGTAACCTTCAAACTGCCCCTTAAAACCCTGGTCACCGCAAAGCCGCTTATCAAAGTAAGCCCTAAAATAAAAGTGGCCGAAATAAAATCATTTTGATTGTTAACTAAAACGTTAATTATCGTATCCATATGTCCTTCAAAAAACTCTTCCCTGCCCCTATCCTCTCAACACTAAAATATTCAGCTGCCGTTTGCCCTATATCTCCAAAAGTCTCTCTTGTCCCCAGTTTAACCCCGGCTTTTACCGTCGGTCCAACTACAAGCAAGGGAACATACTCACGGCTATGGTCAGTGCTGGGTGTCGTCGGATCGCAACCATGGTCCGCCGTAATAATCAGCATGTCTTCGGCAGTTAATAATTGCAACAATGCTTCGAGTTGATTATCGAGCCTCTCTAAGGCTCTTGCATAACCAGCGCAATCGTTTCTATGGCCCCAAAGCATATCAAAATCAACTAAGTTTGTAAAAATAAGGCCGCTCTTTAGCTTCTTGAACTCATCGATTGTAAGCTGCATAAGCTCATCATTACCCGAGCCGTGAATTTCGTTGCTCACTCCCCGGCCGGCAAAGATTTCGGCAATCTTGCCTATTCCTATTACTTCTATGCCGGCCGAAATCAGGTTGTCCAGAACGTTAGGCGGCGGCGCGACCGAGAAGTCTTTTCTTTCAGCCGTCCGCTTAAAAGAGCCTGGCCGGCCGATAAAAGGCCTGGCTATAACTCTGGCAACGTTATGCCTACCAACCAGCATCTTTCTAGCGGTAAGACACATATCGTAGAGCTTTTCCAAGCTTATTATTTCTTTATGAGCGGCAATTTGAAACACGCTGTCGGCCGAAGTGTAGACGATAGGAAAACCTGTTTTAAGGTGAGTTTCCCCCAACTCTTTTATTATTTCCGTGCCCGAAGCCGTTTTGTTGCCGATTATTTTAGAGTTAATGGCTTTCTCGAAGGGCTCGATAACTTCCGGCGGAAATCCATTTGGATAGGTTGGGAAAGGCTCATTAAGTTTAACGCCCATCATTTCCCAGTGGCCGGTCATCGTGTCTTTTCCGGCACTGACTTCAGCGCATTTGCCGAAAGACGCTTGAGGCCTTGAAGTGGGCTCAACCCCCTTTATGGGAGCGATGTTTCCAAGTCCGAGTTTTTGCAAATTGGGCATATTAAGGCCGCCGACAGCTTCAGCCAAATTGCCTAAAGTATTGCTGCCTTCATCTTCATAGTGAACCGCGTCGGGCAACTCGCCGATTCCGGCGCTATCGAGAACCAAAATAATTAACCGCATAACTACATTTTACAATTTTTGCGTTTAAACATGGGCATTTTCAGGAAAAATCAGAATATGAGTAAACAATCTTCAAATCAGGGAAGCAAAGCGGTGGCGAGGTTAGGCATAATAATTGCTTTGCTTGTGTTATTTCTTTATTTTCTGGGCATCTTCCTCATGCCGGTCTACGCCCGGTAAAGCTAATTTCGAAGGAACCCTTCGTTTATAAACATAACAATATTGGTATTAATGACATATGAAACGCTGGCCGTTAGTTTTAAGCATAATTTTAATCCTTTTAGGCGTAATAGGATTGATTGTAATTAACTTCTTTTACTTCCGCCCGTTTAGCATAAGAAGAGGCGGTTATCGCCGGGCTCCCGGGTATTTAAGCAGAGATTTTAAAACAAACGGAGAGCAAATTTACTTTACAGGTATAAGCAGGAGGGGCAGCGTTAGTTTTAGCGGCGGTCCCGTATGGTTTCAAATGCATGGCGGCGGATGCGTTGATTGCCATGGTGTTAACGGTAAGGGTGGGAGAATTATTACCATGATGGGCAACTTTACCGCTCATGATATTAGGTATAAAACATTGGTTAATGAAGACCCACCTTTTAATATAAAATCGATAAAAAGAGCGATAACAAAAGGCATAGACCAGAAAGACAAAAGGCTTGATCCCAATATGCCAAAATGGAATATGTCTGATGAAGACTTGAATGATGTCATCAAATTTTTAAAGACGCTTTAGGGGGATTATTATGATGTGGGGTCCTGGGGGTAGCGGGATGTGGATAGGAACGCTTTTAAGCTTTTTTTTCTTTCTGCTGATTATTGTCGGCATCGGTTTTTTTATTTGGTGGTTGGTCACAATTCAAACAAGGTCTCAAAAACCAACAGGATCCAGTGCTTTGGAAATCCTTAACAAGCGTTATGCTAAAGGCGATATTTCAAAAGAAGAGTTTGAAGAAATAAAGAAATCTTTAGCTGGTTAAGTTATTTATGTAGAGGGGGCTGCCCCCGCCTCAGCAATAAAAAAGGCCCTGTTTTTCAACAGAGCCTTTTATTTTAGCTATACGAGGAATCTTATTTATGGACTTGGATGTTGCCGCCGTCTAGAGTACCTTCGGCAGAGTAGCCGTTAGATACGCTTACCTTAAAGGTATCGCTTTTTCCGGGCTCTCCGTTATCAACAATATCTACGCGGAAGTCATAGCTTCCTTGTCCATCTACTTGAGCCTTTCCGGCAAAAGAAGCAGATTTCATGTCGCTTCTAACGACTAGCCATTCCAGCGAAGTAGCTTTTATCTGGACCGGTTTGCCGCTAACTCTATCAAGCATTGTGAATTCACCTTGAAGCGTTCCGTCATTCTTGTACTTGGCGTTAAATCCAAAGTTGGCTTTTTGGCCCGAATTTGTTATCCAGCCGCCGCCGGTTACGAAGCCGCCCTGCGGATTATATACGACGAGCACAGACTCGGCTATAGGCGCTTCATAATAATCATTTGCACCTAGCCTTACGATTACCTTGTATACGTCAGCAGGAAGGTTAGATGCTTGCGTTGAAGCAACTCCAACTCCCGGCTGGCCCTCTACATCAGCAGTAGACTGGGCGGTAAAGGTATCGTAGAGTCCCGCGTTGTTATATAGCTCAAACTTAACCGGAGAGGCTAGTTTAATATCTCCGAGATTACCGTCAGCATCCTGGTTGACAATCGAACTCAAATTAACTGATGAGTTGCTGTCGGCTAAGACATCGCCGTTGTAAGTCAGGCTTGCCAGCTCTCTGTTAACGGATAAGTTATTTTGAGCATTAGAGCCTTCATACAGGTTATTACCGCCGAAAATAGCTTCCAGTAAGTAATTACCTTGCGCAAGATAGATGAGTGGATCGACCCCAGCCTTTCCGTTCTCATCCGTACTATCCGAGCCTTTATCGCTGCCATCAACCTTGAAGTTGACTGACTCGTCTTGGATAGGCGTGCCTGTATCCGTAAGCAACGTAGCGATTAATGATGCTGGGTCACTGTATTGGGTAACAGAAGGATCCACTCCGGATGAGGAAGGTCTTGGTTTCACGGTCACAATTAATGTATCTGAACCGACTCCGCCATCATCATCTGTAACGGTATAGGTAACCGTGTATGTGCCCGGTTCTGCGAACGTGTGCTGGGGCTTCTCATCGGAAGTTACGTTACCGTCGCCAAAGTTCCACTGGTAAGTGAAAGTATCGTCTCCGGGGTCGCTGTGAGTTCCGCTGAAAGAGATGTTTTCTCCCCAAAGAACTGTCACGTCATTTCCGGCATCAACTACTGGAGGTAAGTTATTTACCGTTACAACCAAAGTGTCAGTACCAACGCCACCGTCTTTATCAGTAACAGTCAGAGTTACTGTGTAGATACCGTTATCTTTGTAAGTATGAGATGCGTCGGCGCTTGTAGCATCCTCAGAGCCGTCACCGAAATCCCAGCTATAGGTCAGGGTATCATTTACACCTGGATCTGTAGCTGTTCCGTGAAGATCAACAGATTGTCCTTCATCTATTTCTTGATCGCCTCCTGCGTCAACCGACGGAGCAACGTTTTCGACTGTAACGACCAGCGTATCTGATGAACTTAATCCTTCGCTGTCAGTTACTGTTAATGTAACTGTATAGGTGCCGTTATCAATATATGTATGAGTAGGAGTTTGTCCTTCTCCAGTAGTACCGTCACCGAAATCCCAACTGTACGTCAGGCTATCGGCCGTGTCGTTATCATCCGTTGCACTGCCTGAAAAGTTTACACTCTGGCCTTCATCTACAACCTGATCAGGACCAGCATCAACAACTGGAGGCTCATTGACTTTGTTTACAGTTACAACCAAAGTGTCTGTACCAACGCCACCGTCTTTATCGGTAACAGTAAGTGTTGCCGTGTAGACGCCGTTGTCTAGATACGTATGAGTAGCACTTGCGCCTAGCTCAGGGTCGCTTCCGTCGCCGAAGTCCCAAGAGTAGGTAAGCGTATCTTGGTCAGCTGCGACGTCTGTTGCGCTACCTGTAACGCTAACGGTCTGTCCTTCATCTATTTCTTGATCTGGCCCGGCATCAACTACCGGGGGTAAGTTATTTACCGTTACAACAAGACTGTCAGTGCTAATAGCGCCGTCTTTGTCGGTAACAGTAAGTGTTGCCGTGTAGGTGCCGTTGTCTAGATACGTATGAGTTGCACTTGCGCCTAGCTCAGGTTCACTCCCATCGCCAAAGTCCCAAGAGTAAGTTAGGATGTCAGAAGGAACGTCGATTGCACTGCCGGTATAGCTAACAGTTGCTCCTTCGTTAACTTGCTGATCTTCACCTGCGTTTGCTATCGGGGGAACATTCAACGTTTCCTGGTCGATATTTGAATATTCCGACTCAAGAGAAGAATTGCTAACTGCTTTAACGCGATAGTAGTAAGTTGTTTCATCTAAATTAGCGTCTGTGTAAGTAATATCCGAAGTTGTGGCTATCGGAGTAAACGTTAGTCCGTCAATGCTTCTTTCAATTATGTAGTGATTGATTCCGTTAGCCTCATCGATTGAAGGGGTCCATGTTAGATTGATGTCCAGGCCTAAAGCAGTTGTTGTTAAAACAGGCGCCGTAGGTGGAACCGGATCTGTATTTATTTTTTCATAGTCAATGTTTACAGAGTGAAGCACAGGAGTATTATCACCAGGACTGGTCAAACTTACTTCTAACTGAACATATACACCATTTGTGAATATTGACGATGAATCAGCCGGGTATGCCCCTGAATAGTCAGCAGTGTTGTACCATGAAGACCAGGTTGCAGAACTTAGACCTGACTGTGAATCCGCGCTTCTTGTTCTAAATTTCATAGTGTCGCCGTCAAGTAATGTTTGGCCGAACAATACGTTCTTCCATTTAACAACGTCATCGGCGGGCGATTTAGCTGTTAAGACGATCGAACCGGGTGTATTATAACCGGACGTGGAAAAAGGACCGGCGACTAATCTATTTTCACCAGTTTCAGTATGATCGACAAATGTAATACCGGTTTTAGGTATTTCCGGAATAGCAAGCGCACCGGTTGTAGGGTTCATTCGTATCATAGTTGCAGGTCTTGTAACGTTGGTATTGTTTTCAACAACCTCATAAGTACCGTTATCGTTTACTTTAAACTTGATAGCACCGCCTTCATATGGTCTAATGCTTGAATTTGTATGAGGAACTTGAACGGCAAAAGTTTTACTTTGCTGGTCATATTCAAGGCCGTGGGCCACACGTTCAGAATATGGAATGACGCCTTCTACAATAACTCTTGAGATTTTACGGAAAGGATCCGAGCTGTTTGAGGTGTCATAAATATCGATTATGCTTGTTCCAGGTCCCGCTATAGCGTCAAGTACATATAAACGGTTAAGCTGAGAATCAATTTGGAGAGTTTTGGCCATAAAAATTGAGTAATTATCTTGCCGGTTTTCTTTTACTGTAAAGTTATTCAGGTCAACCCTATATATCGGCCTTAAGGCACTATGATTTTCAGTTATTCGCCCATACTTGCTATATGTATAGATAGAGGAAGACCAAAATATATTATTATCGGCATCATAGACATAGGCATTTTCATCGAAGAAATGTGCGCTGCCCAACATTATCCTATTATCAAGGTTGCCCGTAGCGATATCAATTTGCGATACGTAAACGGCGGGCTCATTAAGGTAGCCCCTACTTAACACGTCCGTTGAACCGAGAACCAACTTAGTGCCTGTTTTATTAACAAACATCCTCATAGTGGTGTAATATCCACCGTCAGTATTTAAATTAATTTGATCGGCTAATAACGTCTTGGTGTTGAGGTCGATTACGTAGGCTAATCCGGTGGTTGCAGCAACATAAAGCCTGTTATCGATCTTGCTGATGGCTCCATCTAAAGAAGTGGGCCAAGTGTAGATGCCGCTTGGAAAACCAATATGAGAATTTGGAGTGCCAAACGGCAAAGTAATACTGGTGTTGGTAGAACCATCACGGTTAACAAATAAAACTTTGTTATAATAGCCTACTACCCAGCCATCATTTAACGGTTCAATAAACGAAATGGGCGTGTGACCTATGTAATAGTCATCTACATTCTTATTAGATATTTCCATGGTTGTAGATTTATCAGTTAGCTGAACGTCACCCGGATTTTTAGTAGTAGTAACGTTGTTGCGGGTGGTCGGTGTTTGGAAGTTGCTCAAGTTATTTTCGAAGTCGTTTTGAGTCGTCCATGTAAAAGTATCGCCGGCCGGATCAGGAGGAGTTGCTGTATCTATCACTAAACCTTTATTTGCGCCAAGAGAGTTGGCCGCACCAGGAGCAGGCAGGGTTAAGATAGCGTTATTTAAAGCACCATCTTTAATGGTTGCGCTATTTAAAGTTAACGCGAAAGAATTACTATAATCTAAGTCAGAAGAAGCGTCTCCACTCTGAACAATATAATCAAAAGTCAAGCTAGGGGTTCCGCTACCGGTAACATAGTTTACAACTCTGTCGGTTTCCCCGGTTTCAAGTGTTAATTGCGGTATACCGAATACCAATACGGGTTCAGAGAAGTTTACCTGGATAGAAACAACATCACCTGTTTTATATGTAGCATCCGGTGCTATCGAATTAACGCTGGTTACCGTTGGAGCGGTTGTATCTACAAAAGTACTTCCGCTATCTGAAATAGATGAGGGGTTTTCCACATTATCGTTATTAACCGAGTAAATATAATAAGTATGATTACCGGTTATTGCGTCATCGAAAGAAGTACCGGTGTTATTGTAAACAAGAGTACCGTTTCCACTGACGCCGTCTCTGTAAACACGGTAACGGTTAGCAGATGCTGAAGCGGTCCAGGAAATACTGATCTTATCTATAAATGTTGCGTCTGATGCCGCAGCGTTAGTTGGTGGGTTAGAAAGCGTGTACTTTGTCATGTTAGCGGAAGCAGCTGACTCACCAACAGCGTTATAAGCATGAACATGTCTTATGTGCTGAGTATTAGGGTTAAGTCCTGTTTCATTGATATAACTCAAGTTTGGGTTAGCAGAACTTGCTCTTAAAGCGTGAACGCTGTCGTGAAGCTTGAAGCCAGTTTCATTGTTTGCGTTGTCTGTGAAATTCCAGCGAATCGAATTTGTCGTAACATTGCTCGGTGTTCCGGCAGTTGGGGCGGCAGGTACAGCAGGAGCGGGTGGGGTATCTACCGTGTAATTTACTGTTATATACGGCTTAGAGGCACCGCTTAGATATTCATATGAAGCCCAACCGAAATCATAGTTACCTTCACTTTCATCAGCGGTTAATGCAATTTTAGTGTAGCCGGTTTTATTAATATAAGACGAGAAAATACCGGCAAAATTCCAGGTATTCAAATATGTTGGCATAAAAGACATCGTTGTTCCTTCTGTTCCCCATGCCGCGTCGGTTAGAGGGTAAGAAGTTGTTGCTTGCCTTACTTGGGTGTTAGAGAAACCCCAATAGTTGTCAACGCCGTAAAGATTAAGCGTTGCTGAATTTATGATTGCATTGTCGGGAAGGGCGCTTGTATCAAATTGAAGGTAACTTCTGTCGAATGCAAACCAATCTGCATCCCAATCCATAAAGTAACCTGCGTATAAAGTCGTACCATTATCGCCAACATAACTAAATCCACCACCATCATCCTTGGTAACAACGCCATCATCAGCGCCTGTTTTAATTGGAATAGTTGCAGTTTCGGCCTGCGCTGCGGTTAATCCGATAAGAATAAAAGCGATGGCGAGGCAGGTTACAAGCAGTTTTGAAAAAGACTTAGTTTTCATTAATTCCTCCAAATGGTTAAATACTAAATTTTCTTGCAGAAGTCATAAAAAAATCGCTCCCATTTCTGAAAGCGCACTCTAAGTATGTAGTCTACCACAACCAGTCTTAGCCGTCAATCCCAATAAACTAAGCGCGGGGGTGGTATTTTGGTAGACTTGTTGGAGTTTTTAGGGACACCCACTCGTCTTAACAGCAGCTTAATTCATATATTCAGAGGGAGTGTCCCTCCATTCTTAGGCGCGGGGATGGTATTTTTGGTAGGCTTGTTGCAGATGCTTATTGTTTAAATGCGTGTAAATTTGCGTGGTAGAAATACTCACGTGACCCAGCATTTCCTGTACCGCTCTTAGGTCCGCCCCGTTTTCCAGCATGTGCGTAGCGAAGGAATGCCGCAAAATATGAGGATATACTTTCACATTCAGTTCTTTGGCGTACTTTTGCATCACAAACCAACAGCCTTGGCGGCTGATACGCTTTCCCAAACGGTTCAGAAACAAGGCATCCGGCCGCTTGCTGCCGGCCAATTTAATCCAAGCCCTGTTCATGTAATAACTAAGCGCCTGAAGGGCCGGTTTTCCGACCGGGACTATTCTTTCTTTATCGCCTTTGCCGGTAACTTTCACCAAGCCCTCTTCGGCCAGAATATCAGCGAAATCCAGGTTGATAAGTTCGCTTATCCTTAGGCCGGCGCTGTAAAGCAATTCCAGAATCGCCTTGTCCCTGGCCCCGGTTAAGCTTTGCTGAGCCGGTAAATCTAATAGCTTTAATACAACGTCAACGCTTAAAACCTCAGGCAGGATATGCTCTTTCTTGGGCGGGTCAATTTCGGCGGTGACCAAATTTTTATAGTAATTATGCGTTACTAAAAACTTATCGAATGAGCGCAGGGCCGATAAATTCCTGGCCAAAGAACGCCTGCTTAAATCCTGTATTTGGCTAAGATATTGCCTGGTAATCGATTGATCGTTTTTCAAAACAGAAAGCCTTTTACTGTCTAAGAA
>Ga0214473_10009122_pt1 | contig 11735 bp, 8 predicted proteins | sample RVTome_7_FD_203509 | JGI IMG/M metagenome (GOLD analysis project Ga0214473, IMG submission 203509) | Soil microbial communities from uranium-contaminated site in the Upper Colorado River Basin, Wyoming, United States - RVT98D197 | ecosystem: Environmental > Terrestrial > Soil > Contaminated >...
ACTGCACCAAAGCAGATTACAATTGCCTGTGGCCTTGATGCAATAACGCAACTAATTGAATCGTACACCTCAATAAAAGCAAATGTTTTTACCGATTCTCTTGCCTTCAAGGCACTTTCATTTGCTTTACAAAGTTTACTTCCGCTGAGTACTGATCATCGTGATGATATATCTCTGCGTGGAAAAATGTTGTATGCAGCACTGATTTCGGGGATAACACTCAGCCATGCAGGTTTGGGCGCAGTGCACGGCATTGCCGGACCTCTTGGCGGACTGTTCCCGGTGCCGCACGGGGTGGCCTGCGGGAAACTCCTCTTTCCGGTAATGGCCCATGTGGTAAAAAAGATTATTGATGAGAAAAACCTTACTGCACAAAAACGTTTTGCCGATATCGGAAGACTCTTTACCAGTGGTTCCGGGAATGAAGACATCTTCTACTGCGAACGGTTTCTTGGAGTTCTTCGCAACTGGACAGAGATACTAAAGCTTCCGCAGCTTTCACACTTTGGCATGACCTCTGCTGATATTGAAAAAGTAATCACCCTTGCGGACTGTAAAAACAGCCCTGCACTTCTTTCAAAAGAGGAGATGGGAATTATTTTAGAAAGTATTTTCTGACGTTTGCGGGGTTCTTTAGCGGCAATTGTCATGAGGTAAGATTCGCCCCCGGTTTTAGGGCGGTTTATAGGTTTTGGGCTGGTTGGAGACTAAGAGTCAAAGGCAGACGTGACCCCTTAATAAAAGAGAAAAGGCCGGACGGATCCTGTTCTCATTAGTGTCGGGGGGCAGGTCCTGAATCTTGCCCATTACGGCGTATTAAAGCAGAACACCGGAGCGGTCTTTTGATCTTAAAAATTGCATTCCGGGACTTTTTTGAATTGGTACATTCGGTCCGAATGGACCCCGAAAGCATCGAACCGTATAACCGCGCAACCGATATTAAAGCGGAGTCATGAAAAATATTCTTAACGAGGTCATTTGAAGATTGAAGCCTGAAAGGAAAGGTTATTAAGTATAACCCATAAACAGGGTAGCCTGGCTTTCTAGGGAGGGATGGTAAAAATGGAAGTTACCGATAAAGTCGTTGTGGTTACGGGCGGCGCCAGCGGCATCGGCAGGGCTTTTTGCCGACGGTTCGCCCGGGAAGGCGCCAAAGGCGTCACCGTGGCTGATATCGACGAAAACGGCGCCATGGCCGTTGCCGGTGAAATCAAGGGGTTGGCCCTGAAATGCGATGTCAGTAATGAAGACGATATTATCAACGTGGTCAAGCGGACCGAAGAAAAATACGGTCCGATTGATTTGTTTTGCTCCAATGCCGGAATATCGGTCAGGGGGGGCCTTGAGCTTTCCAATGAAATCTGGCAAAGGATGTGGGGAGTCCATGTGATGGCCCATGTATACGCAGCCAGGGCGGTTATTCCCGGAATGATTGAACGGGGCGGCGGCTATCTTCTTAGTGTGGCCTCTGCGGCGGGCTTGCTGAATACGACCGGATCTTCTTCCTATGCTGCTACCAAACACGCGGCCGTGGGTTTAGCGGAAAATATCGCCATCATGTATGGCGATCAGGGAATTAAAGTCTCGGTGGTCTGCCCACAGGCGGTTCGCTCAGGGATGACCCGGGAAGAGGTTAGTGTGGCGGCGGTTGACGGCAGGTTAGAACCGGAAGCAGTGGCTGATTTGGTGATTGAAGCCTTGGCGGATGAAAGATTTTTGATTCTGCCCCATCCTGAGGTAAAGACCTATTTGGAAAGAAAGACGTCCGACTACGACCGATGGCTTCGCGGTATGCGCAACCTCCGGTCGCGACACCTCAAGGGAGAATCTTTAAAGTCCAAATGATCCCTAGAAAAGGAATCATTATTGGAGGGGACGTTCGTGCAGAACGTGCTTAAATCTTGGTTGCCGAGCACATCAAAAGGGAAGTTTTTTAATTGACGACCAGAGCCACTTTCTTATACGCTCCTTCCCCAAAAGCAGGTTTTATCAATTCAATTGAAAGGGGAAAAAGAGTGTATCCCTATGCTTAAAAAAGAACAAACCAATAAACAGGATAAACGCGGCGAAACCTCCAAAGAACGTCCTTTCCATACCAAGCTCTGCACCTTGCTTGGTATCGAATACCCTATCATCCAAGGAGCTCTGGGGGGCGGAATCAGCGGCCCTGAACTGGTGGCGGCGGTATCCAATGCAGGTGGGCTGGGGGTTTTAGCCGCCTGGGGTCTGTCACTGGATCAGTTGCGGAAGGCCATACAGAGGACGCGAGAGCTTACCGCGCATCCTTTTGCATTGAATATTATGCCGGTGAGCCCCGAATTTACCCGTTCCCGGACAGAATTGGCGGTCCATGAAGGGATAGGCATTGTTTCTACGGGAAGAGGGGATCCGAAAGAACCAATAGTTCAATTGCTTAAATCCAAGGGGATCAAGGTCCTGGGGGTCGTGCCGACGGTAAGGCATGCACTGCGCCTGGAAGAAGAAGGGGTGGATGCCCTGGTTGCTTCAGGTTGTGAAGCGGGGGGGCACGTAGGAAAAGTATCAACGATGCCTCTTGTGCCACAGGTCGTGGATGCCGTTAAAGTTCCCGTGGTTGCTGCCGGGGGAATCATCGATGCCAGGGGTTTTCTGGCAGCACTTTCTCTGGGCGCTTGCGGGGTACAGCTTGGCACCCGATTTGTGGCTGCAAAAGAGTCCCTGGCTACCCCTGAGGAGAAACAGAGGATCCTTGAGGCTGGGGATGAAGACAATGTGGTGACGGAGATCTTCACCGGGAAACCCGTTAGAGTATTAACAAGCCCCCGGCTCGACAGTCTGCTCAAGTCCATGAAGGACGGGCTGTCTCCAGAGGAAACCCACTCACGCATCCTGGAACTGCGAAAGAAAAAAAGGGGAAATGAACCGGGGTACACCAGCGTCACATCGGGTCAGGGAGCCGGGTTGATTCATGAGATTTTATCCGCTAATGAGATTATCCGAGAGATTATAAGCGGGGCAGAGGACCTCTACAGGCGTCTCGATCCCTGGTCTTAACCCTATCCTGAAGGGGGTTGGCCCAATGCGGGCCTGCTGCTTTCGAAATTTTTGCCACAGTAAGATTTATCGGAAGGATTCACAGGGACTTAAATTGCAATATCAGCTTTATGCAACTTGCCCCGATGAAATGACGGGGCTTTTGGCAAACGAAATCGCTTCAATCGGCGGAACCAGCGTACGGATCGACTATCGGGTCGTGTATTTTTGCGCTACCAAGGAAGTCGCCTACAAGGTTCACCTGCACTCACGCCTGGCGAATCGAATTTGCCGGGTTTTAAAAGAAATCCCGGCGCAATCCCCGACCATCATCTTCGACAAGGCAAAGAAAATTCGTTTTGATGAGCTTTTTTCCGACAGGCAAGCGGTCAGCATCCATGTGCTTGCGGCCAACGATGGAAGCAAGATTCCTAATCATTTGATCGGCAGTAAACTGCGCGAGGCCATCAATGATTGCTTTCAGCATCACCTAAACACCACTCCCAACCAAAGCTCCCATGGCGCCGCCATCGGGATCAGCGGCTACTTCCACAACAAACGTCTGCTGGTCAGTGTCGATACTTCCTTTGAGAGTCTTCACAGGCGGGGATTCCGCGTTGAAGGCCATCCGGCTCCCTTGAATGAAACTCTCGCCGCGGCTTTGCTCGCGGCCTGTGAATATGACGGGACCACGAGTTTCTTCGATCCCATGTGCGGCAGTGGCACGATCGTGGTCGAAGCCGCTCAGATTGCGACCAGGCGGGCTCCGCTGATCCACCGGAAAAAAGGCGGGTTTGGCTTTGAATATCTGCACGATTTTGACCCAGGGCTTTGGCAGAACATTCAGGACCGAGCCCGTGCGGCTGAGCGGCCCGCAAAAGTGGGATTATTTGCTTCTGATATCGAGCCTCAATTTGTCGAGATCGCCAAAAAAACCGCCACCAATGCTCAGTTGGAAACCATTGTTCAGTTTGAGACCAAAGACTTCTTCAACACTGAGAAACCGGCTGAGCGCGGACTCCTAATCGCCAATATCCCTTATGGCCTCAGAATGACGGAAAAAGACGTCAGCGCGGAGTTTTTGCGAGCCATCGGGGACCACCTCAAAAATCACTTTAAAGGGTGGCGCTGTGGGATTCTCGCGCCCGTCTCGTCGCCTCTGAAGGAAATCGGACTGAAGCCTAAAAAGCAGATGCCGTTTTTGAACGGCACCGTTCCCGTCAAACTCGTCATCTTGGATATCTATGGTTCTTGATTGATACACCGGGGATTTAATTAAATAATCCGGGACGTTCTTTATTTAGTTGAATTGGTATGTTATTGCTAAAATAAACCCCGAAAACATCGAACCGTTAGACCAGGCAACCAACGTTTGAGGAGACATCCTATAATAACCCTGTCAAGGGGAAAAGGCCATTTTGAGAAAGATGACGATTTTAATGAGATAGATTTTTTTCGTTTTGAGAATCCACGGGCTGATATTATAATGAGAAGAAAGTTTTATAGAGAAGCAGGTGATTTGTTTATCGTTGGTTGGTAATCTCAGATCAACAAATTTATAACCATGGAAGGAGGACTGATATGGCTACATTCTTTATGTTTGGAAGCTACTCAGCGGAAGCAATCAAAGAAATGAGCAAGAAAAGGACCAATGCTGTGACCAGGTTGGTCAAGAAACTCGGAGGGGAAGTGGTTTCAATGTATGCGCTCCTTGGCAAAACGGATCTTGTTTTCATCTTGAATTTTCCCGATACCGAAGGAGCCATGAAAGCATCGGTCGCCTTAGCCAAATTGACGGGGATTTCATTTACCACCGCGCCTGCCGTAACCGTGAAAGAGTTTGATGAGTTGATGGCCGGATAGTGAGGGGTTTGTAAGTTGCTGCGGATCTTAAGAGGCAAGGCTGGAAACAGCCTTGCTTTTGTTCGCCGGAAGATGTCAATTTCTTTGCTGATTTCAACGGAAAGACCGATGGAAAATAGCATTGGTTACGGGGTCAGCGAACAATATAGGGATGGGTATTGCCAAAACCCTTTCCGGGGACTGAAAGCCGAGGGTCAGGTCTTGAATTCTGCATATGACTAATAAAACAAGTCACCGGGGAGGTCCTTTGATTTCAATAAAAATTGGGATAGATTTAGATTTAATCCCTAAAAACAGGAATGAACCGAATTTGAAAGGGCAGTGAAAGAAAAAAGAATGATCGATTTTCTACCGGATCAACTTAACCAAATCAAAACCATTCTGATTTCAGAGATGGACCGGCTTGCCGGATCCGCCTGCCCATTTCTCTTTTCCCCGGTCAAACCCGGTTACCACGAACTGGCTACTATCCGGGAAGGGTTTTATCAGGAATGGACCTCTTTCGAAAACAATCCGGAACAGGAGGCCAGCCGGGCCCTCGGAGAAATAATTCTGCCTACGGGTCCTTATGACCTTACCGTTATTGAAAGGCTGTCCCTTTTGGATTTCCCGGTCATTCAGGATCTCGGCATCGCCCAAATACTGAAGGTTATTTTCTCCAGTCCAAATCCTTTAGTCACCCCCCAACTTTATGTCGAACTGTTAAATTTTTACAATCAACGGGCCCCGGAATTTCTTGTTTTGGTGGACCCCCTTTTGCATCTGGTCGGGCCGGAAGGAGACCCCTCGATCAGGCAGGGGATAAAAACCCGGGCCTGTGCCGTTCTGATCAATCATTATGAAATCGAAACCCTGCTTATCTATATCTCCTGCCACCAGGACCTGAGGGAAAGCGACAAACAGACCCTTTTTCTGAGCTTGACCGCCTTTCAAAAGATATACCGGAAGTTTTTGGAATTGCAGGAAGAGATCGGGGATAAGGACCTGATCAGTCTGAAATGGTTCGGAGAAGATTTTGACTGGCTTAAAAAGCGGGGCCGGTTTCGAGACAGCTTTTCCAATCTGGTCGGAGAATTTTTAGAACTCCTCCGGAACAAAAACAAAAAAGAGGCCCTGCAGGTGGGAAGGTATCTGGTCCTCCGTTTCAACAATGAAGATATCCTGCGCATCCTTCACAGTAAGATGGAGACGGGGGAACTCAAAAATAATTTTCTGTTAAAAAATTTTATTTTTCGTCAGATCTATTCCATTATGCAGGAATTCCGGAAGGAATATATTTCTCAGAAGGTCGATTCCGAATTGACCCAATTTATTTCCGAGATGGAAACCCAGAATTTTGAATCCATGCGCCTCATCACTGTTGGGGAAATACCGGCCCAGATTATCCTCCAGGACCTGGCCAAAGAGGGCCGCCGGCCCCAGGATTATTCCCCCCATCCCCAGCTTCTGGAGAAAATGAAGCAATACCATCTGAGCGCCCTGTTTGACCTGTATCCCATTCCGCCCCGAGCCCAGGAGATATTGCTTACCCTCAGCCGGATTGCCGAAAACTTGGAAATACAAAAAGAGGACCTGGTAAAATTTATTTCATATCTGGAGAGGGTGCTGATTTTCCTTCAGCAAATAGAGGAAATGGAGATTCAGATCCTGCATAGTCCCCGCTATGGTTTGATCTTAAATCCCTTTCAAATGAGTTCCTTGTCGTTGATCTTCGAGGGGGCCTATTTTGCCTCGACCGGGTACTGGATGCGCAGTACCGTGCCTCCCGGTCTAATCCGCTGCATCAATTTCAGCGCCATTCCCAACTGTCTGGGGGTTTTGGACCGCCACATCTTCTCCCGGATATCCTTGCTCACCGGTGCCTTTCGGGGTACCCCCTTTGATCTGGACAGCACCAATCGCTATGATTGGGATGAAGAACCGGAAACCTGTCAGATCCGCCCCGGCTATTTTCTTTTGGATATCCCCGCCCCCCTGACTCAATCCTGGGAGAAAATCCAGGCCCTTCAGCAAGAGGCCTTGCAGGAAAAGATTAAGAAAAAGGATTGGGGTTGATCTGATAAAAGATACAAGATGCGGGATACAGGATTGACGATACCGGGCGTTCTTGTGGTGCACCCAGGCAAAGGGGACCGGATAAACTTGACCCTCTACTTTCTTTTGGCCAGGATTTCCCGTATCTTATTGGCAATGGCTTCAAAGGAATAGGGTTTTTGAAGGGCCTCAATGCCCTGTTGAAGAATAAAATTGGTATGAATCCCGTTTAAGCTGTATCCGGTGACGAAAAGGGCGGCCACCGAAGGTTTGATTTTCTTCATGGCCTCATAGGTTTCCCGTCCGCTCATCTTCGGCATGACCACATCGAGCAGGACCAGATCGATTTCCTGACATGATTTTTCAAAGATCCGGACGCCCTCTTCCCCATCGGAAGCAACGATAACGGTGTAGCCGAGGGCTTCTAAAAGCTTGGGAATAATTTTTCTCAGGTCCTCATCGTCTTCCACCATCAGTATGGTTTCATTTCCGCCGAGTATCGGTTTTACGGTATCCTTCTCATCGACTTCCAGTTCGTTGATCGAGGGGATGTACACTTTAAATGTGGTTCCAATATCAGGTTCACTGTAGACGTTGATGAACCCTCCGTGTTGTTTTACAATGCCGTAGACCACCGAAAGGCCGAGTCCGCTGCCGCCCACCTTGGTCGTGAAAAAAGGTTCATAAATTTGATTGACCACATTCTTGGGGATCCCTCCTCCGGTGTCCGAAACAGAAAGGATCACATAACTCCCCGGGGTTGCATCGATATGATCACTGGAGTATTCATCGGTTATCAATGCCGGAGAACTCTCGATCAGCAGTTTACCTCCATCGGGCATGGCATCCCTGGCGTTGATTACCAGGTTAAGTAAAACCTGGTTGATCTGGGTGATGTCGGCCTTTATTTTGGGAAGCTCAGAGGGAAAAATAATTTTCATTTCAATATGCTCGCCGATGATCCTTTGAATCATCTTCTTAAAGCTCAGGAGGACTTCATTTAAATCGACCACCTTCAACTCGAGAACCTGGCGGCGGCTGAAAGCCAGGAGCTGCCTGACAAAGTCGGCCGCACGAGCGGTGGCCTTTTCGATGGAAGAGCAGTAGTCATATATGGGATCGCCCGGCGACACCATCATTTTTACCAGTTGGGTGTTACCCAGGACAACCCCGAGCATATTATTAAAATCGTGGGCTATCCCGCCCGTTAGCCTTCCAACCGTCTCCAGTTTTTGGGCCTGGAGGAGCTGTTCCTCCAAAACCTTTTCCTTACTCATGTCGAGTAGCGTTCCGATGATAGCCCGCCTCCCTTTATACAATATATAGCTTTTGACCGCTTTAATGGGTTTTATTTCACCGCTTTTACTGCGAATTCTTAGGGTGAATTCCGTTGCCTTTCCCATCTCCTTGGTCTTTTTGATATTTTCTTCAAGAAGGGGAAGATCTTCCGGGATGACAAAATTTTTCGGCCCGAGTGTATCCACGATTTCATCATATTCATAGCCGTGAAGCTCACAGAACATTTTATTGACAAACCTGAATATCCCCTTCCAAACAATAAAGACACCGAACCGGGATTCTTCAACGATGCTGCGGTACTTCTCTTCAGATTCAAAAAGGGCCATTTCGGCCAGTTTTCGTTCGGTAACATTTCTGATGATGGCAATGATCTGATTTCCCAGCACCGGCAGCAGTCTCGCTTCATAGAAGTTCTCTTGGCCGTTCAGATCATAAGAATATTCAATACTTACCATAGACTTGGTTTTTTGTATCTGCTCTATGGCACTTTTAAATATTTCCCCGACCTGTTTGATGGGGATTTCCTGTATCCGGCTCCTTAGGATTTTTTCCTGCGCGATATAAAGATCGGAGGTGTTGCCGGCCTTGCAATCGAGAATCGTACCATCATAATCCAGACGGTAGAACAAGTCAGGCATGGCCTCGAATATGCCTCTCAATTCTGAATTGGTCTGGAGAAGTTCCTGGGAACTGAGTTCGAGTGAACGTTCAAGCATGTTGCGGTCTGTATCAAACTCATAATAGGCCTCATTGATCGCTTTGATAAATTCAGACCATTTTTCCGGAACCACAAAAGAATCCCCGAAAAATCGCTTGAGCTGACGTTTCAACAGGCTGTGCATCTTTTCTTCGACCATGTCTTAATCCTCGGTGAATGTGGTAATGGTCATGGTTTGGTTATGAAGGGAGCATGGCGTGCCCGGGAGGAAAGGAGAGATCTCCCCGTAAGAGTAGAATCCAGTCAGGATCGCATTGATTCCGAATATATCGCGGGCCGCTTCCACTTCTTCTTCGATCCGCTGTTTTAATACCAGCTTTCTGCCTACACAGCTTATGAGGATGGCCAGATTCGGGGAACGAGCGCCGACAGCTTCATGGCTTATCTTTGCTGCCGCCTGAGCCCCGTCAATTAACCGCTCAAAATTGGCCTTCATGAATCGGGCATAGGACCCTTCCGGGACATCTCCGGCAAAGGTCATGCTGTGATTCTCTTCGTTAATCGAGAGAATGGTCCTGACAATTCCGGTCTCTCCATCCCTGGTTCGGAGGCTTAAAGGGAAAAGAAGAGCGGTAGCCGGTAATCCTTTGGCGTGTTCACCCAGATACATTTTGTAGATTTCCAGCGCGGATTTACCGTCTAATTCGTACAATACATTTTCTTTGGATCTGGTTATCAATCGTTCGGGTCCGAAGGGATCCCAGCCGCCCACAGAACCGCAACCCATTTTGAGCTTATTTCCATAGAACCCGACCAGGGCGATCGTATCTCTTTTGGGAAGATCATCCCAGAATACCAATGTTTCCTCAAAACGGTCACCGTCCCCGGCCAGACCGCCGGTAATAGTAACCTCTTTGGGGAGATGCCGGGTCAGCCCTTTTACCAGGTCGCTGCCGTTGACCTTGAGGCCGTCAGAGAGAACAAAGACATGGGTCAGGCCGTCCGGTCTGATGGCCCGGGCCAGCCGTTCACCGGCTTCGAGGCTGCTTCCCACGCCTCCCAATGGAATGCTGGTACCGTTGAAACGGGTAGACTCAAATTGTATGGCCGTAACAACGAGGGAATCATCGAATACCTGGGTGCCGTAGATTTCCCCGGCGGTTGAACAGCCCAAAATATGTGCCCCAGTGTATAAACTCTTTATTTTATTAATAATAGTATGTTCTTGAAGGATGACCCTTGAGCCAAAAACTAAAACCAATTGTGCCTGGTCGCTCAATCCCCCGGCGTGCACCGGCTGGAACCCTTTTTTCTTTTGCCACAGACATTGTTCGATTTTCATGGCTATCCTCCACTACCAATAATAGGGACTCTTGTCTTCCTCTGTATAATCGGTCAATTTAGCTATTACCATAAGTTTTTTATTTTTTGTTTGCGCCTAATAGAAGTATAGAATAAAGGGGTGAAAGCAGTCAATGAGAAAGGGGAACTTGCCCCCTTCACCTTTTACAACTTACCCAGTGGAAGGATTTGTTTTCTTGGAAGTGCGGGGGCTTTTTTCAGGGTTGTCCAAAAAGGGACCTCCTGCATCATGCCGGCCCTTATGTTTACGTTGAACTGAAGTTAGCTACGCACTCCTGCTTTTCAAGGACGGTTCAAAATTCATTCGGGGGAAGGTGACTCACAGGTTTTGGGCTGGCAACCCTGAAAAAACCTCCCGCACTGCTGATCTTGGAATTATTGTTATAAGAAATAGTTAAAGCAAAGTGAAGGGGGACAAGGGAAGGCGAAGCGGTAATGACTAAAGGATACGGCCTCCCCTAATACAAGTGACAGGTCACAAAATGCCCTTGAGAGATCTCCTTTTTCTGGGGCATCTGTTCGGAACAAACCCCCCTGGCCGATTTACAGCGGGGATGAAAGTGGCAGCCCCGTGGCGGAAATAAGGGACTGGGTACCTCGCCCTTGAGGATTATATGCTCCCTTTTGGACTCCACGGTCGGATTGGCGATGGGCACGGCCGAAAGCAAAGCCCGGGTATAGGGATGAAGCGGGTTGTGATAGAGCTCCATCCGGGAAGCGATCTCCACCAGTTCCCCCAGGTACATGACGGCGATTCGATCACTGATATGCCTGACCACGGCCAGGTCATGGGCGATAAAGAGATAGGTCAGGTTGAACTTTTCTTGAAGGTCTTCCAGAAGATTGATGATCTGGGCCTGAATCGAGACATCCAGGGCCGATACCGGCTCGTCGCAGACAATGAAGCTCGGTTTGACCGCCAGGGCCCGAGCTACCCCGATCCGCTGCCTCTGCCCCCCGCTGAATTCATGAGGATAGCGATCCCCCATGGAAGGCTCAAGCCCCACCACCCGGAGCAAGTCCGCGGTCTGTTCGTTATATTCGGCCCGGCTCCCGGCCATACCATGGATCACCAGAGGTTCGCCGATAATATCGGATACGGTCATCCGCGGGTCAAGGGAACTGAAGGGATCCTGAAAGATGATCTGCATCCGGCGGCGCAGCTTCCGGATCTCTTTCTTATCGACCCCGGTGACATCCTGCCCTTCAAAAAAGATCTTGCCCCCGGTAGGACGGTCAAGCTGCAACAGGGCATTGCCCGTGGTGGTCTTGCCGCTGCCGCTTTCTCCCACCAGACCCAGGGTTTCGCCCTCTTTGATGGAGAAACTGACCCCGTCCACGGCCTTGATGTCCCCGATCTTCTTTTTGATAATAGTGCCCACAGACACCGGAAAATAGACCTTCAGGTCCTGCACCTCTACCAGTATTTCGTTTTTATTGTTTAACATCGATCCAGCATGCTTTCTCATGTTTTCCGCCGATGGGGACCAGTTGGGGGGTCTCTCTC
>Ga0214473_10009124_pt1 | contig 11735 bp, 10 predicted proteins | sample RVTome_7_FD_203509 | JGI IMG/M metagenome (GOLD analysis project Ga0214473, IMG submission 203509) | Soil microbial communities from uranium-contaminated site in the Upper Colorado River Basin, Wyoming, United States - RVT98D197 | ecosystem: Environmental > Terrestrial > Soil > Contaminated >...
GCGTGTCGCTGGAGCTGCTGCACCACTATCAGCAAGCGATTCTGATCAAGGAGCATCGCGACCCGTTCACCAACCCGAAGCTCGACCGCCTCCTAACCGAACTGCCGGTCCGCCGCTTCATGATCTTCGGCGTCTCGCTGGAGTCATCGATTCGGCTGCTGGTGCTGGGCCTGCTGCTGCGCCATCGGAGCGTGTGTCTGGTCAGCGACGCGTGCGGCTTCTGGAACCCGTCCGAAGCGGACATGACGCTCCGCCAGCTCAGGGCGAAGGGCTGTCATATGCTCACGGCCCGCGAGCTGATCGACGCCCAGTGGCCCGCACTCCACCGGCGTGTCCCGCGCCAACGCTTCGTGGCTTGACCGGTCGCGGGCCCGCGGGGGCGAACACAACCACCTATCGTCGAGTTTTCCGCGCCGCGGGCGCAGCGTATCATCGGACTCTATGCCGCTTCCGGTCGTGGTTATTGTCGGCCGCCCGAACGTGGGCAAGAGTTCGCTGCTGAACTGCTTGGCCCGGCAGCGTATCAGCATCGTCGATCCCCGCGCGGGCACGACGCGCGATCGGGTCTCGGCCGTCCTCGAGCACGACGAACGCTACGTGGAGATCGTCGACACCGGCGGCATCGGCATGATCGACGAAGACGCGCTGGAGGCACACGTGCAGGAACAGATTCGCTACGCCATCGCGCGCGCCGACGTGATCGTTTTCGTCGTCGATGTGCACGACGGCCTGATGCCGCTGGACCAGAGCGTCGCCGCCCTGCTCCGCCCGCTCGACAAACCCATCCTCCTGGTCGCGAACAAGGTGGACGACGTCGTGCACGAACCGCTGGCGGCGGCGTTCGGGCGACTGGGCTTCGGCGAGCCCCTGTGTGTGTCCGCGGTGCACAGCCGCGGGCGCCAAGAGCTGATCCGTCGCGTGCTCGAAACCGTCGGCCCTCTCTCGGCCGCCGAATATGAGCCGCCGGTCATGAAGCTCGCCATCGTCGGCAAGCGCAACGCCGGCAAGAGCACGCTGGTGAACGCGCTGGCGGGCGAAGAGCGGATGATTGTCAGCGAAATCCCCGGTACGACCCGCGACGCCGTCGATGTCCGGTTTGAGAAGGACGGGCGGCAGTTCGTCGCGATCGACACGGCGGGCGTGCGCAAGAAGGCCCGGCTGGCCGACGTCGAGTTCTATTCGTACACGCGGGCGCTGCGCTCGATCCGGCGGGCCGACGTGAACTTGCTACTGATCGACGCCACCGTGCCGGTCAGCGAGGTGGATCTCAAGCTGGCCCGCGCGATCCTGGACGAGTACAAGCCGGTGCTCCTGGCGATCAACAAATGGGACCTCGCCAAAGACCGAGCCACGACCGGCGACTACGCGGCCTACCTCGCCCAGGTTATACCGGCGCTGCCGTACGCGCCGCTCGTGTTCCTGACCGCCAGCCGCGGGAAGAACGTGCATGCGGCGGTGGATGTCGCGCTGAGCCTGCACAAACAGGCCCACACGCGAGTGGGCACCGCGGAGCTGAACCGCGCCCTGGAGCTGATCCTGGAAGCCCGCGGCCCGTCGCCCAAACGGGGGACGAAAGCGGTCAAGATTTACTACGCGACGCAGGCCGCCGTCGCGCCGCCCACGCTTGTTTTCTTCTGCAACGACCCGCTGCGGGTGCGCGACGATTATCGTCGGTTCCTGGAAAACCGCCTGCGCGAGTTCCTGCCGCTCAAGGAAGTCCCGCTGCGACTCCTGTTTCGGGCCCGGCGACAAGCCCCCGCCGCGCAAGGTCGATAGAGGCCGACGGATCGGCTCGGCTGCGCCTCGTGGCTACCCGAGGCACGGCGCGAGGGTACAATGCAGCACGGAAAGGGTCGAGCCATGTCCATCGAGTTTCACTGCGAGCACTGCGGGAAAACGGTCCGCACGGGCAGCGAAAACGCGGGCAAGCGCGGCAAGTGTCCGCATTGTCAGAACAGCGTCTACATCCCGACCCCCAGCGAAGAACTCGAACCGCTGCCCATCGCGCCGCTAGACGAGAGCGGCGATCAGCGACAGCAGGAACTCCTGGAGGAGAGCCGCAACCTCGCCCGGCGCATCCTGCACGAAAAAGACGTGCCGCATGAATCCCATGCGCCCGCGGGGCCGCGCTCCGACTCGTTGGGCGACGCCCGGCTGCTGGCGGCGAACATGGAGGGCCTCATCATCGAATACGCGCTGTGCATGGCCCAGGGCAAGCTCGCCGAGGCCGCCGAGCTGGCCGCCGAAATCCGCACGAACATGAAAGTCGCCGAAGAGGTGATGCTGAACATCACGCGGGACGAGGTCCCGCCGCCGCAACTCGCGAAAATCCCTCGCCCGGTGCTGGTCGGCTTCTTCAAGCAGCTCCGCGAAAAAAAGTAGCGGCCAGGCTCTGCCTGGCCGTCGGTCGACCAGAGCCGTCCCGCGGCGTGTAGCGCTCGTCGTACACCGCGCCGGGCGGGTCGTCCGCCAGGCGTTCGGCCTTGAGGATCACGCGGCGCGGTCCTTACTACACGGGCCCACCGGCCACGGTTCACGACGCGGGCCATCCTGACCTGGGCCGATGCCCACCACCGCCGCGCGGCGCTGGCCGACCTCGGGATCCGGCCCGATCCCCGAATCCCCCGGCGACACCTGGTGTGCGGTGGAGCAGGCTTTACGGAAGGGCCGCCGCGGTCTTCCGGGCGGGGAAGGGCTTACCGGCTTCCTTCACCGTTATGGCCGCCTCCCGGCCGACGACCCGCGCGTCAAACGCCTGGGCCGGCTCACGGACGCGTCCCAGGTGAAACGGCGCCGCGGCCCGCGCGACCGGCGCAATCCGGCGGCCCTGCGACGCCCTACGTGAACGAACCTGTCCCGTTTTCTGTCCCGCGTTCTGTCCTCTCTCGGTTTCGGTCCCAATAAGACAGCGTAACCCGGCCTTGTGCGACTGCCAGGAAACTCTCGCGAGCGTGCCTTACTCGGCGCCGGTTTTTCCCAGGGTCTCAACGAGAGTGCGAAAAGCGACGCTGAATTCCAACTCCGCGACCCACCGCGCAGGAACACTAGAACAGTGATGCGAGAAGACGTTGCCCACGCCCGAAATCAATTGTTCAGTGAACCCGTATTCCCGCAGTGCCTCGCCGTAATCGCGCAAGCGCTCGTTTAGGGTGTCGTACGTGATATGGCCCTCTGAGGCAAGACGCGTATAGGCCGCATCAAGCAGTTTCGCCCTCACACCTGAGTCGCCAAGGACTGTCCATAAGGCTGCATCCAATGCGAATGCCCGCAGATACACCAGTTCCCGTTCAACCGTCTTGCGTTCGCGCTCCGACGTGTCCTTCAGGAGCGACTTTTCCGAACTGCTCACGGGCCGACTGACAATTCTGGCTACGCCGTCGCCAAGCTCCTGAAGCTCCCGTTCCGAATAACTCGCCATCATCCTTCTTCCACATGTCGAAGAGGGCGCTCGCTCCGCATTCCCCAAACAGTCGCGGCTTGGACACATCGCGCAGCTTCCTATATCCCGTAGCACTCGTTTCTACGATGCGCCGCCTGGCACTCCACCTGGCCTGGCTCCTTCGCGACGACCGGACGCACCGTCTAGCGCCGGCATCGTCGCATTAGCCATCTCACTTGACGCCCCTTTTCGGGCGTCGTGCTGACCGAGGGGAGCATATATAGGCTGCCTTGCCAGCGTCCGTGCCGCCAAACGTCGCCACGCACGGCGTGCGGGTATCGACTGGGCGCCACGTCGCCACGGACGTCCGGCACGGAGACCGGACGCTACGATCGAGCGGCGGCATCGAGTTTTACAGCATACCGACGAATTCCTCCACAGACAGACCCATGTCGTCAATCAAACCGCGGAGCGTCCCCGGCTTGAGGTCGCGCCCGGGGTGTACCGGGATCACCAGTCGGCGCTGGTCAGACGCCCGCAGGTACACCGCATGACTGCCTTTCTGCCGATCAAACGCAAACCCCAGCTTCTCGGCGACTCGGATCACGTCCCGGGCGGGCACGACCGGGAGCTTGCTCATATCGCCACCTCAACAGGTTTGATCAGCAGATCCTCCCGTGGGATTGGTTCGCCGTGCGCTGCCACGCTCTCCAGGTACGCTTCAATGGCCTCGCGCATATTGTCGATCGCCTCGTCGAGCGTATCGCCCTGCGAATGGCAACCCTTCAAGGCCGGGCAGTACGCGTGGAAGCCGCCGTCCGGCTCACGGTCGAGAATGATGGTATAGCGATAGGTCGTCACGCGTTCTGCTCCTGTTCTCTCAGTGATTTGGATCCGCGCGCGCGATGCAGTCGTTGGCCGTCCGTACACCTGCCCTTCGGCTGCGGCCGAACTTGCCGCCTCTGGCGCGCGGGCCAGATGCCCACGCGACCCGCTGCGCCGGTAGCGGCGACGGGTCGGGCATTCCAGGGACCTCCACGACCCGGCCCGGGACCGGCGGGCTATCGGCGACCATTATCCGGCGCGGCCGGGGACTTATCCAGCCCTACCCGGGGGTTCCGCGATCAGAACGGGAGGTTCCCGGATGGTGTGGGGCCGTCCGGGGAGGAGCCGGGGAATGAGACGCACGGCGCGCCGAAGCGGGGTTACGGTCCGATGACGCGGACCGACAGTTTGTGTTTCGCCATTCGCTATTCGCCACTCGCTATTCATCATTTCCGCTGAACCCCGAACCCGTTGCGACCCGCTCGCCATTGCACTAACGTCCTCGCATGGACTTGCGCGGCAAGTTTATCGTCGTCGATGGGCTGGACGGGTCGGGGAAAGGCACGCAGCTCGATCGCCTCGCGCAGTGGATCACCGCCGCCGGCGGCACTTGCGTCCGGGCCCGCGATCCCGGCGGCACCGAGGTCGGCGACCGCATCCGGCACGTGCTGCTGGGTTACGACCTCTCTCGCATGGACCCGCGCTGCGAGACGCTGTTGTTCATGGCGTCCCGCGCCCAGCTCGTCGCCGAGGTTGTCCGGCCCGCGCTGGCCCGCGGCGAAACCGTCCTGTGCGACCGCTTCATCTCTGCGACCTGCGCCTACCAGGTCGCCGCCGGGTTTCCACGCGACGAAGTGCTTGCGCTCGGGCAGTTGGCCGTTGGCGACACCTGGCCGCACCTGACGATCGTCCTCGATCTCTCGCCCGAAGCCGGATTCGTCCGCACGGGCCGTAAGCCGCACCAGGCCGGCAAGCGCGGCCGCAATTCGACGGCCGGGCAGGTCGCACTCTTTGAGGGCACGGCGCCTGACGCGATGGAGCGCCGGCCGCTGGAGTTTCATCGCCGGGTGCGGGAGCTGTTCCGCGAGCTGCCAGGCGTGTACCCGGCGCCGGTGATCGTGATCGACGCGGACCGCGACCAGGACGCGGTGTTCCGCGACGTGCAGGAGGCCGTCCGCCGTGCGTTTCCGTGACGTGTGTCATCAGGACCGCGCCCTGTCGATTTTGCGCCGAGCTTTGCGCAGCGGGCGGATGCCGCACGCGTACCTCTTTGAGGGACCCGAAGGCGTCGGCAAGGAACTGACGGCGCGGGCCCTGGCGGCGCGGCTGCTGTGTGAGACGGAGAACCTCGCCCCCGACGCCGATGCCTGCGGCGACTGCCGCGCGTGCCGCCTCCTGGCCGGCGACAACCACCCGGACTACCACCTCATCCACCGCGGCCTGCACAAGCTGCACCCCGACCGCAGCATCCGTGCGAGCAAGGGCCTTTTCCTCGGCGTCGACCTGATCCGCCACTTCCTGATCTCGCCGGCGACGATCAAACCGAACCTCGGTCGGCGACACGTGTTCGTCATCCGCGACGCCGAGCGCATGAACGACGAGGCCCAGAACGCGCTGCTCAAAACGCTCGAAGAGCCGCCCGGGCAAACGTGCCTCATCCTCGTCTCGGCCTCCGCCGAACGGCTGTTGCCCACGATCCGCTCGCGTTGCCAGCGGGTGCCGTTCGACCTGCTGCCGGTCGCGTTCGTGGAGCAGCGCCTGACGTCGCAATGCAGCTTGTCCCCCAGTGCGGCGCACGCGCTCGCACGCCTGGCCGATGGCCGGCTCGGGGCGGCGCTTCGCTGGCACGACATCGGCCTGCTGGACACACTCGATACCATCGCGGACGCCCTCGACGCCGTCCCCGCGGCCGACCCGGAGCGCTTCGGCCGTACGCTGCTCGATCTCGCGACCGCGCTCGCCACCCGCGCGGCTCCCGCCGCCGAATCAAACGCGGCCGAGGACGCCGACACGACCGAGGACGCGGACGAGGACGGCGGGCCGCCGAAGACCAGCGGGCGCGCCGTCCCGACCGATGCGCTGCGCGACGCGCTCAAGCTCGTGCTCCGGCTGATCGCGTCGTTGTACCGCGACGCGCTGGTATGTCACGCGGCGGCCACGGCCGAACTGCACCTGCCGCAGCAACGCGCGCGAATCGAGCGGCTGGCGCGCCGCGCGGAACCCGACGTGCTGGAATCCGCCGTCCAGACCGTCGTCCACGCCGAACGCCTGCTCGATCAGAACGTGGCCCCGCAACTGGCGTGCGAGCGCCTGGCCGCAGCCCTCAGTGGCGCCGCACCCGTCCTATAGCGTAGGACATTCCGGCTACGGCGTAAGGCGTCGCAGCTTCCGCAACCGGTCCTCGATGACCGGACGCAGCGGGTCGTTCGACGCGAGCTTCCCCAACATGTGCTCATACAGCGCCAGCGCCTCGCGAGGACGCTCGTTAATCACCAGCGCTTCGGCGAGCTGCCGCTGCGTCACCAGCTCGTCCGGAGCCAGGCGGTACGCTTCCTGCGCATGTCGCAGCGCCGCGGCCCGGTCCTTTCCCGCCAGCAGCGTAACCAGGTTCAGATGGACCAGCCACAGGTTGGGGTCCCGCGCCAGGGCGCGTCGATAGGCGTCAACCGCGCGCTCATCTTCCTGCCGCGTGGCGCAGGCGTCCCCCAGCAAGCGCAGCGCCTCGGGGTTTTCCGGGTCCAGACGAACCGCCTCCTCCAGCGTCGCCAGCGCCTCCTGGTCTCTCCCCCACTTTAGCAGCAGCTCGCCGTACTCGACGTACAGCGCCGCGTCGGTCGGTCGCGTCGCGATCTGATCGGTCAGCGCCTGGACGCGCGCCGCTTGGTCCCCGGCCTCGTCCCGCAGCCGCGCCAGCAGCTCCCGCGACACCCGGTCCAGTGGGCCAAGCCGACTCGCTTCTTCGAAAAACACGAGCGCCCGCGCGCGATGGCCCAGCATCGCCAGCGCCCGCCCGCGCCGCTGCATCGCCGTCGCGTACGTCGGGTAAATGCTCAACGAAGTCTCCAGGTGCTGGTCCGCCCGCTCCAGCAGCGCCCGCACGCCCCGCGTCGTCCCGGCGCTGGTCAGCTCTTTCACCTTCCACAGCAGCTCATTGCCAACGGCCTCGTGCAGCTCCGCGCTTTGCGGGTACGTCTCCACATCCCGCTCAAACAGCGCCAGGTTCGATTGCCAGTCCAGATTCCGCACCACGCTCCGCAGCCCCAGCCCCGCCAGCAGCAGCACGCCGCACCAGCGCAGCAGCCGCGCCATGTCCGGCGAAAACGTGCCCCGTTGCGTCGCCCACCGCCAGACCTGCACAATCACGAGCACCAGCGCGAGCAGCATCGGCACCGACGGCCAGTACAACAGCCTTTCCCCGACCGAAACGCCGATCAACAACACGGTGTTCGAGATCAGCGCGTAACTCGCCGCCCAGACGGCCGTGAGCACGGCGAGTTGCCGCCACAATCCGGCGGGCCGCATGTAGCCCAAGAGCGCGATCGCCGCGGCCACCGTGGCGAGCCCGCCCACCCACGTCAGCAGCTCTGGACCCCCGTCCGGATCGATGACGTCCACCCCGTAATTGCAGCTCAGCTTCATCGGCACCACCAGCAGCCGCACGTAGTGCCCCAGGACCGTAAAGGCGTGCAGCCACCGGTGCGGCCCGTCCGCCGCCACCAGCGGGTTCACCAGCTCGTGCGGCGCCATGTCCCGCAGCAGATGGTGCTCCAACGCGACGTAGCGCAGCGGCAGATACAACACCAGCGGCGTCAGCAGGACGGTGGTATGCATCAGCCACCATCGCGCGCGGTGTTGCGCCGGACGCTCCGCCAGCGCATGCAGCGCCAGCAACGCCACCGGCACGTAACAGACGGCAGTTTCCTTGGAAAACAGCGCCGCCAGAAACAGCACACTGGCTGCCACGGTCCGCCGCCAGCCCGGCACGCGGTCGCGTGGCAACAACACCCATAGCCCCAGCAGTAAAAACAGCGTCGCCAGCATCTCGGCACGCCCGACGACGTTCGCCACCGCCTCAGAATGTACCGGGTGCACCGCGAACACCAGCGCCCCGATGTCCGCGATCACCCGGTCCCCGAGGAACCGCACACCGAACCACCACACCAGCAGACAAACCCCCGCATGCAACACGACATTGACCGCGTGATACGCGATCGGCCGCAGCCCCCCCACGCCGTAATTGAGCGCGAACGTGTAGAGCGTCAGCGGCCGATACAAACGGTCGCGCCGCGCCTGCGTGAGGTCATCCGGATCGGTCGGCTTCCACCAGTCCGACAGCCAGATCGCCCGCACATCCGTGAGCGAACGGATGCGCGGATTATCGCGGATGATCGCGAGGTCGTCGTACGTGAAATCGTTGGCCAGGCTACTGAGAAAGCACACCAGCCCCGCTGCCGCCGCCAGCCAGGCCCCGCGCCCCAGCCGGGGTCCGGCCACGGGCGGGGGCGACCACCGGTCAGCGTGGGCGGGGTGCATCGGTCACAACGATGTTGTTGTACTCCAGAAGTGTACCCTTGGCCTTCTCCAGTTCCACAATCCCGATGTTGTAGTCTGTGACCACTTGCAGCAGCGTCCGCCGCGCGTTGAGCACCTGCTCCAGCGCGCTCAGCTCCGTCTCCAGGTACGTCGGGTCCACGCGCTGCGCCCGCGCCTGGAGGGCTCGCAGATTCCGCTCGGCGGCCCGCAGGGCCTGCAACTGCGGCGGAAGCTGCGCGTAACGTACCGTCAGCGTCCGCACCGCCGCGTTCACCTCCTGCACGACCGTGTCGGTGGTCTGGTGCAACGCCACGACCGCCTGCGACTCCTGCAAGTTTGCGCGAAGGTAGGCCGCCCGCCGCGCACGGTTGCCAAACGGATACGCGAACTGCACCTTGACGGTGTACGAAATGAACCGGTTCGTGGTCAGGTTGTCGAACGAGTTGTCCGCCGTGTTGCCGATGCCGCCGACGTCGTACTGGAACGTCAAATCAAGCTGCGGCAGCGTCTGGTTCTTGGCGTACGCCGTACCGATCCGCGCCTCGTCAATGGACCGCCGCGCCTGCCGAATCTCGCTCCGTTTCTCCAGCGCCAGCCGCACCGCCGCCAGTTGGTCGAGCGACAGGGCCGCGGCGAACGGCGTCTCGGTCGGGATGATCTCGATATCCTCGGACAGCAGGAACTCCGGATCGTTGATCAGGTTCTTGAGCAGATCCTCCGCGTCGCGGATCAGCTTGACGGCCTCCTGGTACTGTACCTGTCGCGTCCGCCAGCGGGACTCCGAGTTTGCCAGCTCCACCTCGGTCGCGTCGTGCGCCTGACGTTCGATCATGTTCAGGTACGTCCCCCGGTTCTGGGCGACCTGCTCGGCGAGGATGGCCGCCGTCCGCCGCACCTGCATCACCCGCCAGTACGCCGTCTCCACGTCGAGCAGCCGGTCCCGCACCGTCTGCACGAACTTCTCATGCGCCACGTCGAGCTGCGCCCGGCGAATGTTGATCTGCGCGCGATTGACGTCGAGGCCAAAGTTACGCAATAGCGGCTGCGTAAACGCAACATTGAACCCCGAGTCAAACGCCGGATTCAGCGTCTGGAATTGGAAATCCGAGGCGGTCCGTTGTTGCGACAGGCCCGTGGAGACCTGCATCCCGGTCGGTAGAAGCTGCCGGAAGCCCCCCTGGAGCGAGCGCGTGTCACTCTTGGACGTTTGCAGTTGGCTGAACACCGCCCGGTCACGCTGGTCGTACGTCCAGTCCAGGAAGAACTCGGCGTCGAACGCGGCCTCGGCCTCGACGAGCTGCGTCTGGCTGATCGCGGGGTTGTAGCCCTCGTAGCGGATCGCGTAGTTGTGCTGTAACGCGCGCTGCACGCACTCGGCCAGGCTGAGCCGCACCTGCCGCGGCTTTTCGACCGCCTTCAGTTCCTCGAGCGCGTCCGCCACCATGTTCTCGTAGCTGCGCACCAGCCGCACATCGACCCGCGGGGCCGCCTTCAAGCGCTCCAGCCGCTCGCGCAGCACGCGCGGCGTCTCTTGCGGATCGGGCAGCTCGACCAGCACGTCCTCTGGCGCCGGCTGCGGCATCGTCGTCGGCTGCGTCATCAGCGCCGCGCGCGGCGGCAGTTGCGGCTGCGACGCCACCGGTTGCGCCAGCTCCGTCCCGCGTTGACTGCGCGACGGCGCCGCCGGGTCCTCCTGGACAAGCATCTGGTCGCGATACGCGCCCATCGAGACCCCCACCTCCGAAACGTCATTGCTGCTCTGGCAACCTACCCCACCCCACGCCGCCAGCCCGACCATCCACACCGCCCACCGCCAGAAACCCCACCTGCGCACCGTTCCGGGCCTCATCCGCTTCTCCCGCTTCGTCAGGGTGCTACCGCGCCAACCTCGCGTACGATACTCGCGACGATGATACGGTACGGCGAGAAAGCGTGTCAAACCACGCGACGTGCGCCACAAAATCTTACAGGAGGCCGCCGCACATGGACCCCACGGCCCTGCTCCGCGAATTCCTCCGCTACTGCGTCACCAAGCTGGAGCAAAACCGCGACCAGATCGTACGCTGCACGCACCTGCTTTCCCCCGTGCAGTTCTGGTACCGGCCCAATGAGCACACGAATAGTATCGCCAACCTCATCCTCCATTTGACCGGTAATGTCCGACAGTGGCTCGTCTCCGCCATCGGCGGCCAGCCGTTCCTGCGCAACCGCCCCGCCGAGTTCGCCGAGCGCGGGCCGCGCCCGACCGCCGAAATCCTCGCCGGGCTGGAGCAGACCGTGCGCGAAGCGACGACGACACTGTTAGGCTTGGACCCCACCCGGCTGGACACCCGGCACGTGATCCAGGGCTACGACGTCTCCACGCTGGTAGCGATCACGCACGTCGTGGAGCACTTCTCCTTTCACACCGGCCAAATCATCCATACGACCAAGACCCTGCTCAACATCGACCTGAGCCGGTATGACGACCAGGGCCGCAAACTCACCCGGCAGCCGACTCAGCCCTGATCCGAGCCGCTCACCACGGAGACACGAAGACACAGAGGAGGAGGTGAATGGAGCGCCCGCGACGCGGCAGCCAGCGCGCCAGGCGTCTTGCATTCTGACCTGGACCCGCGCGGACAAGCTGCGGCGACACTCGGGCGCTTGCGTTGCCTCTGTGTCTCCGTGGTGAATGAGATCTCCCGCCGGGTGCCATCGCGGCGGTACCCGCGCTCGGCGATGTCACACAACCGGCCGACCCGCCGCCGCCGTGAGCCGTGGTTCGTACCGACGCGCCGTCCGGCGCGTGCGTGACACGTTCGGCGGGTTTCGGCGTGCTGGGATTCCGGGGTCTGCGCGGGTGGCCTGCCTTGCGGAGCGCGGGTCGGCTTCAGCCGACCGGTTCTTGCCACCCACTTCAGAGCCTGTCGGTTTAGTCCGTAATGCGCGGCGCCATGGGTCGACTGTGCGTGCTCGTCAGGCCAGGTCGCGGTCGTGCCGGCCGGAGCGCCGGCCT
>Ga0214473_10009125_pt1 | contig 11734 bp, 11 predicted proteins | sample RVTome_7_FD_203509 | JGI IMG/M metagenome (GOLD analysis project Ga0214473, IMG submission 203509) | Soil microbial communities from uranium-contaminated site in the Upper Colorado River Basin, Wyoming, United States - RVT98D197 | ecosystem: Environmental > Terrestrial > Soil > Contaminated >...
ATCGGCTGTCCCGCCTTCGCGCTCTCCTTCAGGATCTTCGCCAGGTCGCGCCCGGTCAGGAGCTCCATCACGTAGAAGTCGAGCCCGGTCTCGGAGTCGCGGTCGAGCTCGTAGATGCGCACCAGGTGCGGGTCGTCTTGCGAGGCGAGGATGCGGGCCTCGCGCCAGAAGCGCTTGAAGCCCTCGCCTTCGGCCGCTTCCGGCTTGAGGAGCTTGAGCGCCCGCCGCACGCGGAGCTTCTCGTCCTCGACCTCGAAGACCAGGGAGAATCCGCCGGCGCCGATGAAGCGACGCACCGGCCAGCGCCCCACGCGCTGGATCTGGTCGGGCTGGATCTCCCCCCGCTTCACGGGCGCACCTCGCGGACGAGCCTCAGCGGGGGCCCGCACTTCGCTCGCCCTCGGCTCGCTGCGCGCGCGCTCCGCGCGCTTGCCTTAGCGGGGGCCCGCACTTCGCTCGGCTCCGCCTCGCTGCGCGCGCGCTTCGCGCGCTTGCAGCTCCCACAGCTTCGCGTACTTGAGGAAGACGTGGAAGGCGGTGACGCTGGCGATCACGAGACCCGGGACGCCGTCGCGGAAGCCCTGGCGCAGCAGGTAGCCGCGCAGGAAGCGGGCCGGCGGCCGCAGCACGAGGTGGTGGAGCCGCGCGCGTCTCCCCGCCGCGAGCATCTCCTCGGCCTCGATCCGGCTGAAGCCCTGCACCCGTTCGATCTGGTCGGCGAGGCTCGCGTAGCTGCGGTGCTCGAGGTCTCCGGCGAGCCGCACCACGCGCCCCGGGACGCGCACCCGGCCGTGCGGATTGCGCCCCAGGACCCGACCGCGCTCGCGCCGGAAGGCGCGCAGCTGCCAGTCGGGGTGGAAGTCGCCGTGGCGGATCCAGCGCCCGAGGTGGTGCACGATCCGGTTCAGCTCCACGCCGTCGCAGCCCGGGTCCGGGTCGCGCAGGAAGGCGCGCAGCCGGGAGGCCAGCTCCGGCGAGAGCGCCTCGTCCGCGTCGAGCGCCACGACCCACTCTCCCTTCGCCTGGGACAGGGCGAAACGCTTCTGCTCGACGTTCCCGGCGTAGGGATGCAGGATCACGCGCGCGCCGGCCGCGCGGGCGCGCGCGTGGGTCGCGTCGCGGCTGCGCGGATCGACGACCACGATGCACTCGTCGCACCAGGCGAGCGACGCGAGGCAGCGGTCGAGCGTGGCCTCGGCGTCGCGGGCGATCACGCACGCGCTCGCGCCGCTCACGCGCGCAGGCGCTCCACCGAGAGGACGCCCTTGATGCGCCCGATCTCGCGCATCACGGCGTTCAGCGTCGCCACGTCGCTCACCCACAGGTCGAAGGTGTGCAGGGCCTTCAGGTCCGGGCTCGTCGTGACGTTGGCGGCGCCGATGTTGACCCCGGCCGCGGAGATCGTCTTGGTGACCTTCGCGAGCAGGCCCGGGCGGTCGAGCGAGACCACCCGCACGCGGATGCACCAGGGCGCCGCGGCGCCGGGATCCCAGTCGACGTCGATGCGGCGCAGCGGATCGAGCTCGAAGGTCTTGCGGCAGTCCTTGGCGTGGACCGTCACCCCGCGCCCGCGGGTCACGAAGCCCACCACCTCGTCGCCCGGAAGCGGCACGCAGCAGCGGCCGAAGCGCACGAGCACGTCCGGCTGTCCGCTCACGCGGATTCCCGGCGAAGCGCGCTCTTCGCGGCGTCGGCGGAAGAGCCCGCGCCGCTTCGGCTCGGGTGCCGGCGGCGGCTCGGGAGGGGCCTCCCCGCGCAGCCGCCGCAGCAGGTCGCCGGCCGCGACCCGCCCGTAGCCCACCGCCGAGTACAGGTCGCCCGGCGTCCCTCCCACCACCTCCTGCGAGAGCGCGGGGAGCTCGCTGCCCTCTTCGAGCCGGGCCAGCGAGAGGCCCCCCTTGCGCAGCTCGCGCTCCAGGATCTCGCGGCCGAGCTCGGCGCTCCGCTCCTTCTCGCGCGCCCGCAGCGCCTGGCGGATCCGGCTGCGCGCGCGGGCCGAGACCACGAAGTCGAGCCAGTCCTTGCGCGGGTACTGCGCGGGGCTCGTCGTCACCTCGACCGTGTCGCCGACGCTGAGGCGGTGGCGGAGGGGGACGAGCCGTCCGTTCACCTTGGCTCCCGAGCAGTGGGCGCCGACCTCGCTGTGGATCGCGTAGGCGAAGTCGACCGCGCAGGCGCCCTTCGGCAGGTTGATCACGTCGCCGCGCGGCGTGAAGACGAAGACCTGGTCCGGGAAGAGGTCCACCTTGACCGTGTCGATGAACTCGTGCGGGTCGGAGGCGTCGCGGTTCAGCTCCACGAGCTGGCGCAGCCACGCGAACTTGCTCTCGTCGGCGTCGTCGACGCGGCCCTCCTTGTACTTCCAGTGGGCCGCGATGCCGAACTCGGCGTTCCGGTGCATCTCCTGGGTCCGGATCTGCACCTCCATCCGCTCGCCGTAGGGACCGATCACGGTCGTGTGCAGCGACTGGTAGCCGTTGGGCTTCGGCAGCGCGACGTAGTCCTTGAAGCGCCCGGGCACGGGTCGCCAGATCGAGTGGACGATCCCGAGCGCGGCGTAGACCTGGTCCTGCGCTCCGTCGAGGATCACGCGGAACGCGATCACGTCATAGACCTCGCCGAGGCTGATCCCCTGGGACTCCATCTTCTGGTGGATCGACGCGAGGTCCTTCAGGCGACCGGTGACCTCGGAGCGCAGCCCCGCCTGGTCGAGCTGCCCCGAGAGCACGCGGATCACCTCCTCGACGTAGGCCTGGCGCGGCTGGCGCGTCGACTGGAGCCGCTCCTCGAGCTCGGCGGCCGCCTCGGGATGCTGGGCCCGGAAGGCGAGATCCTCGAGCTCCTGCTTCATCCAGTGGATCCCGAGCCGGTGCGCGAGCGGCGCGTAGATGTCGAGCGTTTCCTGGGCGATGCGCCGCGCGGAGCCCTCGGACATGAAGCGCAGCGTGCGCATATTGTGCAGGCGGTCCGCGAGCTTGATCAGCAGGATGCGGATGTCGCGGGACATCGCGATCAGCATCTTCCGGAAATTCTCCGCCTGCCGCTCGCGGTCGCTCGTGAACTCGATCTTCGCGATCTTGGTGAGGCCCTCGACGAGGAAGGCGACCTGCTCGCCGAAGCGGCGCCGGATCTCCTCCGCGCTGGCCAGCGTGTCCTCGATCGTGTCGTGCAGGAGCCCGGCCGTCACCGTGACGTCGTCCATGCGCAGGTCGACGAGGATCGACGCGACCTCGAGCGGGTGGACGAGGTAGGGCTCGCCGGACAGCCGCTCCTGGCCTTCGTGCACCTTCGCCGAGAAGACGTAGGCCCGCTGCAGCAGCACCAGGTCCGACTGCGGGTTGTACTCGAGCATGCGGTCCGCGACGTCGTTGAAGCGAACCCCGGGCCTTGCGGTTTTCTCTTTCGGATCGGGCACTTGGATTCAGGGTATCCGATCGGTGCGCAGCGGCAACGCGCGGCGCAGACCGGCCAGGGCGGTCGCCGGATCGAAGCGCCGGCGCAGCGCCGCGGCCCTGCCCTCCCGCTCGGCCCGCAGGATCTCGCAGACGTCCGCCACGCAGCGCTCGAGATCGTCGTTCACGACCGCGTAGTGGAAGAGGCCGTCGGCCACCGCGAGCTCGCGCTTTGCCAGGGCCAGGCGGCCCGCCACGGCCTCCTCGGTCTCGGTGCCCCGCTGGCGCAGCCGGGCCGCGAGCACCTCCATCGAGGGCGGGATCAGGAAGATCAAGCGCGCGTCGCTGCGCCGCTCGCGCACCTGGCGGGCGCCCTGCACCTCGATCTCGAGCAGCACGTCGTGGCCGCGGGCCAGCGGCGCCTCGAGCGCGGCCCAGCTCGTCCCGTAGCGGTTGCCGTGGTACTCGGCCGATTCCAGGAACTCCTTCTCGTCCAGCATGCCCTGGAAGACCCCGGACGTCACGAAGTGGTAGGCGACTGCGTCCTCCTCGCCCGGGCGCCGCCCGCGCGTGGTGTGCGAGACGGAGAGCTCGACCAGCGGATCGCGCGCGACCACGCGCCGGCACACGGTGGTCTTTCCGGTGCCCGAGGGCGCCGCGATCACGAACGGAATGCCTCGGCGAGGCGAGCTTCCGCTCATTCGACGACCTCTGCGGCGCCGTCCTCCGCGAGGCGGGCCGCGATGGTCTCGGGATTCACCGCGGAGAGGATCACGTGGTCGCTGTCCGTCACGATGATGGAGCGGGTGCGGCGGCCCTGCGTCGCGTCGATGAGCTTGCCCCGCCCAGAGGCCTCCTCGCGCAGCCGCCGCATCGGCGCCGACTGCGGGGACACGATCGCCACGACGCGCGAGCGCACCACGAGGTTTCCGTAGCCGAGGTTCAGGAGCTCCGCGTCACTCAAGGTTCTGCACCTGCTCGCGCAGCCGCTCGATCTCCGTCTTGAGCTCGACGATCGTGTGGGCCACGGGAGCGTCGCTGGCCTTGGACCCGATCGTGTTGGCCTCGCGCCCGAACTCCTGGAGCAGGAAGTCGAGGCGGCGGCCCACGGGCTTTCCCGGCCCCGCCTCGTCGAGGATCCGCCGGAACTGCTCGACGTGGCTGCGCAGCCGCACGAGCTCCTCGGCCACGTCGAGGCGGTCCGCCGCGATCACGATCTCCTGGTGCAGGCGCGCCTCGTCGAGGATGCCGACCTCCTGGCGCAGCTGCTCGGCGCGGCGGCGCAGGCGCTCGCGGACGCCCTGCTGCACGACCTCGCCGCGCGACTCGACCGAGACCACGAGCTCGAGCACGCGGCCGAGGCGCTGCGAGAGGTCGCGCAGCAGGGCCTCGCCCTCGCGGGCCCGCATCGCGTCGACGGCCTCGAGCGCCGCGTCGACGGCGCGCAGCAACCCCTCGCGCAGCAGATCGGCGGACAGCTCGGGCTCGACGAAGCGCGCCACGCCGGGGAGCGCGAGGAGCGCGGAGACCCCGATCTCGCCGGCCACGCCCTCGCTCTCGCGCAGGTCGCGCGCCGCGCGCAGGTACTGCCGCGCCGCCTCGAGGTCGATCTCGAGCCGCGGGGATGGCCCCCCGAGGCCGGGGGAGGTCACGGAGAGGTCGACCTTGCCGCGGTCGAGCCGCGCCTGGAGGCGGGCCCGCACGTCGCCCTCGAAGCCGGCGAGCAGGCGCGGGAGCTTCACGCGCGCGTCGAGGTAGCGATGATTCACCGAGCGCAGCTCGACGTCGAAGGCGAGCTCGCCCAGCTCGAAGCTCGCGCGACCGAAGCCGGTCATGCTCCGGATCACGACGCCCCTCCGAGCGCCGCCTCGAGCGCGGCCGGTAGCGACTCGCGCACCTCGTCGGCGCTCGCGGTCGCGGTGCCGATCTTGCCCACCACGACCCCGGCTGCCGCATTGGCGATCACCGCGGCCTCGAAGAGGCTCGCGCCGGCCCGCAGCGCGAGACCCAGCGCCGCGATCGTCGTGTCCCCGGCGCCCTGCACGTCGAAGACCTCGCGGCGCGCGGTCGCCACGGGCACGCCCGGGCCGTCGCTCTCGAAGATCGTCATCCCGTCGGCACCCAGGGTCACGACCAGGGCACCGCCGCCGATCCGGCGGCGCAGGCGCGTCGCCGCGCGCGCGAGATCGGCAGCGTCCCGGATCGCGACCCCGGAGAGCAGCTCGGCCTCGCGCAGGTTCGGCTTGAGGAGCGCCGCGCCCCGGTACGGGGCGAGCGAGGCCTTGGGGTCGACGGCGACCGGCACGCCCGCCGCGCGCAGCCGCCGCATCGCCGCAAGCGCCGTGCGTTGCGTCAGCATGCCCTTCCCGTAGTCCTCGAGGATCGCCCCGTCGCAGCTCGGCAGCGCCGCCTCGACCGCTGCGAGGAGCTCTTGGGTGGAGTCCGCGGCGAGTGCGTCCTGCGTCTCCCGGTCGAAGCGCACCACCTGCTGGGAGCGGGCGATCACGCGCGTCTTGCGCGTCGTCGGGCGTCCGGGCGCCACGACGAGGCCCGCCGGGTCGACGCCGAGGTCCTTCACGAGCTCGGAGATGCGACGCCCCGCGGCGTCCTCGCCCACCACCGAGCAGAGCGCGACGGTGCCGCCGAGCGCCACGACGTTGCGCGCCACGTTTGCGGCGCCTCCGAGCACGACCGTCTCGTCGCGCACGTTCACGACGGGAACCGGGGCCTCGGGGCTCACCCGGTCGACCGTTCCCCACAGGTACTCGTCGAGCACCACGTCGCCCACCACGAGCAGGCGCACGCGCCGGAAGCGCTCGAGCAGCGCGGCGAGGCGACCCGGATCCGGCTTCACGGACGGCTCTCGCTCCCGACCGAAGCGAGGCCCACTCCGGCCGGGCAGCCGCGCAGGTGCCACACCAGGACGTCCCGATGCACGCGCCAGCGCGAGCGTCCGCTCCGGCTCGCGAGAGCGAGCGGCGCGCCAGCGAGCACGCGGGCCAGGCTCTTCGTGAAGCGCAGCATCCACACCGTCGTTGCGCGTCCGAAGCCGCGATGCCGGAGGAGGAAGCGATACAGCGAGCGATGGTACTCGATCCGCGTGAGCGCCGGGCTGCGGCGCGCGCTGCTCACCCCCGAGAGGTGAAGCACCCGGGCGGCCGGCAGGTGGACGACCCGCAGGCCCGCCGCCCGTACCCTCCAGCACCAGTCCGTCTCCTCCAGGAAGAAGAAGTACGCCTCCGGCAGCGGTCCGACGCGCCGAACGAGCTCGGTGCGCAGGAAGAGCGCTGCGCCCCTCACGGCCTCGACGTCCGCGGGGAGCTCGCCTCGCGAACGCCACGAGGGAAAGCGCCGGGGCAGCGCGAGGGACAGAATCCCGGGCGGGAGGATCTCGCTCGCGAGGAGCGGGAAGCGATGCGCCGAGGCACGGGGCCGTCCGTCCGAGCGCAGCAGGAGCGGCCCCACGACCCCGACGTCGGGATGCGCCTCGAGGTGCGCGACGCAGCGCTCGAGGGCTCCGGGCAGCAGCCGGGCGTCGCTGTTCAGGAGCAGCGCGAAGCGGCCGCGCGCGACGGTGAGCCCGCGATTCGTCCCCGCCGCGAAGCCCAGGTTGCGCGGCAGGCGGACCACGCGCACGGACGGGAAGCGGTCGCGCACGGCAAGGGCGGTGCCGTCGCCGGAGCCGTTGTCGACCACGACGAGCTCGCAGGCCCAGCGCGATGCGCAGGCCCGCACCTCGCGGAGCGTCGCGGCCACGCAGTCGAGCGAGAGCTCGCGGGTGTTCCAGGTGACGACCACGATCGAGAGGTCGGTCACCGCGCGGGTCCCGCGGCTCGCTCGGGAGCTCGGTCCGGGCCGAGGAGCTCCCGCGCGGCGGCGACGATCGCCTCGGCGGAGAGCTCGAGCGCGCCGTGCCGGTGCGCGCCATCCCGCGATCGGACCGCGTGGAGCGACCGCGAGGGAGTGCCGGGCCAGGGCGCGTTCTCCACCGGGTCGGTCGCGCCGAGGAGCTGCACGATCGGGGTGCCGACGAGGGCGGCCACGTGGAGCGGACCCGTGTCGGGACCGATCGCGAGACGGACGTTCGCGAAGAGCGCCGCGAGCTCGATGAGCGTCTCCGTCGGCGGAGCGAGGCGTGCGGCTCCGGGCGCCTCCCGGACGACGGCCTCGGCGAGCCGCAGATCGTCCTCGGACGGGCCGTGGGTCACGACCGTCGGGATGCCGAGCTCGGTCGAGAGGGCACGCGCGGCGCGCGCGAAGACCGAGGGATGCACGCGCTTGTGGGCGGCCTCTGGGCTCGTACCGGGATGCATCGCCACCGGCAGAGGCCCCGGCCCGAGCCGCTCGCGCATCGCGACCGAGACGGCGGAAGCGACGTGCAGCGCGTGGAGCGGGCCCTTCGCCTCGACGCCGAGGAAGCGCACCAGACCCTCGTTGCGCTCGAAGCGGCTCACGCGCGCGGGAGCGACCCGCGCGCGATGCGTCGCGAGGGCCCACGCCAGCTCGCGGCCAAAGGGCGGGCCGTAGCCGACGCGCCGGCGCGCGCCGGTCGCGAGCGACAGGAGCGCGGAGCGGAGGATCGAGTGGAAGTCGACCACGAGCTCGAAGCGGCGCGCGCGCAGGCCCGTCAGGAAGGCCCGGAGCGTGCGCAGCAGGCTCCCGGGCGCGAACGCGCGCAGCGCCTGCGCCAGCGCGGGGCGCGGGAACACGAGGACCTCGTCGATCCAGGGCTGCCCCGCAAGCAGGCTCGCGGCGCCGGGCTCGACGAGCCACGCGAGGTGCGCGCCCGGATACGCGGCGCGGACCAGCGAGGCCGCGGGCAGGGTCCGCGCCACGTCGCCCACGGCACCGAGCCGCACGACGAGGATCCGGTCGGCCGGCGGAGGGCTCGCGAGCGGATTCAGGCAGACGGCGATGGCGGGCCTCGCTCCCGGGATGCGGGCGTTAGGATACCGCCCGATGTCGGGCACCGCCGTCGTGGAGCGCGCCGGGGAACGAACGGAGCGCGGGGACAGCCGGGAGGGGCTCCGCGCGCTGCGCCGCGCCCGCTGCATCGTCGTCGCCGTAGCGCCGCTGGCGGACGAGGCGGTGCGGCTCGGGCTGCTCGAGCCGGGCGGGCTCTCGCGCTGGGTGGCGAGCGGCGTTCCGGGCCCCGCGGGCCGGGCGACCACCGCGCGCATCGCGGTCGCGGGATCAAAGGACCTGCACGTGCGCCCGATCGTCCACGGCGGATGGCTCGGACCGCTGTGGCGGGGGCGCGTCCTCGGAGCCGGCCGGGCGATCCGGGAGCTGCGAGTCGCGTCGGGCCTCGCCGCGGCGGGTGCCCCCGTGGCACGCCCTGCCCTCGTGGCCGCCGAGCGACGCCTCGGCCTGTGGCGAGTCGCGATCGCCCACTGGCACGAGCCGGACGCCCTCGATGCGGCCTGTTTCCTCGCCTCCGGCCCGGGCCGGTCCCGCACCCTGCGCGCGGCGGCCGCCGCGGGTCGGGCGCTCCGGCGCTTCCACGACGCCGGCGGACGCCATGCGGACCTCCACGCGGGCAACCTCCTGCTGCGCGAAGGCGACGCCGGCTGCGAGGCGTTGCTCGTGGACCTCGACCGGGCGCGCGACGGCCCGCCCCCCGGACCGTCCGCGCGACTCGCGGAGATGATGCGCCTGTACCGATCGCTCGTGAAGCGCGGACTCGCCCGGGGCCTGGGCTCGCGCGGCTGCGTCGCCTTCCTGCGGGCCTACACCGGACCGGATCGCGCGCTGCGAAGCTCGCTGCTCCGCCACCTGCCCCGGGAGCTGCGGCGCCTCGCACTCCACCGCCTCGGCTGGCAGATTCTCAGCGCATCTCGTAGATGACGGGATAGGTCATGACCATGGCGTCGCCGTCCCAGACGCCTTTCGCCACCGCCTGGACGCGGTTCAACCACGCGTAGCGCGGATCGCCGGTGCGAAACTGCGGCGCGGCGTACGCCGCGCCGGTGTCGAGGTGCGAGCGCCCCGTGTACTCCACGAAGACGAGTGCCCCGTCGTGGGTCTCGAGCGTGAGCCGCACGTCGACGGTCGCGGTCCCGTCCGGCGCGACGTTGAGCCAGTCCGCCGCCGCGCGGCCGCGCTGGCGCGCGCGGAAGCGCTCGCCCTCCCAGCGCGAGTCGCGGATCTCGCCGACCATCAGCGTCCCGGTCGGCGTGTTCTCGAGGATGATCGCCTCGCTCACCTCGATCACCGCGCTGCACAGCGGCACCAGCTCGAGCGGCTTCACGGTTCCTCCTCGCGGTGCGGACCCGCTTCCGACGACTCCTCGAACCTAGCGCAGGCGCTTCTCGATCCAGTCGAGGATCTCGGGCTCGCCCTCGACCTCGAGCTCGATCGCGAGCACGCGCACGTCGGCCCCGGCCACCCAGGCGGGAAGGATCTTCGGAGCGTCCTTCTCGGTGGTGATCCACAGCTCGGCCCCGCGTGAGAGGCCTGCGACATCGCTGCGGCGGTAGCGATGGTGGTCCCGGAAGCAGCGCTCGGCGACGACCCGGGCCCCGAGCCGCTCGAGCGTACGCCGCAGCGAGGCCGGCTGGGCGATTCCCGCGAGGATCCCGACCTCCGCCCCGCGCAGCGCCGCGGGGCTCGTCGGCAGGCCGCCGGCGAGCGGTCGCAGCGCGACGGGACGGCGCCGCGCACGGAAGCGGAGCGCCCCGGGGCACCAGCGCGCGAGCAGCTCTTCCGCCTCGGGCGGGAGCTCGCCGTCCACCACCCCGACCGCGTGGGCGTAGCGGATGGCGTCGACCGGCTCGCGCAGCGGGCCCCGCGGCAGGACCCAGCCGTTGCCGAGCCCCATCCCCGCGTCGAGCATCAGCAGGTCGAGATTGCGCCCCAAGCGGTGGTGCTGGAAGCCGTCGTCGAGCACGAGGATCTCGACACCGAAGAGCGCGAGCGCGCGCAGCCCCGCGAGGGCGCGGTCACGCGCCACGAGAACGGGGACACCCGGCGCGTGTGCGGCGAGCACGAGCGCCTCGTCACCGGCGGCGGCGCCGCTGGCGTGGACCCTGCGGCCGTCGGAGACGACGACGACGCGCGAGGCCCCACGCCCCCCGTGTCCCCGGCTCGCGATCGCGACGCGCTGCCCGCGTCGCGCAAGGCCGGAGGCGAGCCAGGCCGCGGCGGGCGTCTTGCCGGCGCCACCGGCGACGATGCTCCCGACGCACACCACGCGGCACGGGAGCCGGATCTCCGCGAGGAGGTGCCGGCGGTGGAGCGCGCGGCCGAGCCTCGCCCCCGCTCCATAGGCCCAGGCGAGCGGAACGAGCGGCGCTGCGACGAGGCGCGTCGCGAGCGGCTCGGCACGCCCGCCGAGACCGTTCTCCCTCATCGCCGAGGATCCGGGCCGAGGACGGATCCGACGAGCGCTGCGGCACGGGCCGCGCTGCCGCGGTGGGCCAGCAGCGCCTCCCGGCCGCGCTCGCCCCTGCGGCGTGCCTCCGCAGGGTCGCGCAGCAGCGCGCAGAGCGCCGGACCCAGGGCCGCGGCGTCGGCGACGCGGATCCCGGCACCCGCGGCGGCCACGAGCTCGACGGCCGGCCGGATGTTCCCGGTGTGTGGACCGAAGAGCACCGGGCGCGCCGCCGACACCGGTTCGAGCACGTTGTGGCCCCCGACACCGACGAGCGTCCCCCCCACGAACGCCACGTCGGCGCGGCGCCAGAGCGCAGGCAGCTCGCCCAGGGTATCGAGGAGCAGCACTTCGCCGGCGTCGAGTGGACGCTCGCCGGGGCTCGTGCGCCGCCGCAGGCGCCGGCCCTGCCGGCGCACCAGACGCGCCACCTCGGCCGCGCGATCGCGATGCCGGGGCGCCACGACGAGCGCGGCGGCCAGCCCGACGCGCTCGGCGGAGGCCAACGCCGCGAGCATCGCCTCCTCCTCGCCCACGTGGGTGCTGCCCGCGACGACCAGCGGCACGGAGCCCAGCAGACGGTCGAGATCGGGCTCCAGGGGAGCCGGCTCGGGGTCGACCTCGAGCTTGAGGTCGCCCGTGACCGACAGCGCGTCCGGCCGCGCGCCGAGCTCGCGGAAGCGCTGCGCGTCGGCCTCGGAGCGCGCGCCGATCGCGCGCAGCTTCGCGAGCGTGGGCCGGATGATCCAGGCGAGGCGCTGGTAGCGGGGAAACGACCGATCCGAGACCCGGCCCGACACGAGGACCACCGGGACGCGATGGCGGCGCGCGGCCGCGATCCAGCAGGGCCAGAGCTCCGTCTCGACCAGCACGAGGGCGGCAGGGCGCACCCTCGCGAGCGCGGTCTCCACGCACCACGGGTGGTCGAGGGGTGCGAGGTGGCAGGGGACGTCGGGTCGCTGCCGCCGCA
>Ga0214473_10009126_pt1 | contig 11734 bp, 13 predicted proteins | sample RVTome_7_FD_203509 | JGI IMG/M metagenome (GOLD analysis project Ga0214473, IMG submission 203509) | Soil microbial communities from uranium-contaminated site in the Upper Colorado River Basin, Wyoming, United States - RVT98D197 | ecosystem: Environmental > Terrestrial > Soil > Contaminated >...
TCACTTTGATTGTGATTTCATTTTCTGTTGACATACGTTCCTCCTCCGATAAATTGAATCTGTTTCATAGCGCATTGGGTCATGTTGCAAACAATCAGTCGGGATGGATTAAACTTGTTATGTCTATGAGCGTTTCCTTTCTACTTCTTGAAGGATGATCGACAGGCTCCTTGAACTTACAGCGTCATGATCGCCTGTGGTTTTGGTGAATTCTTCGTTGGCTAATTGCGCGGCGCGGGCTATCATTTTGTCGTAGTGGTTTTGGGTGATCAGCACGAACTTCAAGGCAGCTCTGCGGATGAAACGGGGCATTGGCATGTGCATCCTGCCCGCATGACGGACGCGTGTGCCGCCATCCGGCAGGGCTTCAAAACGCATCGTTTCTGTGAAAGTATGTTTGCCTTTCTCCAATGAATGGGTGGTGTAATATTCAAATGGATGCCAGTCCACCACCACTTGTGTGCTGACGGAATTGCCGTGCGCGCAGTGATTGCTTGAACCGATGCCCGATCGTCCCTGTGGTCGGTCGCCTACCGACCAGGCATCGGGAACACCGCCCCAGATGTTGCGCTTCTCCGGGTTGTGGATCCATTCCCAGGTCACAGAAGGAGGCGTGGGGAAATCTATTTGAAAGATAAAGTCCGCATCTTGCTCTTCAAGCACAATACAGCGGGTTTCGCAAATTTCCTGGTAGCGCTTGTGTAAATCAATATTGAAGGTCTTGATCTCGCCGAGGCTTTCATACTCCTCCATCTGGATATGGGCATCGGAAAGATTCAAACTGTTGTGATTCACGCATTGTTCGGTGAACATCATATACGCCCGCCAGCCGGTCGCTTCTGTGACGTGGTTCTTGGTGAGACGGTGAACCAGGTTCACATCTGAGCCGACGAGTTCCTTCATGTTGGCAATCGTTTGTTGAATATAGTCGCCGCAATGGATGAAGAATTTCAGATCGAGAGAGGGAATGTTGCGGCAGGCATTGCAGGTGCAGGTTGTCGCGCGCTTGATGGAAAGCTGTCTGTCGCGAAACGCCATGTACATGGATTCGATAAAATCGATCAGTGTTTCGCTGCGCACAAATACTTCTTCGGGCGCGTATGCAAATACAGCGTCGCCCTCAAGCTTGGAAATGGTCATCGTGGGCTGGAAGCGGCTTACCATTAACTCAAGCAGTTCAGAAAGGATCTCCTGCGAATGTTCGAGCTCTGTCTTTGCCACAAACGATGTGTAGCCAGAGATGTCTGCAATGACTAGATAACCGTGTTGGGTAGGTTTTCCACGGCGCGACCTGGTTCGGCTCGTATCCGATAACCTCGTATACCGTTGGGATTTGCCGGCCAAGCAACTCACGGGACAAACGAAACGTGGCGCCTACGCCAAGAGAGCCTCCCGATGTATTCTTGGCATTAACCCACTCGCTTCGCCACTTTAGGTCATTCTCAAGGTTGGCCAGAACTGTGAAGACCTCCTCGATGGGTCGATTGATCACAATGCTCAATTCGAATCCTTCCATCTAACTCATCTCCTTTTGTCTTACTAGTTGGCTTGTCGCTTCAACCATTATCTCCATGTCACTGCCACGATCATTTTCCCAAAGATAAACACTCAATTTGCCATAATCTTGAAATCCCAAGCGGCGGTATACGTTGTAGCCCCCTTTGGATGCCTGTAGAATGCCAATTCGATATCCCATCTGGCGCGCCTCGAGCAGCGGAGCCAATGTGACGGCCGAGCCAATCCCCTGACCACGAGCATCTGGAATGCATGAAACATTATAGATTCCCGCTACACCTTCAGAGAGGAATAATTGCGATGTGGCAACTGGCTTTCCATCCAACAGGGCCAGATAGGTTTGAAACCGCGTGTCAAAAATCGCATCTGCGAAAAAATCAAACCAAACCTTCTCAAAACTCTCATCGATTCTGAAACCAATACTTGCAACATGGATCCACTGTTTCAATACATGTTCTCCGTCCACAGCTACGATTCTCAAGCCAGGATGAGTCGGCAAACAATCCGGTAACAGCGAGAGATCGACCGCCATCTCAGTGGCAAACGCATCTCTGAATGTCAAACCATGAGCAAGCAGAACTTTATTTATCTCAGCGGATGGTACATTTTCATGAGTCAGCCAAGAGAGTTTCCTGATATTCATAGACCTAAAGTGAACCAGTACGCTTGCAACCAAGTCGTCAACACCTTCGGGTGGCAATTGGTTGCACACCACCAGGTTCATGAAATGATCCGGCAGATTCGTCATCAGCCAGGTAAGGTAGCGACCAATGGACAGTTCCACGTTCGGTGACTGCGCTAGGCAGTAATGATATGCCTCCCAATTCGCCTTGATGGCGGATTTCACCGATTCCCTTCCAGAGAGTTCAGTCAAGATATTTTTCATGCTAAAAGTAGAACCATTTCTTTTCGTAATGTGATAACTATGAATTGGTGTTGGCATTCCGCCGCACAAGTATTCCCAAAAGCAACCCGAAGACCAGCAGGTGATCTAAGATATTCACGATTAGCTCGGGCGTTGTTGGAGCTGGTAATGGAGGTGTCGCACTGAGAGGGGTTACAATCATGTTCATGACAATGAAAACGCCAAATCCATACAGGAGCGAGCCAGGGATGACATTGCGGCGTAGGAGAGGAATGCGGTCGGCGCTCAGGATAAAAACGCCAGCGATTACAATGCTAAAGAGGAAGTGGAATAGCGCCCCGAGCAAGGCGGTGGCGATGCCGCCTGCAAAGGCGGATTCACCCAATGCGCCGCTGGCTATATATTGATATACAGTAATTAATGCGACCCCACCAAGGACACTAGTAACAAACCAGTGATAGATTATCACGTCGGCTGTACCGATGATCAGTCCGCCGATCACACTTAAGCGGAGGAGTGAATTGCGGGTGGCGGGAGACGTGCTGGCGATAGTAGACATAATTAAGGTTCCTTATTTGTTTAATACTAATGGTTTGCGATATATCACTTCGTGGTATAAGCCTGCACTAGCCACGAGATGATTTTGCTGGAAGCAGGAAAAACTCGAAGCCAGGAAAATGCTTGAAAATGCGGCAGAATCTCACTATGTCCCAAACAACAGGTATGCAGTATACAGAATGATAGTGGCATCAAGTAGCCAGATTATCTTGTCTAGAGTCTTGTCGCGGACGGGCTTGTTGAATGTGATGCTCAAGCCGAGGATACCAATGACCCCCAAGAGCAAAACCGCCCAGAGCGCATACGGCACGGAGAGGTAGACCGCGATCGCCAGAGCGGCATACACAATCGCGAATATGAGAAACGGCTGGTTATTGTTCCCGACTCCGAAGCGGGCCACTACAATGCCATGTACAATGGCATTAGTTATAAGAAAGGTTAGAAGTAGCGACATTTTGAAAGCTCCTATTAAAAAGATCGAGACGCCTAAAGATTTGCGTTACTCACTTGAGGTTGGACGAGACTACGCCCTGCTTGATAGGTGGAGAGGTAATCTGCAGTTGCTAAAACATCGTGTTGTTGTTCGCTGACGTTTCAGGAACTTCTTGCACCACATCCCAATGTTCAACGATCTTGCCATTTTCAAGACGGAAGATATCCACTACCGCCGAACCGCGGTCGCCGGGTTTGAGGATCAAGTGACTATGCAAGACCACGTAATCGCCTTCCGCAATGATCCTTTTTGGTTCCATGCGAAACTCTGGAAAATTTTGCGCGAACCCTTTCACAGCCGCGATAAAAGGTTCGGCACCATCTGCTGCGCCGGGATTGTGCTGCCGATAGTTCGGTCCAAGATATTTGGCAACCGCTTCTTCGGGCTTGCGTTGGTTAATGGCGAGGTCATTCCACTCGCGCACGATCCTCTTGTTCTCTTCCAATTGGTCGTTCATAGCTCCTCCACAAAGTTTTTTTGGAGCGGGAATTAAATTCCCGCTCCAAACTGCATCTACAACATCACACTCTTCTCTTGTAGAATGATGAGCGTCGCTTATACCGATGGCTTAACTTGCGCTAGTTGACATACTGGCTCTGCCCGCCATAAAGAAGCCGACTGCAATCAATCCTTGCACGGTAGCCATAGCCCAGTGCAAAGACGTTGATGTATCGGTGAACTGACCATACAGGCTAGTCAGGGCGTGCAGGGCGAAGTATATGGTGAGCCCAAGCGTTACCCCGTCACGCGCCTTGGAAGCCTCGGCATTGCGCACGAGCCAGGCGATGAGACCAATACCCAGCTCTTCGACACCCACAAAGCGCATGGCCATCAGTACTCCTGATGAGGCATCGGCCATTCCGCCAGCTGCTGCCATTGCTCTTGTAAGGAAGAGCGCAGGAAGACCAATAAGGAACCCGTAGACAGCCGCGATGGTGAACATAACATTGAGTTTCATTTTATTTCTCCTTTGGTGAATGGACTCGCGTTTCAGCGAGATGAATGATCGGTGGGCATGAGATTGAAGACTCCCTAACGATTCTTGTCACGCCTCACAATCGATTGATTGAGCCTGTCGGAGCGGCAGGATAGCGCTCACTACTTCGCTTCCAGCAGTTTCTTTAGCGCGTTGCCATCGGTTTCGATCTGTTTTTGCAGCTGTTTAATAGCCAGTCCCTCGGCTATGCTGAAAAAGCCGCCCACCTCACCCTCGAAATTTTGAATCACCAACGTGCCGCCATCCTTTGACTCAAAATTGCTAACGCCCTCGAATTTCATCGGGCCGCTGCCTCCTTTAATCCCCCACACATTGGGTGGACCCCATTGCGTGATCTCGAGATCCATTTTCATTTCACGCCCCAGAAGTTTGCCCACAGAGTGGAAGATCGATCCTACGCCGACCGGACCCTCGGAGGCCCATTTGGCGGACTTGGTGCCGCTTTGCCACTGGGCAAAGTTGGCTGGATTGGTCATAAAGTCGAAAACCTCCTGAAGGGGACGATTGATGAATGTGGTAACTGTGAACGTAGCCATGGTAATTTCTCCTTTTCTTATATGGGATGCGACTCAGAGTGAGCGCATCAATCGTTACAAATGATTGGATGTTTGAACGGATCAAGACAATTGCCTGATGACCGTTTCCTTGTATGGCGCGGCGGCGGTCGATTCGTGCCGTTCACATACTCGGTGCGGCGGATTTCTCTGTGGACGGTCTGAACAGTAAATACGCTGAGAGAACCAGCGAGGGGAATACAGTCAACGCGAGCGCGATGACCACCCAAACGAAGAAGGGTCCGCTGGAAGTGGCGATTTCGCCGAGGGTTGCTTCTTCTCCCATCCCTGTCAGGTGGCCAATGGGAATGATCGAATTAAGCAACGAAACGATCAGGCTGATAATGTAGCCAGACTTTCGTTCAGTCAGCATTAGGATCGCATACAACCAGACGAAAAGGATGAGCACCGCAATGAGGGCCGCAGATCCTCCCTGGTCTGCTCCTCTCACTTTTCGGATGACGTCGTCCGTGTAGTGAAGCGTAATGAAGAAGATCGCAAGCAGGGATGTGCGGACGTAGATAGAATTTAGTGACATTTGGATTCTCCTTTATAAGGAACGATTTGAAATCTTTAGTGAATGGATCAAGGCAGTTGCCTGATGACCGTCGCCCTGAATGGCGCGGCTAACAATTCCTCCAGAGGTGCATAGACACCGTCGGCCATGGCCTGCTGCATGGCTGCTGCCCGCACCTCGGCTGAAGCCCAATCGGCAATCTCAATCAGGATGTTGGGGTTATCAAGCACCTCATAGCGCAGGCTGCCCAGAAAACCAGGTTGGCCCGGTCCATATTTCGCCGCCACGCTCTCGAGCAGACTCTTGAGCTCAGCCCGCTTGCCTGGCTTGGCTTGGAGTTCGACAATCACTTTGATTGACGCTTCATTTTCTGTTGACATGGGTACCTCCTAAGATGAATTGGATTTGATTACTTTGTATATTGTGGCAGTTTCGGCAGCGACTGCAAATACATCCAAATGGCCTTCAACTCATCATCGGTCATATGTCTAAACTCCTTCCACGGCATGTTATCTGATAACTGATGTCCATAAGGTGTCACGCCTGTCTTGAGCGTATTGACAAAATCAGCCTCTGTCCATGCGCCAAGTTCGCCGCCCTGCGTAAGATTGGGTGTGATGATTTTTATAGTTGGATCCGGGAATTTTCCGCCATTCATATTTTGTCCATGACAAACATGACAGTCATGAGTATCCACAAGATATGCGCCATATTCAGCAGTCACGCCAGGGGCCGGGGCAGTCACATGCACAGCATGGCTCACTTCCTCAGCCGGCAGTTTCCCAATCATCCCTGCCGCCAGCATAATCTTGGCGAGAGGCGTGAAATGCTTTCCATTTGTAATATGATCGACAGGCGGCACAGATTTGACATAGGCGATAACAGCTGCCAGATCTTCATCGCTCATATAGGAGGTGGAAACGACTGCAGGCATAAACGTAGGTTTGCCTTTTAGGTCAATTCCATGACGGATGGCACGCACAAAATCTTCATCGGTAAAGGTTTGCCCTACTCCCCCCTTACCAGAAGTAAGGTTGGCACTGTCGATAGTCCCCAGCGGCCCAGCTGCGAACCAGTTATTGATTCCACTTAAGTCAGCGCCATGACAGCCTTCACACAAAGTTTCAGCGATATGCTGGCCGCGCGCAATACTCGCCGCATCTGTAGGTATAGTGAGATTGGATGGTGGAACATCATAGGTCTTATTGAGGCGGGCACTGCCCATCAAAAATAAAGTCAAAGCCGCAAGAAGAATCAGACCAACCAACGAACCTAGCACGATCCCAATCCACTTGAAAACTTTCTTCATGCAGAACACTCCTTCGGTGAATATTAGACATCTCGCATAAGGATGTCATATAGGCACATGAGATAAGAACCAGCTTCATTGGGAGTTGCCGTGATACCCCCACATATGGGGGCATTACTCGCCAAAATGCGTTTTTTGCACCTACGCATGGAAAAATCACGGCGATTCCCAGAGAGCCAAGAACCATCTAATCATCATCTTTCGTTTGTCGTGCTATACTCTTTTGTAGTTTAGCGAAACGCCATTAATTCATCATTATTTGGACCTGTATTGCCTGAATTGATTTTTTCTTTTCTTGGTCGCTTGCAGATCGAGCATCGCCAGTTGGGAGCCATCAGTCTCACCAACCGTAAGGCGATCGGACTGCTCGCCTATCTCCTGATCGAGTCGGATCACGAACACAGCCGTGAATTTCTGCTCGGATTGCTGTGGCCCGACCTGCCGACTGCTGCCGCGCAAAACAATCTCCGCGTCACCTGGGCGCATCTTCAGAAAGCGCTGGGGATAAACAATTCAGATTCGCAACCACACCTGATCGGTGACCGGCTCACGTTGCGTTTCAACCCGCTCAGCGATCATGAACTGGACGTTGCAAGCTTTAGGAAATTAATCGAGGCCTGCCGTATTCATCCGCATTCGGATCAATATGATTGCACCGAATGTGCCACACGACTGACACAGGCGCTCGAATTGGTGCGTGGTGATTTTTTGGACGAATTCTCGCTTGGCGATTGTTTGCAGTTCGAAGAGTGGCTCCTTTCACAGCGCCGATACCTCCACGTGCAGGTGATGGCGGCTCTGGAACAGCTCGCTGCTTTTCATGAAAGAGCTGGTCAACTGGCTGAAGCCGAACGCGCCATTCGCCGTCTAATCGAATATGACCCACTGAGCGAATCCGCCTATCGTCAATTGATGCGCGTGTTGGCGCGCGCAGATCAGCGCAGCGCCGCACTGGATGCCTACGAAACAATCCGCCGAGTGCTGGCAACCGAGCTTGGCTTGACGCCGGCCGTTGAAACGGTGACGCTTGCCGAACAAATCCGCGCCCTCGCGCCGTTCGAAGCGCATTCGGCGCAGGTTGTTCTGCCACCCGTTCTGACGCGTTTTTTTGGGCGCCATCAAGAATCCGCGCGCTTGGTCGATCTTCTGTCCCGCCGAACAGTCAAGCTGGTGACATTGGCAGGACCCGGCGGTGTTGGCAAGACGCGTCTCGCGATTGAGGTTGCACACCGCATGGCAGGCGTTTTCGCACATGACATCTGCCTCGTCGAATTAACTGGCGTTACTGATGAAAAGTCCGTGGATGACGCGGTCGCGGCGGCGCTGCGTTTGCCGACCAACACCGGCCGATCATCCACTGGTGCAATTATGGATTACCTTCGCGGCAAAACCATGCTCCTGGTGCTGGATAATTGCGAACACCTGGTGAAAGCCTGTGCGCGACTCGTCCAAACGCTCTGCCGCGATGCCGAAGGGCTGACCGTACTTGCGACGAGCCGTATCCCGCTTCACATTGACGAGGAGCATGTAGTCCGGCTGGAACCATTTGCAATCCCCGCAGTCAATGACACAAAACAACTCACGGTTGTGGACGCGCTGAGATTTGACTCAGTTCAACTGTTCACAGACCGAGCCGCACAATCGCTGCTGCAATTCACGCTAACCGACGCGGATGTCATGGCGGTTGTTCGTATCTGCCAACAGCTTGACGGTATCCCATTGGCGATCGAAATCGCCGCTGCACAGGCGCGCGCGCTGCCTATCGAAGCGATTGCCGAACGGCTGGATCAACGCTTCGCCTGGCTGAATAAGCGGGCGGGCGAAACCGCATCGCGCCAGCGCACTTTACACACTTTGATTGACTGGTCTTACGGACTCTTGAATGCCCAGGCGCGTTCGTTATTGCTCCGATTATCGGTCTTTGCTGGAGGGTGGACATTGGAAGCTGCCGAGGCAGTCAGTTCACCTGATGGACCGTGTGCCGATTTACTTGCCGAACTGGTCGACCACTCGCTGGTGGTTTTTGGGGCTGATGTCGAGCGCCGGCGCTACGGGATGCACGAGACCATCCGCTACTTTGCTCAAGGGTATTTGCGCGGCAGCGATCAAGAGGTAGATGCGTTGGAACGTCATGCCCAGTACTATGCACAGCTTGTCTTCCAAGCGGCAGAGAACCGGGAAGGACAGGCGCTAACCGAGCGGCTGCGGACCGTCAAGGATGACCACGATAACGTGCGGCGAGCGTTCGAGTGGTTGCTCGCACACGATCACGAGCAGGCGCTTGGATTGGTCGCACAGTTGGGCACGAACCTGAATTTCTGGGAACTGGGCGGATTTTTCCAGGAAGGGCGCCGCTGGCTCCAACGTGCATTGGATGAAACCAAGGAATCAGTTTCGATCGCACGGGCACAAGCTCTGCTGGTAGCGGCCGATTTGTCCTCGGCGATTTCCGATTTCGACTATGGGTTGCAGTGTGCTCGGCAAGCACAACAGCTGTCTCAGCAGCTCGGCGATCAGCGGGGGGAGATCGACGCTAGCTTGAAGTATTGCGAACTGGCTGAATTGGCTGGCGAACACGCGAATCTACACGAGCAGGTTGAAGAAGCGCTCCGGATGGCTGAGCAGATGTCCTATACGGCTGGCATAGCGAAAGCCAGACTAGTGCTGGGATCAATTGTCTTTCATGCAGGCGAGTTTGAAACAGCCATTCAGTTTGTCCTTCCAAGCGTAACGCTGTGGCGCGAGCTAGATAAGCCGCTTGAACTTGCAACAGCACTCAACCGGCTTGCGGGAGCGCTGGGGGGAATTCATGAATATACTGCAGGTCAATCGGCACAAGAGGAATGCTTGGATATCTACCGATCGCTCGGCTACCGACGCGGCGTCGCCACCGCCATTCAAAACCTGGGAGGTTTCGCTTTTGATCTTGGTGACTACGCTCGCGCCAGAGCATTATTCTGCGACGCATTGCGAATACGCCACGAGTTAGGTCTGCAGCGAGGCTATGCCTATTCGTTTGAGTTTATCGCTGATGTTGACGAAATCGAAAAACGTTACGAACGAGCGGTCCAACTCCTGGCGGCGGCTGAAAGCTTGCGGACACGCATTGGAGCGCCAGTTGAGCAAATAAACCAGAAAGAAAATGAGGACGCTTTGACAAGACTACGCGCTCAGCTTGGAAATGTCGTGTTTAAATTGGAATGGGCGAAAGGCGCGACGATGACTACCGAGCAAGCGATCGCGCTCGCGCTGAGTTGAGGGAGTTTGTGCCTTAGTTAAAAACCGGAATGGTACCTTTTCCCATCGCATCGGTCACTCTTCTAATTTAGTTACCCATCCACCAGTAACAACCAATTTTGTGTCAAAATTCCGCCATTTTTGCGCCACGAACAATTGATAAAAACATATTGAAGACATCGCGGGAGGGAAATGTGATGAACAAACAACAAGACATTAGAGCTATACACGATGTATGGTCGGTATAGATTGCGAACTTGCTAAGGGAATTAATGAGGTTGTTTTTCAGAGTGCGACCCCATCCCGCCAAACGATAAAAAAATCGTTCTTTTTTCAGCGAGACCCCAGTCTACCCAAAGGGAAAGTGAAAGAGTGCGCGGACATCCTACCACTTTATAAATACAGATCCACCTTTCAAGAAGATTTCGAATTTGAGATAGAAACTGGTCTTGAACAAATTGCGTCCAAGACTTCTGGCCTTATTTTTGGCAGAAAGTAGTTTGGATCATTTTTAAGTATCTTTGACAAATCTACTATCTTAGGGTATCCATACCTACTTATAAGTGAATTAAACCCACCAAAGATCGGCTCTGCTAAACACCCCGGATTGCCTGAGTATTCCATTACAAGTGATACGTGCCCCGGGATGGAAAATAGGGCCAACTCTTGAATCTTGTTCAACAGCCACAATTTTGTAAGGATCACAAATATCAACTGCACATTTTGTTGCAGAGCGATAGCCTTCGCTTTATCAAAACGGCGCACCATGTCAGCTACAGAGCGCATAGTACCTTTTTTAGCCGACTCAACTTCCAGCCAGACCAGAGTTTCAAACCCCAAAGAGGTACCCCATACAAGCGCATCAGGGTAAATCTCCTCATTGTTTACAGGAAATTCTGTCCAAGCTTGCCATATCTCAAAAGCATCGCCATATGCTTCTCTCAACCAAGCTGGAAATCTTCTACTTACATCATGATGCTCTTTGCCAGAGTATTTTTGTTCTTCACGCACTTTTTTAAATTTGGTGCCAGGGAGAATATTCCAACTCCACTGCGTATGTAACACGCCATCTCGGGTAATCTGCCAAACAGCATGGTTTACTTCACCTTCAATACCGTGTTCAAAAAACCGGACAAATCCATCCCTGACTAACTGTTTCAGGATCTTACGTGCTTGCGTCTCGCCAAAGCCGCCCATTGACGCAATCTGAGAAGTGGTGGCGGTTCCCATGCGAGTCAAGGGACGAAGAATACGAAGTTTTGAAAATTCCGTTCTTGTGAGCTGTTCTTCATTGAAAATCCTTGGAATAAAGTCAGGCCTTCTGGGTTTTGTCGGCAACAACACCGGTGTTGCAAAATACTTATTGCGAGAGCTCTCCCTCCCGCCTTCTACGAGACATATAGGAAGTTTACAATCGGAAAAGTAGCGCTGAAGATCTGATTGTAGCCCCTCTACCGAGGATCCTAGAAAGACTGTATCAAAACAAAATCGTCAGTGGACAGGGTGTAAGGCTCAAAACCATCGGCTTATGAGCCCGACGAGCTGCCATCTTGGCAACCTAGTGGAAAGAGTACGGAGATTTTAGGTCGGTAGATTACTGAATATACAGGCGCATGCGCAGATTTCTAAACGAGCATCTGGTAAGATTAGGGTCATCGAAAAATGGAACGTGTTGGAAGTATTTTCGAC
>Ga0214473_10009127_pt1 | contig 11734 bp, 7 predicted proteins | sample RVTome_7_FD_203509 | JGI IMG/M metagenome (GOLD analysis project Ga0214473, IMG submission 203509) | Soil microbial communities from uranium-contaminated site in the Upper Colorado River Basin, Wyoming, United States - RVT98D197 | ecosystem: Environmental > Terrestrial > Soil > Contaminated >...
AACCTATCCCAAAACCAGGTTTCTGTGGTGTCTGCCGCAATGACAACATCGCTTTTCGCGACGATTTCGCATGGAGCCGGCTGCCCGACCGCCGGTTGGCCAGGTTCTGGGATAGCTTCTAAGAACGCGGGCCCGCGAGGTGCCTGTCCCCTTTTTCAACGGACTCCTAGACAATCTGTTCACGTTCGAAAAAAAGCCGGCGCTCTGGCGCAGCGCTGTGAGGCATACGCGCGTTACCGTGCCGTCTCGGCCAAGCTGACGTTGCGCCCTGTGTCAGTCGGTTCAAAGAAGTGCGCCCGATTCAGGTCCACACGCAGGGGAAGCGTGTCACCTTCGCGAATCGGTTGACTGGCGTCCAGCCGGCAGACGAAAGTCTGTGACCCGACGCGCCCGTGTACGTCCATGCGATCGCCCAAGGGTTCGACCACCTCGACGAACAGGCGCAACGCCGTCCCCACCGGTGCCTCCGGGTCCACACGCACCCCTTCGGGTCGAACCCCGAGCGTGAGCGCCCGGCCCACGTGGCCCGCCAGCCGCTCGCGCTGCTCGGGTCCGAGCACCAGCTCATGGTCCGCCGTTCTGAACCGCAGTTGCCCGCTAACAGCCGAGAGCTGACCGTCGAGGAAATTCATCGGCGGCGTGCCGACGAACCCCCCCACAAAGCGGTTTTTCGGCTGACGGTAGACCTCGAACGGCGTGCCGGCCTGGTGCAGCACGCCGTCTTTCATGACGACGACGCGATCGCCGAGCGTCAGCGCTTCTTCCTGGTCGTGCGTCACATACACCGTGGTGGTCTGTACCTTCCGGTGCAGGCTCTTCAGCTCGGCGCGCATCTCGATGCGGAGCTTGGCGTCGAGATTCGAAAGCGGTTCGTCCAGCAGGTACGCCTTCGGGTTGCGCACGATTGCCCGCCCGACGGCCACGCGCTGCCGCTGTCCGCCGGACAGGGCTTTCGGCTTGCGGCCGAGCAGCCCCTCGATTCCCAGCACGGCGGCGGCGGTGTGTACCCGCCGCGTGATTTCCGCTTGTTCCTGCCGCGCCAAGCGAAAGCGGGCGCGTGACAGCAGCCAGCCGAGCGGGTTGCCCCAGCCCGCGTACTGACGTCGCAACGTCAAGCCGAAGGCCATGTTCTGGTAGACGGTCATGTGCGGGTACAAGGCGTAGTTTTGAAAGACCATCGCGATGTCGCGGTCCTTCGGCGCTACGTCGTTGACGATCCGCCCGTCAATGCGAATGGTGCCCGCGGTGAGGTCTTCCAGCCCGGCGATCATGCGGAGCGTCGTGCTCTTGCCGCAGCCCGATGGCCCGACGAGCACGATGAATTCCCGGTCGGCGATCCGCAGGTCGAGGTGGTCCACGGCCGTGACGCCGCCGGGGAAGATCTTGGTCACGTTCTCAAGGAGGACTTCCGCCATGCGCGCCTCGCGGTACTCCCCAGCGCCGTCGTGACGCTGCGGGTCGCCGTGGGGCCCGAGTATAGGAAGGCCGCGAAAACCCGGTCAACGCTGGTGCGGCGGGCAGAATCGCGGGCGCAAAAAAAACGGCCCGCGGTGAGCGGGCCGAGGAGGAGGAGGAGGATTCATTAAACTCTTAGGTACGCCCAAGCGGCGATTTCCACTTCCGGGCAAAAAAGATTTTCTCGTCACCGCTCCCGTCAAGGACGGCTGACCGCGTGCCCGTCCGGGATGAGCCGCCGTGATTGTCTCTAACGTCATTATACAAAACGACTTACATACGTGGCGGCTTCCAATGGCTCGCGCACATTTTTTTTGCCGCTGGCGCCACGCACCGGTAGCATGTAGGCACCGAAGTCGCCGCCCGATGGCGGTATGCCGCCCAGGCTTTCGGACTCAGGAGTTCATGCCATGCGCCGTAGTACCACCCTCTCGACCGCTTTCTCTCTGTTGCTCGTCGCAGCGCCCGCGAGCACCCCAGCGCAAATCGTCCTGGAGCCCGGCTGGCCGGTAAGCACCGGCTTCTCCGTCTCTCCATCGGCAACCGCGGCGCAATTGGACGCCGACCCGCAGCTCGAGATCGTCATCGCATCCCAGGACAACAACACGTACGTTTTCAATCACGACGGCACGCTCGCGCCCGGCTGGCCGCAATGGATGGGCGACACGCTCGGGCCCGATCCGTGGGTCAACACCAACTCGAGCCCCGCCGTCGCGGACCTTGACGGCGATGGTCTGCCCGAGGTGATCGTCGGCGCTACCAGTGGTCGCATCTACGCCTTCAACCACGACGGCACGCTCGTACCGGGTTTCCCACGCGCGACGAGTTACATGGTCTTCAGCACGCCGGCCATCGGCGACATCGACGGCGACGGTGCACCCGAAATCGTGGTCGGCGACAACCGCGGCTACGTGTACGCCCTCAACCCCGATGGCTCGAATGTCCCCGGCTTTCCGTACCTGACCCCGTATACGGTCCACGCGTCGCCGGCGCTGGGCGACCTCGACGGCGACGGGTATCCCGAGATCGTGATCGCGTCCGAAGCATCCGGTAACGACCTCTTCGCCATCGACGGCGACGGGTCGAACGTGCCCGGCTTTCCGCTCAATCTTGACCCCAACGTCGGCATCATCAGCAGCCCGAGCCTGGGGGACGTCGACCTGGACGGGCACCTCGACATCGTCGTCGGCCTGCGCAACGGCGTGCTGGCGGCGATCGACGATCGGGGTCGCTATCTGCCGGGCTGGCCGCAGGATTTCGGCTATTCGTGTCAAAGCTCGCCGACGCTCGTCGATCTCGACGACGATCCGCAACTGGAGATCGTGGTCGGGTACAACGACTCGAAGGTCGTCGCCGTCAACCACGACGGTACGCCGCTGCCCGGTTGGCCCGTCGCGACTTCGTACACCGTGATCTCGTCGCCGTCGGTTGCGGACATCGACCACGACGGCCGGCTCGAGATCGTCGTCGGCGAGAACACCGGGAAGATTTACGGCTTCGAGATTGACGGATCGCCGGTCGCGGGCTTTCCGCTCACCAATCCGACGTACACCGTGTATTCCTCGCCGCTGTTGGCGGATCTGGATTTGGACGGTCATCTGGAGCTGCTGGTCGGCTGCAATGACAAGAAAGTCTACTGTTGGGACCTCGGGGCGGCGACGTATGACCCCGAGCTGCTGCCCTGGCCCGAGTTTCGCCAGGACGCGCCGAATTCGGCCTGCGTCGCGCGCCCCGCGTACGTCACGCTCAGCACGCCGAACGCGACCGTTCCGCTCGGTGGCAAGCTGCCCGCTGTCGCGAGGAGCACGAGCATCGCAGCCAAGGCGGGCGCATTCGACCTGTGGTTCCGCACATTTGATGCGCAAGGGAAGGTGGCGTGGCCGACGCCGCCAGGGCCGTGGCCGATTGTCCTCCCGCCGGGCGGTCAGGTGCAGAAGGAGTTCACGCTGCGGGTCGAGGCGCCGCTCAAGGCCGGCCGCTATTGGTTCCAAGCATACCTGGGTACGTTCGGCGCCGGCTCGTTCGACACGCACGCGCTGGCGCTGCGCGTGGTGCCGCTGGGCGACGTGAACTGCGACGACCTCGTCAACAACTTTGACATCGACCCCTTCGTGCTGGCTCTAACCGACCCGAACGAGTACCAGAAGCGCTTTCCCACGTGTAACTATCTGACCGCCGACGCTAACCTGGATGGGGTCGTCGACAACTTCGACATCGACCCGTTCGTCAGGCTGCTCACGCCGTAGGCAACAGGTGGGTCACGACCCACCCTACAGCTACTCACCACGGAGACACGGAGACTACCGAGAACGTTGAGAGTGGGCGGGGGCGACGCCTTCCGGTCACTTCCCTTCGGGGCGGAACTGGCCCTGGCCGGCTTGATCGAGCCATTGGCCGGTGCCGTGACAATCGCGGCAACTGGGCAGCTCGCCGCCATTGTGGCATTGCGTGCAGCGCAGCTTGCCGTGAAAGAGCAACTGCATCGAATGTTGGAACTCGCCCTCGATGTACAGCGTACTCTCGCTGTCGGGCGCGTTCAGGAACGTGTGGCAGCCGTCACAGTTCGTGCTGATCGCTCGGCCCTGGGGGTCGACGTGCAACCCATCGTGGCAACGGAAGCAGCCGGGTGAGGTCAGGTGCCCGATGTTCTCCGGATAGGTCCGCCAATCGACGCGCATGGAAGGGAAGAAGTTCTGGCGGTAGAGGTCGCGCACCATCGCCGCCGCGTGGCGCACGGCGGCTTCGCGCGTCTTCCACACGTCCGGCCGCTGCTGCTGATAGAAGCCCACGAGCGCGTCTTCGATCCCTTGGTCGGCGGCGGCGTAATCCGGGTAGCCGCGCACCAAGGCGGCCACGGCCTGATGCTTGATGTAGGGAAGCGTGCGGTCGATGCGATTGGCTTCGAGGTACAGATCGACGGCCGTCTGCGGCGAGCGGAAGTGATGCGCGCCGCGATTGTGGCAGTCCATGCAGTCCACCCGCCGGACGACCCCCGGCGGCGGCGGTGCGTCGTGCGGCAATCCATCCGCGCGGTACACGGTCTCGACGCCGCGGCTGGTGATGTAACGCACCCACGGGATGTCTTGCAAACCGGGGTCGGTCGCCACGTATTCGATGCGGCCGGACTGAATCATGTGCATGTGGATGCCTTCGATGCGGCCGATGGACTCGTCCGCGCCGCCAGTCTTGAGCAAGAGGCGGACGATGTGGCGCGTGTTCTGCTCGTCGGAAGAGTAGTGGACGATTTCCTTGAGCTGCGCGCCGAAGAACTTGGCGGGCCAGTGGCATTCCTCGCACGTCTCCCGGGCCGGACGAAGCTGAGAAATCGCCGGCGGGATCGGGCGGGGATAGGTGTTTCGCCAGACGGCGATGACCTGCCGCGTGCCCGAGAGTTTGGCCTTCACGAACCAGTCCGCCCCGGTGCCGATGTGGCACTCGGCGCACGTGACGCGCGCGTGCGGCGAATTCGCGTGCGCCGTAGCCTCCGGCTCCATCACGCTGTGACAGGCCTGCCCGCAGAAGGTCGTCGATTCGGTGAAGTGATAGCCCTCGTAGCTCGTCACCGCCAGCACCGGCAGCACCACGAAAAACGTGATGCCGAGGAAGATCAGCAGGCCGCCGCGCGTCCGCCGATCAGCCAGGTCGATGCGCAGCAGGCGCGAAACGACGGCTTGGGCCGCGGGATGGCGGCGCAGGCGGCGGTACTTCCAGATCATGCCCGCAGGCACGATTAACAGGCCGACCACGAAGATGCCCGGCAGCACCAGGTAGCCGATGATGTCGATGTACGGGTTGCCTGGGGCCAGGAAGGCGAGGAAGAGGAAGAACGTAAGAATGAACATCAGGCTCAGCGCGGCGAGCATCAGGCCGGCCAGGCTGATGATGTTGTCGGCCAGGTCGCGGTACTTCGGGTGGTATGGGGCGACGGACGCCCTGGCGGCGGCATCGGTCGGCTGGGCCGTGGACGACGACATCGTGCCGAGACTACCTCGTAACGGCGGGCCGCGCGGGCCGCGCCGCCTGTAATGCTTTACTGGGCAATCACTTACAGCGACGCCCGGGGCCGATCCGTGGGCGCCAGCCAGTAACGGTGCTGGCTACCGCACGCGGTCTCGGCCTGGCGTCAAGCAAAAATCATGCTAGCCGCAGGGGGCCGCGGGTTCAACGTTGCCACGCGGTACGAAGGGGCGTGCGACGCGAATCGGCATCATGGACCGGTTAGCAGCTCGACGAACAGGTCAATATCGAAGTTGTCCACGACGCCGTCGCCGTTGATGTCGCCGCGAAGGATATCGCAGTCGGGATGCTTCTGCTTGTAGCCGGCCGGGTCCGTCAGGGCGAGGACGAACGGATCGATGTCGAAGTTGTTGCGCTCCCCGTCGCAATTCAGATCGGCCAGCGGCTCGCATTCGTCCGGAATGTTGTTGTGGTTGCGGTCGCGGCTGGTGCCCTTGGCGATATCCTCCGGGTCGTCCACGCCGTTGCCGTTGCAGTCGATCGTCCAAATCCACTCGCCCAGGTAGAGCATGCCGGTGAGAACCTGCTGACAGATGCCGGGCATCTGTGCGTGGGCCAACTCAATGAGGAACGCCCACAGACCGCGCACGCCGTAGCTGTAGTCGGACGAGCCGCCCGAGATCTTGTACAGCGTGGTGTAAATCACGCCAATCTGGTAGGTGCCGCCGCCGGAGTTGGCGACGCGGTCGCGCATCACCGTGCCGAGCCCGAGGAAGCGGGCGTGGTGTGGGCAGGGGTCAGGCTTGTGGCCCCACGGCCACATGATCATCGGCGCGTAGCCGTGCACATCCACGTGCACGCGGATCGTGGAATGCCCGACCAGCAAGTCGCGCAGGGCGCGCGTTTCCGGCTCGGAGAACGGATACGGCCCGCCGCGCGGGTCCTGGCCCGCTCCCGGACCGTCCCAGTTGCGGTTGAGGTCGACGCCGTGCACGTTGTAACGCTGCCCCCGCACGTAGCCGTCCGGGTTCATGATCGGCAGCAAGTACCACTCTGCGTGATCGACCAGCGCGGCGACATTCGGGTCGGTCTTGTAGTTCGACAGCAGGTGCCGGGCCATGTACGCGACGACCGACGACCCGGCCTGCTCGCCGCCATGCTCCGCCCCGTGGTAGAAGACGGCAGGCTTGACCTTGCCCTTGCCGGTGACGCGCAGCGCCCACAGCGAACGGCCCTCGACCGACTTACCCACCTCGATCATCTGCGCGAGGTCAGGATACGTGGCGACCAGGTCGCGCAGGAACTGAACGTGCTCGTCATAGGTACGCAGGCGGTCGAAGAAATCGCCGCCGCGGTCGCCGCCGAAAACCTCGTCCAAATAGGCCTGGAAGTCCTCGATCAATACCTCGTAGCGCAGGCCGGCGGCGCGCAGGCTCGCCAGGCCCAGCGGGCTCGCGCGCAGGTCCACCGGCCCGATCTGGAACACCTCCGACCACAGTTCCAGATCGTCGCCCGTCGCTTCCAGGCTGCGCAGCAATTCCAGCGTGGCCTGGTCGACCACGGTGACGCGCACGACTTGCTGGTTCGCGTCTCCCGCGGGTTGGGCCAGAGCGCTCGCTGGTGCGACGAGCCACACCGTTAGCAGACACAAACTGATCCAGCGGATTGGAAACGAGTGGACGCGGTGCATGACAACGCCCTCCATGAACTGAAGCCGGGGCGCGCTGGCATCGTCCCATCGACGCGGCCTCTTCGCCCCAGGTCAGTATAACAACCCCGCGCGACTGGGAGAAGACCTTCTGCGCGAGCGGGCCGCGGCGGCGCCGAGTTATGGCGTCAGCAACTTGACGAACGGGTCGATGTCGAAGTTGTTCACCTGCCCGTCGCCGTTGACGTCCGCGTTCTTCCACCGGCAGTCCGGGTACTGGACGGCGTAGCCGCCCGGATTCGTCAGCGCGAGCACGAACGGGTCGATGTCGAAGTTGTTGACCACGCCGTCGCAGTTCAGGTCGCCGAGCTTCAGCGACGCGTAGACGCGGAACTTCAGGATGGCGTTACCGCCGGGCAGTCCGTCGCCGCTGGGCAGCGACTGGGGAGCCCACGGATCGGTCAGCTCGCCGTCGAGGGCCTGGCCGGAGAGCACGTCCGTGATCTGATCGCGCGCGGTGAGCGTGTACGCGTCCGGTGGCAGCGCTGCGATGGGCGTGAGCGTGGTCCTGAAGCTCTGGCCGTTGTACGCGAAATTGAGGGTGACCGGGCCAGTCTTCTCGCCGACCAGCGTGTAGTCGCCGGCGGCCGTCAGGACATTCTTGTGGAACGTGAGGTCGAGCTTGGGGACGCCCGGCGGGTCGGCTTCGGCGCCGGGGGCTGGTACGGCCTCAACCATCTTCGGCGGTCCTTGGACGAACGACACCGCCGTGGCGCTGGTCCACAGAATCCACTTTTCCGGATCGAACGCGAGCGACGTGACGCCCGGGCCCGTCACCTGGAAGAGCAGGTGTTCGGCCGCCGCGTCGCTCCAGACGACGTGCGTTTCTGGCTTACCGCCTACGGTGGGCACGATATCAATCGGCATGGGGAACAGCGGATAGGGCGCCTGCTGGACCTGCTTGACATAGACTTCGACGTACGATCGACCGTTCACGTTGTGTTCTTGCCAGGCGTACTGGTAAGCCGGGGCGCCGACCTTGTAGATCCACGGCTGGAAAAACCAGTCCAGACTGCGACCGGCGACCCCTTCGGCGACGGCCTGAAAGTCGGCCGTGGTGCCGCTCTTGTAGAGATAGGCGGCGCGCCAGGCCAGTAGAATATCGAAAAACTTCTGGTCGCCGACCACATGGCGAAGCATGTGCAGAACCCAGCCGGGCTTAAGGTACGAAAAGTTGTACGAGAAGATGCGATTGGGATCGCTGATGTCATAGCAGTAGACAGTACCGTTGACGTTCGACGGCCGGCGGCCGGCCATGGCGCTCAGCAGCGCCGGCTTGCCCGGGCTGCCCGGCTTGAACTCGGCCCAGATCGCCTCGGAATACGTGGCAAAACCCTCATTTAGCCAGATGTCGTGCCAGGTCGCGCAGGTGACCATATCGCCCCACCACTGGTGCGACAGCTCGTGGGCGGTGATGGATTCCCAGAAGCCGCCCTGGCTGACCATGGTCTGGTGCTCCATGCCGCCGCCGAACCCGACTTCGCACATCCCGAACTTTTCGTTGACAAATGGGTACAGAGCATAATGCTCGCTAAACGTGGTGAGCATCTCGCGGGTCTTGAGCCAGGCGTCACGATTCTGCTGAGTATTGTGCTCCGGGTAAATGAAGAAGCGGAGCGGCATGTTGTAGATGCCGTAGATCCAGGTGGAATCGACCGTGTCGTAGTTGGTGGTGGCGAAGCAGTAGAGGTAGTCGACCGTCTGATACTCAGTCTTCCAGCGGTAGCGCACTTTGTTGTTGGGAACGTTGTCGATGCCCTGGAGCAGGCCGTTGGAGGCAACCTTCATCGTGTTGGGAACGGTGAACCAGAGATCGGCCGTCGTTTTGTCCGTGAGGTCGTCCTTGGCGGGCCACCAGGTGTACGCGAACCAGGGCTCGCTCAGCGTCCATACTTCGGGCGCTCCATTGCGCGTGCGAAACTCGATGGAGCCGAATATCCCGCCGGAGGTCGGGTAGCCATTGTAGGCGACGTATAGCGGGAACTGCTCAGCGACGTTATACGGCCGGTCGAGCGTTACCTCGAGCGTCGCGTCGTCCAGGCGAACGTAGCTCGCGTCGACGCCGCTGACCTTGAGGGCACTGATCGTAAACTCCTTGGCCAGCCGGAAGCGGAACTTCGTAAGGTTATTCACCGTGCTGGCCACGGTCATGGTGTTGGCCCCGCCGATCCACTGCCCGGCCGGGTCGATCTCCAGGTCCAGTTGGTAGTGCTGGACGTCGGTGTCGCCCGCGAATTCCTCGAGCAACGCTACGCCCGGGGCCATCCGCGTTCGCTGGATGGACAGCCGCTGTTTGGCCGCCCGTGCGTGTGCACACGGCGGCTCCTGGCCCAATTGCTCCGGCGGCTGCGCCCCCGCGGTTGCGACAAAAAGTACCCATGCAGTCCAGGCCCAGCGCATCGAAACACCTCGTCGAATGGAGTTACGGGTCGGCGGATTCCTGCGTTCGCCAGCATCATTGTACGCCGGACGGCCTGGGGCTGGCAATGAGAAGTTTAGGGACCCGGCGGCGTCAGAGGGGTCGCTTTCGCGCCCGCCCGGGCGGGCGGGGGAGGTCGGCCGGCAACGGGGCGAGCTTCTGATAAGTCGCGATGACGCGGTCGGTCTTTTCGCCGGGCAGACGATACGAATGCGCGCCGGCGTACGCCATGTGACACGTGCGAGCCGCCTGTTCGGCTCCTGGAACCTCGGCCACGCAGGCCTTCGGTGTTTTGAAAAACCACGCTGCGCCGTGCGGCCGCACAAAGCCTGAGGTGCATTCGATTAGGACCCTAAGTTCAGCCACGGCGCGGGCGGTGACGGCCTCGTAGCGCTCGCGGAACTGCGTCTGGCGGGCGAGTGTCTCCGCCCGACCCCACGCGAACTCGACGTTCGACAGGCCGACCCCCGCCACGATGCGCTCGACCGCGGCGAGCTTCTTGCGGGTTGCGTCCAATAATGTGACGTGTAGGTCACGGCACACGCAGGCGAGCGGTACACCCGGCAGGCCGCCGCCCGTGCCTAGATCGAGCAGTCGACGGGGTCGGCGTTCGCGAACCAGCGGGACCAGCGCCAGGCTGTCGCAGACGTGGGCGCGCCAAACGTCCGGCTCATCGCGAAGCGAGGTGAGATTCAGCCGGCGGTTTTCTTCCAGCAGGAGCGCCACGAACCTCTGTAAACGGGCGTACGTCGCCGCGTCGACGTCGTAGCCGGCGGCCGTCAGTTCGGCGTGCGTCATCGACGGCTCAGCAGGCGTGCGGCCAGCGGCGGAGGCGTGCGCGGCGGCCGGCCACGATCGAGCAGCAGCGTCGGCAGGCTCATGAGCACGCCGCGCGGGTTGTAGAGCGACTCGATCTCGCCGCGGCAGTTGTACCAGCACGCTGAGCAATGCTGCCGCGCCGGGTCCGCGCGCAGCCGCCGCACGATCTCAAGTGCCGAATCGCGAAACAAGTTCGCCACGGGGCGCTGGCGTTCCTCGACGCAGGCGGAGACGTTTCCGGCCGAGTCGATGTTGAAGAAGCCGACGCCGGCCATGCAGCCGGGTACGCCGCCGTTGAGGGCCTCGTCAAAGCGCGACAAAAAGTAGGGATTGCTCAGAAAATTCGGGTATTTCCGACGTAGCTCGAGTAGATAGTCAGCGACGGTCCCATCGCGGCGTGGGGCAAAACGGTGCAGACCGGTCTTCCGGACGCCATACGGCTGAACCATGAAGTACGCGCCGCGCTCGCGGGCCAGGCGAATCATCGGCTCGAGCTGGTCGAGGTTGTCGTCCATGAGGACGGCCAGCCAATTGACGCGCTGCCACTTGTAGCGCCGCGCCGCCGTGAAGTACTCGAGCGACGCGAGCGCCCGGTCGAAGGCCCCGGGCATGCCGCGGCGCCGGTCGTGCCGCGCTGCGTCGGCGTAGTCGATGCTGATGGAGGCGCCCCAGAGACCGGCCGCGAAAAGGTCGTCTGCCAGCCCGCGCGTCACGAGCCAGCCGTTGGTCGTGAGGAAGGGCATGTGCCATTCGGCGATGGCTTCGACGATTTGGACGATGTCCGGGCGGATCAGCGGCTCGCCGCCGGCCAGGCTCACCAGCAGGGTCCCGAGACGGGCGAGCTTGCGCGAAGCCCGGCGGAATTCGGCGACCGAGAGTTCCGGCTCGTCGCCCATCGGGTCGCACCAGTAGTGGCAGAAGACGCAGCGGAAGTTGCAGCGGTAGTTGACCTGCCAGGCGCACCAGACGGGGTGCCCGGAGGCCCAGGCCCGCGCCAAGTGCAGCTTCTTACTGGAAACCGACCGCGCCATGAACAGACCCAACCGCTGGCCGTCGTGCCGGACCGATAACGCTTCCCGCGAAATGGTAACGTTTCGCGAGACGGTTTGAACAGCCGTAACCGTTTGCGCGCCAAGAAAGGCTCAAGCGGCGGGCCGAGTTAACCGATCACAATCATACGCTGACTACCCTCCTTACTCTGGTACGGGGCTGCGCGTGGGCGCAGCCCCGTGCAGTTTTCTGCCTCGCAGGTCAATAAGAGCCCATCCTGCAACCCAATGTGGCACCGGCATCTTCCCAATGGTGTCCGGGACTTTCAAAGCCCGGTGACTAGACCTAACTAAACCAGTAGTGCGCCCGGGAGCGGTTTCTGCTCC
>Ga0214473_10009128_pt1 | contig 11734 bp, 3 predicted proteins | sample RVTome_7_FD_203509 | JGI IMG/M metagenome (GOLD analysis project Ga0214473, IMG submission 203509) | Soil microbial communities from uranium-contaminated site in the Upper Colorado River Basin, Wyoming, United States - RVT98D197 | ecosystem: Environmental > Terrestrial > Soil > Contaminated >...
ACGCCTTTGCCGACGACGTCACCGATGGAAATAAATGTTTCATCCTCGCTTCGCGGAACTATATCAAAAAAATCCCCGCCAATTTCTTTGGCCGGGATATTGACTCCAAAGCACGCATTACTGTCCAAAATTTGGGAATTCTTGGGTAAGAATCCCTGTTGAATCTTCTTGGCAACTTCCAATTCTTCACTCAAAATTATAAATTTTCTCTCTTGTGAAACGAGCCGGGCTCCCTCCACCGCCTGTGCACATTGGGTGCCGACAATGCCCAGAAAGCGCTTGTCGGTCGGAGTGAATCCGGTTTGGTCGCGCTTGTTAAACAAAGCCAGTACCCCAATCAACCCTTTTTGAGCCAAGAGCGGCGCCGCCAGAACGGAGTTTATTCCCAGTTTTTCGAAATTCATCCCAACCAGCGGGTGCTTTTCTTGCGGTGAATTAATTACCAAAAGCTGTTTATTCTTTAGCATCCAGCCGGCCAAACTCATGTGCATGTGGAAAGGTATATCTTCGCGTGAATCAAATGTCCTCACGAAAGTCTTGAATTGATCTGGCCCTGCGGCTTCTTGCTTTTCTTCAAGAAGAAAGACAACCCCCTGGGCGGCATTGGTATGTTTGAGGCATTTATCGACAATGATGGCGCTGATTTTATCGACCGACATCGACGAGTTTATGGCTGATGAAATCTCATTGAGACTGGAAAGTTCGGCTACGGCGTTTCGCAGGCGTTCCAGTTCTCTGTCGGCAGGGACTGCCATTATTAGTTATTTCCCGAGTAAAAGTCTTTATCCATCTGGTAAAATAAATATACACTTTTACAAAATTACAATTACATTTAACTTACAGGACTGTATTTTTTTTATTGCCCAATAATATGCTGACAGCAGGCGAAAAATTCGGACATTTTGAGATTGAGTCTGTCCTTGGCCGCGGCGGGATGGGGACGGTTTATAAGGCCCTGGACTCCAATTTGAATCGGACGGTCGCCCTTAAAGTTATTAACGAAGATTTATCCCACTTAGCACTGTATCACGAGCGGCTAAAGGCCGAGGCCAAAAAGGTAGGACAGATTGATTCCCCCTATGTTGTTAAGGCCTGGGATAATGGCGAGTATAACGGCCGCCCTTATATCACGTTTGAATATATCGAGGGGGTATCACTGCGGGAACTTCTCCCCGAACTCGATTTTTACAAAAAAATTGAACTGACTACCAAGATCTTGAGCGGCGTCAGCGCCGCCCACAGAAAATTCGTAATTCATCGCGATCTTAAACCTGATAATATCAGGGTTACTCCCCAAGGCGATCCCAAGATTCTGGATTTTGGATTGGCCTTAACCGCCACGCGCGGCGACTCAGTCGATGCCACCGGAAATATTGAAGGTACCGTTGAATATGCATCGCCGGAACAGCTCTCCGGCGAGGATACTTCATCCAAATCGGATTTATTCAGCATGGGAGTCATTCTCTATGAGATGTTTACCAATGAACTCCCTTTCAAGGGCGCCTACTCGGCTTCCACGATATATTCAATTCTGTATGAAGACCCGGAGGCGCCAGCAGACATAAATGACGAGATTCCTGACTGGCTCAATGACCTCATCATCAAACTGCTTCAGAAAATTCCGTCAGAAAGATTTTCTGATGCCGCTGAAGTCCTGAAATATATTGAAAATAACATGACGGGAACCGGCGAGCGGGTTCCCGTAGCGATTGCCAGAAAACGCAAAACCGTTACCGTTGTTGATTTAAAAAATCTTTCGGGGGATGCGTCCTGGGATTATTTCTGTCAAGGATTTACGGAAGAAGTTATCAACGAACTTAATAACCGCACCATTCTGATAGTTGCGCCGCAACCGGACAGCGCTCTCCCCAAAGACATCCGGGAAGTATTTAAAAGATGCCGCTCCGACTTTGTGATAACCGGCTCATTGATGTCCTGGCAGGAAAAAATCCGGCTTTCCCTGACGATTTACGGCGATCAGGGAGAGCAGGTGATTTCAACCAAGAAGCATGAAGGCGCCAGCGAGCAGTTATTCGGTCTTTTGTCGCAAGCGGCGCAGGACGTCGCCGACATTCTGGCCGATGTGACAGGTTCTTCCGCCAAAGAACTTGCCGCGGCGCAGACACCGGATGTTTCCGCCTATGATTATTATTTAAAGGGGAGAAATTATTATCAGACAAATAAGCCGGAAGATTTAATGTTTGCGGCAGACATGTATAAGAAAGCGCTCAATATAGACCCTGATTTGGCGATAGCTCATGCCGGTCTGGCCGATGTTTATGCTTTTCAGTACATGGCCTTTTATGACCATACTCCCGATAAAATTGCGCTGGCAAAAAAAGAAGCAGAAACGGCAATGAGTATAAATCCCCACCTTCCCGAAGCTCACCGCTCACTGGGAAGGTACTATATGTTTACGGCCCGACCGGAAAAAGCTGAAAAAGAATTTACCAAAGCTATTTATATTAATCCCAAATACGCCGTGGGCTATCGCACTATCGCCTGGCTGAAGCTGTCCACCGGTCAACTGGAAGATGCGCTGGGCTGGGCCAAAAAATCTCTGGAACTGTCTCCTACCGATCTGGAAACACATCTATTGCTGAGTCTCATTCACATGGACAGCCGTAAACACACACTCGCGTTAGCAACACTGCAAAGAGCTATTGAGCTGGGACCAGATTATGGCCGCGCCTATTACAATCTTGGCAGTGTGTATATGAAACTAGGCGTCCCGGACCTGGCATTGGAGAATTTTCTTTTGGCGATCAAATATCAGGGGGATCCGAACAGTTTTATCGACGCCGGTTACGTCTATTTGCTTCAGAAAAACTACAATATCGCCAAAGAAATGTTCAAACAGTCGATAATACAGGGGCACCTCAAATTTGCCGCATATTATTACCTCGGACTGGCCGAACGGTTGTCCGGTAACGAAGAAAAAGCTATTGAACAGTTTAATAACGCAATCAGCACCGCTGAGGAACAAAAGAATTCTCAAACCAGGAACGACCATTTATTCACCTTTCAGGCCTGTGCCTTCGCCAGTGTCGGCAATGTAACAAAAGCAAGAGAATTGCTGGAAACCGTTATATCCCAGAAACATAATGCCGGTGAGATATTGAGTTTTATATCACGGGGTTACGCAATTATGGGCGACACCGACAATTGCCGCAAGTACCTCCACAAGTCTCTGCAAATGCCGGATGGACCCACTGAAAAAGAAGTCAAACTTGACCCTCATTTTCAAAACATTCCGGACTGAGACATCCCAACTTTAACCAATTCAATAAGTTAACACTTGACAGAAATCACTGCTGTCATTAAATTAATTTGTACTTTGTTTATCGCAACCAGGGCTCAAAGTGTCGTTTATGTTGGCGTGTTTTTGAATTAAATAATATCGAATCTAAGTTTAATAAATGAGGACGATAGTTATGTCGCAATTATTAAAAAGAGGCAGTTTGCTCCCGCTTCTCTTCTCGTCATTTTTAATTATCAACTCATCTGTTTCCGGTCAAAGTGGCATTTCGGTTGACCATGTCGATGGCGAAGCTGTGCCGGGAGTTTTAGGCACAAGTACTCCTATTAAGTTTTATATTAGAATGAACAATACGACCGGTCTGAAAGTCATGGCGGCGGCCAACGGTTTTAGTATCACCTCTACTAATGGCGCCAACTGGGATACAACTACCGGCGCTTGGACAGGCACTGTGACCACCGGAATGTGGAACATTCAAGACATTAACGATTTCTCTCATAGCACTGACGGTTTGGCAGGTGACACCATCGGCTTTGGTGGAGCCGCTACTCCTCCAGCCTCAGGCGTACCGATCGGCTTTAACCAAATTATTTGGACAATCTCTATCGGCCCATTGGCTAAATCAAACCACGGCAAGACAATTTGCATTGATTCCAGCTATTATAGCGGCGCTGAGTGGCGCTGGGCACTTACTGGAGGCGGCGGAGTTGATCCCGACTGGAGCGGACCGCATTGCTATTCTGTCGATTCGACTTATGACGATGTTGATGGTGACGGAGATCTTCCGCCCAATGACAATTGCCCTACTATCGCCAATCCCGGGCAAGAGGACGCTGATTTTGACTTGGTCGGCAATGTCTGCGACAATTGCGTTAATGTCGCCAATGCCGGTCAGGGTGATGCGGACGGTGATGGCATAGGGGATGCCTGCGACCTATGTACCGACACGGACAATGACGGCTTTGGCAATCCCGGATTTCCGGTGAATACCTGCGCTTTGGACAATTGTCCGACAATTTATAATCTGATACAGGGTGACCTGGACCTTGATGGTATCGGCGATGTTTGCGACCCCCAGACCGATTTGACCTTTGATGAAGAACCGGGCGAGCCGGCCGAGGTATTTGCCATGCGCACCGGAGACATCAACAACGATAATTTAATAGACATAGATTTTTGCGGCGGGGCCGGGGCTCCCGGTCTGAACATTAGCTTTGCCATTGATGAGACATCATTTGCTCCGAGCATCGAATGCTACAATCTTTATAATGCCGCATTGTCCATTGATTTCGTGAATTCTGATCTTCTTCCCGACTTGATCGCCGCAACTCTTGACACAATTTTCATACTAATAAACGACGGCAGTAATGATTGCTCCAACTGGAACGTGATCAAAATTCCCAATCCCAGCGCCGTTGAACCGACTATACCGGCGGTGAGCACCGGATATTTTGACGACGACAATGCGCTGGATATTTTTGTAGCTCCCGACGCCATGCTTTACGGGGACGGCACCGGCCATATCAGCGAGACTGCAACTATCCCCATAGTTGCCAGCAGCATTGTCAAAGGTGATTTTGACAACGACGGTTTCGAGGATTTATTGGCCGTTAAGAATGATTCTGCGGTTCTACTGTTAAATGACGGACTGGGAAATTACAGTTATGCCACGGCGGTTTTTATTGATACAGGTTATTTGACTGTCCCGGTCGATAACGCCGCTACCGATTTGGATTCTGACTGTAATCTTGATTTTGTGGTGGTTACGCCCGATGCTGATTTGTCAGGACAAAGTATTTTAACTCTGGGCTTTGGTGACGGACTGGGCGCTTTCGATCAATACAGTACATTAAACATAAACGGCGTGGTTCAGGATATCCTGGTAATTGATATTGACCGCGACAACATTCAGGATATTTTGGCCAGCAATGCCACTATGCAGCGTGTGGAAATTTATCGCGGTAATGGAGATCGAACTTTTGATGCGCCCGAATTATTCAGCACCGCTTCCGCCGGCGGCGATGCCTTCTCTTTGGCATCAGCTGATTTTGATCGCGACGGCCAGCCCGACTTTCTCTCCGCCGGTTCAGACAACGGCAACGTCTTGTTGACATCGAGCAATCTGGCCAATGTACCGGTTCTGCCCGATGAAATGGTTTTAACCGGCTTGACTAATGTAACCATGCAGATCACTAATCCACTGGGATATCAGGCTTCGGAACAGGTTCAAACTATTGCCGGGGCGGACGTCTGGCGTGTGGACGCAAACGGTGACAGCAAACTTGACGAACAAATCATTGATTACAATTTGCTCGACGGCGATTACACCATGACTTTCTTTTTGAGGCCGGAATTTGACAGCGGCGCATCCGTCACCCAACCGCTGACATCAGCGGTGCGAATAAACGGCAGTCAGCAGGTATCACTTCTTGATAATTACAGTATAGCCGGTTCAGCCAGAGTAGGTAAACGCATGGCCGGTTGCGCCACGGACAGTGTGGTCATAAAATTCCATCCTGATTATATCAATCCTGCTTTTATCAAACCAAGCTACGGTTTGCAAACAAATACCCGGCGTCCCGAATACAATTGGAATAACATTTTTGCCGGTCATATACCAGCCCTGGTCAAATATCACATCCAATTTGACACACTGGTCGATTTCTCAAATCCATTTTATGAGGACTCAACTCTGGCTCAACCAAAATTGTGCGGACCGTCACTTGGCTCAGGTTCTAGCTATTACTGGAGAGTCCGCGGATTTGACGGCGTTAGCTGGACAGAATTTTCTAATCCCCTGGTGGCCAAAATAGGCGGCGGCTGTTGTGACGATGATATCCGGGGCGACGTTAACGATGACGACAACGATGCCAATATCCTGGATTTGACTTTCTTAGTTGATCGTATCTTTCGCGGCGGCCCCGCTCCAACATGTTTTGAAGAGTCCGATGTCAATTCCGACTGCAATGCGCATGACATTCTGGATTTGGTTTTTCTGGTGGACCGCATCTTTAGAGGTGGACCGGCTCCGGGCCCTTGCCCAATCCCGTTGGCAAGATAGGGACGTTCTACTTTCTGAAAATGAACTATTCTGGGGCTGAAAATGCTCAGCCCCTATTTATTTCCACAAAACGAAATCAACGAATTTTTGAAAAAAATCGGCATTGCTTTCGGAGGGGATTCTATTGATGTCGCAAAAGCCGACAGAATACTTGAAAATGTTGTGTCTTAACTGTTCTTGGTCAATTTAAATCTGCCCCCCCGGTCCCGCCTTAGCGGGACGACCCGCTGATTAATTAAGCGAAAAGTAGAACTCTACCGTCTGCGTACGCTTTTTTGAATAATTAACTCCCTCGGCAGGACGTTACTCGAACTTTTGAGTCCCTAATTAGGTTCTTTATCGAAGGCGCTTAGGCGAAGAAATCACCCTTTTTGAGCAGTCTTTCATAACTCCAAGTAAGGGTGGGGAAAAAGATTCGACCTCGATGAGCTAAATGGTACCAGATGTAATCATAATAATCTCACTGGCTTAGGCTCTAGTTTTCTTGCTAAGCGCAGTCTGCCTGACCTTTTCGCGGTGTTTAGTGATAGCAAATTTATGTTCTGGTTTAAATTATTCCCCGATATTTCGTACTAAATTGGATAATATTATGAATCGCCCGAGCCTTTTAGTCAAGTCTTTTGAATTCCTTCGCATTCGGCGTGATTTGTTCACCTCTAATTTAATGTGATTTTGCATTTGAAGCTATTTTTCTTGGCATTTCTGTCCTTCCAATGCTCACAACTGATGATTTCATGTTAAGGAACAAATTGATTTGTCTCTCCTTGGCAGCTCAATGACAAGCTCTGACAGTTGCGCTGACTTGTTAGCAAGCCCACCGCCTCATTAAAGACTTTATTATCGCCTATTTTTGGCATTGACTGGCTTCTGATCTACTATTATTATAAATCTATAATCTGCAGTATCTTAACGCCAAGATTGGATTATGAACTATGGCACTTATTGACAATACGAGTCAATATACGTCTGACGACAATCATTTTGTTCACATTAAAACGTCCAAGACTAGTAGTGCTGAAGAACGCCAGAGATTTATCAATGAAGCCCTCTTTCTTTCCCGGGTAAAGCATCCGCATATTGTAAAGTTCATTGACTGCGGAATTGACACCAATGGGAGATTTGTCATTGCCACGGAAAAACTCTCTGCGCTTTCAAAAAGGAATAACGGTAGTTCTGTTGATAATCGGCCGAATGGCAATGATCTTATTTCAGCCTTAAACTCGTTAGATTTCTTAAGCTTCCTCGGATTAGCACACGGCGACATTAAGCCGGAGCACATTTTGATTGATTCAAATCAGAATTGCGTGCTTATTGATTTCGCGCAGGTCTTTTCTCTGTCCAATGATGTTCTAATTGGAACCAGCGCCTATTTAGCTCCAGAATTATTTTGGAATTACGGCTATTCCATTCAATCAGATTTGTTTTCTCTTGGACTTGCGTTCATTGGATTGCATTTTCAAAGTAAAACAGTCACTGAACTTATTGATAAGTATGGATCGAGTCTAAAGCCCTGGAATGCCCAGGACCTTCAAATCATGAAATCCTCTATTGATGATTCGAGAGTTCTGGCCGCTTGCCTCAAGAAAATGATTTCCTATTCTCCGTTGGATAGACAGAAATCAGGCAAAGAAATAGCTCAAGTTCTCATTGAATGTGGAGAAACAAACTGGTCCCTTGAGCAGTATGATGCTCAAATAATCAAATCCCTGTCACATTACATCAGCCGAACACACTGGATTGCTCATGGAAATCTAATATTTAAGAAGACTCCCGATTCGACAATCAGAATTAAACGCTGCCATCAAAAATGCATTTCTTCTTTCACTCATAATTTCGACATAATTAAGAAATTCACTCCGCACAGAGATATTCAATCACCTGAATTATATTTCGGCTCAATTGGAATATCTATTTGCCGGGATAAATACTTTCGAGGGCAGATCCCTAGAGTTTTCCCGACGCTAGTAACTATTCCGAGCTCGTTGGATATTAGAAATTTTTTCACAAAAGACCCCGATTTGGAAAGCCTCGAATTGAACTATGACTTTCACATCTGTTACTTTAATCAAAAGCCAAAACAGACTACTTATTCAATCAAAGCAACCAATGTCTTGAGTATCCTTGAACAATTAAAAGAATTAGCATTGAGCAGATGTTACGCCGAGGGTTTGGAAATAATACTGAAGCTCTTGCAAAATGCAGATGTGGATAAAGACCTTTCGCTCATTTTGCTCTCGAACCAAGCATACTTTCTGGCATGCATGGGAGAAATTAGTAAAGCGAAAGATATTTTTGATTCAATATCTGCAAAGGATATTCAGAGTGCTTCTTTGATTGCTCTCGCTGAGTACTATTCTTCCTGCGGATCGTATTCACTTCTGATTGGGAATACTAAACTTGCTCTAAGAAATTTGAAAATGGCCGAAGAGACTATGGAAAATTCCGAAGGAACAACTGATTTATCTAAAGCTGTTCTTTACAATAGAATCGCTTCCGTAAAATGGCTCACAAAAGGTACGGAAGCTGCAATAATATTCAACGATAAAGCGCTTCACTTTGCAACAATTCTGAACAAAGATGAGATCATAGTTCCAATCCTATTGAATCGTTGCATGTATCTCGGTGATTCAAGTGATCTGGTTGCTGAACAAGTAACGCAATCAATACTGCATAAGAAAATGACAAATGTAAACTCTCTTCCGCTAGTTATTACATATTTATTTAATTTCGCTGCATTCTGTCTTCGTACCGATGCTTATGAGCGTGGACTACTTTCGTTGAATAGGGCTCTTGCCTTAGCTCAGCCATTTAAGGGATCTTTGGCAGATTTACCCCACCTTTTATGTCTTTTGGGAACTGCCTACTTGCGAACAAATGACATGAGGAGAGCCTCAACTGCCTGGGAACAATCAGCCCGAAAATTGATGGACATAGGAAACATTTACGCTTCTGCAAAATGCATTCAAAACCTCGCGGAGATAAACCTTTTATCAGACAAATCCAGGAGTGCTCTTCGATATCTGAGATTGGCAAACAGATTATTTGCCAAAACTGGGCACGATCTTGGATGTTGCGACACAGAGTTGTTGAGAATGTGGTACGATGATCCGGAGACATTCAATTTCGATGAGAACAGAAAACTATTGAAGAAGTGTCAGGAAATGAGGCATGTTTCTGGTGAGTATCACACACACTGGCTCTTAGCAATTAATTGCCTTAAGAGTAGAAAGTGGGGACATTTCAAGGAATCCTTTGAAGAAATGACAAGACTTGCCAAAAAGATGTCTTCTCAGATCGTGTTGGATGACTTAAGATTACTGGATTCTGTTTATACACAGGCCAGGCAATCTATTAAAATGGAAGAAATTGATAACTCAAAGGATTTATTTCTAAAACTCCTTAAAAGGCGAGCAGCGATTTCCTTCCGAGAGCAAAGGCAGGATTTGTCACGACTCTTCAATGGCGGGCAAAACATCTTTGATGACAAGCAAACCTTAAAACTCTTAATTAATGAATTGGAAATAGAAGGCAGGTTTATGAAATCTGAAAAATCAAATAAAGATAATGCGGCTGTCAAGAACGACAAGAATGATTCAATTTTGATGCGTTTTGAAGTAATTAGAAAAATTGCTGGCTTAGTTGACCAAAGTAAGAATGTTGATGAGTACGTGTCAAAAGTATTGGATTTAACCGTGGAAATTCTCAATGCGTCACGGGGTGCGATATTTATCACTAGCAAATTCTCCGAAGCAATTGAAGTACTAGGCACCAGTGGCTGCAAAAGTGAAGACATTTCAGACATTAAAAACATAAGCAGGTCGTTGCTTCATCACGCTCTGGGGGGGAATTCAATTTTCATTAGAAATACAGCCTCAGAAAGTAATTATGAACAATTGCAATCCTTAATTGCAAAAAACATTAAATCAGCTATCTGCATCCCACTTAAAAAGGACAATGAAGTATTTGGAGCTATCTATGTTGATAGCCTTCATTTTACAACTCTTTTTGAAGAGCTTGATAAAACATTCCTAAACACGTTTGGAGCCCTGATCGCCGGCGGAATCAGTACCTCTTACCGGTTGCAGAAAATAAACGCTGACTATCAGAACGCCCTCAAGCAAGGAAGTGAGATTGGATTAAGGAGCTTTGAAGGACTTTTGCTACCCAGCGCGGAGATGCAGGATATCTACAAAACGATTTTCAAGATTGCAAAAATAAACTTTCCTGTTCTTCTTTTGGGGCAAACCGGGAGCGGCAAGGATGTCTTGGCAAGAATGATACATGAAAACTCAGAAATGAAATCAGGAAAGTTTGTAGCAATTAACTGTTCAGCAATTCCAACCGAGCATTTAGAATCAGAACTCTTTGGAGTTGCAGGCAAGGCATTTACAAATGTCTCTGAAAGGCAAGGCAAGATTGAATTGGCTGATGGAGGATCTTTATTTCTGGATGAAATAGCTGAAATGCCGCCAAACTTGCAGGCTAAGCTCTTGAGAGTCATTGAAACTCAAGAAGTCGAGCCGGTAGGAGGCAGTGGCGCGTCGAAGAAAATTATATTTAGGCTGATTTCTGCAACAAATAAGAATATAAAGGAGCTGGTATCTGAAGGGAAATTCCGTGAAGATTTATATCACAGGATAAATGACCTTGTTATAATAATCCCTGATCTTGCTAAAAGACCTAAGGATATTGAGGTTTTGGTGCACCACTATTACAGTTTTTTCCAGAATAAATTAAATGTCAAGTGTTCACCGCTATCTGAAAGAGTTATGAACTCCCTTTTGAAATATCACTGGCCTGGCGGAATCAGAGAGTTGTCTAAAGTAGTCTCCAATCTAGTTGCCTTTTCAGATGGGTCTCTTTCTTCATTAGACGGGATTCCGAAAATAGTCAGAGAAGCGGTTGTGGAAATCGCGCAGAATAACGACTTTTTGAACATTGCTCAAGGTGCCATGAATAAAGAGCAATTGTTAACAACTTTAAGAAAGACGAACTATAATATCAGAGAAGCCGCCCGGGTGATTCAGGTGCCTGAGTCCACACTCAGATATCACATGAAAAAGCTTAACATAGAGCCTGCCCCGAAAAGACTTCGGGCATAGTGCGCAAAAACTGCTGAATTTTAAGAATTAACCCTTTTGGTTTTGCGCATCCTAAGTAATTGTAGTTCAATTACATACTTAGATTTTAGATTTTCCGTGCAATTCGTTGCGCAATAGTTCTGCGCAGAGCCAATCATCCATTAATCGTAATCTAAAGTGCTCATTGGCGTTAGGCATTCTCGCAAGGCGACAATTCGTTGGCATTGAAATTGAAGTCATTGTGCACCAGAAAGGAGGTGTACAGAGATGATACGAAGACGCCGAGTCGGAGTTAGTGCAATCATTTATTTAATCGTTCTCGCAGTTCTAACA
>Ga0214473_10009129_pt1 | contig 11733 bp, 11 predicted proteins | sample RVTome_7_FD_203509 | JGI IMG/M metagenome (GOLD analysis project Ga0214473, IMG submission 203509) | Soil microbial communities from uranium-contaminated site in the Upper Colorado River Basin, Wyoming, United States - RVT98D197 | ecosystem: Environmental > Terrestrial > Soil > Contaminated >...
TGGCATTCCGTGGATACTTGTGGCAATCATCTGGTTCGTCACCCGATTTGGCCGTCCGACAGAGCCCGACCGGCTGAAGGTGATGTGTGAAAGCGACTCCTGACCGGGCTTTTGAAGGACCTCCTGAAGATTAAGATAGACAAAGCTGATATATGAGAAATCTACTGGATCGTCTTTTCGCAAGTGAGAAGCACGTATGTCCCTGGTGGCTTTGTTTTACCTTTGACAACTTTATAAGAAGACTCTTTCAAAACCCGGAGCAAATCCTTCGACCCTACGTAGATGAAGGCGTCACCGCTTTGGATGTTGGGCCGGGCATGGGATATTTCACGATTCCTCTCGCTCGAATGGTAGGTCCAAAGGGAAGGGCCATTGCTGCTGACATCCAACCTGAAATGCTTAAGGCGCTTCGGAAGCGGGCAGGAAAAGCCGGCGTTGACCAACGAATTACCACTCACCTATGTAAGGGTGATTCACTTGGACTTGACGTTAAAGTCGATTTTGTCCTCGCTTTCTGGATGGTTCATGAAGTGCCCAACCCGGCAAGCTTTTTCAAGGAAGTCAGATCTCTCTTAACGACGACGGGCAAGCTGCTGGTATCCGAACCCATCATTCACGTCACTTCAAAAAAGTACGCTGAAAGCATTGCAATAGCAACAGCCTGCGGCTTTGAAGTCATCGCTGAACCAAAAATATTCCTAAGCAGGTCTTCGGTATTAGCGTTGAAATGAATTACTGCTCTTCTGACTAATCGGTCTCCTGCCCCCGGGCCGAAGGTTGGAAGATGGTCGCAAGAGGACCTATCTTTATGAAGGCAAAAAAGAACTATGGCAGGTCTCTCTGATATGCTAAACTATTCTTAGTCCCGTTCATGGACATAAAGCCCTGGTTAAAGGAGGGAAGCAGACATGGCAACTTCAACAGGAAGTCAATTGGCTCAAGGTATCCGACAGAAGATCGAGGAACTGAAGAAACTGTGCAAAGGTCTTGACGAGAGCACGGCCTCGCGCGCCCCTTCCGGGCGGTGGTCTCCCAAGGAAATCCTCTCCCACCTTTGGGGCCCCGAAGGATCAGGGTTTCTGCCGACCGTTCAGGCCTTCGTAGAGAAAGACACCCCGCGGCTGGACATCGAGGCCGAGAACCCTTTTTTCTCTGAGAAGCGCGCCCGGATGACCTTCTCTGAACTCTTCTCGGCAGTCGAAAAGGAGTATGACCGGATCGCCAAGTTCGCAGAAGGTTTATCCAAGGAGCAGCTGGATCGAAAGGCCCACATTCCCATGCTCAAGGACTCGCCGCTGGGAGAGTATCCGACCCTCGAGGGCTGGATCCAGGGAATTGGGTCTTTTCATGTTAATTTTCACATTGATCACATGCGGGAGATTTTACAGGCCCTCGGCGCCGCAGCGAAGTGAACCTTTGCGCCCTGATAGATCGATCCGATCTTTCATCTCAAGCGTGCTTTACGTCTCTCTTTTTTGCCGCCTCTTCCGCTTCGAGCTTGACGTCAACGATCGCGCCCTTGAGCTCGACCGACAGGGAAGTGAGCTGCGCTGCGGAGGTTGCCGTTTGTCGTGTGGAAGCCACGAACCGTTTTGTGACCGAGTCTATTTCCCTCATCGCCTGCACTACCTGCTCGGATGCAAACTTCTGCTGTTGCGTCGCCACAGAAATCTCTTTTGCCGATTTGGCCGTCTCTTCGATCATCTCCAGACCTTTTTTCACCCATTTGATCGACCCTTCGATGCTCATAATGGTGGAGTTCGTTTCGCCCTGGATTTCGTTGATCAACTGGCGGATCTCCTCGGTCGATTCAGAGGAGCGCTCGGCCAGTTTTCTCACCTCCTGGGCAACCACCGCGAAACCCCTTCCCACCTCTCCCGCCCGGGCCGCCTCGATGGCGGCATTTAAGGCCAGGAGATTCGTCTGATCGGCGATGTCGTCGATCAGTTTGGTGATATTGCCGATCGACTGGGATTTCTCACCCAGGGTAAGAACTTTTTTTGCGGTATCATTGACCTTCGCGTTGATCTCCTGCACTCCCGCCAGGGTCTCTCCGGCCAACTTTGCCACCGTTTCAGCATTTTTGGCGATATGCGTGGCCGTGGTGCTCAGTTCCTCTATGGTCGTGGTCACCTGGCTGACCCCGGAACACTGCTCCGCGGCGCCCGTAGCTTGCTCTTCAGAGGCGGCGTGAATTTGAGCCGAAGCCGTGCTGATCTGGAGGTTGGCGCTCTGGATATGTTTGACCATCCGCTCCATTTCCTCATACTGCCTCGCACTGACGATGGCGCCGGCGATCTGGTTCCCGATTCGTTCAGCCAACTTCAACTCATATTCCGTATAGGAGTCCGGTTTGAAGGATTGCAGGGTTAAAAGACCTATGACCTGATTCTTTGAGATCAACGGGGCCACCATCATCGATCGAAATCCTATTCGAAAATGGCCCAAGAAGTTGGGATAACGCTCAGCCACCTCACTTTCGGTTTGCGGATGGAAGAGAATTCCCATCTGTCTACGGAGAAGAGTTTCGTATAATGGACCTTCCACGGGAACAAGGGCTCCTTCCTGGCGGCCTCCGATCTTGACTCCAAAGACATAAGCGATCTTGATACAGGTTCGTTCCGGATTGACGGTGTTCACCGTAATCCGGTCAAAGGGGATAAGCTTGCGCACTTCTTCAGCGAAACGGGCATATACCTGTTCGATGTTTAAGGTTGAGCTGATGATGCGTCCCGTCTCTCCAATCCATTCATTCTCTTTAGCCAGTTTCTGCACCGCTTGTTTTTCTCTTTGCAGCTCCTCCTCCGCTCGCTTGAGGTCCGTTATGTCCTTGATTGTTCCCTTGTAGCCAATCCCATGGCCCTTGCGATCCTTCCTCGTGCTTACCGTTAGCAAAACATAGATTGTTTTCCCGTCCTTCCTTCTCAGTTCTTGCTCCACATCCTTCGCATAGTCCTGGTTCGACAGTATCTCCTGAATCTTGTTCCAGTCTTCCGGATTACGATAGAGATGGGCCATCGATTCGATCTTCATAACATCTTCTTTGTTGTCATAGCCCAGGAGCTCCATCGTTGCCCCATTCAGGTCGACGAATTTTCCCTCCTTTGTGGTAATGAAGAGCGGCTCTTTGGAGCCATCGAACAAGGTCCGGTATTTTTCCTCCGATTCCCGCATCGCCTGTTCTGCCAATCTACGCTCGGTGACGTCTTCATAGGTCACGATGTGGCTTCCATCATTCAGGGCGACATGTTTGAAGAGAATCTCCTTGACGGCGCCGTCCTTACAGGTCACGGTGAAGACCCTGGGAGGAGAGTTTTTGCCCGCCTTCACTCTGTCTAAATCCTCTTTCCAGCAGGCGATGACCTTCCGGCGATACTCCGGGTCAGGGTGCGCCTTTTCAAACCAGGTCTTGCCCGTGGGAATCTCTTTCAGGGAATATCCGAAAATCTCGTTGAACCTGGGGTTGACATACTCATATCTGCCCCCGCTGTCGATCGTACTCAATCCGATGGGGACATGAGCCACCAGACGTCTAACTTTCTCTTCCGATTCCCGGATCGCCTGTTCCGCCAATCTACGCTCCGTGATGTCTTCATAGGTCACGATGCGGCTTCCATCGTTCAGATCAACATGGTTGAAGAGAATCTCTTTTGTGGCGCCGTCCTTACAGGTCACGGTGAAGATCCTGGGTGGAGGAGGTTTACCCGTCTGCGCTCTGCCTGAATTCTCTTTCCAGCAAGCGATGACCTTCCGGCGGTACTCCGGATCCGGGTGCGCTTTTTCAAACCACTTTTTGTCCGTGGGAATCTCTTCCAGGGTATATCCAAATATCTCGATGAACTCCGGATTGACATACCCATACCTGCCCTCTTTATCGACCGTACTCAATCCGATGGGGACATGGGCAACCAGACTTCTGAATTTTCCCTCTGATTCCCGCAACGCTTCCTGCGAAAGTTTCAGATGTTCAATCATGGACCGAAGGGCCCTGCCAAGCGCATCCTTGTCCGACCTTAATTCCACGATTTGGTCTAACCGTCCTTCGGCAATACTGGAGACAATTCCCGCCATTTCTTTCATCCGATTCATCATATCCCGAAACGACTTAGACAATTGTCCTATTTCATCGTTGGCATGGACTTCGATGGGTTGAGTAAGATCCCCTGTTTCTGCCGCATGATTGACGGCCTCGGCAAATTTCCCGAGAGGATCAACGATCCTTCTCGTTAAGGAATAGATCGTGAACAAGGTTAATCCAATGACGATGAAAAGAGAGACGAGGTATGCCCAGGCAAAGGGCGCCGCCTTGCTCACGCGATATAACGCACCCATGCTGATTAACGGCAGCAAGGCAACGATGATGAAATAGAAGATTATTTTGTTTCTCAAGTTTGAAGATGGCCACCGATTAGACATTTCAACGCTCCCTCTCCGGACAATCTCTCTTTCAGCCCGTTTTCGACTCCTTCTTCGCGTCGGCTCGGAAAACTTCAGAAAGCGGCTCTGCATTTTCTTTTTGTTGTCGTTGTAGAAAACTGGCGATGGTCTGGGAGATACGATGAACCGGAACCACATCATCCACAGCCCCAAGCCGGATGGCCTCCTTCGGCATGCCAAAGACAACGCACGTCTGCTCGTCCTGGGCAAGCGTGTAAGCCCCTTTCTCGTGCATTGCCATCAGTCCATTTGCTCCATCCGCGCCCATTCCCGTGAGCAGCACCCCGATCGCGCTGCTGCCGGCGCTGCGCGCGACGGATTCGAATAGAACATCCACGCTCGGTCGTTGATGGTTTACGGCAGGCCCGTTTTTTATCCTCACCTGGTAACGTGCGCCGTTTTGCTGGAGAAGCATGTGCTGATTGCCGGGGGCGATCAGGGCCACACCTGGCGCTACCGGATCGTTGTCTCGCGCTTCACGCACCTCCATCTGGCACATCTGGTTGAGTCTTTGGGCAAAGGTCGCGGTAAATTGTTCCGGCATGTGCTGGACGACCAAGGTTCCGGGAGAAGCGGCAGGCAGATTCGAAAGCACGGAGGCGATGGCTTTCGTGCCGCCCGTGGAGGCCCCGATGGCAATCACCTTGCGAGCGGCCTGGAGATGAACGGGGTTTGGAGCGGTCCCCCTATCAGACATCTCCAAGACTTCGTGCTGCCCGGTAATCCGCGCCGAGGCTGCTGCACGGATAGCGCGAATCAATTGGCCGGAGATCTCGGGCGTCCGGCAGGCTGATCCCGGTTTGCCGATAACCTCTACCGCCCCCAATTCCAATGCCCTAATGGCTGCTTCGCTGTCGTTTGGCATCAGCGAACTCACCACAACGACGGGAAGCGGGTAGTATTTCATCAACTTGGCCAGAAACGCCAGTCCGTTCATCCTTGGCATTTCAAGGTCCAGGGTGACCACATCGGGACGCAGTCTGACGATCTTGTCGCGCGCCGCGTAAGGATCAACGGCGCTGCCGACGACTTCGATATCTTGGCACTTAGACAATCCGTCGCTAAGGACTTTGCGGACAAGCGCCGAGTCATCCACGATTAATACCCGAATCACCCCCATCCCTCCTCCGCCAGCGCCGGATATCTGGAGATGAAAAGAAGCATGTCCGCGCGTCCCTGGCCTAAACCCAATTGCACCTCCGCCACAGGGGGCAAGTCCGGTCTCTCAGCCCTCTTGGGGGGGCTGACATGAAATACTTCTTTCGAGCCGGCGATGCCCGGAAGCATATTTCCACAGATGACGTTGGCGATCTCCCCCAACGCGTCGTATTGAAGACTCTGAGAGGCTACCTCCTCTTCGCCCAGCATATTGGCGGCGATCATAGGAAGGAGTCCGCCGCAGACCCTCACCAACAGGTTTCCCGAGAAGGGTCCCTCGAATTCCACGCTCACCGATGCATCCGCCTGAGTGTTCAACTGTTGCTCGTCGATCTCCGGCGTGGGAAGCATGAAAACCAGCTCCTCAAAAGCCAGAGCTGCCGCTTTATAAAGTTCCGTCTCCAGCTTTTTGCTCATCCAATCCTCCTAGGGTTCTCACGATGGCATCTCGAAGGGCCTCGGGAGTGAACGGTTTGTTGACGAAGCCCGCCCCTTTCTGTAAGAACTCCTCTTTGCGGGTTTCGCTGCGTTCCGTGGAGATCATGATGACCTGCAGGTCTGCCGTCGCCGGATTCTGCCTCAACCGGTTGATCATCTCCTCGCCATCCATCACGGGCATATTGATGTCGACCAGGGCGAGGTCGATCCAGTTATTCTCCAGTACCTTCAAGGCATCTTGTCCATTGGCCGCCTCGTGGACCTCGCCGAGGGGCAATTGACTGAGATGCAGGGTCTTGATGATCATCGCCCGCATCACTGAACTGTCATCGACTACGAGAATGTTGAATGCCATGCTTGACTCTCCTGCGGGTTTAACGATACGGTCCAACCCTAAAGATTTGTCATCTGTCCACTGCTCATAATCGTCACTTTCCCGGTGCCAATTTCGAGAGACATCGTCCTTGAATTGATGCCGCCCACGTCATAAGATTTCAACAAGAGACCATTCTTCCAAAGAAGCTTCCTTAATATGATGAGATTCCTCTTGCCGATCTGAAACAGGTCGTTTTCCCCTCTGTCGTGTGAGTTGGCTCCCCCTGCCACCTTGATTTCAAGTCTTTGTTTCTGTGCGCCGGACTTGAGGCACTCGATGAGCAGCTTCGGGAATCCTGTGTCTACGAACATAAAAGGGTTTCTCTCGGCCTTCTCGGGATTGATCGTAGAAAGCGGCAGCATGACGTGGAGCAACCCGCCGACGCAGGGCACCGGGTCGTATACCACAACGCCAAGGCAGCTTCCCAGCGCATGGGTTACGATCCTATCGTCTCTTTTCTGTGAAACCTTCATGTCTCCAACGCCCACGATGTGTATCACTCAACAAACCCCGAAAAGTCATCACGGATCTCATTTTACGTAGATGGCAGGCTGCACATAACGAAACCGATGGGACGAGCCTGCCAGACTTTCTGAATGGCCCACAAAAAGATGGCCCCCTGGCTTCAGGAGATTCCAGAAACGGTTTACCAATCGTTCCTGAGTGGGTTTGTCAAAGTAGATCATCACATTGCGGCAGAAAATCAGATCGAAAGGACCCCTCATGGGCCACTCCTCCATCAAATTCAAGCGGGCGAAGCGCATAGGGCGGCGCAACGGTTCAATAACCTGATAGCGGGGCGCGGGATGGGTCTCAATGCAAGCAAAGTATTTCGATAGCAGCAAGGGGGGCACCTCCTGAAGACGGTTTTTGTCGTAGATACCTTTGCGTGCGCGAGCGAGCATAGCGCTCGAAAGATCCGTTGCCAGGATCCCGAGGTCCCGCAAGGCCAGGTCCTTGATCGCTTCGTACAGCAGGATGACAGCGGAGTACGGCTCCTCCCCGGAGGAACAGCCAGCGCTCCAGACTCGGACCTTGCAGCTTTTTAGCTCTGGCGCTATTTTACGGCACAGGTAGTCGAAGTGCTGCGGTTCGCGGAAGAACCCCGTCTTGTTCGTGGTCATCGCTTCGATCATGGCAACAAGCTCCCCCTCGGGGGTGTCGCGGCTCAAGTACTCCAGGTATGCGTCGAAGCTGTTCAGCCCCAGCGCCCGCAATCTCCTTGCTAAACGGGCATTGACCAACTCCTGTTTGCCCGGACGCAAGTTGATTCCAGCCAATCGATGTACCAACTGGCTGATCTTTTCGAACTGGGCTTTTTCCAGCCTCATTGGCGTTAATCCTGTGCCCATCCTCGAAGCCTCACTTCGTAACCCTAAACCCGCAATGAACAAGATGAGGTGCGAACCGGGCCCAGCCGGAACCGATAATCTCTTGCGCCCGCAAATTCCGGATTACCAATTCCAAATCCCTGCCCGGCCGAAGCCACCTCGGCGGCGGCAGCAGGCGTTTCGTCAGGGGTGCTTCGCTTACCGTTAATCAACCTTAACATTGCAAAACAAATCATCTTAACGGACATGGGTAAGCCGGTCGGAAAGGCTTCGGGGCGAACCTTCAGGTGAATCAACACTCACGTTTCCGACCCCTGCTGGAGTTCACTTTTGGTGACATCCTCCTGTTCCCCTAACATGTCAAATCGACCGCCTTCCGAAGCCTTGGAGAGCGGTTTACCCATGGCCGTTTATGCAACTGGAAGATCAATTCATGCTGCCGATTCGGAAACAACCTTACCCTGAAGCACCTCATGCTTATCGGTCTCCTCAGAAATCCCTGAGGACTCCCTCATCCTCTTCTTTGCCTTCGTTGAATGGAATGACCTCTTTCGGATCTTTCTGAGCGGCGTGTTTAGCCTCCGCCCCCCCCTTGGATTTGCTCTGTCTGCGCATCAACCGATTCCTGGTTACGGGGTCCAGGCCCTCTCTCTCCCCCGGGTGGAACAGGGCGGCTGTCATGGGCCGCAGCTTTCCCACCACATGTCTTGCTCGTTGGGACACTCGAACGCCCCCATCGCTTTCCCCGTTTGAGCCCCTCACAATAGCGACAAGGCCCTGAACCATGGTGTTGACCTGTTCGACCTGGGCGTTAAGCTCCTCGGTGGCCGAGGCGGACTCTTCCGCATTGGCCGCATTGGCCTGTGTAACCTGGTTCATCTGAGCCACAGCGTTGGCCACCTGCTCAATCCCCTGGGCCTGCTCCTTGCTGGCCGCGGTAATTTCGGCAATCAACTCACTGATCTTCTGCACGCTCGCCGTCACTTCTTTTAATGCCTTCGCCGTCTCGGATGCGACATTGACGCCCTGATCCGCATTCTTGATCGACCCCTCAATGAGGGCGGCCGTATTGCGCGCGGCCTCGCCTGCCCGCTGCGCCAGGTTGCGAACCTCCTCGGCCACCACGGCAAAACCCTTGCCCGCGTCGCCGGCGCGAGCCGCTTCAACCGCCGCATTGAGCGCCAGCAGGTTGGTCTGAAAGGCAATCTCGTCGATGGTCTTCACGATCCTGGAGGTGGCGTCCGAGGACCTTTTGATCTCCTCGATGGCGATGCTCAGCCGGTCCATGGATTCCTTCCCCTTGTTGATTAAACCGCTGACCTCAGACATCAGGCCATTGGCCTCGCCGGCATTGCCTGCGTTCTGTTTGGTCATGGAGGCGATCTCTTCAAGGGAGGAGGAGGTCTCCTCGATGCCCGAGGCCTGCTCGCTTGCCCCCTGCGACACCTGCTGGCTTGCCTCTGAGACCTGAGCCGACGCAGAAGACACCTGCTCCGCTCCTTCCGTAAGGCCCTGGATCACCGCGTTCAGCGGCCGGGTCACTCCTCGACCAATCGTCCACATAAGAAAAAGCCCCATGAAAAGTCCGACTCCTCCGACAATCAGCAGGGTGGCGATGGTCGTTTGGTAAGTGACCGAGGCCGAATGGTGGGCCTGTTGGGCGATATTCAAGTTGATTCCCTGCAATTCGTCGAGAAAGGCTCGCATCTCTTCAAATCCCTTCTTGGCAACCCCCAGGCTAAGGTCAATCGCCAAACGCCGGCCTTCTCTTGTGTCCTCTTTCCGCCCATCCATCAATTTCCTGGAGACGGTTTTCCATTCTTCCCTGGCTTTCTCGTACTTAGGGATGATCGCCTTTTCTTCACGTGTGCTGGCAAGGGCCTTGTATTTATCCCAACATTCCTCGGATCGCTTCAACTTGGCCTCATATTCCTGCGCCAATTTCTTGAAGACATCAGACTCGGTGTCGCAGAAAATGATGGACCGTTCTGCCACCAGCAGCTGATGCAGGTCGCGATCCGCTTCGAGCAGATATTCAATGCTGGGCAACCGTCCTGTGAAGATGTCATCCAAATTCCGCTGGATATTCTTTGTGCTCCTGTATCCCACAAGACTGATGATGACCATCAGGAGGATCATGATGGAGAATCCAAGGACGAGCCTTGCCCCAATCTTAAGATTTGTGATCCATCTCATCTCGTTCTCTCTCCTTTCCCGAGGCTGTCGAGAGGCGAGGCCTTCCATGGGCCAGCCTCTTCTCATTTTTTGTCAAACTTGTCGACACTGATTCCGAAGGTAATGGCGCCGATGACCTTGTCGCCATCTTTAACAGGGATCGACACCTGGACCAGATAGGTTTGAGTGCTGGTATCAAACTTTACCTCATCGACGAAAACCGCCCCTTTGCCGCCGTTATAGGATTTGATGAACTTTGCCTCGTCACCCTGCCAGTAGTCTGACGTCTTATCGCTCATTGCTACGTTGGCGCCCAGATTGTCCATGGCAAAGATTTCCGAATAATACGGAGCCGACTGCTGAATTTTACGCAAGTGCTTGCCACATTCGTTATCCATCAATGCCTGCATATAATCCGCGACGCCGGGAGTGGCCATCCATTTCTTATCCACTTCCTTGATCCGGTCTAACGTCTTTCCCTTTGCATTTTCTGCTTTCACCGCCTGCACAATGATTGGATCGGTCCCAAATTTCGCGAGGGCGGAATTCGCTAAATCGACGACTGCCTGGGGCGCCTTTTCACCGGCATATGCCATTGCGAAACAAAGAGCTAAAATCAGACCCACGGTTGAGGATATCGCCTTCTTCTTCATGTTTCCTTCTCCTTTCCTTTTTGTAAGATCCTTATTGCGTTACTTCTCCCGACGGTGGAAATTTAATGAGTTGCCGACGCGCGACACGAACACGGTCCCGCTGTTTCTCAGGCTTTCGGGCGGGAGTTCCGATACCCGAAATCCCCGCGCCTCTATCCCTCCCGGGGATTTTTGCCCTGATCAGGCTTATCGAGTTTTTGCCCCAGCTTCTCCGTTGAGCGCTCAACAACGGCAATCTCCTGCTCGCTGAGCACCCGATCGATATCCAGCATCGTCATGACCTTCTGATCAACCTTGCCCATCCCCAGAATGAAGTCGGTCCTGATGTTTGCCCCAAAGTAAGGCGGAGGCTCAATCTGATCCTGGTGGATATTGAGAACGTCGGAAACCTCGTCCACAATGATCCCCATGGTCATCTCCTGAGCGGCGCGCGCAAGCTGCACCACGATGATACAGGTCTTCTGCAGATTTTCTTTGGTTTCCATCCCGAACTTAAGACGCAAGTCGACCACGGGGATGACCTTGCCGCGCAGGTTGATGACTCCGCGAATAAAAGCGGGGGTTGTGGGTATGGAAGTCACGTCCATCATCCCGATAATCTCGCGAACCTTTAAGATTTCCAGGCCGTACCTCTCATTGGCCATGAGAAAGGTTAAGAACTTACCTTCCTTCAGTGCTCTGGCCGGGTTGACCCCATGGGATGCCTGCACCGTCTTAGCCACGGCTGCGGCCGTTTGGTTATCCATTGCTATTCTCCTCTTGTAAATGGCCTGAAGGAAATTCTACTTTGTCCCCTCAAGCTACGGATTGACATGCCGCTTCCTTCGCAGTTCCCGGATCCGACGCTCGCCTGGCCAGGGCGACAATCCCCTGGGAATCGAGAATCAGCCCAACGCGACCATCGCCCAGAATGGCTCCACTGGCAATCCCTCGGACTTTGCCGATCCCGTCTCCTAAAGATTTTGCAACGACCTGCTGCTGTCCTACCAATTCGTCAACAAGGAGCGCGCACCGCTGATCTCCTTCGCCAATAATGATCAGAAGGCCTCGGGTCGGGTCCTCGACAGCCCCCTGGATATTGAAAAGGCGGTGGAGCCGAAAGACCGGCATCACCTTTCCCTTGAACATCACGATCTCGCCCCGGCCGGTGACCGTGGACAGGGCC
>Ga0214473_10009130_pt1 | contig 11733 bp, 12 predicted proteins | sample RVTome_7_FD_203509 | JGI IMG/M metagenome (GOLD analysis project Ga0214473, IMG submission 203509) | Soil microbial communities from uranium-contaminated site in the Upper Colorado River Basin, Wyoming, United States - RVT98D197 | ecosystem: Environmental > Terrestrial > Soil > Contaminated >...
CCGTGCAGGTGCAGCACATCCTGGTGGACACCCAGGCCGAGGCCCTGGACGTGTACGTGCGGGTCACCGCTGCGGACGCCACCGAGCAGACCTTCACGGACCTGGCGAAGGAGGTGTCCACGGATCCTAGCGCCGCGGAGAACGGTGGCAGCCTGGGCTCGGCGACGGCGTCGCAGTACGTGAAGCCGTTCGCGACGGCCGCCGCCGCGCTCGAGCCCGGCGAGATCTCCCAGCCGGTGCACACGGAGTTCGGCTGGCACGTGATCCGGATGGTGGACAAGCAGGTCCAGTCCTTCGACGAGGTGAGGGCGTCGCTTATCGACTCGCGCTCGATCGTCGAGTTCAACGGGTGGATGCGCGAGCAGGTCCAGACGCAGGGCGTGGACGTGAACCCGAAGTACGGTCGCTTCGACACCGAGACGCTGCAGGTCGTCCGCATCTCCAGCACCCAGACCGACGCCGGCGCGGCCTCGGTGTCCAGCCCCTCGGCGTGATCCACGTGGACGAGCCGGTCCCGTCCAGCCAGGGTGGGGAGCGGCTGCTCGACCTGGTCCGCATCCAGGCGCGGCTGCGCGCTCCCGACGGCTGCCCCTGGGACGCGGAACAGACGCACCAGACGCTCGCCCGCCACCTGCTCGAGGAGACCCACGAGCTGATCGAGGCGATCGACGCCGATGACTCCGACGCGATCCGCGAGGAGCTCGGCGACCTGTTGCTGCAGGTGACGTTCCACGCCCAGATCGCGTCCGACGACGGACGGTGGGACGTGGACGACGTGGCGGAGGGCCTGGTCGAGAAGCTGATCCACCGGCACCCGCACGTGTTCGGCGACGTGGAGGTGGCCGACGCCAACGAGGTGCTCGTGAACTGGGAGAGGCTCAAGGCCGACGAGAAGGGCGAACAGGCCATCCAGGACGACATCCCCGCCACGCTCCCCGCGCTCGCGCGCGCCGGCAAGGTCCAGCGACGCGCCGCGGGGTGGGGCTTCGAGTGGCGGTCGGCCTCTAGCGCCCTGGCGGCGCTCCGCGAGGAGGTGGACGAGCTGGCCGCCGCGATCCAGGCGGGCGAGGCCGACAACGCGGAGGAGGAGATCGGCGATGTGTTGTTCTCGGTCGTCGCGGTGGCGCGCAAGCTCGACGTGGACGCGGAGAGCGCGCTCCGCCGCACGATCCGCGGGTTCGCCGAGCGGTACGAGCGGTTCATGGCGATCGTGAAGGAGCGCGGTCTGGACCTGGACGCCATGTCCGAGGCCGACATCCGGACGCTGTTCCGCCAGGCGCGCACACCATGAGCGCGCCCGGGACCCCGGCATCCGTCGAGCCTGCGGACATCCGCGATGCCCGCGAGCGGATCGCGGCGCACGTCCGCGTGACGCCCGTGCTCCAGCCGGGGCCGGGTGCGTTCGGCCTGGACGGGCCGATCACGCTGAAGCTCGAGCTTCTCCAACACACCGGATCGTTCAAGCCGCGTGGGGCGTTCAACAAGATGCTCGCCTCGGACGTTCCGGAGGTCGGCGTGATCGCCGCCTCGGGCGGCAACTTCGGGCTGGCGGTGGCATACGCGGCGCGTTCGCTGGGGCATCGCGCCGAGATCTTCGTGCCGGACACGTCGCCCGCGGCCAAGATCGACCGGGTCCGCGAGCAGGGCGCCGACGTCCACGTGGTCCCCGGCTACTACAGCGAGGCCTCGTCCGCGGCCCACGAGCGCGCGGCCGAGAGCGGAGCCCTGTGGATGCATCCGTTCGATCAGCCCGAGGTGGTCGCGGGCGGCGGCACGGTCGGCATGGAGATCGCGGAGCAGGTGCCCGACGCCGACACGGTGGTGGTGGCGATCGGCGGCGGCGGGTTGATCGCCGGGATAGGGGCATGGTTCCGGGGCGACGTCCGGGTGGTCGGCGTGGAGCCCGAGGCCTGTCCCACCATGCACGCGGCGCTTGAAGCCGGAGAGCCGGTCGACGTCGCCGTGGGCGGCGTGGCCGCCGACTCGCTCGGGCCCCGCCGGGTGGGTGCGATCGCCTTCGACATCGCGCGCGCGTTCGTGGACCGGGTCGTGCTGGTAACCGACGAGGCGATCCGGGATGCGCAACGGCAGCTCTGGCGCGATGTGCACGTGGTTGCCGAGCCCGGGGGTGCCGCGTCCTTGGCGGCGCTCCTGTCCGGCGCGTACCGGCCGAAGCCGAAGGAACGGGTCGTGGTCCTGCTCTGCGGGGCGAACGCAGATCCCTCCACGGTGGTCTGAGTCAGAGTAGTTCGACGCTCCGGTACGCTGGGTGCCATGAGCGACCGGGCTGACGATCTGGCGCGAGCCCGTGCGTTCGACCGGCGGCTGACCGAGCGCTTGTCCACCGACGTGGTGCCGTTCGACGGCGGTGTCGCCTACCTGGATCGCGACTTCCCCAGGCGGTTCGCCGCGAACTTCCTGTGGGTGGACGACGCGGGCACCGCTCCGGTCGAGCACTGGATCCGCGAGGCCGACCGGATCTTGGGCGGGGACGGGCTCCGGCACCGGAAGGTCGTGTTCCACGAACCAACCGCCACCGAGCGGATGGCGTTCGGGTTCGCGGAGCACGGCTACGTGCTCGATCGGGGCGTCCTCATGGTGCAGCGCGACGAGCCGGAGCGCGTCCACGATGTGGCACGGGTGGAGGAGATCGCGTTCGAGGAAGCCCGGCCGTTGATCGAGGAGGCCACGCGGCGGGCGCCGTGGGCCACCGACGATGAGACCGCGCGGATGCTCACGGACTACCGAGGGAAGCTGGCGCGCACGATCGGCGCGCGCTTCTTCATGGCCCGCATCGATGGTCGTCCGGCCGGTTGCTGCGAGCTGTACGTGGACGGCGACGAGGCACAGGTGGAGTCCGTGGACACGCTCCAGGAGTTCCGCGGGCGGGGCCTCGCGAGCGCGTTCGTGCTGCGAGCCGCGGCCGAGGGCCGAGCGGCCGGAGCCGAGTGGGTCCATCTGTGGGCCGACGCCGATGACTGGCCCCAACAGTGGTACGCGCGGCTGGGCTTCCGCGAGGCCGCGCGCGCCGTGGACTTCATGCGCTGGCCCGAAGGCGAGGGCCCGACCGGCAAGACCACGCTGATCGGTACCCCCAGGTCGACCGGCCCGGCCGCGAAATCCCCGGCCTGAGCAGGGCGTCCGGTACCATCGATCCCCCGATGTCCACGATCGAGAGCGTCCGCGCCCGCGAAGTGCTCGACTCGCGAGGAAACCCCACCGTCGAGGTCGATGTGGTGCTCGACGATGGCGCGTTCGGTCGCGCCGCGGTCCCCTCCGGCGCCTCGACGGGTGAGCATGAGGCGTTGGAGCTCCGCGACGGCGAAGCGCGGTACGGCGGCAAGGGCGTGCTCGGGGCGGTGGCCAACGTCAACGGCCCGATCGCGGAGGCGATCGTGGGGCTCGACGCGTTCGACCAGCGTGGCGTGGATCGCGTGGTGCTCGACCTGGACGGCACGGCCGACAAGTCCGGGCTCGGGGCGAACGCGGTGCTGGGGGTCTCGCTCGCGGTGGCGCACGCCGCCGCCGACGCGAACGGCGTTCCGCTCTTCCGCTACCTGGGGGGCCCGAACGCGCACGTCCTGCCCACGCCGATGATGAACGTGATCAACGGCGGCGCGCACGCCGACAACGAGCTGGAGCTGCAGGAGTTCATGCTGATGCCGGTCGGCGCGGCATCGTTCTCCGAAGCCCTTCGATGGGGCGCCGAGACGTTCCACGCGCTCAAGGCGATCCTGCACGAACGCGGGATGTCTACCGCCGTCGGCGACGAAGGTGGGTTCGCGCCCGAGATCACGAACGCGGTGGAGGCGCTCGAGCTCTTGATGCGGGCGATCGAGAGCGCGGGTCTGGAGCCGGGGACCGAGATGGCCCTGGCCATGGACCCGGCCGCGTCGGAGCTGGTGACCGACGACGGCCGGTACCGGTTGGAGGGCGCCGCTCGCACCGCCGACGACATGATCGCGTTCTGGTCGGACCTGCTCGATCGATTCCCGATCGTGTCGCTCGAGGATGGGCTTGCCGAGGACGACTGGGAGGGCTGGGCCCGCATGACCGCCGAGCTGGGCGACCGCGTCCAGCTGGTGGGCGACGACCTCTTCGTCACGAACCAGGAACGGCTGGAGCGCGGGTTCCGCGAAGACGTGGCCAACGCGATCCTCATCAAGGTCAACCAGATCGGCTCGCTCACCGAGACGCTGGACGTGATCCAGCTCGCCGCGTGGAACGCCTACGGCGTGGTCGTGTCGCATCGCAGCGGCGAGACCGAGGACGTCACGATCGCCGACCTGGCCGTGGCCACGAACGCGGGACAGATCAAGACCGGCTCGCTCTCGCGTGGGGAACGCACCGCGAAGTACAACCAGCTGCTCCGGATCGAGGAGCTGTTGGGCGAGAGCGCCCGCTACGCGGGCGCCGAACCCGTGGTGGGAACGGGCGCATGAGCGCGCAGACGGCGTCCCATTCGATCCAGGTGCGCCCCACCGGGCGGACGTCGCTCCGTGTTAGCGGTCGTGCCGTCGCGCTGTTCCTGATCGCGTGCGCCGTGATGCTGCTCGGGATCGCCCCGCTCCGTGGCTACCTGGACGAACGCGGTCAGCTCGCGGATCTGCACCGACAGGCCGCGACCTTCGAATCGCAGAACGCCAAGCTCCAGACCCAGATCGACCGGCTGACCGACGAGGCGTACCTGGAACGGATAGCGCGCGCGTGCCTGGGCATGGTGATGCCCGGCGAGACCGCGTTCGTCCTGGTGCCGACGCACGGGAGTCCGACCCCACCGGACTGCTAGGGATCGGTCACCACCCGTTGCGGTGGATCTGCTCCTGGAACGGCCGGCGGCGCCGCTTCGTCCACGACCCCTGCGGCTCCTCGTCCTCGGCGCGGTAGCCGAACCCGATGATGCCGATCGGCCGAAGCTGCGCCGGGACGCCGAATCGGTCGAGCAGCTCGCGTTCGCCGTGGACTATCCCGAAGTACCAGCCGCCGAGGCCCTCGTCGACCGCCGCGAGCAGCATGAGCATCGCGGACATGGCGGCGTCGATGTCCCAGAAGCGCACGGGCCAGTGCGTCTCGTCGTCCATGCCGAACGCGATCTTGTCCGGTTGCGAGTACCGCTCGATGTAGCGGCGCTTGTCGGGCAGCGGCAGGACCAGCACTGTGGGCCCAACGGCGATGTCCTCGTCCTCCCACGGGAAGTCGGGGTCGCGCGTTATGCCCCAGAACTCCGCGACCGCCTCAGGCGTGTCCAGCACGAGCAGCTCGAGGCCTTGCGAGAACCCGGCCGAGGGCGCGCGGCGGCCGGCGTCGAGGATCCGGTCCATGATGTCGCGCGGGACAGGGCGTTGGTCGAACCGCCGGATCATGCGACGGCGCCGGACCACGTCCTTGAACTCCATGACGCCCCGGACCCTACCTGGGGCGTCCTTCACGCGCTTTGCGGCATCGAGGCCTCGGAACTAGGATTCGGGACCGTTGGCGGAGCCGTTGGGAGGTCGCGATGATGAGGACAGGTACCACCAGAGGAACTATCGGTGTCGCGGCGACGGTGCTGGCATTGGTGTGCTTCCTTCCAGGCTCCGCAGCCTTGGCGGCTCCAGGGTGTGAAGGCCATGCCGTGACCATCCAGGGGACCCCCGGCGACGACTCGCTCACAGGGACGTCCGGGCGCGACGTGATCGACGGCGGCAAGGGCTTCGACACCATCAAGGGGCTGGGCGGGAACGACGTCATCTGCGGTGGTCCGGGGAGCGACACCATCCTGGGCGGGGACGGCAACGACCGGATCCTGGGCGAGGAAGACGGTGACACGATCACAGGTGGCCAGGGGAACGACTTCCTTGTGGGGGCCGGTGGTCAGGACAGGATCGTCGGCAACGATGGGGCTGACGATCTGTACGGAGGTGCCGATATCGACGTCCTTGAAGGTCTTGCGGGTCAGGACGATCTCTTCGGAGAGGGGGACGGTGACGACCTCTTCGGTGGTCGCAATAACGACACGATGTCCGGCGGCGCCGGAACCGACTCCCTCACTGGGGGGAGCGGCAATGACGATATGGACGGCGGCGCGGGCGTGGACCAGTTGCATGGTGGTGCCGACAACGACCTCCTCCACGGCGGTCCTGGGGATGACACGACCCTCGATGGTGGCGACGGTGCAGATGATGTCCACGGCGATGCCGGCAACGATGCGCTGTATGGGAACGCCGGGAACGCGACGGCGAATGACGCCGACTTCCTGTTCGGCGGTCCGGGGGCCGACACCATCTCAGGGGGCGGGGGATTCGACTACATCCGGGGCTGTACCGAAGGGGACAACACCTCGACCGACACGGAAGATGCCGCCGACATCATCTCCGCCGGAGCCGATGGAGCCAGCATCGACGGCTGCGGAGGCAACGACAGCATCCTGGGCGGGGACAGTGTCGACCAGCTCCGTGGAGACGCCGGAGACGACACGATCTTCGGCGAAGGTGGGAACGACGAGCTGGACGGCGGTGAGGGGTCGGATTGGTTGGACGGCGGTGCCGGCACGGACGTCTGCAAGAGCGGCGAGACGGCGAACAACAACTGCGAGCAGATCCAGCCCTGAGTCGGCCTGGGGCGGTCAGATCGGGCCAACCCCACGTTGACGTGCAGGAACGATTCCCGCACACTGGCCGCCTGCCGCTCGGGACGGCCTGAGCAGCCTGCGCTGAAAGGGGTTCACCACATCGCTGAGATCGAAGTAGGGGCGGTGATCGACGGCACCGTCGAACGCATCACGCCGTACGGAGCGTTCCTCAAGCTCGAGGACGGCCGGCTCGGCCTCATCCACATCTCCGAGATCGACCGGAACTACGTCAAGGACGTGCACGAGCACCTCCGCGAAGGCGACGTCGTCCAGGCGAAGGTCCAGGCGATCAAGGAGGACGGCAAGATCGACCTCTCGATCAAGGCCTTGCAGGACCCCGCGCCGGTCCGGCAACGTCGGGGCTCCGACCCCGGGTTCGAGCAGATGCTCAAGAAGTTCATGAAGTCGAGCGAAGAGAACCTGGTCGACTACAAGCGCGCGGTCGAGCACAAGCGCAAGTAGCCGGGCGACGCTCGGTTCAAGCCAGCTCCAGCTCGTACGTGTGCTCGTCGCACCATCCCCAGCATGGCGGTGTGTCCAGGACCGTCCTGCCAAGATGAGCGTCCGATGAGCGTCCGATGAACGCCGTTCCCGCAACCTCGAACCGCGAGCTCCGAGCCTCTGACCTCGCGGCCGTGCGCGAGCAGCTCGGACGCGAGCCGACCGTGCCGTTCACTGTCGTGGCGCGCTGTACCGGAGGGCATCCGCTCGTGATCCGCAACGCGCCTCGGGGCGCCGACGGCGCACCCTTCCCCACGGCCTATTGGCTGACATGCCCATCCGCGGTCAAGGCGGTCGCGCGCTTGGAGGCCGGGGGAGCCATCGCCCGCTTCAACGGACGCGAACGGACGGATCCCGCGTTCGCGGACGCCTTGCGCGCCGCGCACGACGCCTACGCCGCGGACCGCGCACGCGATCTGCCGGAGGCGCGGCAGGACGGCGGCGTCGGTGGGACGCGTCGCGGCGTGAAGTGCCTGCACGCCCACTACGCATTCCACCTGGCCGGCGGCGTCGATCCGGTCGGCGCCTGGGTCGCCGAGAAGGTTGAGCCGGTCCACGCTGAGCAGCGCCCCGGCCGCGTGGCCGCGATCGACCAGGGAACGAACTCGATCCGACTGCTCGTCGTGGAGCCGGCCACGGCCGCGGGAGGCGATCCGACGGAGCTCGCGCGTGACATGGTCATCACACGGCTCGGGCAAGGTGTGGATCGCACGGGCCGGATCGATCCGACCGCGCTCGAGCGAACGGTCGCCGTGCTTGCTAGCTACTGCCGTCGCGCACGAGCGCTCGGTGCCGAGCGCATCCGCGTCGCCGCGACGAGCGCCGTCCGCGACGCCGAGAACCGCGACGAGTTCGCCGCGGCCGTTCTCCAGCACGCCGGGTCCGAGCTCGAGGTCATCTCCGGCGAACGCGAGGCGGGGCTGTCGTTCCTGGGAGGGACCCGCGGACTCCCGGACGACGTGCCCTCGCCGCCCTACCTGGTGCTCGACATCGGCGGTGGGTCCACGGAGCTCGTCATGGGGCGCGAGCCCGGTCGGGCGGAGCACGCGATCTCGACCCAGATGGGCAGCGTGCGTCTGACGGAGCGGTTCATCCCCTCGGACCCGCCGGACCGCTTGGAGCTGTCGGCGCTCGAGCTCGCGGTCGCGGACGTGTTGGACGAGGCGGAGTCACATGTGCCGATCGGCGACGCGCGGAGCCTCGTGGCCGTCGCCGGGACCGCTACCACGCTCCAGGCGATCGCGCTCGGCCTGGACCGCTACGACCCGGAGGCCATCCACCGGACGTGGCTCTCGTTGGCGGAGGCGGAACGGGTGTTGGCGGCTCTCGTGGGCATGACCTCCGCGGAGCGCTCGGCGTTGCCCGTCATGGCCCCCGGCCGCGGCGACGTGATCGTGGCGGGGGGAGTGATCCTGGTCACCGTGATGCGGCGGTTCGGGTTCGATCGAGCCCTGGTGAGCGAGACCGACATCCTGGATGGGCTCGCCTTCGAGATGCTGGACATCCGGTAACCTCGTCGGCCGGATGTCCAAGCGATCCCGCGAACGTCAGCTGGCGAAGCTCGCCGCCCGGCGTCAGGCCGAGCGCGATACCAAGCGCCGCCGCCGGGATCGCATCATGGGCGCGATCGGTGTGGTGGTGGCGATCGGCCTGGTCGCGGGTCTGGGTCTGTACCTGTTCAACGGCAACGACTCCGAAGCTGCCAGCCCCTCGCCCACCACGAGCGGGAGCCCGGCCGAGCCCACGGTCGCCTGCGGTGGAGTCGTTCCCCCCGACGCCGGCGTCACGAAGCCGACGTTCGCCAAGGTCCCGAAGATGACGATCGACCCGGCCAGGACGTACACGGCGACCATCGACACGTCGTGCGGCCAGATCAGGGTCCTTCTGAACCAGGAGGCGGCGCCCATCGGCGTGAACAACTTCGTCTTCCTGGCCGAGAAGGGGTTCTACGACGGGTTGACGTTCCACCGGATCGTCGCGGACTTCGTGATCCAGGGCGGCGATCCGAAAGGCGACGGCACCGGTGGCCCGGGCTACGGGTTCAAGATCGAGACCACGCCCGACGTCACGTTCGCCAAGCCCGGGATCCTGGCGTACGCCAACAGCGGTCCGGACTCCAACGGGAGTCAGTTCTTCATCACCTTGCAGGCGACGCCCCAGCTGGATCCCGGGCCCAACGGGGAGTACACGATCTTCGGCCGGGTCATCAGAGGTCTCGACGTGGTCCGCCTGATCGGCGCCATCCCCGGGACCCAGAACCCTGGCCTCGCGGGGGAGAACAGCGTGCCGACCCAGACCGTCTACATCGAATCGGTCACCGTCTCTAGCGAGCTGTAAGCCGCCGGACAGGTCGGCCGGTCAGCCGGTCCTGAGCCAGGCGTCGATGTCGCGTTCGATCCGCGCCTTCAGATCGTCGCCTGCGAACGACGCACGAACGCCGCCCCGTGCGATGTCGGCCAGGTCGCGGTCGTCGTAGCCGAACACCTCTCGCGCCACCCGGTACTCGTCGCTCAGCCACGACCCGAACATGGCCGGATCGTCGGAGTTGAGCGTCACGACCACGCCGGCGTCGCGAAGCTTCGGGAACGGATGCTCTTCGAGCGAGGCGAACACGCCCGTGGCCACGTTGGACGAGGGGCACACCTCGAGCGGCATCCCGATGTCGGCCAGCCGGGCGACCAATCCGGGATCTTCGATCGAACGAACGCCGTGACCGATGCGGGATGGCTGCAGCGTCTCGAGCGTGTCCCAGACGTTCTTCGGCCCCGCCCACTCCCCGGCATGCGGCACGGAAGGCAACCCCGCATCGATCGCCTGTCGCATCAGGTGCGCGTACCGATCGACCGGCTGACGCTCACTGCCGGCGGAGTTGATCGCCACCACTCCACGTCCGGCGTACTTCAACGCGACCTCGAGCGTCCCGATGTTGCGTTCCTCGTCGAAGTCGCGGATGAAGTCCGGCTCCAGTCGAGCCACGACCCCGTGGTCGCGCTCGCCGGCCGCGAACCCGTCGAGCACGGCCTCGATCGGTCCGAACCAGTCGCCCAGGCGACCGGCGTGCTGGGCCGGGGAGAAGACCACCTCCGCGTACCGGACCCCTTGTGCCGCAAGATCTCCACAGAGCTCCAGAGCCACGCGGCGGAAGGCGTCCAGGTCGTTGAGCAGGTCGCACACCTCGCCGTAGGAGTCGATGAAGTGTGCGAACCCGTCGAAGCGCCAGATGCCGTCCGGCGTGAGCGCCGCCGGCGCGGGACGCCCGATCCGATCGGCCAGCTCGCGCACCGTGTCGACCCGGATCGATCCCTCCAGATGGATATGGAGCTCCGCCTTGGGCAACGACACCAGGTCTCGCATCGACCGATGGTAGCGTCGTGCGCGTGTTCGAACCCACCTCGCGCCGGTTCCTCGAACGTGCCGCGACACGCCCGTTCCGACGGATCAACTAGTATGACTCAGACTAGTGTTGTTACGGGAGGCGCCGGATTCATCGGATCGAACCTGGTGCGTACCCTGCTCCAGGCGGGTCACCAGGTGCGCGTCCTGGACGACCTCTCGACCGGCCGGCTCGTCAACTTGGACGACGTGGCCGGTGACGTCGAGCTGATCCACGGCGACGTGCGCGATCGGGAAGCGGTGGTCCGCGCGGTGGCCGGCGCGCAGCTCGTGTTCCACGAGGCAGCGATCCCGTCGGTGGCGCGTTCGGTGGACGACCCGATCACCTCGAACGAGGTCAACGTGGCAGGAACGCTGAACGTGCTCGTGGCTGCCCGCGACGCGAAGGTCGAGCGCGTGGTGTATGCATCGTCAGCGGCGGTCTACGGCAACGCCGACGCGCTTCCGCTCCACGAGGGCATGCCCATGCGGCCGGCTTCCCCGTACGGCGTCTCCAAGCTGGCGGGGGAGCGCTACCTCGAGGCGTTCACGCGCACTTGGGGCCTTGCCACGATCGCGCTCCGCTACCTGAACGTGTTCGGCCCGCGTCAGAACCCCGGCTCGGACTACGCGGCGGCGATCCCCCGGTTCATCTCGTGCACGCTCGCCGGTGAGGCGCCCACCGTATTCGGCGACGGCGAGCAGGCGCGCGACTTCGTCTTCGTGGACGATGTGTTGCGGGCGAACCTGCTCGCCTCCACGGCGCCCGAGGCGGCGTGGGGCCGGGCCTTCAACGTCGGCCGAGGCGAACGCCGAACGGTGAACGATCTGCTCGCGAAGATCCGATCGCTGATCCCCGGTGATCATCCGGATCCCATCCATGCCCCGCAGCGGCCGGGTGAGATCCGCGATAGCTGGAGCGACATCCGCGCGGCGTTCGAAGGTCTGGGCTACAAACCGGCCGTCGCATTCGAAGAAGGTCTCCGGCGAACGATCGAGTGGATCGCGGGCCGAGAGGGAGTGGCCACCTAGAAGAGCAGCGGCGGGATTGGCCCCGGGCTCGGCGCCGGACCTTCGGGCGTGCCGCCACCGGGCGTGCCGCCACCGGGCGTGCCACCGGGCGTGTCGCCACCGGGCGTGTCGCCACCGGGCGTGTCGCCACCGGGCGTATCGCCACCGGGCGTGTCGCCACCGTTCCCGCCGCCGGGCGTCCCGCCGCCGTTGCCACCGCTCTCCTCGGTGCCCTCCTC
>Ga0214473_10009131_pt1 | contig 11733 bp, 14 predicted proteins | sample RVTome_7_FD_203509 | JGI IMG/M metagenome (GOLD analysis project Ga0214473, IMG submission 203509) | Soil microbial communities from uranium-contaminated site in the Upper Colorado River Basin, Wyoming, United States - RVT98D197 | ecosystem: Environmental > Terrestrial > Soil > Contaminated >...
CTGGAACCGGGGACCCGTGTCCTCGACCTCGGCAGCGGCTCGGGCGAGATGCTGTGCACCTGGGCACGCGATTACGGAATCATTGGCACTGGTATCGACATGAGCCAATTGTTCTCCGATCAAGCGAAGCGCCGCGCTGAAGAACTCAGTGTTGCCGGCCAAGTCGAGTTCATCCACGGCGACGCTGCCGGCTACGTAGCCGCCGAAAAGGTCGGTGTGGCAGCCTGTCTCGGCGCCACGTGGATCGGCGGGGGAGTCGTCGGCACCATCGAACTTCTGGCGAAAAGCCTCCGCACGGGAGGGATCATCCTCATCGGCGAGCCCTATTGGTTGCAGTTACCGCCGACAGAAGACGTTGCCAAGGGTTGCCATGCCGGTTCGATAGCCGACTTTCTCATGCTTCCAGAACTGCTCGCGTCTTTCGGCAGACTCGACTACGACGTCGTGGAAATGGTTCTGGCAGACCAAGAGGGCTGGGACAGGTACGAGGCAGCCAAGTGGCTCACCATGCGCCGATGGCTCGAAGCGAATCCCGATGACGAGTTCGCGAAAGAAGTGCGAGCCCAACTGACCTCGGAACCCGAGCGCTACGCCGCTTACACACGTGAATACATGGGCTGGGGCGTGTTCGCACTGATGGCGAGGTGATGAGGGGATTACCGGGCTACTCAGAAAGTGGGAAAAATCCAATCATGCCTAACAAGACAAATGCACTCGGACGGCAAAAAGCGGCGCTCGTTCCTCGCTCTGCTTTTTGCCGCCGGTGATTTGCGGCGTTCGCCAAACAACGAAGAGAGTATGAGAGCTCAACGCAAGAAGATGACAACGGAATTCGGGAGCGTTTGGGACGCAACTGATCCCGCTGGCATGCACGAGCGGATCGGCAATTTGTGGCTCGTATGGATAGGCTGGGTTCATGTTCTTGAGGACGCCGAGTTGTGTCTCGGTGAAAGGGAGTTCCATCATGAGCAGAAAGGCGAAGTCGTCATGCCCATGATACTTTGCGTGCGTGCGATGTTGCTCGGGTATGCAATTGAATGTGCTCTCAAAGCCCTGTGGGTCAGGAAAGGAAACAAACTCATCAGTAACGGCAAGTATCGAGGGGTAACGGGAGCCAAAGACCACAATCTTCCGCAGTTGGCGCAGGCAGCAGGCTTCATACCGACCACTACCGAAGGAGACGTGCTGCGGCGACTCTCACAGTTTAGTCAATTCGCAGGCAGGTATCCCGTCGGCAAAACACCGGATGATATGAGGCCGGACAGCCTCACCAAGGCGGATGTAGGTTTCTTCTCGAAGAGGGATTTTCGTACGGGTGAAAGCGTCCTGAACAAAGTCGTTAGTGCAGTTTCAGGAAAGAAGCGCAGGGCATTCCCCCGCCGGCCGCGAAATTTGCCTTAGTTGGGCTTCAGTGGAATGCCGTGAAATTGCCGGCGAACAAGGCGTTCCACCGGATGCGCAAAAACCAGCGCCCCGGTGAACTTAGTCGTTATGCCAGAGAACAAGAAAAAACATGATCTTAATGTTCGTGACGTTGTCCCCGTGATCGAGGAGGCCATCAGGCGACTTTCCAACGGAGAGTTCCGTTTGTCAGGGGGAAAGACCAAGGGGACGTTGCTGAAAATCGTGACTTTACATTCTTAGGTGATTGTGGTAGAAGGTGTTTATGCCTCGGCAAGCCAGATTAGACGCACCCGGGATCCTTCACCATGTGATGCTACGGGGAATTGAAGGCTCCCCGATATTCCTTGATGATCAGGACCGGCAAGATTTTGTCTCTCGGGTCAGTCAACTGGTGGAGATGACGGGAACAAGAGTACTGGCTTGGACTCTTATGGAGAATCACGTCCACCTCTTGATCTTCAGTGGTCCCCAAGGAATTTCTAAATTTATGCGACGCCTTTTGACGGGATATGCCGTCCGATATAATTTGAGACATCAGAGGAGTGGCCATCTGTTTCAGAACCGTTACAAATCTATTGTCTGTGAGGAGGACTCCTATCTGTTGGAACTGGTGCGTTACATTCATTTGAATCCCTTAAGGGCAGGAATTGTGAAGAATATAGAAGAGTTGGAGCGATACCCCTGGTGCGGTCATGGCGTACTGACAGCCCGAAGGAAGAAGGATTGGCAGGAGACGGAATACGTCCTCACCCAGTTCAGTGAAGAGAGGAAGAAGGCCATCCGGAGTTACCGGGAGTTTATTGAGGAGGGGAAACATCAAGGGAGGCGGTTGGATCTGGTTGGGGGAGGACTGATTCGAAGCCTTGGGGGTTGGTCCCGGGTGCTTTCTCTACGGGAATCAGGAAAGGATCTCGAACACGATGCGCGCATTTTGGGGGGAGAAGATTTCGTCCAGGATATTTTGAGGGAAGCGGATAGAAGTCTGCGACGGCAGGTGAGAGTTGGGGAGAGGAAGAGATCGATTGACCAGGTCATCAAGAGGATGTGCGAGGAAGAGGGGATAAGAGAGGAGGAGCTTCGGAATGGAGGGCAGAGAAGGGGAGTGTCGAGATTGAGGGCAAAGATTTCCTCGCATTTAAGTCATGAAATGGGAATACCGATGGCAGAAATAGCAAGACACGTGGGAGTATGTGGATCAGCTGTCGTCAAGGCAATTCAAAAAAAGGAGTCAACAGATTAGATTCATAGATTTCATCAACGTCCCCATGTTTTGTACATCCATATTTGTAACAGTTTAGTCCTTTTGAAACTTTTTTAGTCACGCGCCCACAATGTTCTTGACTTAGGGGCGTTTTTTTGTTTAAATAATGTGAGTATAGATACTCATGTTTCGAAAGGGGGCTCCGATGAGTCGATGGGATATCCTCAAGAAGCGGCAGGCCCGGCTGAGGGAGGACATTACGTCCATGCTCGATAGTTTTCTGATTGGGACCGTCGCAAAATCACCTTCCATGACCGGCTATAGCCTGACAACCAAAGTGGAAGGGAAAACCGTAACCCTCTATGCCCGAAAAGACATTGTTCCGAAGGCTTTGGAGATGGGCAACCGTTACAAGAGGCTTTGGACGCTTATCCAGGCTCTCTCCAAAGTCAACTGGGAGATCCTGAACCTGGAGAGCAGGTAGCCGTGCCGCGCTACCCCTATCCGCCCTATGATTTTGAATGTTTGTACAGGCACAGCTGTCCCTATCTGGACGGATTATCCACCCAGTGGGTCCTGGAAGAGTACCGACGGGCTCACGATGTGTATCAAGAGCATCTGCGGATCATCGATCTCTTTGATGGCCACTTAAAAGCCAGGGATGAGCGGATACGGATTCTGGAACAGGGGAATGCGGAACTGAAGGCAAAACTTCAAGCCTTGCACCGGCGGCAATTTAAGCCGAAGAGGAAGAAAGACGCGGAGACAGGGGGAAAGGATGTCGAGAACGACTTGTCGTCCAATGAGAGGGAAAAGAAAAAACGTGGGGCACCCGTGGGCCATCCAGGATGGGTACGGCCCAAGCCGGACCATGTTGATCGGACCGTTCATGTGCCTGCTCCGACAATCTGCCCCCATTGCCAATCCGAGGACTTGACGCCGATGGAGAAAAGCACGGAGCACGTTCAGGAAGATATCGTCATCCAGCCCCGGACTCGGGTAACCCGCTTCCTGCATGGACAGGCATTTTGCACCCAGTGCCATCGTCCGGTGGTTCAGGCAGGTGAGGGCGAGCTATTGAACGCCCCCATCGGACCGGTCGCAAAATCTGTGGCCATCTATTTACGTTACCGGATCGGGATTCCCTATCGCAAAACAACCGAGATATTCCGGGAGTTATTTGGCCTGAAGTTTGTCCCTGCCTCTGCCCTGGGGTTCGATCGCAAAGCGACGACACGGGGTACGCCGCTCTATGAGGATTTGCGTGATAAGATCAGGACCTCCGAGGTTGTCCATGCCGATGAAACCTCCTGGCGCGGTGACGGTGTGGGCCATTTCGTATGGTTCGCAGGAAATGAAGATCTCTCCTTCTTTCATATCGACCGGCATCGGTCTGCCGAGGTGGCAAAAACCATCTTCGGAGAAGACTTTAACGGGACGCTCGTTCGTGACCGGTATGCTGCCTATAACGGGATCGGAACGGACTGGCAGACTTGCATCGCTCATATCCTCACAAAGGCCAAGGAAATCAAAACAGAACATGCGCTCCTGCCGAAGATCGAGAAGGACGCCGCGACGGGTCCCTTCTGCGACCGCCTTATGGATCTATGCTCACGACTCTGTGACACGGGGCAGAAACTCAAATCCGGCGATCTCCCCTGGAAGAGGGCGGCCAAGATCGAAAAAAGCTTTGTCAAGGAACTCATCACCCTCTGCAAACAGCCGCTTCGTTTCAAACCTGCCGAGACCCTCCGAACCTATCTTGCAGGTCCCGAACAGAGATTTCTCTTTACTTTCCTCCGCCGTCCCGGCGTTGCGCCCACTAACAATCACGCGGAACAGTCTCTGAGGCACCTGGTTATCTTTCGCAAGATATGCTTCGGATCGAGATCAGAAAGCGGACTCAAAACCCACAGCATCCTTCCCAGTCTTGTGCAAACCGCCAGAAGACAAGGCATCCATCCAAGGAAGTTTCTTCAAACCCTCCTCACCGCAGATACGGCAACCGCTCAAGCCGCCCTCTATAACAATTCAAGTTGACCTGTCGATGGCCGGCGGGTAGAATAGGGACTAAACTGTTACCGCTGGTTAGCCAAATCGTTAGTCGCTCCAAGCTATCTATATTCGATCAACATTTCTGGTGAAAGGAGGAACGAGTATGAAAAGTATTGGAATCTTTTCCCTTGTGTTCATCGTCATGACCAGTACTGTCTTTACCAGTCACTCTGCCGGGCCGTCTGACGAGAGGATCAGGAGTGCGTATAGACTGATCCTGTCAGAGGCGGATACAAACAAAGACGGCAAGCTTTCCGTATCAGAATGCAAAGCGGGCTACAAAGATCCGGCGATGGCGGAAAAAAACTGTAAATTTTGGGATGCTGACAATGACGGCATCATCACCGAAGATGAATACGTAAGGCAGGGAATGAGCTTTGGGAAGAAGAAATAGTCCTGGAGTATTTTGGGTGGATTTTGACAACTTCACAATCAAGGCACGGGCATGCGTATGGAGAGAACGTAAGTCTCCTCCTCGTCTAACTTAGCGGTCCGAGAAGCGGGCAGCCCTTTACATAGGACATTTTTGTCCTAACGCGGAATCGAGTAGGCGCCGGACCACGCCTGTGATGCTGTCCAAAGGGTTTTTTGGCTGGCGCTGTTCATCCCGATCTTTGAGCGGCGCGCTTACGCGCCGCTCAACGGCGAGCTGCTCCGCCGCGTCTTGTCAGGCGGCGCAGAAATGCGCGCCGCCCAACAAGACGCTGGAGCCTCGTCATGCCTAAGAATGGCCTCCCTCCGGTCCCCATCTTAGGCGGATTCGGCTCAGCTCGCCGTTGGAGAAAGGACCAATGAAGATCAAGCCCGAGTACACTGGCATGTGGCGGATAACAGAAATGTCCGTTTGGGATCGGGACTTCATTGATCTCGTTACTCCCGGTCATTTGACTGTCAAGCCAAACGGCACCGGGACATTCGCCTTCGGCGCAATTGAGGCGGAAATCGACTGCCGAATAGAGCAGCTTGCAAGTCAGGAGCGTCTCGTATTCTCCTTTGCGGGATGGGACGAAGGCGATGAAGTGAGTGGCAGAGGGTGGGCGATTGCGGATGGGAACAGCATGGACGGATGGTTCAGTTTCCACCTCGGAGATGAGTCAACGTTCAAGGCTAAGAGGAAGAAGGCAAAATAGGATTGAACAAGGCGCTGAAGCGGATCGCCCATGAACCGGGCTCCCGCTTAGCTTTCCGTTATGCCCTGGATATAATAATCGTTCATAGCCCGTATTTACGTCCAGGAGCAACCTGAAAAAGGAGGAGCGAAAATGTTTGGGAATTGTTTATCCAGGTTCTTGATTTTACTCGTTCCCATCCTTTTTCTATTCCCCAGTTGCGCGGTTAAGCCGTCCTTCTATGAGACGAAAGAGATTAATGTTACTGCCAATAGGATAGCTTTGGAGAAGAGAGACCAAATAAAACAGTTTGACGGCAGGGTAAGGGAAGGGCTTCAAAAGGGCTTTCTCCCCATCATTGATGTGGAATTTCATTACAACCGGGAAACAGATTTGGGGTCAGACTTAAATATTGACATTTAAGATGATTATTTGTAATTAGCATTTAGGTAAACCTCCGGCTCTGCCGGGGGACTCGCAGTGTTTGACATTTTCGGGAAAATAAGAAAAGCCTCCCTTTGTGAACCGCTCAAGGTTACAGAAAAGGAGGCTTTGAATGGAACGTTATGAAAGCTTACACCATACCAAATGGGAATGCAATCCCAATTGTTTCCTTTCGAACAGTTAAGAGGATTCAGGGAAATACCGATCATGGAAGACATCGACTTCCTGCTGCGGTTGTGCAGGACGGGAAAGTAACCCTCATCGGTGAACCCGTTACGACCTCTGCCCGGCGGTTTTTGCGGCGCGGCATCGTGTGGCAGCAGACACTCGACATCCTTCTTGTGATTCTCTACCGTCTGGGAGTGAGCCCTGAAATTCTTTCTCATGTGTATCGCGTGACAGACTCCCGGTTCGCAAACCACCCTCCGGGAAAGTTCTTTTCTTGACATACAATTCCGTATTTGGTTAGATTCTTACACACAAAGGTCTGAGAGTTATCTTTAACACTTGAGGTCCGGTTTCGCCTGGCTTCATAACTTAGCCTGAACCTCAGCCTTAACCGTGGTTGTCAGGGTTTTAAGCTTATGATTCGAACGGTCTTCGTCTGGTTCTGCATCGGTGTTGCGGGCGCGATCCTGGGCTCGCTGTGCATCATCTGCTATCCTCTTAACCCAAGAAGCGGGCGACTGAATCACCACATAGCAAGTCTCTGGGGGAAGGTCGCCCTCTGGGCCAATCTGGTGAGAGTGAAGGTGGAAGGTCTCGAAAACGTTCCCGGACAAGGGCCTTATGTCTTCATGTCGAATCACCAGGGGAGTTACGATATCTTCGCGCTCCTCGGGCGTCTTCCGTTTCAATTTAAATATCTGGCCAAGAAGGAGATCTTTTCGATCCCGATCCTCGGCTGGGCCATGAAGGCGACGGGTTACATCTCCATCGATCGTGAGGGGACCCGCGAGACCGTGAAGGCCCTGAACAACGCCGCGGAAAAGATTCACGATGGAATGTCCGTCCTCATCTTTCCCGAAGGATCGAGGAGCCCCGATGGTTCAATTCAACCTTTCAAAAAAGGGGGGTTTACACTGGCTATTAAATCGCAAGTCCCCATCGTTCCCGTCGCGATCGCCGGAAGCCGTGAGATCATTCCAAAACGGAAATTGACGGTTTATCCCGGCGCCATCTCCATCCGTATCGACCGTCCTGTTGAAACGAAGGGGTGCACCATGAAGGATCGGGAGGCTTTGATGGGCCAGCTTCACGACATCATCGTCAAAAACTTCACGCTGATTTCCAGAAAGGGAGAGGAAGAAGGGCAGTAAGGTTGGTTATTTTTTCTTGCGCGCTTCCCTTGGGAGCTCACAAGTGAAGATGGAACCTCCAAACGGTACCTCACAGAGGCCACAGAGCACACTGAGATGTGATTTTTTGTTTGTCGGAGAGGTACCGACAAACAAAAAGGATTCACGGATTTCTTGGCTGAAAGACAGGAGCCTTATTGAGAACCGGTATCTCTCCGATTCTCAATAAACAAACCGATCTCTCAGTGATCTCTGCAAACTCTGTGAGAGACACGGGGTCATTTGTTTGCGGCTATGCCGCGCTGTGTCTTTGCCGTGCGAAATCTATTTTGGACGAGAGCGGTCCTAAATCCTTACGAGGTTGGCGCCATAAGTCAGGCCGGCTCCGAAACCGACGAGAATGACAAGATCGCCTTTGCGGAGCTTCCCTTCCCGAAAGCACTCATCAAAAGCGAGAGGAATGGAAGCAGTGGAGTTATTACCATACTTTTCAATCGTGACGATCATCTTGTTTTTAACTGCCCCATCAGGAAGCGCCAGCTTGTGTTCGAGGGCCTCTGCGGCGCTTTGGATGATCCTTGCATTGGCCTGATGAGGTATGATTCTGTCAACCTGATCGAGCAACTCACAGAGCTCTTTCTTGCTGGCCGCTCCCCCAGGATCGAGGACCCGCAGGCAGCTTTCCGCCATAGCTCTTTTGGCGAAGGAGTAGACCTTCTTACCCATCATCCACATAACTCGATGGCCATTGTCTCCATTTCTGCGAAGCACAAGGGTATCCCTCGACTGGTATTCGCCGCCCAGATGCGACCTAATGATGCCTTCTCTGGCGCTCCGTTGTAAGACCACGGCGCCTGCTCCGTCTCCGAAAAGAACGCACGTGTTTCTGTCTCGGTAATCGGTGATGGCTGAAAGCTTGTCCGATCCAACCACGGCCACTGTTTCATATTGCCCTGATTTCACAAACTGTTCTGCCATGGCCAGAGAATAATTGAAACCGGTGCAGCCTGCTTGAAGATCAAAGAAGGGTACGTTTCGACGGAAACTAAGGAGGTGAGCGATGTGGCCAGCAGCGGACGGCCAAACGGGGTCGGTGGTATTGGTACCCACCACAAGCAGATCGATATCCTTCGGGTCGATACGGGCGCTTTCTATCGCCGTTTCAAGGGCAAGCCGGCCCATGGTCACATTGGTTTCATTTTCACCTGCGATTCTTCGTTCACGGATGCCTGTCCTTTCGAGAATCCATTGGTCAGTCGTGTCCACCATCTTCTCCAGATCATGGTTTGTAAGGACCCTTTCCGGGACATAAGACCCCGTTCCAATAATTCCAGCGTGATGCATTCAAATCCTTTCATACGTTCTGAATTAAGCTTTGAAAGATCGTTAAATGTAACCTTTTCTCTCATCTATGGCAATAGACCGTCCCGCCCTTCAATTTTATTTCTTCTGTTTTTCAGCATCTATGGTGGAATGTACTTATTCGAGGGAAACAGATCTGGGGTCAAACTTAAATATTGACATTTAGGATGATTATTTGGGAAATGACTCCTGGGTCAGGCTTGCAATATTGCGATTTCCGTGGTCGAGGCTTACTGACTGCAAAGGTAATCCAAAACTCCAGGCTCCAATCAAAGACCCAGTCCCCCTCCAATGGCACGAAGTCAAGAAGGTGGGCCAGTGGCGAACATTCGGAATCATGGCATCGAATTTTCCCATGCCGCGACCGTACTTGATGATCCGATGGCGGTAACGATTGAAGACACACGCCATGGTGAGCAGCGTTTTGTAACCATTGGACCAGATATACTGGGCAGGGTGTTGGTTGTTGTTTATGCCTATTCGGGTGAGGAAGACATTAGATTGATTTCAGCACGGAGGGCAACTCCAAAGGAGCGGCGGGTATATGAGGAAGAAGGATGAAATGCCGAGGGAATATAACTTCAGCAAAGTCAAGCGGGGGCCGGTCATACCCCGCAAAGGCAAGACCAGAATCACGATCTTCATTGGTACGGATATACTGGAGTGGTTTAGGGATGAGGCAGAGCACGAAGGCCAGGGATACCAAACGGCAATAAACCAGGCTTTGCGCAACTATATCAAACAGGATAAACGTTCCATACAGGAAATCGTCAGAGAGGCGGTACGGAAGGAACTTCAAGTTTTCAAAAAGGCCAGCTAATCCCACCTCTAATCTTCACCTATGCTGGCTTCCAGACTTCACCTGTCCGGAGATCGAGATGTTTGAAACGCAACTGCCCTGATGCGATCTCGATGAAACCCATCGTTGTGGGAAGCCCCATTCTCGAAGGACCTGCCGAGCCGGGATTGAAGAGGTGAACGTTCCGATCCGTGCCGAGGAAAGGGATGTGAGAGTGGCCGAAGACGACGATCTGTGCGGGATGTTGGCGAAGGAGGTCCAGGGCATCCTTATTCAGTCTGAACTGCACCAGCGCGAAATGTAAGAGCAACAAATCAACCCGGAAGGTGTTGCCCAGCTTGACATGCAGGGTCATGGAATCCGGCCACATCGGACCAGCCGGATCGACATTTCCGCGAACGAATACCGCCTGGCAAACCGTCTCCAAATCCTCGGTAAGATCGTAGTCGCCCACATCTCCGGCGTGAAGAATAAGAGACGGACGACGCTGTTCAAGAAGGGGAAAGAGGTTTGGGTGGGGTCTGCCGTGCGTGTCGGAAAGTGCCCCGATCAAGCAGCTTTCGGAATCGGATAAATCGATCGTCCTTATCTGATGTCTTTGTGTCATAGACAGAATGGACCTGGCCTCATTCAACGGCCGGCTATTCAGGCCTGCGAGAAGCCATATTCTTTGCAACGAACCAGTCAATCAACTTCCGTGCAATACTGATCTTACCTGGAAGCGGCGGCAGGCAATCGGCGGCGAACCAGCCGGCCTCTTCGATCTCGGCGGCGTCGATCAAAATCTCGCCTCCGCCATAAACGGCGGTAAAGCCGATCATAAGAGAATGGGGGAAGGGCCAGGGCTGGCTGCCGAAGTATCGGAGGTCCTGGATGGAGATGCCGACTTCTTCTTTTACTTCCCTGACGACCGCCTCTTCGAGCGATTCCCCTGGTTCGACGAATCCGGCGAGAACACTGAACACGCCGGGAGGAAAGCGCCGGGACCTGGCCATCAGCGCCTTGTCATCCCGTTCAACAAGAACGATGATTGCCGGCGAGAGGCGCGGGAAATGAAGAAGACCGCATTGGGGGCACTTCTTCGCTCGTTCCATCCCCTGGGGTTCTGTCTGGACCCCGCACCGACCGCAGAACCGGTGAGTTCTCTCCCACTCGACGATCTGAACGGCCCGCGCCGCCACCCAGAAGAGGTCTTCATCCAATTGCTCGTAAACTTGCCGCAAGCCCTCGAAAGTCATTCCTCTCGGCGCGGCCATATCATCGTGCAGCTCCACGGCATAGCAGCGCCGGCCGCCAAGAAGGCCGAGATAATGCTGGCTCGACACTGCCAATCCAAGATCTGAAAAGTTGACGACACAAGGAATCCGGATGGAAGATGACTGCTCGTACGCAAGGATTCTATCCGCCCTGAAGGCAAACCACCAGGCAGCCTCATTTGTTCCCTCGGGCGGTATCATCCCTGATCTGAATTCTTTATTTGCTGCCATCTCACTCTTCCTGCCATTTGGTTGTTCATTGTAAGACGGCATTTCTCTTTCGGCCATACACTCACTTGAATAATTTTCTGGCTGTGTTTGCACCAATTTGTCGAAAAAGGTTATAAAAAAAGGCAGGCTTTTAACCCTGCCTTTTTTAACGCACTGTTTGCTCTTACACTATTCCCAGTAAGGCTGCATGCCGTAATACCTATAGACCTGGGAGGCATATGCGAGGTCCCTCGCATTGCTCCAGCTGAAGTCGGGTGCAGCTAATAATTGATCTCTCGTCGCGTTAAGAGCAAAGAGGTCTTCATCCGTTTTTGACAAGCTGCTGAAAGGAAAAGCGACCATTCTTTCTGTCATTCCCCCTACATCGGTGAGAACCACGTAGACCACATGTCCGTTCGTGGAATCGATCATGATGTCATCGATCCGGGCAACGTCTTCTCCATCAGACGTCTGGACCCTGGCGCCAAACAAATCGCTGCTCCATTCGCCCTTTTCCAACATGGCCTGATCCTTTTTATAAAAGGAAAGACCCCGAGTCCAGTAAGGCGACTCGCCGTAAAATTCTTCAGAAGGA
>Ga0214473_10009132_pt1 | contig 11732 bp, 8 predicted proteins | sample RVTome_7_FD_203509 | JGI IMG/M metagenome (GOLD analysis project Ga0214473, IMG submission 203509) | Soil microbial communities from uranium-contaminated site in the Upper Colorado River Basin, Wyoming, United States - RVT98D197 | ecosystem: Environmental > Terrestrial > Soil > Contaminated >...
CGCGCGCTACAAAGGACAGGACAATGGGCTCCAATGCCGAAAGGCAACGGCAATCCCGAAACCTGTCCGTAGTTCGGATTGAGGGCTGTAACTCGCCCTCATGAAGCTGGATTCCGTAGTAATCGCGGATCAACATTCCGCGGTGAATATGCCCCTGCTCCTTGCACACACCGCCCGTCAAACCATCCGAGTTGGGTTCAAGTGATGATGCCTCAACCTGGGGCGTTAGAACTTGGGTTCAGCAAGGGGGGTTAAGTCGTAACAAGGTATCTGTAGGGGAACCTGCAGATGGATCACCTCCTACGCAAAACCGGAGGGGAACTACCCCTCCACCAAACATTGGTAGGGTTCCAAGCACCTAAGACAAAAGCAATCTATCATCGAACGTCCAGCGATATTTTTTCTTCAAATCATCGAGATAGCGAACAGCTTGCGCTCCGTTTCGAATCAAAATGAAGAATAATGAAAAGGGTTTGATCGAAAGCTGCGGTCGACCTCTCTAAGGCTTCTTCCTGCTCATCATGAACATCATGGCGAGCAGCGCGATGACCACTATCACGAGGATGAGCGTCACCATGCCGTACGTCCCGGCGTTGTTAGCCTTGGTCTCAACCTTGTCCGTCTTCTCCTGTAAGGCATCGAGCTGGAGCTGCATGTCGGCGAGCGTCGCGTTCAGAGCATTCATCGCTGCTGTCTGACCAGCACCCATCGCGACCAGTGCCGTTTGGAGAGCGGTCACCTGTCCCTGCAATGCCGTGACCTGTGCCCTGAGCGCTGTCATGTTGGCGTCTGTCGTTCCCAAGGCAGCCTGAAGAGCAGACACTTCCGCCTCCAGGGCGGCGATCTGCTCGTCGACGGTGAAAGCGTCAAGGATGGTCAGTGCGAACTCCGTATTCGGAACGTCGATCCAGCCGTTATCGACGATGTTGACCCATTCGGCGATGATTAGCCGATACGTTCCCGGGGGCGCGATGTCCGGTATGTCTATCTGAAGCGTCAGTTGGGAGCCGACTGGGCTCGCACCAGAGTAGGTTTTGTACACGACATCGGAGTCCGATATCAGATACATGGACACGCCGGAGTAGCGGCACACCGAGTATGCGAACTGGGTATCGAAAGCGACTGATATCGCGCCGCCAGCTGGCACTGATGAGGCCGACACGGTTGCGGTTACCTGAACGAGCTGAAGAGACTCCACATGGTCGAAGACGTCCGTGGCATTGCAGCCGCCAAGGGCGAGTATCTTCCCGTCCGCGGTCGTCGCACCTCCAAGGTGACGAGCCTCCACGGTCATGTTCGGGAGCACGCCCCAAGAGTCGTCATGAGGAGAGTAGTAGTTGCCGGTCGCAAAGCTGACTCCCATGTTGGATCCAGTCGCCGCGCCGCCGAACACGTATATCATGTTGTCAAGTCCGACTACGGCTGCATGCCCGGACCTCGCCACAGGCATAGACGAGACGGACGACCATGAGCCCCAGTAGACATCGTATTCGAAAGCGTAATCTGTAGAATCGAACCAGCTCGAGCTGCTTCCGCCGAAGTAGTACAGCAAGTTCCCACCATTGTATGCCACGAATGCTCCGCCACTCAACGCTATTGGCATCGATAGGCCATAGCTCCAACTGTCAGCATTAGGGTCGTATACCTGCACTGTCGCAAGATCGCCCGATCCGGAGTTGTAGCCTCCCGCAACGTATATCATCCCGTTGTAGCCAACGGCCGCTCTCGCTTGCCAGACAGCGACGAGCATGTTGGTTCCGTAGCTCCAAGAATCGCCAACTGGGTCGTATATCTGAGTGATTGTCGTGCTTGAGCCTCCGCCGCCGAAGACATATATCTTCCCGTCAGGGCCGCATGCACCAGCGGCTCCCCTCGTGCTCGTGAGCAGAGGGGCAATATCGTTCCACTGACCAGTGGCGGGGTCGTAGGTGCTTGCGTTCGTCAATTCGGCAGCTCCAGGGTTCCAGAATCCACCGATCACATACACGAGGCCATTCCCGTCCTGAACGACGGTCGCCTGTGCGCGCACATCGCCCATCGCGGCCTCGGCTGTCCAGGCAGGGGTGTAGGCCGCTCTTGCCGAATCAGCCACGAAGCCGAGTGAGCTCATCGCCAGCAGCAGGAACAATCCCACGGCCAGCGCACATCTAAGGCTGTTTCTTATCTCATTCATGGTTTCACCTATTTCACAATGACCACAAATCGCATCCATCCCTTGTGGTTAACAAGACTGGTATTATGGATGCACATGAGGTATTAAAAGACCTCCCATTGTCATAGAATCCCTGAAACCGGGCATTCATCACGCGGCCCATCCCGATGAAAATGGTTCGATTGCCCCTTCACAATCAGTAAACGAAGATCGAAGCAACCTAGAAGACATCCAACACGATTTCAGTCGCTGTTCCGAATGTTTTTATACCTCGGTAGATTACACTGACCACGTCTGTCATTTGTGCATCTGGCCGAGACAGAGACCGGAGGTGCTATGACAGCGGCGATACTCGAGTCTAGGGAAGAGATACAATGATGATTTTGAAGATGAAGAAAGAGGACCTATCAGTCTTCCTCGACTCCGTGAAGGAGTGGGGGGAGCTCTGGGGTCCGACGAAGAAAGGAGATAAGGTCTCCTACGCGAAGGTCGACTCGCTCTCGCAGATGGACCTGAAGGCGACAAGGACGATCATACCGCCAAAGAAGTTCCTCTATCCCCCGAGGTTCACGATGTTCGACTACGACGAGGAAGGCTTTGTCGAGAGGCGCGGTGACGTGCCGCGGAAGATCCTGTTCGGGATACACCCTTGCGACATCCATGGAATACTCATCATGGACAAGCTCTTCCTCGAGACCTACAATGATCCTTACTACAAGGAGCGCAGGGAGAAGACGCTCCTGATAGGGCACAGCTGCATCCCCGATGACAAGTGCATGTGCATGGCGACCAATACTGATTTCATCGCCGAAGGGTTCGACCTGTTCTTCACGGACCTCAAGATGTTCTATCTTGTCAGGGTCGGATCGACGAAGGGACATGACCTTGTGAGGATGAAGCCGGAACTGTTCAGCAGGGACCTTGGCAAGAACGAGATCCTCACCTACACTGAGTACAGGAATTGGAAGAACTCCCAGTTCAAGAAACAAATGGATTTCACGGGCATGCCATACATATTCGAGCTTGGATACAACAGTCCAGTCTGGGACCAGCTTGGGGACAAATGCCTCTCGTGCGGTCAGTGCTCGATGGTCTGTCCGACCTGTAACTGCTACAACGTTACTGATGAGGTCGAGCTGGGCGTGCTCGAAGGCACCAGGGACAGGTTCTGGGACAGCTGCATGTTCAGAGAGTATTCTACTGTCGCCGGAGGAGGCAATTTCAGGGATAAGAGAGCTGACAGGCTGAGGCTCTGGTACACGCACAAGCTCCAGGCGTATATCGGCGAGTTCGGCAAGCCCGCATGTGTCGGTTGCGGAAGATGCGTCGAGACCTGCCCCGTTGACATCAATGTTGTGAGCGTTTCAACGGCTCTCAAGGAACAGGAGGTGGGCAAGTGAACAAGCTCTGCGTAGTGCTGGATGAACGGGAGGTCCAGGACAACCCGTTCAAGCCGGACATGTGGAGGATTGTCAGGCGCTATCCGCTGACCAGCGATGTCAACTTCTTCCAAGCAAGGCCTGTAGATGTCGACGAGGCGTTGAAGTTCAACTACCTGCCAGGACAGTTCGTGATGATGTCCGTCGCAGGAGAAGGCGAGGCGCCGTTCTGTATATCGTCGCCCCCTTCGAGACCTGGGCTGCTGGAATTCTGCATCAGGAATGTGGGAACGCTTACGAGCACGCTCTTCGGGCTGAAGGAGAACCAGACGATAGGCATACGCGGCCCGTACGGCAACGGCTTTCCCATGGAGAAGATGGAAGGCAAGGACATCTTGATAGTTGCGGGCGGCATGGGCGTCGCCCCGTTGCGCTCGCTGCTCCTGCACGTGCTTGACAACAGGGACAAGTTCGGCAAACTCACGTACTTGCACGGCGCCAGAAACCCTGGCGAGATGCTTTTCCGGGAGGAGTTCATGCAGCTGAAGGAACGCGATGACCTCCACTGCCTTCTGTCAGTAGACAAGGATGACACGGGCAAATGGACGGAGAAGGTCGGCGTCGTCACGACGCTCTTCAAGGATCTCGGACCGATCGATGCCAAGAACACGGTCGCGGCGGTCTGCGGCCCGCCGATCATGTACAAGTTCGTAATGCAGAACCTTGTCCAGCTGGGGATTCCAAAACACCAGATACTAATGACGCTGGAGAGGAGGATGAAGTGCGGCGTCGGCAAATGCGGCCATTGTGCGATCGAGTATCTCTATACGTGTATAGATGGTCCGGTGTTCTCGTGGTGGGACGTGCTCCACATGAAGGAGCTCATAGGGAGGGGTGCAAGTGACAAGACAATCGCCTAAGGTCGGAGTCTACGGATTCACAGGCTGCGCAGGCGACCAGCTCATGATACTCAACTGCGAGGACCAGCTTGTGGACCTGTTCGGCGCGACCGAGATCCGCTCTTTCGTGATGGCGAAGAGCGACAACCACGAGGGCGAACTCGACGTCGCGTTCATAGAGGGCTCGATCTCGACCGAAGAGCAGCTGAAGAGGCTGAAGGAGATCAGGGAGCGCTCGAAGGTCATGATCGCCATAGGCACATGCGCTTGCCACGGCGGGCCCCAGGCCATGAAGCTGGGAGAGGGCAAGTGGGAGGAGATGTACAAGAAGGTCTACGGGAACGCCAAGATCACAGTGTCGAAGGCGTTCGAGGCTCAACCCATCGATGCCTTCGTCAAGGTCGACATGTACATACCAGGATGCCCGATCGACAAGACAGAGTTCCTGGGAGCGGTCTCGAAGCTCGTTGCAGGAAGGCACCCGTACCTGCTCAAGGCGCCCGTCTGCCTGGAATGCAGATGGAAGGAGAACCCGTGCATGCTCTATGCCGGGAGATTCTGTGCAGGCCCGCTCACCAAGTCCGGTTGCGGCGCTGTGTGCCCTACTCATAACCTGCCTTGCGTTGGCTGTTGGGGACCTACCGATGACCTGAACGTCAGCTCCGAATACCAGCTCCTCAAGGAGAAGGGGTACGACCCGGATGAGATCATAAAGAAGATCAAGAAGTTCGGAGGCGCACGCGTGGCCCAGCTTGTGAAGGACCTCGAGAACAAGAAGGAGGCAAAAACATGAGAGAACTCAACGTCGAGGCGCTCGCAAGAGTTGAGGGAGACGGCGGTATCACCGTCACGCTCGACGGAAAGAAGGTCAAGAGCGTCACGCTGGACGTACATGAGGGGCCGAGGCTCATCGAACAGCTCGTCAGGGGCATGACCCCCGCGGACGACCTGAACGTCATCCCGAGGATATGCGCCATATGCACACTTTCCCACAGGTACTCTGCCATCAGGGGATTGGAGAAGGCTTTGGGGATCAAGCCTCCGGAGAAGGCGCAGCTCACTAGGGAGCTCATGATGCTGGGCGAGAATGTCGAGAGCAACTCGCTCCACACGTTCCTCCTCGCACTGCCCGATTTCCTTGGCTATCCGTCGGCGATCGCGATGCTGAACGACTACGGCGACGACGTCAAGCGCGCTCTTCGTCTGAAGAAGTTCGGCAACCACGTGATGGCCGTGACGAGCGGACGGATCGTCCACGGCGAGAACCCCATCCTAGGCGGGTTCGGGAAGTACCCCGGCAGGAAGGCGCTCGAGGAGGTCAAGCTGAAGTCTCACGAGCTGGTCCCGGACGCGGTCCGCGATGTCGAGCTGTTCGCATCCTTGGATTATCCGACTTATCCTGAGGCGGAAATGTTGTTCATGTCGGTGGATGCACCGAAGAAGCAGTTCGGATTTGCAGGCGAATCGATCATCATCTCCAACGGGAAGCAGGCAGATGTAGAGGACTACAAGAAGCTCACGAACGAGAGGATAGTCTCGCACTCGTTCGCCAAGAGGTCCCTGTATCAAGATAAGCCGTACACTGTCGGCGCGAACGCAAGGCTCATCAACATGGGCAAGCGGCTCGACGGGCAAGCAGCGGATATGTTCAAGGAGCACTACAACGACAGATGGCTGAAGAACCCGCTCATGAACAACCTCGCGCAGGCGATCGAGATGCTGTGGTCGCTGGAGCACATACCCGACACCGTTGACAAAATCATGTCCCTGGAAGATCCGCCTATAGAGAAGCCCACCAGGGAGAACGGTTCCGGGACTGGCGCGGTGGAGGCTCCAAGAGGCACACTGTACCACCACTACGACATCAAGAACGGCCTCATCGATACCGCTGACATAATCACACCGACCGCACAGAACCTCGATGACATAGAGAGGCACATGAAGCTGACAGCTGAGCGGATGCTCGCCGATGACAAGAAAGACGAAGAGGTCCGGCTGGGGCTGGAGATGGTGGCGAGGGCGTACGACCCATGCATAAGCTGCGCAACGCATCTGGTGACTCTGAAGCGGATCTGAGAGCCCAACTCGAGGACATCGCGGGCGAAGGCCGAGTGTATGTACTAGGGCTGGGCAACACCGATAGGGCCGACGACGGCGCGGGGATTCTGGCCGCTCTGGCCCTTAAGAAACTCTTTCCCTCTTTCGCATTTTCCGAGCATGATGGAGTTGAGGGTACCGTCCTGGACATTTCAGAGAAGTCCGAGGACCTGACAGTGTTCTTCATCGATGCAGCGAACCTTGGCGAGAAACCCGGAACCATCAGACTCGTGCGCAGGGAAGACATAAGGGACAAGGAGATCACAACGCACAGGGTCGCTGTTGCGCTAATGGCGTCGCTCCTAGACCGTTCAGGCAAATGCTCGGCCGTTATCGGGATTCAACCTGAGCGCATAGAGTTCCGGGGCAGAGTGACACCGACAGTTGAGAAGGCGATAGTTACTGTCGTCTCCGTTCTCGAACAGGTCATGCATAGAAACGACCAGGACTTCGTGAGATAGCACCGCAAAACGAAGGGAAGAATCTATCCCCAGGAACTTACTTGTGAGGGGCAAAGGGACGGTAGCCCGGATGGAGAAAGAACAACGCAGTTTCAAGACACTCGTTGTCCGCCGAGGAGTTGTCCTTCTTGTCGGGCTGTGCTTGGTCATCGCCCTTGTCCTATTTGCCCTGTATCAGAGACATTCTGTGCAGGAGTCCGAGCGTGATGGCACCTACAGACACACCTATAGCGTCGAGATATCCACGAGCTCTATCTCTGTCTACACGCTGATGCTCCCTGTGCCGCGGGATGTCAACGGAACCATACCGCCAGGATTTATGTCCGAGCTCGAGTATGATAAGGGCAAGATAGTCGCGGTTCTCGATTCTAGCGAGCACGGCACTGTACTGAAGATTACAGGCAATGGCTCCGCGAATCTGTCGTGGTCGGCCATATGGTCCGACACAGAGATGAGTCGCTATGGCAACATGACGATGACCTCGGGAGGAGAGGGCTGGTCTCACACGGAGGATCCCGTGGTCACCTGGTTATACTGCAGCGTGGCAGGAATCAAGATATCCCTATACGACTCAAGCATTCATCACCGCTACACGAATTCCTGGTTCGCAACTGGGGGAGGCCCGTGGTTCAGACTCCATGATTATGACGCTGTTGAGGGATGGCAGCAGCCAGAGCTAGAGTATGGGTGGATGCTCATCAACTAGCCACGGGAATGCTCGCCGCGTCAGGAAATCTTTATGTTGAGATAGCCCATACTAACGGTCCCGTGAGGCAAGAATGAAGGTTATTGTAGTCTCCGGGGGAGTCTTATCGGGACTGGGGAAGGGCATCACGTCCTCATCCATCGGCTGCGTTTTGAAAGCGAGAGGGTTGAAAGTCACCGCTATGAAGATCGACCCGTACTTGAACTTCGATGCTGGCACTTTGAACCCCTTCGAACATGGAGAGGTGTTCGTTCTGGACGACGGGGGAGAGGCGGACCTCGACCTTGGCAACTACGAGAGATTCCTAGACGTGAACCTTACAAGCGACCATGTCGTCACGACGGGCAAAGTGTACGGAAGCGTGATTGAGAAGGAGCGGATGGGCAACTTCCTCGGGAAGACCGTTCAAATAATCCCTCACATCACGAACGAGATCAAGTCGATGATATCGAATGTGGCCATCAAGTCCGGAGCCAGCGTGACGATCGTCGAATTGGGCGGCACGGTGGGCGACATCGAATCTATGCCGTTCCTAGAGGCCATGAGGCAGATGCGCTCTGAGATGGGCCATGAGAACTTCATATTCGTCCATACGACCTTGGTCCCGATTCTGGGCACACTGCATGAGCAGAAGACGAAGCCTACCCAGCACTCCGTGAAGGAGCTCAGGTCGGTCGGCATACAGCCCGATGTCATAGTCGCGAGGTGCGAGAGGCCGCTCGAAGAAGGCGCGAAGAGAAAGATCGCACTCTTCTGCGACGTGCCCATTGCCGCGGTGATAAGCGCACCCGACGCGAAATCGATCTACCAGGTCCCGATCTTCCTTGAGGAGCAAGGGCTCACCGACTATCTGCTTGACAAGATGGCGATCAAGAGCAAGCCTGATGGGTTGACCGACTGGAAGAAGTACCTCAACAAGGTGATGAACCCGAAGCACGAGGTCAAGATACTACTCGTCGGGAAATACATGGAGCAGCGCGATTCCTACATGAGCCACTATGAGGCGTTCACGCACGCGGGGGCCGAGCTCGATACCAGGGTCAAGTTCCTTAGGATGGAGGCAGAGGACATCGACAAGGAGAACTCACGGCATCTCCTTGCTGAGAGCGATGGCATCCTGATTCCGGGAGGATTCGGCTCTAGGGGCACTGAGGGCAAGATAGAAGCGATAAAGTACGCAAGGGAGAACAAGGTGCCGTTCCTCGGAGTGTGTCTTGGGTTCCAGCTGGCAAATGTGGAGTTCGCCAGAGGGGTCCTCGGCATGGGGGACGCGAACAGCACCGAGTTCGATCCGCACACAGCCCATCCTGTGGTCGATTTCCTCCCAGAACAGAAGAACTTGGAGAAGAAGGGAGCGACCATGAGGCTCGGAGCGCAGAGCGTGGTCATAGAGAAGGGGTCCATTGCCGAGAGACTTTACGGCGCCACTGAGATCCAGGAGCGTCACCGGCATAGGTACGAGATCAACCCGCACTACATCGACAGGATTCAGGAGAAGGGGTTGAAGTTCACTGGTAAATCACCCGACGGAAAGAGGATGGAGATAGCCGAGCTGCAGGGACACCCGTACTTCATAGGGTCCCAGTTCCACCCGGAGTTCAAGTCGAGGCCACAAAAGCCAGCGCCTCTGCACTTTGGGCTCGTCAAGGCGGCGCTCGAGTTCTCGCAGAAGAGAAGGAAGTGACCGTGGCTTTTGCTAGGTTTCGGTCTCCACAGGCTTGTTCGCCTTAGGGAGCCCCGCTTTGAAGACAGTGCCCTTTGAGAAGTCTCCTTTCACTCGGTCCTCGACCCATATCCTCCCGTTGAACTTCTCGACTATCGTGCTCACAATCGACAGGCCGAGCCCGAACCCCTTGATGCCGGTCATTCCGGTGGCGAACCTCTCGAAGACCACGTTCTTCCTATCGTCCGGTATCCCTCGGCCCCGGTCTATGACGGAGACGACCCAGAATTCGCCCTGGGGAGTGACCTCCTCGGAGACCTGAACATCAACCCTGACCCTCTTCGCCGTATCGAACTTGACTGCGTTCGAGATTATGTTGAGGAACAGGTCGTCAAGATACTGGTTGGCCAATGTGTAATGGGTGTTCGGCGAGAGGCTCGAGACTATGGTGATCTTCCTTTCCGGTGCGGCCTTTGTGACAGTGTCTATCGCTCCAGCAACCGATTTCTCTATATCCATCGGCACATAATCGGTGTCAGCCATCATCCTGAGCTTCGCGAGTTTTCTGATGTTGTCTATGAGGCGAGCGTTGTTCTTGACTTGGACGAGAGCCCGTTCAGCGTATTTCCTCTGATTGTCGTCCAAACGCTTATCCTGGAGCAGAAGCTCGATGTATCCCATGATCCCTTGGTTGAAGTTATTGATGTCATGGGTCATGAGATCGTTCAAAAGCGCAATCTCGTTCGCCGCCAAGACCTGCTTCTCGTATACCTTGGCATTCTCCAGAGCGATCGAGGCGATCCCGGCCATGATCTCCAGAACCTCGAGGTGATCCACCGATGGGATCTTGAGATCGTTCGGTTCATCGACCACAATATACCCTGTCAACCTGCCGCTTCTGTCCTTTAAGGCCGTTATCAACAGATCGCGCTCGTGCCAGGCCTCAGGAGAAACTCTTGGAGCAGCGGCCAGCTCAGGGTGTGCTAGGAATTGGAAATGCTCGATCCCGAACTGCTGATCCTCGAACTTGATGAAGTAGCTGGACGCACCTATCCTGTACTTGTCGTTAAGGTCATCAAGGACGCTCTGCCCGTCCCTGGTCGATCCCTTCCCCACCCACTTCGGATATCCGGACATGGCGTTCACAGCAAACACATTGCGGGTAGGATCCCAGACACCGATGGAGACTCTCCTGAATCCCAACGATTGAACGATTGAGTCCGTGATCCGCTGAAGAAGCCTGTCGAGGTCGTCCATGTACATGACGGAGGTGGTAAGCTCGAGGACTTTGGCCATCTGCTCCACCTTCCCCCTGCTGTCAGCCAGCAGCGTCTCCCTAGTTCCATAGAGTTCTGCGTTCTCCACGGCTACAGCCGCCTGACTTGCAAACAACTGAGCGACCTCGAACTCAGTCAGTGAAAAGCTGACCTCACCTTCCCTGTAGAGCGTGAGGACGCCTACTACGCGGTTCTTGCCGAGGAGGGGGATCGACATCAATGCTTCGTTCTCTACAGGAGTCCCAGTCACCTGAGCCACTCTGGGGTCGTTCAGAGCGTCGTTGATGAACTCCGCTTTGCCAGTCTTGGCCACAAAGCCTGTGAGCCCGACACCGACTGCGAACTCCTCGGCCATAATCTCCTTGGCATACTTGCCCCTCGAGAGGAGGGGAGTGATCATCATCTTGTCGTTGTCAACTCGGTAGAACGAAAGCCCGTCATACCAGACGACATTCCTGAGCTTGTCCGCGACCAGCTCGTAGACGCTGCTAGTGTCAAGCTGCCTCTGCATGGACAGCGCCGTCTCAAGCAGGGTCAGCTGGGAATGGACTCTCTGGTTGAGCGAGGATAGAAGGTTCGCGTTCTCCAAAGCGATGGCTGCATGATCTGCCAACGACGACAGGAAGAGCGTGTCACTCTTCGTGAACGGCTTGCCAGCTAGTTTGTTGTAGACATTCACCACGCCGATGCCTCTGCCCTCAATCATCAGCGGGGCGCAGACGAACGATTTGATGCCGAACATCTCAGCGTCGACCTCGATGGCATCAGGGTCAGAGAGATAATCGTTGACGACCTCGGTCTTGAGCGATCTCAGCGCTCTCCCCGACACGCCCACGTTCGCTTTGAACGACCTCGACTTCAGCAGCTCCTTGTCAAACCTGAAGGATGCGACGAAATTCATGGTCTTCCCCGATTCGTCAATAAGCCCAACCATCGCCTTCTCCGCCTTCAGGAGGCTCGCAGCATCACGGGCAACCTGATCTAGGATTACGTTCGGCTCCAACCTATAGGATATTTGTTTGCTGATCCTGTCGAGGATCGACAGGGCGGCTTCGCGTTCCTTCGATTCGGTGTACACTCGCGCGTTCGTGATGGATG
>Ga0214473_10009133_pt1 | contig 11732 bp, 9 predicted proteins | sample RVTome_7_FD_203509 | JGI IMG/M metagenome (GOLD analysis project Ga0214473, IMG submission 203509) | Soil microbial communities from uranium-contaminated site in the Upper Colorado River Basin, Wyoming, United States - RVT98D197 | ecosystem: Environmental > Terrestrial > Soil > Contaminated >...
TGACCGAGCGGCTGCGGCGCGGCGCGCGGCAGCTTCGCGAGGCGGAGCGCCGCGCCGCGGTGGGAGAGGTGGCCCGCCAGGTCAATCACGACATCAAGAACGGCCTGGCGCCCATACGCAACGTACTACGACACCTGGCGGAGGTGGCAGACCGGGAGCCGGGCCAGCTGCCGAAGATCTTCCAGGAGCGCAAAGGCACGCTCGATTCCGGGGTCCAATATCTCGAGACGCTGGCCGCCAACTACGCCCGGCTTACGCCGAAGCTGGACGGGGGCGCCACCGACGTGCGGGCCGTGGTGGAGGAGGTGGTACGCGGGGTGACGTCGGGGGCCGTGGCTCTCAAGACCGAGATCGCCGCCGGTTTGCCACCGGCAAAGGGCGATGCGGTGGTGCTGCGACGGATCCTGGAGAACTTGGTCACCAACGCGGTGGATGCCGCCAAATCGAGCACCAGGCCACGGGACGCTCAGGTGCTGATTGCCGCCGATGGCGCCGTGGGGTCAAGGAGCCTTCGCATCATGGTCCAGGACAACGGGCCGGGCATGACCAAGGGGCAGATGGAGCGCGCGTTCGAGGACTTCTACACCACCAAGCCGGGCGGCACGGGCCTGGGGCTCAGCGTGGTGCGCCGCCTCGTGGCCGATCTGGAGGGAACCTTGAAGGTGCAGACCGAGCCGGGGGCCGGCACCACCGTGGAGGTCCTCCTGCCCGCTGCCCGGCCGCCTGACCGCCCGGCCGCGTGATGACCCTGGTCCTGGTAGTAGACGACGTCCGTGTGATGGCCGAACAGTACGCGTACGACCTCAAGCGGCTCGGCGGTTACGTCACGCTGGTGGCGCCCGGAGGGAAAGAAGCGCTGGATCTCCTCGCCACCGAGCCGGTGGACTGCGTGATCTTGGACCTGGAGATGCCCGGCGTGGATGGCTTCGAGGTGCTCAAGGCCCTGCGCGACCGGGGGTCGGCGGTTCCGGTGATCGTGTACACCGGCACCGGCGATTACGAACGCTGCGTGCGCGCGGTCAAGCTGGGCGCGCACGGCTTCATTGACAAAGGCGAATCCATGGAGCGGGTGGTGCACGAAGTGCGCCGAGCCCTCGAGCACCAGCGCCTGAGTCAAGAAGTGGCGGCGCTCCGGTTGCGGGCGGCCGTGGACGGCAGCGCGTTGGTGGGTTCGAGCGCGCCCATGCAAGCGCTCAAGGAGCTGATCGCCCGGCTCGCGCCCATTCCGAGCCCGGTGCTGATCGAGGGCGAGAGCGGTACTGGCAAGGAGTTGGTGGCTGGAGACCTTCACCGCCTGGGACGGCACCCGGACGAACCGTTGGTGGCGTTGAACGCGGGCGCTCTTCCGGACGAGTTGATCGAGAGCGAGCTCTTTGGCCACGAGCGGGGCGCGTTCACCGGCGCCCACCAGATGAAGAAGGGTGCCTTCGAAGCGGCAGGGAAGGGCACCCTGTTCCTGGATGAAGTGGGGGAGCTGCCGGCGGCGGCGCAGGTCAAGCTCCTGCGCGTGCTGGAGCAGCGAGAGGTGCGCCGGGTGGGAGGCACGCGAGATCTCCCGGTCGAGGCCCGCGTGGTCGCGGCCACCAATTGCACCCTGGCCGATGAGGTGGCCGCCGGCCGGTTCCGTGAGGATCTGTTCTACCGCCTCAACGTCCACGTGATCCGCGTCCCGCCGCTGCGCGACCGGACATCCGACCTCCCGGAACTGGTCGAGCATCTCCTGGAAGCGATCTGCCGGCGGCTCGGATTGAAAGGGCGTCGCCTGGCGCCGGAGACGCTTGAGGTCCTGATGGTCCACGATTGGCGCCGTAACAACGTTCGCGAGCTCCGCAATGTGCTCGAGCGAATGGTCATCGCCACGGACGCGTCGGTCCTGGATCCCAGCGTGGTGGCAGCGGACATCGGCGGTGGGGAAGTGACCCGAGCGTCGGGCGGGACGTACGCGGATCAGAAAGTGGAAGCGGAGCGCCAGATCGTTGTCACGGCGCTGGAGAGAAATGAGTGGCGCCTCACTCGCACCGCCAAGGAACTCGGACTGTCCGATCACGCTAGCCTGCTCAAGATCATGCGCCGCTTGGGGATAGAGAGGCCATAGCAAGGCGTGTTCTAGTGGACACGTTACTGTCTTCACATCGGTGTCCATTGGTACACATTTGAACGCATCATCGCCTCGAGGCTGCCGTCCCATAACATTGTAACTGAAAACCAGTAAACAACTTGCGATGCTGTGGCTCAGGCGGCCGCAGCGTGGCAGGCCCATTGCCTTCTCTCCCTGCTGGCAGTCAAACGTCAAACGCGCCCGGATCCGGGCGCACAGCCAAGGGGAGGCGTCATGCGTTGGGTTCCGATGGACCGGGAGCAGCGGAAACTGCTTGAGGGTCACGTTGCTGTCGCGATGGTGTTGCTGCTCGCCATTGTGCTCTCATCCTGCAAGGTGGCTGGCGTGGACGGCAAGCTCACAGCGGGCAGTACCGCGGCGGACACCCAGGCCACGCTGGGCAGCACCGTGTCGGCGCGGGGGGTCGAGTCGAGCACGCCGCGGGTCATTGGCCCGGTGGCCTTCGAGGAGGCCGAGGCGGTGTACCGTGAGGGCCGCTATGGGGAGGCCACGGCGCTGTTCTCAGCCTATGTCGAGGGAAAGCCGGAGAACGCCTGGGGGCACTACATGCTGGGGCTCTCGGCCTGGAAGTTCGGAGAGACCGATCGGGCAGAGGAGGCGTTCGGAAAGGCGCTCGAGCTCGACTCGAAGCACCTCAAGAGTTGGGTGAACTTGAGCCGCGTGCTGCTCGACGCCGGGCGGCCGGGCGAGGCGCTGGAACGCCTGGGCCGGGCTCTCGAGCTGGACTCCGCGTCCGCCGAGGTGTACCGGCTGATTGGCCGGGCGCGGTACGACGGGGGACAAGTGGACGATGCGATCGTCGCCTACCGGACGGCCGTGGCGTTGGACGACCAGGACGTGTGGTCGCTGAACAACCTGGGGGTGCTGTACATCGAGCAGGGGCTTCCGGGTGACGCCATCGGCGCCCTGGCGCGGGCCGTGGATCTCCAGCCCGACGTCGCGGTGTTCCACAACAACCTGGGGATGGCGCTGGAGCGGTGGGGGTATTTCGCGGCAGCCCAGGACCAGTATCGGCTGGCGGTGGAGCGGGACCCGGGCCACGAGAAGGCTGCCGCCAACCTCAGGCGCCTTGAGGGGCGGGGAGACAAGGAGGGCCTGCCGCCGCTGGATCTGCCGGCGCTGGCCCGGGAGTTCGTGGAGGAGGTGATTCGCCAGTAGCGAGATGCTTGACAAAAGCAACTAATCGGTGAACTCTCATGCCGTGAGCCTTGAGTCCCCTCAGCGCGTCGCGGCGGTACGGCGGTTCAACCGGTTCTACACCCGGCAGATCGGGCTCTTGAGCGAGGGATTTCTCGAGAGCCCGTTCTCGTTGACGGAGGTGCGGGTGCTCTACGAGCTGGCGCATCGTGATGGGCCAACCGCCACGGAGCTGGTGGAGGAGCTGGGGCTGGACGCTGGATACGTGAGCCGGATCCTGCGCACCTTGGGCCAACGCGGCCTGATGACGCGACAACGGTCACCCACCGACGGCCGCCAGCGCCATCTTGCGCTCACCGCTCGGGGCCGGCAGGCGTTTGCGGCGCTGGAGGCGCGGCAGTCGGACGAGGTCGCGGCGTTGCTGGCCCGGGTGCCCGGAACGGAGCAGCAGCGCTTGGTGGAGGCAATGCGGACCATCGAAGAGGGCCTGGGCGCCCCGGCGGGGCCCCCGGTGCCGTATGTGCTGCGGCCCCACGAGCCCGGCGACATGGGCTGGGTGGTCCAGCGCCACGGGGCGCTGTACGCCAAGGAGTATGGCTGGGACGGGCGGTTCGAAGCCCTGGTGGCCGAGATCGTGGCGAAGTTCCTGAAGCGCTTGGACCCCAAGCGGGAGCGCTGTTGGATCGCTGAGCGAAGCGGCCAGAACGTGGGCTCAGTGTTCCTGGTCAGGAAGACCGCTGCCGTGGCCCAGCTGCGGCTGCTGCTGGTGGAGCCCTTGGCCAGGGGACTGGGTCTTGGCAAGCGCCTGGTGGCCGAATGCACCCGCTTCGCGAGGGCCGCCGGGTACCAGAAGATCACGCTCTGGACCCAGAGCAATCTGCTCGTCGCCAGGGGCATTTACCGGGAGGAGGGGTATCGCCTCGTGCACGCAGGCCGGCACCACAGCTTCGGGCACGACCTGGTGGAGGAGGTCTGGGACCTGATGCTGTAAACGCACGCTCGTTGCCCCCGCACCCACCCGCCGTTATCGTTCGCCCGGCTCCGATGCCCGGCTTGTGATCGATCCTCCGTTGGGTTCCTTTCTGCGATGCAACTGACGCTGCGGCAGGCCACGTCCTACCTCAACGTGGACGAGGCAACGCTGCGCGGTTGGATCAAGAAGCGCGGCCTGCCGGTTCATAAGGTCAACGAGCGGATGTACCTCAATCCGGTCGAGCTGTGGCAGTGGTGCATGGAGAACGGCGTCGTGGTCTCGCGCCGGCTCTTGGACGACGCCAAGCAGGCAGTGGACGAGGTTCCGCCGCTCTCCATGCTGCTGGACACCGGCGGCATTCATAATGACGTAGGCGGCGCCGACAAGGCCGGGGCGCTTCGCGAACTCGTGGGCCGGCTCCCGCTGCCGCAGGACTTCGACCGGGATTTCCTGGTCACGGTGCTCGAGGCGCGCGAGGCCATGGGCTCCACCGGCATCGGCGACGGCATCGCCATCCCGCACGCCAGAAACCCCATCCTGCTCCACCTGGATCAGCCGCTGGTGGCGCTCTGCCTGCTCCGCCATCCGGTGGACTTCGACGCGGTGGATGGCGTTCCGGTCCATGCGCTCTTCGTGGTGATCAGCCCCAGCATTCCAGTGCACCTCAAGATTCTGGCCCGCCTGGGGTTGGTGCTCCGCGACGCGGCGTTGCGCCGGCTGCTCGGGGAGCGTGCCCCGGCGGACCAGATCCGCGCGTGCGTGAAGGCGCTGGAAAGTCGCAATACCGGCGTGTTCCGGGCGCCGACGTGACCTGGTTCTTTTCCGGCGTGCTGCTGCTCCTGGCGAGCGGGGCCGCCGCAGTGTTGTTTCCCGCCCGGCCCCGCCTGTCGGAGCGGGTGCATCTGTGGTTGTCGTTGGCGGGCGCCGCTACGGCGCTGGTGCCGGTCCTCCGGGTGCTGGCGGGCGGCACGGTGGAAGGCGTCCGCTTCGTCACTGGCGTTCCGGGCGGCGCTTGGGTGTTCGCGATCGATCCCCTGTCGGCCTGGTTCCTGCTCGTGATTCTCGGCGCCGGAGTCGCCGCCTCGGCGTACGGGACGTGCTATCTCGCGGCCGAAGCCGAACACGGCTCGGTGCCGTTCGGGCGGCTGGTGTTCTCGCTGCTGCTGGCGGCGCTCACGCTGGTCGTGACCGCGCAGTCCGTGGTCCCGTTCCTCGCGGCCTGGGAGCTGATGGCGCTGGGCGGCTACTTCGCCGTGGTGTTCGACGACCGGCGGGACGACGTGCGGCGCGCGGGCCTGGTGTACCTGGTGGCCACGCACGCGGGGACGCTGCTGTTGTTCCTGCTATTCGGGACCTGGGGCTCCCACGCCGCCGACCTGACGTTCGCCGGTCTGGCGGCCGCCTCGGGCGCGTTGGGCGATTCCCGCTCCCTGGTGTTCGCGCTCGCCCTGCTGGGCTTTGGCGTGAAGGCGGGGTTCGTGCCGCTCCATTTCTGGTTGCCGGAAGCGCACGCAGCGGCGCCGTCCCATGTCTCCGCCGTCATGTCCGGCGTGGTGATCAAGACGGGGATCTACGGGCTGCTGCGCGTGGCCACCTTGCTGGGCGCTCCTCCGGCCTGGTGGGGCTGGACCGTCCTGATCCTGGGGGTGGCGTCCGCGGTCCTGGGCGTGCTGTGGGCCCTGGCCCAGCACGACCTCAAGCGCCTGCTGGCGTACCACAGTGTGGAGAACATCGGCATCATCTTGATGGGACTGGGCGTGGGCGCCCTGGGCGTGGCGTATGCGGTGCCTGGATTGGCGGTGCTGGGGTTGGCTGGCGCGGTGCTCCACACGCTGAATCACGCCCTGTTCAAGAGCTTGTTGTTCCTGGGCGCCGGGAATGTGCTTCGCGCCACGGGCACGCGCGACTTGGAGCGCCTTGGCGGTCTGGTGCGCGGGATGCCGGTTACCTGGACGTTGTTTCTCGTAGGCTCGGCGGCCATCGTGGGGCTGCCGCCCCTCAACGGGTTCGTGAGCGAGTGGCTGGTGTTTCAGGCGCTGTTCCAGGCCGGGTTCAGCCGCACGCCGGCGGAACTGAGCGTGTTCGGCGCTGCGGCGCTGGCGCTGGTGGGCGGGTTGGCGCTGGCGTGCTTCGCCAAGGTCTGCGGCGTGGTGTTCCTGGGACAGCCGCGCACCGAGGTGGCGCGTGCCGCGCGTGAAGTGACGCGGGGATACCTCGTGCCTGCGGCGGCGCTCGCGGCGGCCTGCGTGGCGATCGGCCTGTGGCCCTGGCTGGTGCTGGGACCCTCCGTGAAGGTGGCGGCGTTGATCACGGGAGTTCCCCGCGAAACGGCGCTGGAGCTGGCGCGGCCGGCGATCGTCGCCGGACGGTGGATTGCCGTGCTTGCCGCGCTGGGCGTCGTGGTATCGGCGCTACTCTGGTGGCTCCGCGCCTTCGCGCTCCGGCGCACCAGCGTCGCGGCGGCGGCAACCTGGGCGTGCGGCTACGCCCGGCCTACGGCGCGCATGCAGTACTCGGCCTCGTCCTTCGCGGCGCCCATCCTGGGCGTGTTCGGCGGGATCAGCGGCGTGACCGCCGTGCGGCAGCCCTCGTCCTTCGAGACCCGGGCCGCGAACCTGGTGCTGGAACGCGCGTTGGTGCCGTTGTGGCGGGTGCTCCGCGCGGCCAGCGTCCGGCTCCGCCCCATCCAGCACGGGCGCCTCCAGCTGTATCTCCTGTACCTGGTGGCCACCGTGAGCCTGTTGCTGATCTACCTTGCGGTCCGCGGATCGCCGTGACGGTGGCGATACAGGTCCTGGTGCTGGTCATGGTCCTGGCGCTCGCGCCGCTGTTCCCGGGCGTGGTGCAGCGCACCAAGAGTCTGCTCACGGGCCGCCGGGGGCCGCCAGTGCTTCAGCTGTACGCGGACCTGGCCAAGCTCTGGCGGAAGGGCGCGGTCTACAGCGCCACGACCAGCCTGGTGTTCCGGCTGGCCCCCGCGATCTTCGCGGGAACCACGCTGGTCGCGGCCTGCCTGCTTCCGCTGGATGGCGGTGGGGCGCCGCTTCGCTTTGCCGGCGACGTGGTGGCGTTCGCGGGTCTGCTGGCGCTGGGCCGGTTTGCGCTGGTGCTCGCGGCGCTGGATACCGGGTCCAGCTTCGAAGGCATGGGCGCCAGTCGCGAGGCCACCTTCGGCAGCCTGGTGGAGCCCGGCTTGTTCCTCTGCTTCGCCGCGCTTGCCATCGCCACCAGTAGCACCTCACTCACCACCATGCTGGGGCGGCCCCTGGCGGCCGTGTGGACCGCCGCGGCGCCGGCGCTGGTGCTTGTCGCGGCGAGCCTGTTCGTCCTGACGCTGGCGGAGAACGGCCGCGTCCCGGTGGACGACCCCGCCACGCACCTCGAGCTCACCATGATCCACGAGGTGATGGTGCTCGATCACAGCGGTCCGGACCTGGCGCTCATCCTTTACGCCGGCGCCGTCAAGCTGACCGTCTTCGGCGCGATGCTGGTGAGCCTGATGATCCCGCGGGGCGGTCTGGGGCTGATCGTCTCGGTGGCGGTCCTGGTGGCCGGCCTCACGGCGATGGCGGTGGCGGTCGGGGTGGTGGAGGCGGTGATGGCCCGGCTTCGCCTCATCCGTATCCCGCAGTTCCTGGTCGCCGCCTCGGTGCTGGCGACCTTCGCCATCATGCTCCTCCTGAGCGCGTGATGACGCAGATCGCGTCGTCCCTGCTGCTGCTGGTGGTGCTCGCCGACTTCGTGGTGCTGGGCACCAGCCGGATGAGCACCTGCATCCGCGCGATCGGGGTGCAAGGGCTCCTGCTCGCGGGACTGCCGGTGTTCCTCCACGCGGAGTGGTCGGTGCACATGGCCGGGCTCGCGCTGGGCACTGCCGCGGTGAAGGCCGTGGGGCTGCCGTGGTTCCTCTCCTGGGCGATCCGCGAAGCCAACGTGCGTCGCGAGGTCGAGCCCCTGGTGGGCTTCGTGCCGTCGCTCCTGATCGGGGCCGTCATGGTCGCCGGGTCGTTCGCGGTGGCGCCGACGCTGCCGCTCCCGGTGCAGGGGGGCACACTCCTGGTGGCCGTGGCACTGTCCAATGTGCTGACGGGATTGGTGGTGTTGACCTCCCGGCTCAAGGCGGTCACCCAGGTGGTGGGCTACCTCATGCTGGAAAACGGCATCTACGTCTTCGGCCTCACCCAGACGCAACGCGTGCCGTTCCTGCTGGAGCTGGGCGTGCTGCTGGACGTGTTCGTGGGCGTCTTCATCATGGGTATCGTGGTGTTCCACATCAACCGCGAGTTCGACTCCATGAGTTCGTCCCATCTGGAGGAGCTGAGGGAGCCGTGATCGTCCTGGCGCTGATCCTGGTTCCGGCCTTCGCCGCGCTGGGCGCCTACGCCCATCGCGAAAGCGCGTTTCGCACCGGCTGGCTGGTGGTGGCGGCGGTGGTGCACGCCGGGCTGGTGGGCGTGGTCTGGGCGGCACCCCCGGAACCGGTGCTGGGCGGCTGGATCGCGGCGGACGCGATCGGGCTGATCGTGCTTTCGGTGGTGAGCGGCCTCTTCCTGATGGCGGCGATCTACGCGGTGGGCTACCTGCGCCGCGAAACCCCCAGAGGCGGCCGCGCGTTTGTCAGCTGCCTCCTCGCGTTCCTGGGGGCGGCGTCCCTGGTGACCTTGAGCCAGCACCTGGGCGTGCTGTGGGTGGGCATGGAGGCGACCACGCTGTCCGTGGCGCCGCTCATTTACCACCGCCAGGACCGGCGGTCCCTCGAGGCGGTCTGGAAGTACCTCATGCTCTCATCGGTGGGCATCGCGCTGGCCTTGCTGGGCGTGTTCTTCCTGGCCACGGCACAGTTTGCGGCGCCGCCGGGCGCGCGTCCCCTGGTGCTGCCGGACCTGGTGCGCGACGCGTCGCGGCTGACCCCGTCGTGGCTCGAGGCGGCGTTCGTGTTCCTGCTGGCCGGTTATGGCACCAAGATGGGGCTCGCCCCGCTCCACAGTTGGAAGCCGGACACCTATGGCGAGGCGCCGAGTCTCGTCGGCGGGCTGATGGCCGGGGTGCTCACCAGCTGCGCCTTTCTAGGGATCGTTCGTGTCTTTCAGGTGCTGGTGGCGGCTGGCCTCGCGCCATTCGCGCAACCCCTGCTGTTGACGTTTGGCATCATCTCGCTCGTGGTCGCCGCAGCGTTCGTCCTGGGGCAGGCGGACGTGAAACGGCTGCTCGCGTATTCGTCCATTGAGCACATGGGATTGCTGGTGCTGGGGCTTGGGTTCGGGGGCGTGGGGGCCTACGGCACGGTGCTGCACGTGGTGAACAACGCCCTGGCGAAGGGGCTGCTGTTCCTGGCCGTGGGGAACGTGGTGCTGGCCACCGGCACGTCGCTGGTGGCGGAGATCAAGGGCCTCCATCGCGCGTTGCCGGCATCCGCCGCGCTGCTGGTGGTAGGCTTGCTCGCGGCCACCGGCTCGCCGCCCTTCGGCTCGTTCGTGAGCGAGTTCACCATCCTGCGCTCGGCGGTGGCGAGCGGCCACGTGGTGATGGCGCTGGTCATCGCCGGCCTGATCGTCATGATTTTCGCCGGGATGGGACGCAGCGTGCTCCGCGTGTTCCACGGTGACCCGGGACGGGCCGTGGCGGCGCACGCCGAGGATATCTGGCTTCTCGCCGGACCGGTGATCCTGGCTGGCGCGGTGCTGATGTTGGGGGTGTACATCCCGGCGCCGCTGGGACGGGCGTTGGCCGGCGCGGCCGCCGCGTTGGGGGGCGTGAGTCCGTGAGCGATCCCTTCGGCTTGGGCCTCCGCAATCGTCGCACCGTGCCGCTGGGCGCCGTGCCGGTGGAATCGGTGTTCGGCTTCCGGCGCACGGTCCTGGAGGCGGTGGGGCAGGGAAAGCGCCTGGTCTCGCTGTTCGGACTGCCCGAGGATGGCGACCGGGTGCGACTGATCGCGATTCTGGCGGACGACGCCGCGGGGCTCCTGGGGGGAGCGTCGGCGGTGGTGGGCGAGCGGTATCCCGCTCTGGCGCCCGATTGTCCTCAGGCGGCGCGGTTCGAGCGGGAGCTGGCCGAGCAATGCGGGGTGGTGCCGGAAGGGCACCCGGCGCTCAAGCCGTTGCGACGCCACCCGCCGGACCAGCTTCCCACGCGGTGGGCCCGGGGGCCGGTGGACCGCGAGGCGTACGGGTTCGACACCATCCACGGCGACGCGGTGCACGAAGTCGCGGTGGGACCGGTGCACGCCGGGATCATCGAGCCCGGGCATTTCCGGTTCCAGGCGCACGGCGAGGAGGTGTTGTCGCTGGAGATCATGCTCGGCTACCAGCACCGGGGCGTCGAGCGGCTGCTGCAACAGGTGGACCGCACGCGCGCCGCGCTGGTGGCGGAGGCCGTCGCGGGAGATACCGTGGTGGGGCACGCGGACGCGCATTGCGGTGTGCTCGAGGCGCTGGCCCGGTGCCGGAAGACGCCCCGCGCGCAGACCATCCGCGGCATCGCGCTGGAGCTGGAGCGGGTGGCCAATCATCTGGGTGACCTGGGCGCGATCGCGGGTGACGTGGCCTACCTCCAGGCGGCCGCAGACTTCGGCGCGCTCCGGGGCGAAGCCTTGAACCTGTTGATGACCCTGTCCGGCAATCGCTACGGCCGCGGACTGCTGCGCCCGGGCGGCGTGCTGTTCGATGTGGATCAGGCGATGGCGGAGGAGTTCAAACATCGCCTCGAGCGCCTGGCCCAGCGGGCGGAGCCGGTGGCGCGCGGCTTCTTCTCCAATGCGTCGGTGCAGGGGCGGCTCGAAGGGGTGGGCGTCGTCCCCCGGGCCCTGTGTCGCGAGCTCGGTTTTGTGGGCGTGGCGGCGCGCGCCTGTGAGATCGCGCGCGACGTGCGCCAGGATCACCCGTGGGGCGTGTTCCGGTTCGCGCACATTCCGGCGTCCACGGCCTGGGCGGGAGATGTCTTCGCCCGGGCCTACGTGCGCTGGCTCGAGGTCCAGCGCTCGCTTCCGTTCCTGTTGGAACAGGCCGCCGCGGTGCCAAAGGGTGCCACCATGGTCGCGATGGGCGACCTCAGGCCCAACGAGCTGTGCGTGGCGCTGGCGGAAGGATGGCGTGGGGAGATCGTCCACACCGTGGTGACGGACGAGCGGGGGCACGTCCGGCGTTACAAGGTCACGGACCCGTCGTTCCACAACTGGGATGCCCTGGCCGCGGCGATGCGGGGCAACCAGATCTCCGACTTCCCGCTCTGCAACAAGAGCTTCAACCTCTCATACGCGGGGCACGACCTGTGAGCCGGGGCCAGACCGGTGTTTGATCTCGTGCGCCGCCGTCTCGCCGACGGATCCCGGACGATGCCGTTCCCTCCGTCAGGGACGGCCCTGCCGGAGCGTTTCCGCGGCCGCCCATTGCTGGACGGTGCGCGGTGCGGCGGATCATGCGCCGAGTGCGCGGCGCGGTCGCCGTCCGGCGCCATCGTGGCCGGGCCGGACGGCCGCGCGCGCCTCGACACCGGTGCGTGTCT